>Ga0268247_10000610_pt1 | contig 11779 bp, 7 predicted proteins | sample AgamicOrMae_FD_200245 | JGI IMG/M metagenome (GOLD analysis project Ga0268247, IMG submission 200245) | Agave microbial communities from Guanajuato, Mexico - Or.Ma.e (v2) (version 2) | ecosystem: Host-associated > Plants > Phyllosphere > Phylloplane/Leaf | place: Guanajuato, Mexico | collected... | reverse complement strand
TTATTCTTCTCTCCTTCTCGAGCTAACACAATCTTTCTAATCGCGATCGGGCATCTCTCACACTTTGTTGTCCCAAGCGAGCAAGCGAGCGAGCTAGAAAGCCACCAGCGAGCTCCCATTTTGGCCAGCACTTTCTGGGCGCCACTCGCGCGCTTAGACACTTGTTGCGGCCGCAAAGTGGCGCCCATTTGTCGGCACGAGCTTGGCAGCGGCGTCTAAACAGGCAGTGGCCAGTCGCGAGTGTCTGTGGCTCTGGTGGCGTGTCATTGCGGCGAGGGATTTGCGTTTGCGGCGAGCGGAAGACAGAGAGTGGCCGTCTTTTTGCCGCTTTTGGCTGCCTGTTTCGTGCGCGCCGATCGCCCATTGGCAGTCTGCCTTGTGGCTCCTTAGGCGCGCAGCTGCGGGCAGACCGAATCTCTGTGCGCTTGGGCCGCGCGCACTCGCTGCAATGGGCCTGCAATGGGCCGCCCATGACAGTCTGCGGCGCCACTTCCTCCTCGCCGCCACCAAAGCAAAGCCAGAGCCAACCAATGCAGCTTAGAGCGCCACTTCCGAGCCCATTTACTATGCAAATCGCATAAACACTAATAGGCTTATAATTTCCTCTCGGCTCGAGCAACACTTCAGCCAAACAAACCGCTTTCGAGCGGCAAGGCAAACATCTTCCACTGAACACTGTCCCTAACCAAAGAGCACCTTCTTCTCTCCACTCTCAATGTAACATTTGCCTCCTATCGCGGCAACTCTAATGCTTGAAACTGATCTCGGCGGCACCTTGTCTCTGGTTGGCGCGCAAACAAACGATTAAACTTGGGCAAAAACGGACTAAATTTGGCCATTTGGAAAAAAAAAAACAAACGGAAATTGGCGGAAAACAAACGGAATACAATCCCAAATGAACGGAAATGAACCAAACAAACTTCGCTTCATTCAAACTCAGGTCGGCGACCAGCTGATCCAAGTGAATGGGCTGCAGGTGAGCAGGGCCACCTACGACGAGGTGATCAGCCTCATCAAGCAGTCGCGCGGGCATGACATTCTGTTGCTGGTGAAGTTTGTGGGCCAAATTCCGCACCAGGAGAATGCGGGCGAGCCAATCGAATGGTTGAAGGTGGCTCCATCTCTTCCGGCCGAATTGCAGGCGCAAGAGGTGGCGCAGTTGGGCGCCCTTAGGGTGGAGCCATTCGAGAGTTCGGAGAGTTGTTCGGAGAGCAACAGTCTCGGGCACTACTCGAGCGGCTCAAATTTGGGGCCCAAATCGATGGAAAGTGGGCCAAATGGGACAAAGTTGGACGAGCTCACCATCGGGGACAGTCTTCCGGCCGAGAACTGCTCGCCACACTCGAGCAGACACTCGCTAAGCTTGTCCTGCTCGCCCTCCAGCGGCTCCTCGTCGTGCGCCTCCTCCTTGTCCTCGTCGCCTCGTCTTGTCCTCGAACATGAGCACGCCCAACTCGAACAGCGCCTCCTCCACAAGCACCAACAACTGAAACTGCACAAAGAACTGCGCAAGAGCACCTGCACCACCGGAAGTGCGTCCTCGTCCACTTCCGGTTGCAGTGTGTCCACGCGGAGTGGGCCGAGTGGTGGCAGCGAGGAGAGACGGTCGTTGGCAGTTGAGGGCAGCTTGGGCAGTGCCGAAGATGGTGGAACGCGAGAGGCCCGCTCAAAATCTGGTGGAAAAATGCAATCAAAACCGGAAGCCGGACCGGAAATGGGGGCAGAAATGGCCACAGAAAGGCAAGCGGAAGTGCAGGGAGAAGAGCTGGTCTTCAGAGAAGAAGAGCTAGTCTTTAAAGAAGAGGAGCTAGTCTTTAGAGAAGAGCAGCAAGCTCTGGAAGCGGAAGGACTGGTGCTGGTGGAGGTGGCGGGCGGGCAGAGGACGCGCGAGCCCTTTGGGTGCGGCGTGGTGAAGGGCCCTGCCGAGTGGCCTGGGGTGTTTGTGGAGAGCGTGCGCGAGGGCAGTTTGGCGGCGCGCGCCGGTCTTGAGCCGGGCGATGAGCTGGCGGCGGCCGAGGGCCACTGGCTGGCCGGCCTGTCCTTCGAGGCGGCGGTGGACTTGGTGCGCCGGCTGCAGCGAGAGCGCCAACAGTTGCGGCTGGCCGTGCGCAAGGGGGCGGCCCTGCGCCACCTGGCCAGCCGCAGGGGCTTGCAAGTGGCCGCGGGGCTGCCGTGCGGCGAGTGCAGTGCGCCCGCGGCCGCCCGCCGACCTGGCCAAGTGGCGCCGCCGCCGCCGCCGCCCAGACGAGCTTGCTCGCGGGCCGAGGAGCAGCAGTCGGACGAGTGCAGCTCTAAGGAGCGGCAAGACCGCTTCGGGGAGTCTTCGGAGGAGCAGACTCCTCAGGGCAGCGCGAAAGAGTGTCCCGAGCGCCACAGACAGTCTGCGGGGCGGCGCTCCAGTGGGCCGGCAAGACGGCCAGTGGAGCGTGCAGCTGGCGGCCAGCAAGTGTCCTCCGGCGCCTCCTTAGCATCGGCCGGCAGGGAGTCTGCAGTGGAGGGCACTCTACAGTCTGCAGTGGAGGGCACTTTACAATCTGCATTGGAGGGCAATTCCAATTGCCAAACACAATCTGCATTGGAGGAGGCGAGCCAGGCTGCTAATTGGCGCCACGCAGCCGAGCGGAGGCAGCCAATTAGGCCGCCGAGCTCGAAATTGAATTCGGCCAACGATGTCAACGCGGATGGAGCGCGACGGGCGCCACTCGGCCACAGAGAGTCTGCGTTGGGCTGTTGCTCGCGGCTGCCTGGCGCCACAGTGGCGCCGCTCGAGATTAGCCGCCAGAGAGCAGAGCTCGCCGGCCAGACGCGGCCAGAGCTCGCCAGCAAGACGAGAGCAGAAAGCGGCGCCCGCGACAACATGCCCAAGCTGGACGCCCCAGTGGCCAGTTGGGCCCAGCCGGCGCCCCCAGGAAGCGGCCCAAGCGCCGGAAGCGGCGCCAGAAGTGCCGCCGAGCGGCCAGAGCTCAAGCAGTCGAAGCAGTGTGCGCAGTTGGAGGCCCGCAGACAAGCGCCGAGGGTGCAGAGCAGGAAGTGCCAGAGGGCCCACAGCGAGGCGGAAGAGCAGGAAGAGGAGGAAGAGCAGCAGGAAGAGGAAGAGATCAGAATTTTGGCCCAGAAGTGTCGGCTGCACCACCATGGCTCCATGCACAGTCTGTTGGTGAAGTCGAGCGAGCTGGACCTGAGCAAGTTCGTCCACGAGAAGCTCGCCAGCCAGTGCTCAGTGGCGCAGAGGCGCCAAGTGTGCGCCGCCAAACAACAGGCGGCGGGCGCGCGCGCCCTCGCCCTGCGCCTCCGACAGACCAGGATGGGCGAGCAGCAGCAGCAGCAGCAGCTCGCCAGCCGCAAGCACAGCAAGACCGTCGTCTCGGCGGAAGTTTGGCCGCAAACGGGCAACTATTTATTCCAGAGCAGCAAGAGACAAGTTCAACAAAAGCAACAGCAGCAGCAAGCTTGCGCCCAGATGGGCCCCACTCTGCAGCGCTACGTGTCGATGGACAATCTGAGCAGCTTGAGGCAGGGGCGCCACTGGGCGAGTGTGGCCCAGGGCGAGCGGACAATCTTCGGCCAGCTGGGCCTGGAGACTGGCCTGCTTGGGACGGTCAGAAGTCAGCGGCTCAGTGTTGATAGAAGTCACAATTTTGCCAAAAATTTCGCCCAAAATTTCGCCCCAAACGAGGCCCAAAAGTGCCGCAACAAGCCCGAAGCTCGCCAGGTGCCCCACGCGCTGCTGGCCAGCCGCCTGGCCGACGAGATCCACCGGCAGGCAGTCCTTAGCTCGGGCGGGCTGGCGGCGGGCGCAGACTGGCGCCTCGCCACCGGGGGGCAGCCGGCGAGCTCGCTGGCCAGCCAGACGAGCCTGCGAGTGTACCGCCGCTCGAACAGCGTGCTCGGTCAGCGCTCCATCGACGACTGTCTGCCTCAGGCCAACGGGCAGCTCTACGCGAGCTCGGCGAGCCAGTGCAGAGGCGGCGCCTGTTGCGCCGTCCAGGCACTGCACAGACGCCAGGCCGTCGCGGCGCGTCTCGCCGAGCACTGCGCCTCGAGTTCCGGCTGCTGTCTGTGCGCCGGCTGCTCCGCCGCCAAGGGACAGTCTCTGGGCGCCAAGTGGGGCGCCTGCGGAGGCGGAAGTGGAAGCGGAAATGGAAGTGGAGGCTCCAAGAAGCGGCCGGCGCCAGCCAGACCGCAGCAGCCGGCGAGGTGCGGGGGACTGTTGCGCGCGCGCAGCGAGGACAAGCTCAACCTGCTGGGGGCGCCGCTCGAGGCGGCCGACGAGTGTCTGTGGGAGGCGCGGCCGGAAGGGCGCCCGCAGGCCGGATGCAGAACCACGGGCAGACTGGCGCTGCTCAGGGCGGCCAACGCGAACGCAAACGCAAGTGCCAGCGCCAAGCAGCGCCACCTAATCGCCCAGCTGGTGGCCGAGGGGGGCCAGTGTTGCGCCAACAGCAGCACCATGATGATGCTCATGGCCACTTCCGCCGCCCATCTGCCGGCCCCGCGCGGGCTCCTCGTGGCGCCGAGCGCGCCCAACCTCTGCCCCGTGGGGCCCCCCAAGCAGCAGCGCTTCAACTACGCGACCGCAACCGGAATGATCTCAAGCAAGTCACAGCAAAAACACAAACAACCACTTATACTACAGCACAGCCACAGCGCGACCGCCTGTCCCGCAGCTATGGGCCAGCAGTGCTGCGCGGCGGGCGAACCCGCCGCCGCGCCCACCTGCTGCGCGCACCTGACGCTGGCCCGCATTGGGCAGCAGGCGCCCCCGCCGGGCCGGCTGGAGGGCTCGTGTGGCGGGAATTGTGGCGGCCGCGGGCCGGCCGCTTGTTGCCAGCGAGCGGGGCCCAAGAGTTCGCCCACCGGCTGCTCGAACTCGGCCGACGAGTCGAGCGGCTACCAGAGCGCGGGCCACGACTACTGCGAGGGCGCGGCCGCCGAGCCCGCCCCACTGCGCAGCGCACACCAGCCCGCGGGCCAGCCGAAGCGCGCCCCGCCCCCCTTGCCGCCGACCCGCCGCCTGAGCACGTTCGCGCCGCCCCCGCCCGGCCGGCCCAAGTCCTCGGGCTCCCCCTCGCCGCCCTCCTCCTCCTCCTACCGAACGAGCGGCTCCTCCTCCTGCCACTCCTCCCTCGAGCCGGCCCCCCTTTCCAGTCCCGCGCCCAGCCCCGGCGCTCGCCAGAGGGGCGCGGCCAGAGCTCGGGCGCCCGCCGGCGGCCCGCCGCCCGCCAAGCAGCCTCCGCCGAGCCGCAAACTGATCCCGTGTCCGCCGCCGCTGCCCCGCGAGCGCCAGGAACAGTCCGCCGGCCTGCTGCTGGCCCGCAACCAGCCCGGCGAGCCCGCAACCCTCCAGGTGGGCGTGGCTGCGGGCGAGCCGCAACTGCAGCAAACGGCGGCCGCCCAAGTGGGCGGCTCTGAGCGCGCCAACCGGCTGTGCTTCGTGGACGAGCTGAAGATGCTGGCCGAGCGGTCGGCGGCCACCATGCGGCTGGCTGAGGGCGCGCCGGCGGCGGAAGTGGCGCCCGGGAGCCGGCGGGGCGAGCGCTCGCTCGAGGAGGAGCAGGCGGAGACGAACAGCGCCACGCTGATCAAGGTGATCCAGGCGAGCAGACAGCTGCGCCAGAAGAAGGAGGCAGCCGAGGGGGCCCAGTGCGAGCAGTGTTGCCAGAAGGCGACTTCCGGTTGCAGACAGGCCAATGGGGCGCGCGACAAGCAGCCGCGAGCTCACTGCTGCAAGACCGGCTCAGACAAGGCCAAAGGTGAGCCGCCGGTGGCCAAGAGTGTCAAGTTGCGCGACGAGGAGAACAACAAGCGCCGCCAACACGGTAAGTACAGCCTGCAGACTGTCCTCCGTTCACTCTGAGTGAGCGCCACACAATGGGCGCTCGCTTGCACACTTTTGCACACTCTTGCACACTTTTGCATCTCCATTTGCATCAATTCATCGCCGGAAACGGTCTCTCCAAGCCGCCGCGCAGCCTAGACTGTGTGTCTTCTCGGATACATCCTCTGGATACATCCTCTGCATGCGCCCTCTGTGCCTGTGCTCTGCCTGGGCGGCCGATTTTTGTGCTTCTCTCTGCAATTTGCTGCTCGCAATTTTGCACCGAACTGCATCCGATCGGCCCGATTCGTCTCACTTTCGGCCGCCTCCAAGCCGGCTCGCCGCTGGGCAGGTGCGCCGAGTCGCCGGAACGAGGCCCACGGGCGCCCCTCCGCATCAATGGCGCTGGACGCGCGTTACTAATGCGCAATTGAGCGCCATCAGTGGGCCGCAAATAGTGGCCCGCAAATGGACGGTGTGCATTTTGTTTTATTATTTTCGCTCTTTCACTTGGCCGCTTTGCCAACGCGAGCCAATGCTGTGCCCAAATGGCAGCCGAGCCAAAACATGGACGCTAATGCGCCTTCACGAGCAGCAACAATTCAGCTGCAGACTACCTCTTTTCGAGCCACAATCTCGCTCGCACTTGGCCACTGCTCATTTCCGATTGGCCGATCGGCGAGCTGGCGGCCACAAATAATAACCAGCGAGCAGAACAAATTGTCTCGTCCCATTATTTTGCCCGTGCGTCTGTGAAGACTGCCGCTGCCTCCTGGTCGCCCTTTCGACTGCCAGCGATTGCCAGTGATTGCCAGCGATTGCCAGTGGTCACCAGTGGCGAGCGAGTGGCCCCGCTGGGCTGCTTGACATTTGGCGCGTCCATTTGGAGGAAGTGGCGGCGCCACTTCCGACGGGCAAGACACTTGGATTTCCGAGCAGATCCCTAAGGGTTTCCAATCGAATGTCCAATCGACATTTCGGCGCAGATTCCCAGCGGAGATTTCGACATTTCGGTCCAGCTTTCGGGCACACTTTTGGCACACACAAAACGCCGCAAAACTCGCCCTGCAGACACTTCCTCCAAACTGCCGTCTTTTGTCTCTCTCTCTCTCTCGCTCGATCTCGCCGTCTCACCTTGGCCTGAATTCACACACTCTAATCGGACGAGCGGCAGTGACTCGAGCGAGCAGCCAGCCGGCAACTTGGAGTGTCGTCGCCACAGTCTAGTCGCCAGAGACTAGCTAGAGGAGATTGAGACAAAGACCGAAGTTCAATCCGCTCCAGCGACTGTCCCGCTTTGCAGCCTCCCAAATGCTGCTCGCTTGGCTTCGGGCTCAGCTCGAACACAGAGGCGCACAAGTGGGACTGTTTGCCGCCACTTGTTGCCCGCCGAGCCAACTGGGCACCGGAAAGCGGCCGGCCAACTTCTGTGCAAGCGGCTGGCCCAAACAGTCGCCGCCAGCAACAGTCCTCCAAGGGTGACCGACTGTGTTTAGAGCCTAAACTTTGAGCTGACTGGCTGACTCTAAACACATCAGTCACCCGCAGTGTCGAGTGACGCACTGGAGGGCACACACAGTCCGCCGGAGCAGACACAAAAGGGTCTGGCCAGCCCAGCAAAAGGCGGCCAGAATCGACAACTGGCCAGACAGTCGTTATTATTATTATCATTATTATTATTATCGCCGTTCTCTCTCTCTGCCTAAGTTGTTTTCTTGAACAACTGTGCTGCACCACTCGAGCTGCGGCCCAACACAAAGCTAAGGACACTACTTCTCTTTCTCGAGCACTTCCCCTCCGAAGCTAGTCCCCCCAAGCTAGTCCCTCAAAGCTAGTCTCTCACTCACAGTTCCACCTGAGAACCGCCACGAGAAGTGCACAAATTTGAGAACCGTTTGTTCCAGTTTCTCATCGAAAGCTCGCCAACCGACAAACACATTTGTTCTCTCTCCTTCTCTCTTTCGCCCTAACCGACTGACAGACTGACAAACAAACACAGCCTGTGCCTAATGTGCACTTTGTGCCGCTTTTCTTCCCTTTTTGCCCCCAAAAAGTGCTCCAAAGCTCGTCCAGCACAATGTTGCAAATCTGCTCCCATTCGCCACAACGCTTCTCTGGGCCAGTTTCTCTCTCTCTCTGAATCCTAGTCTCTAGCAGGCACGAGATTAAAGCATTTCCACGGCTTGTCCTCGGCGACTCTCGTCGACATTTTTCCACTTGTTCGCTGCAAAATTTTCGGTGGACATTTTTAGTGGACTAATCTTCGCTCGAGACTGAAGTAGTGAGACTGTGTCACACTGCTTTCCGATTTCTCCAACGGCAGAGAAACACTAATTGATCTGCTGGCCACAGAGACTAGCTCAAACTTGGCCAAAGTTGCCCTCTCTCTTTGTGAGCCGCTCTGCTTTGTTCCAGATTGTCCACCGTGACTCTGAATCTGGAATTCTGTTCAGCCGAGCGAGCCCAAGACTGTCCCTCGAGGCTCTTCTCCAGAGGGCCTTTCATCATCAAAGAAGTGCATGAAGTGAATGCAGCTGTCTCGCTTAGCCAACTTAACTCTCCTCATTGCGGCATGGAAATTGACCTAATACTAACTGTCGCCCTCTCGTCTAAAATTGCAAAAATTGCAAAAACCAAAACATTCAAAAACTTAAAAAACACCTGAAAACCAAAAACATGGGAACAAAAACACAAATCCTGGAAAAATGGTCTCACATGAAACCCAAACTTGATGCACGGAACTCTAAAATGGGCGCGTTGCTAATTTGGACTAATTGCCAAAACAGAATTGCTCATGGAAGAGTTCAAGTCTGCCCACTCGAAGATGTTTGGAAAGATGCGCTCCAAAATGGAGACCGCAAAGTGAGTTAGTTGCCGTTAGGCAGCTAAACACTAATTGATCTGCTGGCCAATTGAGCTCGAGATTGGATTAACTCTCGCCAATTCAGACTAGAATGGGTTGACATTCAATCAACAGACACTTGTTGCTCGAGTTTGCCTGGTCGACGAGCAAAACTCGGCTTTTCAGATCCGATTTGGAGATGTGAAAAAATGGAATTAAATCCCAAACAACACATCGTTTGTAGCCACTTTTTCCCCCTCCAGCTTGTGTACACTTTTTTCCACCTTCTAATGGAAGTCAATAGACTTCCATCAATATTTTCTCTATATTTTTCCACACAGACGAGCCCGTCCTGAGGCCTAGGTGCGTGTTATTATCCGTTCTTTTTCTCCCTATGATCTCTAATCACAATTGATAGGAATTCCGTTCCATCGGAAACCGATTGGAATTAATCCTTCTTGCATAACACCAGAACTAAGCTCCCCAAATTGAACTCGTGCTCACGCCAGCGGCCTGATCTCGTCAAGTGGTGGGCCAACAAAGCATGAGCTCTCAGAAAAGCGGCACTGAACCATCTGGCAGCAAACGACTTACCATCAAGATCGCCCCATCGACTGGCCACGCATCAAAAGACGGCGCAGATCCCGGACCAGGAGACCTGAACGCAGCGCCCAGCTCGGCGCCCCAGTTAGTGGAACTTCCGCCGCCCCCAACCAGCTCGGGGGGCCCCAATTCGAGCGCCCTCAAGACAGTGAGCGGGGCCCCAGCCTCAGGCTCCAGTCCCAAGAGCGCCAGCGGCGCCCCAGCCTCAGGCTCCAGTCCCAAGAGTGCCAGCGGAGCCCCAGCCTCAGGCAGTGGGGCGCCTCTTTCCGGGTCGAGGAGCAGGACAGGGGGCAGTCAGATATCGCAGGGGGGCGGCTCGCAGGCAGGAGGCTCGCAGATGAGCGCCACACAGCAGGGCAGTGGCTCACAGGCGCCTGGCTCGGAGGCAGAGGCCTTTCAAGCTGCTGGCTCGGAGGCACCAGCCTCGCAGGCTGACGCCTCGCAGGCCGCCTCTCAAGGTGGCGCCTCTCAGGGTGGCGCCTCGCAAGCTGCCTCTCAGGGCGGTGCTTCACAGGCCGCCTCTCAGGGTGGTGCCTCCATGGCTGCCTCGCAAGGCGGCGCCTCCCAAGGTGGCGCCTCGATGGCTGCTTCACAGGGTGGCGCTTCACAGGGTGGCGCCTCGCAAGCTGCCTCGCAAGGTGGCGGCTCGATGGCTGCCTCGCAGGGCGGCGCGGAGGCCACCGGGGGCGCCAGCGAGGCGGGCGGCGCTGAGGAGGGCGGAGCTGAGGAAGGCGGCGCCGAGGAGGGCGCCGAGGGTGCCACCGAGGCCGGCGCAGAGGGCGGCGCAGAGGAGGCGGCGGAAGGAGGCGTCGAGGAGGGCCAGGGCGCCGAGGCGAGCTCGCCATCGCCCTCGGCCTCACCCTCGCCCTCAGCTGGCCCCTCGGCCGGTGGCTCGGCCGGCGCCCCGCCTGGTCCCTCGGCTGGTCCCTCGGCTGGTCCCTCGGGTGGCGCCTCAGCTATGCCGATGCCGTCGGGTGGGGGCCTTTCCGGAGCCCAGTCCAAGGGCGCCTCGGGAGCCAGGTCCAAAGGCGCCTCGGGAGCCCGGTCTAAAGGCGCCTCGGGGGCCCGATCTAAGGGCGCCTCGGCGGGACAATCGAAGGGCGCCTCAGCAGCTCAATCCAAAGGCGCCTCCGCAATGCAATCCAAAGGCGCCTCGGGAGCCCGATCTAAGGGCGCCTCGGCAGCAAAATCCAAAGGCGCCTCTGCAGTCCAGTCGAAAGGCTCCTCTCCAGCCCAGTCAAAAGGCTCCTCTCCAGCCCAGTCGAAGGGCGCCTCGGGGGCCAAATCCAAAGGTGCCTCGGCGGCCAAATCTAAGGGCGCTTCGGCGGCTCGATCGGCGGGGATGGCCAAGTCGAAGACGTTCGACGACCTGTTGAAGAAAAAGGGGGGCGGAAAGAAGAAGAAGATCACCAAATTCAGGTACCACAAGAGGGTTCAGGTGAACACGCATGGCAAGGCCAATCCGTCGAGTGTTATGGACAAGGTGAACGAGAAGGACCACAAGGCTGGAATCACGGTGGACAAGCTGGATCCGCAGGAGTTGATGCGCCGGGCTGGAATTGAGGGCAAGGCGGGCACTCACTGGCGCATTAGATTGAGACAAACTAGACGTACCACAAAGAATGGAAAAACGGTCACTGAAACGCGTGTTGCCTATCGCGATTCTGAGGGCAAAAACACCGTGAAAACCATCGAGGGCGAGGCGTGCAAGAAATGTCTCAAAAAGACGGAGGAATGCACCTGTGATCGCTGATTGAGTCAGCCTGAGAGTTAATGGACCGTAGATGAGCATCGACCAGTTCAGGAAACGTAAAAGTGTTCAGCCTTAGCAAGCAACCTTAGCAAGGAAGCCTCTCTAGTGGTCTGTTTACCTCTGTTTTTATTCCCATTCCGCTAAAACTGAACTCTCCCCCCTGTGGCTTATCAACCACATTCCACACAAGGTTCTACACAAGTAGTGACAAAAGGACAAAAGTCCGTGATTGATGTTTTGGCTGACAAACAAGACAAGGTATAGGCCAGCTAGAGCTCGAAGACAGAGAAGCCTCTCACTGTATATTACTACGAATTGGTGGATACAAATACAAAAAAATAAATAAATTAGTTTATTCATTTCCCTCATTTGCCGCGAGCCTTCTTTCTGGCCTCCTCGTAGCCGTCCATGTCAATCTCTAGGTTTATCTCTTCAGCCATCAAGCGAGTCAGATCAAGGGGAAACCCATATGTATCGTAGAGCATCCAGGCAACATTGCCAGGTATTGTCTTACTATCACCCATTTGAGCCACAGTCTTTTCGAACAGTTTCTTTCCTTTCGTTAATGTTTTCAGAAATTGGGCCTCCTCCTTGTTGATCAGGTCAATTATCGCTTGGGGATCCTTCTTTACTTCTGGAAAAGTTTCACCTAGTAAATCAATGACAACGTCCACTAAAGAACCAAACATTCCTGGTTTGGCGCCAAGTTTCTCTTGACAATATCTAGTGGCACGTCTCAAGATTCTTCTCAGTACATAACCTT
>Ga0268247_10000609_pt1 | contig 11812 bp, 16 predicted proteins | sample AgamicOrMae_FD_200245 | JGI IMG/M metagenome (GOLD analysis project Ga0268247, IMG submission 200245) | Agave microbial communities from Guanajuato, Mexico - Or.Ma.e (v2) (version 2) | ecosystem: Host-associated > Plants > Phyllosphere > Phylloplane/Leaf | place: Guanajuato, Mexico | collected... | reverse complement strand
TTATCTGGGCGCACGCCCATCCTGCAGAGACTGCCAATGTTCAGGGGAGGCATACGGAGAGAGTGTGCAGAAGAGGCGGCAGAGTGAGGAGAAGCGGCGAAAATCTCTGGAGGCAAAAACTAGTTGTCGTTGTTCGGGGACCATGCATCTTGTCTGGAGGGAGCGCGCGTGGCGGCGGCGAGCACGAAACGCTTACGCAACGAGAAGCTCACCGACAACGCGAGCTGACCGGGAAGAGGCGAGTCCGGCGGCGGTGGCGGCGACTAGTTTCGTACACAAACTCTACTCACTGGCCCAATGCCCAGATGCATCCCTGGATTTAGTGTTTGTGTGATTGCGGGAGAGAGAGAGAGAGAGAGACAGACTTGCTTGGGAATTGTGTGTGATTTTTGCTCTTTCGTTATGCCCTCGTGGCTCTGCGGGGGATGGCATTGAAATTGCCAAGTAGTTTCTCTTGTGGTGCTTTCGCTGCGTATGCGCTCCAAACGTGGGATTGTGTGCGCCAGACCAATTGGGCAGAGAGAGAGAACGAATGTGGTTCGACGAGCCCGGCGTACACAATCAACAGGCTTTTGGGGAAGAGAAAACGAGGAGGTACGACGAAGAGAAGGAGGAGGAGGAGGCGGCCCATCTGTTAGTTCTCTAGTTGCGTGGCATTTCCTTTGCATCTCAAAGTCGAGCGAACAAGACGCGGCTCGCGAGTCGCGAGGAGGCACTGGAGGGATCCAGTGCAGCTCTACAGGCAGCAGCTGCAGCCGGCTCGTACTCTTACGCGCTCTCTCTCTCTCGCTCACTCACCTCTCTTGGGCCAGGGGATTGCGCCATCCTGCAGCTTTCCTCCAATTGTTATCGCGTGGTAGTGGTAGCCCCTTTGGTGGACATGCGGGCAATTGTTCGCTGCTCTCCCCCAGCGAATGAGTTGGGGCGCACGAGCAGCAGAATGAAAACGAGAGCGAATTTACGCTCGCCAGTGAACGCGAGTCTGGCGCACCGAACAAGCCTCCTCCTGAAGCTTTAAGCTCCACGCGAGGCCCGGCCATCGTTCGCTGGGCCACTTGGGGCAGAAAAGCGCGATCAGTTTGAAGGAGTGGCCGAGCCTTAGGAGGAAAGCGCTGCAAATGGCGTGGAGAAAACAAGAGACTTGTTGCGCAACCATGGGCATGGGGCGGCACAAGAGACTGGCCCTGGGGTGACGACGTCAACATGGAACCGAGTTTGCCGCCGAAGGGCCTCTGCTCACATGAGCGCCGTGCCAACCACCACTAGCTAGCTACCCTTGAGTTAGTTCTCTCTTGAGCCTCTTGGGCTTGCTTAGTTTCCCTATTGGGGGAAAATTCGCGTGCTCTAGTGTTTGAGGGGAGGCGCTCACGAATAGAGCGAACTGCAAGCAGCAGAGTGCTGGCAGGGATTTTGGATCGCAATTTCGAATTCACCATGAGGGTCTCGTGTGTGCGAGTTGCCAACTCACAAAGGAGAAAGCTCTCTCTCTCTTTGCATTGCTCTCTCTCTCGCTCTTCAGGCGCCGAAGCCGCAAACACCGGCCGAAAGCCAGAGCAATGGCAGTGGAGGAGCACGAGGATAAGAGAGAGCCCACGAGAAAGAGGGAAGCGGAGAAATTGTTTACGGCGTGCAACAGTTGCGTAACTTCAGAGAACGTTCGCTCCGTTTGCCCGCTCAGCAAACAAGTGGCCAGAGGTTCGCTAAAGATGGACGAGGGACGCGGGCAGAGCGAGGCGAACTACTATTCGTTCCTTTCGTTTGCTCGTTCCTTCTTGCCTCGCGCGATTCCCTCACAAACAGCAAATGCTGTGCTCGTTCGCTCGCACGTCGTTAATGGTCCGACAGATGCGCGTTCTGCGCTTAGGAAGCACTGCAATGAGAGTAGGAGGCGAAAGTTGCACAACCAACTGGCCGCCGTACCATTACATCGGCTGACGTAATCGTGTCCGAGGAGGGAGAGGGGGGGGGAGAAAACGGATAAGGGAGGCGACAGGAGGGACAGAGGGGGGAGGGCGAGCGGCAGTTTTCGTTTTTCCGTGGCCTTGGCAGAGATTTTGGGCCAGTTTCGCTGCTGGCTAGATAGTGAAAGCGGTCGCAATAACTAGATATTGGTGCCACACAAGAGACACGCATCGGGATACGATTGTTGATTCAAGCGCCTCCAGTGCCATCCGAGACTCTGTGGCACAACTCGGCGGCCAAATGGCAACGAGATTTAGCCAGCGGAGGAGGACCGCTCCTCTCTCGTGAGAGAGTCCATATGTGGTGTATGTGATCCTCTGACCAATAGACAGAACAATTATCATGCCAAAACTGATTTGTGCAGCCCTTGTGTGCCAAACAGTCTGACAATAGATTGGAAACTCTGCATAAGCTTTCAAAAATAGCACTGACTATCTGTCCGCCAAATTCAGGCAGACAAATAATACGTGGTGTGACCAGAAATCGACCTGAGTCATGCCGTCTCGTCGGCACTGTTGAGCCTCCACCAGAGGTCTGGGCTAGGCTGACAAGTTGAGCAGGCAAGAGGCTAGCCAATGCGAGCCATCTCAATATGCCACCAAATGGTGATAGCAGTTATATCAGCGGCGCCACTGGCGCCACAGAGCGCCCCTCGATGGAATTACCTGCCCATTGGATTTGTGTGGCTGCAGAAAGTTCACACGATATGCAGCAGGGCTGCCAGATGACACGCAGTAGAGCGGTTGAACGAAAGCTTTTTCGTAAAAAAGGGGGGAAGGCATTTTTAGGCTGTTGTAGCGAATCAACACACCTCCAGATCTTGATGAAACTCAGTACACAGGCTATTTAGAGTATGCTGAACACGATGGCAGTGGTCCCAAAGTGCGGAAACGCTCCGTTCTTGAGATACTGATCTTGGTGTTTCCCTGCATTCCTCCGCGATTCCAGCATACGGGTCAGTCACGCCTCCCTATATCGCCCTCGGGAGGCTGCCACGCCCCCTTTTTTGTCGAGTTCATTTATCTGGGTCATCCCCCTTCCCTACCAAAATGGACGGAAACAACAACAACAACGACAACAGCGACAACAACAGCAGCACTAGCACCAGCACCAGGGTCGATGGGGCCCATCATCAGCCACTGGTGCGAGCTCGTCCCCTCCCATAGGGGCCAGTTCGCCTCTTTCGGGAGGCGAATCTGGATGACGAGCTCGCAACCATCCAGTGGCTGATGGGGAGGGGGATCCTCGCCCCTGCTCCTGTGTGCCGCCGGTGCCGGAAGCCGGCTTACCTCCGGAAGCCTCCGGAGCGGCCGGCTTTCTGGTACGACGGCAAGTGCCGAAGGCAGGCGGGGTCCCCCTTCCGGGGGACCGTATTCAACGGCGCCCGCCTGCCCCTCAGCCGAGCACTTATGCTCGGGCTGAGTTGGGCGCATGGGGCAGGTTATGAGGAGGCCCGCTGCGCGTGCGTGTTCGACAAGGACGACACTCCCCTGTCGAACAGCACGATAGCTCGCTGGTACAAGAGGTACCGGGGGCTAGTCGGGCGGGCCTCCGACCCCCAATCCCAGGTGGGGGGTCCCGGGCGAGTCGTCCAGGTGGACGAGGCCCTCATCCACGGCCGCCGCAAATATGGGCGCGGCCGTATCAACACCCAGGTATGGGTCCTGGGTGTTGTAGCGGATGATGGCCAGATGCGCCTGGCCGTCGTCCGGGACCGGAAGAGGCCCACGCTTTTTGGCCTCTCGCGCAAGTGGATCGCGGCTGGGAGCGAGATCCACACCGATGGGTGGCGGGCCTACCGGGGGCTCGGACTCCTTGGTTTCACCCACAAGGTGGTGAACCACAGGAAGGAGTTCGTGGCCTCCGATGGGACCCACACTCAACGGATCGAGGCTCAGTGGCGCTCGGTCCGTCGGAGATTCTCCCGAGGGGGGATCCGGGCACGTGGTGTGTCCGGGCACCTGAGGGAGTGGCTCTGGAGGAGGGCCTGCCGGAGGGGTGGTGTTGACCCGTTCGAGCAGCTCCTCCAGAGTCTCCGGCGGGCCTAAGCGCCGCACACGGCCGGGCCGGGTGCAATAGGGGGTGGCGCCCCATGAGAAACCAGTCCGGGTTGCCACGGACTAATTTCCAGTATCACTAGGGCTGGAGCGAATGCGGTGCTTGCTGCTGTAGCGAGCGTGAAGAGCCTAACCTAGGAAATCAATTGATGGTTTGGTTTGGTTTGGTTTGGTTTGGTTGAAGGCTAAAAACTGCGTTTTTCGATAAAACCGGAAGGGGGCGTCTCCGCACTTCCGGACCCATTCAATATTGTCTAGTTTTGTCTGGCAAGTCCGAATATGTATGCCACGCCCCGAAAAGGGGGTGTGTACTTCCGGTACAACACCCAAAATATACATGGTGATCCACACGCTACTAGAAAAGTTTTTCGCCGATTTTGCAAAAAATACGCGTCGGATGCACTTGAGATTTCGTACGCACGTTCGGCCATCATCAGCATTCCGACTATTATGAAAGAGAAGAAAATGTCACCCTGGCCTTGCGATCTTTCATCCAACAGAACAAAAATGCACCAAAACCTCATAATAACACTGTAAAGAACCTTATTAAGAAATTCGAGGGGACCGGCAAAGCAGCAGATGGCATTTATTCGATGAAAAAGACGGAAAATATTGTCAGAACTCCAGAATTAGTCGAAAGAGCGCTCGAGCTGCAGGAGGATCAATCAGACATTTCTCTGAGGAGTTTCGCCCGAGAATTGGACGTCAGTTATGGAACAGCGCATCGTCTCAGACATCAGGATCTTGAATTATCTGTTTACAAGATTCAAACCTCCCAAGCTATGAGCAATCAAGATTTTACTAAACGCCTAGATTTTGGAAAATTCATGCTTGAGCAAATACAGAGCGGAGCAATCGATCCTGGACGCATAATCTTCACAGGTGAGGCCCATTTCCATCTGGATGGCTATGTTAATAAGCAGAATTACAGAATATGGGGCACAGAAAAACCGTCAATCCGAACAAAGCCGCTCCATCCACAGAGAGGGACTGTTTGGCGAGGAATTTGCGAAGAAAGATTGCTCGTGCCGATCTTCATCGAAGCTGGAAAAACTGTCGATCGAGAAGTTTATGCAGAAATATTGCAAACTGCAATCGAAGAGACCCGTTCTAAAGGCATGATAGGGGGTCTTTATTGGCAGCAGGATGGAGCAACACCCCATAGAGCCTCGGAGAATCTGCGAACTTTGCATGAAACTTTCGGGAGGCGAGTGATTGCAAAAGGATTTCCATCCAAATTTAATGCAGGGTGCGAGTGACCTGCTTATAGCCCAGACCTTTCTGCAATGGACTTCTTCCTCTGGGGCTACACGAAAGATAGAGTGTATAAAAACCGTCCTAGAGAGTTGGAGGAATTAAAATCTCGAATCGAAGAAGCTATGCACTCAATCCCGCAGGAAGTTCTGGTGCGCGTAAAAGAGGCCTTCGTGAAGAGAGTCGAAAAAGTTGTCGGGACGGAATGCAAGCATTTCGAAAATTTGCTACATTAAATTGCTAGAGATGGAACTAGTTGTGTGAAAAATTTCATCCTGCTACGAGTTTTAATTTCTGCATTCTGAGGAAAAAACTTTCCTAGTACCCAGTGGATCAACCTGTAGCAACAAATCAGTAACTTTGGTCAATGTGCTTCTCAACTTTTGTATTTTTGTCTTAGTCCTAATTTTGCTCTAACAACAAGCAGCCATCATTGTGGATGGTGGATTTTCGCGTCGTGATGTTGTACTTGAGTATGGTTGGAATTCTTCCCTGAAGCGTATCGATGAGCTACATCCTTCTTACGATGCTCTCCAGTACCCTCACATAGTTTGGCGTGGTAACGATACATACCATCTCGACCTCAAACGCATTAACAGCAACAAGATGAGTACGCTGGATTATAATTCGCACCAGTTCATGATGAGGCCAGGCAATGAGTTCATCTTCAAGTGTGGAGCATTGCTGGAACAGTTAGCCGTAGATATGTATGCGAAGATTGAAGGCGAACGTCTGCGATTCATTCGTCTCGCTCAGTCTAAAATGAGAGCAGAGGACTATATCCATCTTCGTGATGCAGTTGCGAACGATGTCAACGCGGATGACATCGGTCACGATATACTGCCTTCGACATTCATTGGTGATCCACGGCATATGATGGATTACGTCAGTATGGACGCCCCAATATTTCTATCACGATGACATGTAATCCAAATTGGGACGACATTGTCAAACTGATCCCATCCGAGCAGTCCTCTATCCACAGACATGACATTACGGCAAGAGTCCTCAGACAACAGACATTTACGGATGATCGATGTCATAATCAAGTTGGAAATATTCGGCCCTGTTAGATGCAACATGTACTCGATCGAATGGCAAAAGCGAGTAGTTCCCCATTCCCACTTGCTTATCTGGTTACAGAATCGGATCAATCCTGACCAGATTGATAAAGTCATATCGACAGAGTGACCCATAACTTTTCGATATTGTTTCGAAGCATATGATTCATGGCCCTTGCGGAACATTAAATCCCAATTCACCCTGCATGAATGCTGAAACACCGAGGCGCACCAAAAATTATCCGAGGGCATTTATGCGAGAAACTCAGACTGGGGTTGATAGTTACCCGGTCTACCGACGAAGAAGTCCAGAAGATGGTCGATATTCCTATGTTGCTGAGAGAAGGCAACCATGCATAGATAACTCACAGGTTGTGCCTTATAATCCAGTCTTATCGCGCATGTTCGAATCCCATATCAACCTCGAGTGTTGCAATTCAGTCACTTCCATCAAATACATCTGTAAATACATTTTACACTCCGCGCAATAATTTTGTAACCAGCCAGATAAATATACTTAATCCGTCGAATATTCTCCCAATCTCGATGATCGTCGCACGATGTGATCTCCATGTCTTATTCTCTCTCAAGCTCGCTTTTCTCGTTGCAATTCCTTCTAGTTTCGATGTTTCACTCGAAAGAAATACTCGGCGCGCCGGCAAGTGCGCGACAATTCCCTAACTAGCTGACATTTGTTGACATTTTGCTTAGATTTTGTCTAGATTCTGATAATTCAACTTTTCAATAGCATCTAGACCTCCACCTACTATCGAAGGCCATTCCAAAATGATTTCGGACGATTTAAGAGAGAGGATCAAGGCCAAATACGAGGAGATCAAGAACTTCCAAGAACGAGCAGTAGGCCGAATATTCTCAGTTCATCATATAGCAGTGCAAAGAGTTGTTCAAAACTTGCACAAAGGAGAGAAGAGTCAGGCTCTATGCCTATCCATTGAGTGATTTGGCAAATATGTCCTTGTAGTCTTCTAGTATTGCCTGCAATGCTGCTCCATTGTTGACGCGCGGTGGTTCTACTGTATCAGGAGGATACTCCTCGGGTGTGGTGTGGGAAACAAGTGCTACTGGGTATGTGTTGCCTGGCTGAACTTTATCGTGATGATGGGCACTATAATGATCGTGTTGACTCGCGTCCAAATGCCAACTTACCGCTGGTGCTTCGCCTAGAAAGGATATCGAGCCTTTGAGTGATGCAAGCTCTGCTAGTCCAACAACTATATCGCACCCAAGTATATTGTTCCCAACACCGGGAGCTGATACTTCCGAGGTGGTGAGTCCAACTTGTTCACCATTGGGTCTAATCGATAGAATGGTCTTGAAAACCTTAACCATCAGACTATTGCCAATTGTTTGTAATTTGATTGCCGCTTCCTCCAAGGAAGGGGTGGGCTGCTTCATTATCTTCCCTTGCAGCGGAACGAAACTTGCCGTAGCCCTAGTGTCTATAATTGCTCTGAAGGCATAACCATCAATCTCTATCGTGTCAATCAGTAGTTTCTTGTCGGGACCCATGAGGCATCCAATCACATGAGAAGGTGTTTGCGTGATGCCCGGGCTGCTCAACACCCGTCTTCTTTCGAAGGCTTCTGAGGGCAGTCCCTATTCCAGTGGTCACCTCTGCACGTGAAACAGGGTCCTGGTGGCCTTGTGATGCCTCATTGGTCTTCTGAGAATTATCTACCTGTCGCTGATTGCTGCGGTTCTGGTCTGAGCGACGATAATTTCGCCCAAATGTACTTTGAGCATGACGGTAGTTGTTTGAGCGCTGGTGGCTTAGATCAGTTTGCTGAAAGTGACAATGGCAACAACACCTGGGCTCTGATGATCTACAATCGTTGCGACCTTGGTGGCTATCAGAGGCGTAATGCTCATGGTAGTTATGGTTTTGGTTTACCCCGGGACTTTCACTATTGCCAATCGTGTTAGCAGCCGCTAGCGTCTCTTTCGGTGATGCCTTATTAACAACCTGCTCAACTGCTGCCTGTAACAGTGACTTGAAGACGCTGACGTCTAGCTGAGGCTTCACCTCCAAATCCACCCCTTTAGATATTTGTTGGTCAAATCGGGGTACTAGAGTCTTGAGGTCGCTGACCGATTGCAGCTTCGACGTGTCCAACATCAGATTTAATTGACTTCTGAGAGCTGGGGGAACTGAGATGAGCACGTCGCGTATTATTTCACTCTCCTTCATACTTGGGTAAGCTCGCCTGAGAAGATGAACTCTTTGGTCGACGTAGGAGCCTGAATCTTGAGACGCATCGTACTTTAGTTTGGACAGAAGCTCGACGTAATAGTCGTCCCAGTTCTGACGATAACGGCCCAATATTTTAGCTTTCATATCTGGCCATGCTAACGCATCGATGGTGGGCAGCAGGTCATCCTTGAACCATGCCCTGGCTGAATGAGTGAAAGCTGTCGATAACAATTTCTTCTGATCTTCAGTTAGAGGGAGCGTTAATCGCTCATATTGGTCCAACCATTCAATAATTTTCTCGTACCTGTCTCCTGAGAATTTTGGTGGGTTGATCGTGTTTAGAGGGCTCTAGACCTGAGTCGATAACTGGGAGAATGCCTCACGGAGTGAGGTAGTAAGTGTCTCTTGGGAGGCGTATTGGGTCCAACATCCGATAAACTCTGATTATCTTTCGTGTATTCAGTTTCCCATGCGTGTATTTGTACTCCTGCAATAACTGTTTCACCAATCAATAGCGTTTTGGTCGAACGAGTCCCAAACTTCGCGACTCACCCTCGAAGTTCCTCGTTTTGTTGATACACTTGCTGAAAGACTGAATGACGTTTTTCGAGAATGAGCGTTCGCAATCTTCGAAAAGTATCTCGTCTATCTTCAAATCTGAGGTTATACTACGGAAAAAGTTCTTACATGGATTTAGGATCCTTATTCGCCAATCATTTGATGTTACCCCTTCCTCGAAGGGTAGGCCCGACGGGACGTAATACACCGGCCTTGTCCATGTTGGAGCGAATTCATTGCTGAAAATCCCACCCAAAACCACATCCATGCATCCCACTAGTGCCATAGTGGCAAGAACCATCAACTTCAGCGTGTTCTCCCTAAGCTTTACTGATTTGAGCGGTTTTGTCAGGATGTCGGCAACTTGGTCAGTGCCTTTTACGTGTTCGACTTGAATCTAACCATTCTCGTGCTATTCACTCAACCACTTGTGCCTCACGTCAATGTATTGGGCCTCTGATGATTTCCCAACTGAGCGATTTTTACCGCACTTAAATTGTCGACGAAAATTTGAATTGGCTCGTTATCGATCATGCCCAGTTCGACAAATAGTCTTTTGATCGGTATAATATCTTTCTCCAGTTCACAGGCCGCCACGTACTCGGCCTCGGCGGTCGATAATGCAAGCTCCAGCTTATCGGAGATCCACTGATCATTACCACATATCCACTCGTAGATCTTCTTGTCTCTATGTCATTCGCATAATCAGAGTCACTAAACCCTGTAAGGTCACACTTGTCGCTCTTCAGATAGCTTAGTCCTGCATTTCTTGTCCCTTTCAAGTATCTCAAAATCCTCTTAAGTCTATTCCAATGCTCAATCCTAGGCTTATTGGTTTTGCTCGCTGTGCTCACCGCATGGAAAATGTCAGGCCTCGTCATTCTTGCAAGATATAGCAGAGATCCTACGAGCTCTTTGAATGGATATTCACTAGGCAGAAGTGCTTGCTCATCTTCATGACTATTGGATTCTGCCTCCGGAGTCGATTCAGGATTGCAACTTTCCATCTTGGAGTGTTCCAATATTTTATCGATTTGTCTAGTCTGGGTCAGCGTAACTCTATTTCTCTCGTTGTCTATCTCAACTTCGAAACCTAGATAATTTGCACATGGCATGAACTTGAGCTAGAAATTTGTCTTGAGCGATCTTACTAGTCTCTTCACAAGTTCATCGGTTTTTGCGGCAATAAGTCCGTCATCAACATAGATGATTAAGAACACCATTCTGTCTTTTGATTAATAGAAGCAAGGATCGTTATACGATTGAATCAGATCATGTTTCTTCAACCAGTCTCTAAACATCTGGCTCCAGCACCTCGGAGACTGTTTTAAGTCCGTACATGCTCGTGATAAGACGGCAAACTTTTCCATTAAAATCGAAACCCTCAGGGGGACTCATGAATATTTTTTCCTTGAGAACGCCATTAAGAAAGGCGGTCTTTACGTTAAACTGCAACACTTGCATGTTCAAGTATGTGATGAGCCAGAACATTATACGAATCGAGTCAAATGATGCCACCGGGGCATATGTATCACCATAATCAATGACTGATCTTTGAAGGAAACCTTTCGCAACGAGTCTGGCTTTATATCTGTCTGGTTCGGTTTTTGTCGCTGGTTTGATTCTGAACACCTATCTAGTTTTGATTAGTCTCACCCCCTGTGGTTCTGCGACCAATTCCCACGTCCCATTTTCATCCAGAGAGTTCATCTTGTATCGCCTTTTCCCACTCGTGCCAATCAGGCAACTGTTTTGCTTCGCTCAAGGAGTTCGGTTCTCTATTAATCGTTATAAGAGCCTTCTCGATCGTAACATTATTTGGACTTAGCTCGGGCAATATGGGCACCATACCTCGTTTCTCATTTTTCGACGTATCGATAGCTTCTCGCATATCTTCTATCTTCTCTTGTCGCTCAGTATCATTTAATGCACGGAGCCTAGACCGAGTGAGAGGTGGACTGGTTCTCATTGATTTGTTGGCTTGATTCGTTTTATCTCTGATTTCCCGGTGAATCCTGTCGTTCAGACTTTCCTGCCTATTCTGTTCTCGACCTCTCGAGTGATCTCCGCCGCACGATCTGAAGGATTCATTTCCTTCTTCAGAAGCTTCTTCATCCATAGGCTGCTGCTCAATTTCAGACTCAATCTCTTCACCTTCTCTTGCTTCTTCTTCAGGATCACTCCCATCGTCGTTGTCCGGGGCAACTTCTTGGATTTTTGCTTCGGTCCCAAATGAGGCCTCAATCTCCTTCATGCGGATAGCAATCTCTCCTTCCTCACTTTTCTATTCAGCTGTGGCAGAGTCTAAGAATTTAAGGTCACATGTTACATAAATCTGTTTGTTTTCCTCACAGTATATTCTGTAAACATTGTACCTGTCGCCATACCCAACAAATCTAACCTTCTTACCGAGTCTAAGTCTAGCCGCATCAAAACCACGCCGACTTTTGTCCAGCATGACCGCGCGTTGCCCAAAAGTCCCAAGGTTCTTCACTTTCGGAATTCTCCTGTGGAATAGTGTATACTTGGACTCTTTACCACTTTTGCGGGGCAATCGATTGTAAGCATATATGACTGTGCTAGCAGCTTCTGCCCACAAGGCGTCCAGACGGCTCGAGTTGGCATTCTTCAACGAGTCCATGGTGCTGAGGAACTTTTGGTCGTTCATGAAGGTTATTGGATGCAGATCGGTGAGTTTCACCCGATTC
>Ga0268247_10000606_pt1 | contig 11846 bp, 13 predicted proteins | sample AgamicOrMae_FD_200245 | JGI IMG/M metagenome (GOLD analysis project Ga0268247, IMG submission 200245) | Agave microbial communities from Guanajuato, Mexico - Or.Ma.e (v2) (version 2) | ecosystem: Host-associated > Plants > Phyllosphere > Phylloplane/Leaf | place: Guanajuato, Mexico | collected... | reverse complement strand
TTAGAGCAGAGATTGGAGAAGCCTTCTACTCATTTTTCACTAGGTTTTGGCCCAAAAGGGTTAGACATTTCTGGCATATTACTAGGACGCGAGATGCTCGGGTCGATGCCAGCTTTTCGACGCTTGGCCTTTTCCTCCTCGGCTTTGTTGTTGACGAAGTCTGGTGTTAGTCGTCGTTGCTTGCTACTTGAGAGTAGTGATTCTAGAGCAAATTGTATAACTTACCCGACATCCCAATAGAAAACATGGGCTTGATTATGGTGGGGTACATGTAAGCAATAGCTAGTAGACAGGTGCCAACCGTAACGCCAATTGTTCTAATTCTATCATGTCGCGCCCCCGTCCTAAGATTGGGCTTGGGTATCCTTGGCCGAGGAGTCTCATCACTATTGTTGGCCGATGAGTGGGTTTGACGTGCATAGGGATGAATAGAAAATCCACAGATAGATGAATCAAACCTGCGGAAGTTCCGACCGATTTTAAGAATACCCACTGATACGAGTTTCATTTAGGTGGTTTCCACTTTCGGGCTAGTATTCGAGGGCGATCTGGGAAACCAAAGATCTCAGGCCATTGCCGAATTGTTGAAAATAGATAAAAAATATGATACCTGTCGTGTGGAAACGTGTGTTTGTTTTGGAAATTTGTCGCGAACATGCTTTGGCAGCGGGCGAGCTCGTTGGCCAAGCTCAACTGCGGACAGAATAAGGCTCACTCAGGATATGATGATTGTCGAGACCTGCACCATTTTACCATCAATTGGGCGAGCTAGCCAATTTGTTGGTAATTTATCAAATTTCTCGATCACCAGGCCGACCTTTGGGCGCGAGTTGGGTGGCATTTGGAAGTGGCTAAATAGTGGGAGGCATCCGTTAGGAGCGCATGATAAAAACAAGCTAGCCTAACAAAGAGTTGCCGCCAAGGCTGAGCTCCGGCATTCGATCCAAGCAGAATTGGCCAAAAAAAGCTGACCAGACTAAGTATGGTGTCAGTATGACTAAGTGCCGAGATCAGGTTATGATCACGTGTGCCTGGCGACAAGCCATCGTTTCCGGTCAGTTTGAATGGCAGAATAGTTTCGGGGATAGTTTGGTGGCGGCCAATGTCGGTTGTGAGAGTGTCTCCGTGTGAGATAACAACAAACGGGGTTGGAGTTTTGCTCGAGCAGACTGTGGTGCCGAGGAGCTTGGCGATGAAGCAACACGATAGGATCGCGACTGACTTTTTCAAACACTGAGAGTCTCCCCCAGTCTATCTGTCTGTCTGTCTGTCTAGCTGGATGATTGAAACCCGAATTGGAGTGGAGCTCAAAGGCGGCGGGGCGGTCGTATTACAGGCAGAAAGAGTGGTGAGCCGAGAGAGACGAGGGCAGTGAGCCCCAAGCCACGGGAACACCAGCAGATGGCGTAAAAGTGGCCCGCGTGGGCCAGCCCGCGCGCACAGATGGCGCGACGATCGCGCGCTGGCCTGCTGGGCCGCGCGCTCGCCTCTTGGTCTTTGTGCTTCTCTCCCTGCCTCTGTCCTCTTTGCCTCTGTCTCTGTCTCTGACGCACACAAGCTCGGCCTCGGCGAGCAAGTGGCCCAATCGCAATGGGCGCAAATGAGGCGCCAGACCATGACAGTGTCGAATGGGCGCCGCACTGGCGCCTAAGCTCGGCGCAGGAAGTCCCGGCCGAGCTCGAGGGGAGCTTCCAGGGGCGCTCCTTCATGCAGAGGGCGCGCCGGCGAGGAGCGCGCGCCGAGCTGGAGTCTGTCTCGAGTCGGTCAGAGACTGACTGCGGGAAGTGGCGCAACCAGGAGCGCCACTTGCCAGACAATCGGACGCAAGACAACCTGTGGCTCTGTGCGAGTGTGGCGAGCTGCAGGCCGGCGAGCAGCGCGCATGCAAAGCGTCGGCCCTAAGGGCTGCCTGAGGGTGGCCGTTCCTGAGGGCCGACGTTTGTGGCAAGTCCACAGGCATGGCAAGTCCTCAGGTCTGGCAAGGCCGAGCGCCTTAGCTTGAGGGGCAGCCAAAGCGGAAGTGGCCCCCCTGAGGCCTGGCGATTGGAGGGCGAGCAGTTGGGGCTAATTGGCGAGCTGGTGGAGCTGGTGGGTGGGGCTGGCCCGGGTGGAGCGGAACGGCGAAAGGAGGGCAGTTGGTTGGGGCGTGCTTAGGGCTAATCGCGCGGGGCTGCGTTCCTGCAGTGCGCTCTATGGCAAGAGCGCCACTTGGGCTTGTGTGTGGGCAGGCGAGCGCTAGTTTGCGGCGCTCCTGGCCGGCCGGACACACACACTGGCTGGCTGGCTGGCTGGCTGGTCCTAAGGGCTGGCTGCTGGTCCTTAGTGCTGGCTGGCTGGCTGGCTCGCTCGCTGGCTGGCTTGCCGGCTGGAGGGAGAAAAAGTGGCTCGGTTGTCAAGCTAGAATTGGATCCCGAGACAGTGGCGCCGGTGGCGACACGGCGGCCGAGCGAGCGAGCGCCGCAAAGACTGTGTGCGGGGGGAGCAAAGCGGCGAGAGTTCACGAGCTCTTGTGCAACGAGCGCGACAGACACTCTCTGGGAGCTCGCTCGTTGCACACTCTGCTCACACTCAGGCTGCCTGCCAGAGCAGAGCGCCAAACTGGCGCCGCCCGTCACTTGCGAGCGCCTTTCCACCGGCGGCGCCTTTCCACTGGCAAGCCTCATGGCGGCGCCACAAGAGAGCCGCTCTGGCCGCCAGCAAGGCCTCGTTGGCTCGACTGGAAAGCGAGTGCGAGTGCGAGTGGTGTGAGTTTGTGTCGTTTTTCATTCGCTTATGAGTCGCTTGTCGTTTGCGCCGCCAGCTCGGCCGCCGCCGCCGCCACGCTGTTGCTGCTCGCTCGGCAAGGCCCAGCGCGCCCTCGCACACTAACGACTGCTAGGCGACCCACAGAACTGCCGCCGAGCGGGCCAAATTATCGCCGCCGCCAACGCCAACGCCAGCGCCGTGCCAGGCCGAGCTCGGCCGAGCTACCAGGCGGCGAGCGGGGCCACCAGCGAGCAGGCGCCAGCAAGCCAGCGGCTGGGGCGAGCGCGAAAAGGGGGAAGCAGAGGGGGAAAAACAGTGGCTGCGTGCGGCAGAAACGGGCGCTCCAGTGCGGCCCCCTCAGACTTGCGTGCGCCCTCAGCCCGCAGGCAAGTGCGCGTGGCCCAGCGAACTGTGCGCGCGGGCCTGCGTCTGCGGGCCGCACGCCCCCTGGCGGCCGCGCGGGTCGGGCTCGTCCGCCACCCCCAGTCGGCCAGCTGGCGCGCGGCGGGCCAGCCGCGCGCAGCTCTGAACCCCGCCGGAAGTCGCCGCCGCCCCTCGCTCGACGTCGCTGGTCTCTCCGCGGCACGCGCTGCCCGCGGCGGCGCAGCTCCCACCAGCGCGGGCCGGCCAAGCGGGTGGGCGTGTCTGTCCGCCGCGCAAAATGGCTCCCGCTGGCCCGCCTGACACCAGATCTGCGCCCAGCGACTGGCAGACAGTCTGTGGCGGCCGCCGACGCATCCGTTTACACGTCGGGCCCGCTTTTTGTCGCCCTCCTCTGGCTAGCTTGCCGTCTCGAGCGAGCAAGCAGACTGCACTTGCTGTGAGCTCTGCCCGTCTGCTCGGCGCCGCCAAGACGCGGCCTCATGCAGGCCCGAGCGGCTCGAGTCCAAGCAACAATTTCGCCTCGTTTCAGAGCGCCGGGCTGCTTTCGGGCTGCTTCAGGCGCCCCAAATGCATGCCGACGGCGCCACACTCAAGCCGAGAGTCCCGAGCTCGAGCTGAGGGCGCCAAGCTCGCCGCACGGGCCCAGTTGAGCCGCGGCACAGTGGCCGTGCGCGCGGGTGGCCCTTCGGAGCGTGCGGGCCGAGCGCGCTGGGCGGCGCGCTTGGCAAGCCTTTTGAGACTGTGTCTGGCGTGCACCAGGCGGCACAATGGCCGCTCCGCCGACGAGCTCGTTCCAGTGGCCGAGTTGGGCCGCGTTCGCGGGCGGAAGTGCGGCGCTGGCGGCTGGCCAGGCGCGCGGCCGAGCTAAGGGCGGGCGTGTGCGGCCCGAGCTAAGGGCTGGCCCTGGGCCGTTTGGGTTTTTTCTGCGTCTGAAGCGCACCTTAGGGCTGGCGGGCGGGCGGAAAGGCGCCGCGTCCGGCCGGGAGGCAGTTTCGAGTCGGGCGCGAGGCTGGCGGCTGGTGGCTGGCAGCGGCGGGCCTTGGCCAGCGTCTGGGTGTTTGCTGGGGCTGCTCTGTGGGCGTGAGTGTTGCTGGGCTGCCTGTTTGCGGGCAGGCAGCACCAACGAGCCAGTTGGTCGAGCAGGAGGGCGCAGAGCTGGCAGAAGTTGCGAGCCAAAAGTGGCTGCCTGGCCGAGTGCGTGTGTGCCAGCAGCAGCAGCAAGTGCGCGTAGTGCAACCTGCACTTGCGGGCTGCCCTAAGCTGCCAGTGCTCGCCCATCGCGCTCAATGTTCGCCCGCTCGGCCAAGTTCGCTGGCTGCCAGCCGCGCGCACTGCACACAGTCTGCGTTCGATTGTTGCGCTCGCAGCGAAAGCGCACCGAAAGCACTGCTCTCGCGCTGCCTAAGGCTCGCCCGCAGCGCCATAGCCCGAAAAAGCCCCAAAGCTGGCCGGCTCCAAAGCTCGAGCTCGACTGCTAACACTTGGCCAGCTCGGCCAACTTTTGAAGGTCAGCCCTTGAAAATGTGCACTGTTGGCACACCGACGGCCGCCACTGCCTCCACTGCCACTTGCGCCGCCGCCTCGCCCGACTCGCAGCCCAGACTGCCTGCGCCGCCCGGCCGGCTGTTGCCGCCACAGCCGCCGCTCCACACTGGCCGCAGACCCGAGCTCCACGCACTCGCGCCGGCCTCCAGCCCACCTGAGCGCCACGCTCGCGCCCTCAGCTCGCCCCAGCCAGCCAGCTAAGAGTCCACCACCAGCCAGCCAGCCAGCAGCCCACTTCGCCAGAAGCCCACTCGGCGCTCCTCGCCCCTCGCCAGATCCTGCAACTTCCAGAGCGCCGCACTCTGGCCGGCCCGAACGGCCAGCGCTCGCCCGCCGCACACACTTGCCAGGGCGCCGCTGGGCCGGCGGGCCGTGCGATCGGAGCCGCCTGTTGTTCAGGTGGGCTTGTTATTTTGGTCGCGGCGCGTCGGATTGCGCCAGCGAGCCGGCCCGCTCGAGTGCGGGGCGGGCCTTTAAAGCCCGAACACAGTCGGCGGCCAGTCTGCGGACAGTCTGCGGCCCGCAAAGTGTGTGAGACGCGCGGGCCTTCAGCGGGCCTTTAAAACCCGCTGGAATCTGGTGCGCTGGGCCCGGTGGGCGCACGAGGCTGAGGCCGGCCCGCAGACAGTCCGCGGCCAGAGGCAGCCCGCAGAAGTTGAGGCGGCCCTGCTTCGTGCGCTGGTGTGTGCCAGTGCTTGCCTCTGCCGGGCCTCAAGTTGGGCCGCGCGTCGTGCAAAAGTTCGCTGAGCGAACTTGGCTCGTTCGCTGCCACTCTGCGCCGGTTCGCTGGCAACGCTTGCACGGCTTGCGCGCCTTGAACAGGCTTGAACAGGCTTCCACTCGGCGGCCCAGAGTGACTGATGACTGGCCCTCTGGCGCGCCTTCACCAGCCAGAGTCCTGCAATTCGGCTGCTCCCACTCCAAGTTTGAGTCTCCAAACTGCAGCTCCAGCTCCAACTCCAACTCCATCCCTTACACGCTCCGCTCCCCCTCCATGGGCTGCTAGTTTTTTATTATTATTATTATTATTACTATTATTATTATCGCCGCCCGCCAGCGTCTGGCCCCGCGCTGACGGCCCGGGGCTGGCTGATGGCCGGAGTGGAGCGGAGCGCCGATGGGCCGAAGGGCGCCCACCTCGAGGGGCTGGCCGGGAGCGAATTTTCCAAGTTCCACCGGTGAAAGGGAGGCGCCGCCGCCAGTGGAGAGCCCGAGAGAAGGCTGCCAGTGGGCCGCTTCTTGGCTTCTTTCTTCTCTTGGTCGCTCTTCTCCGGTCGCGCGCTCTCCATTTTTCTTCCCCGTCGGTGCGCGCGACTGTCCAGGGCGTTTGGGGCGAAAAAAGTGCTGCCTCCGAGCGGCCCACTGCCAGCCCAACGAGAAGAGAGCGCAGGAATCCACTTGAATTGTTGCCTCGTGTGCCGCGTGGGACTGTGGCCGGCCCCAAACGCCCAATGGAGGCGAAAAGCACGACGCGCCAGCTTCTCGTCGGCGGGCCCCAGTCTGCGCTCTGTGGGCTCATTTGGATTCCGCCCGCAGCAACACTGCGCCCACTGACTCATGCGCCCACCGCTCGGAGCCTCAGCAGCACGCCCTAAGCTGCCGGCCCAACCACGCACACTGGCCCGAGTGCACCGGCGCGCACCAGAAGCCCGCATTCCGACACCAGAGGGCAACCAGATACGCCCACTCGCGCGTCGGCAGATGGCTCTTCGTGGGCGCTCTTTGTGGGCGCCCTCAGAGTGCTGCTCCTCTGCAGCCAGCAAAGCGCGAGACTGTCTGCATTTCTGCTTGCCACTCTGTCTGCCTGTGTGCAAAGACACACTCTGGCTGCGAACTGGGCGAGCTCACAGTCGGCCAGCTCGCAGTCGCCCGTCTGGCTGGAAACTATAAAGAGCGAGCGGCTGGCGCAACACAGAGGCAATTGCGCTGGCAACCGTCGTGTGCCAGTTCGGTTCGTGTTTCCGCCAACCATTGCAGCAAAAAGGGTCGCCCAAAGGCCGCCGACGTCAGCGCGCTCGCTTTTTGGGCGCTAGCTCGGCCCTCTCACATGGCAGGCCGCACACACTCGCCCGCTCGCCCGCTCGCTCGCTAGCTAGCTGGCTGGCTGGCTCGCTGGCTGGCGAGCGGGCGGGCGAGCCAGCTTAAACGCACACGCACGCACCCGGCCGCGCTGGGCTTGCCGCAGACGCACACACACACATGGCGGCGCTGGTAGTTGAGATATAGAGTTTTGCCTGGCGGCTGGCTGGCTTGTCGTGGGCAGACAGGCAGACAGTCTGCGCTTGCCGCCAGCGAGCCGCCTGAGCCAGCGAGCAGCGCACGGCCATCGAAAGAGAGATCGTACACTTGTAAGAAGTTGTACGAGTGTACGATGTTCATGAGTGCACGAGTGTGCGACGCAGTGGACAGGCAGCCAAGAGCGAACGAGCGGCCGCACGAAGTGTGCGAGCTGGGTGAGCGTGCGCGTGCGGCCGGCTTAGCGCCCACTGTGCTCCAGAGACGCGCCTCCGCTGCCGAGGCCGCCAACAACAACAACAACAGCCATTTCCATTACGAGAGTGATGCCAGCTCGCCACTGGGCCGGCCGGCGCTGGCGAGCGGCGAGCAGCCAGTAGCTAGCAGCTAGCAGCTAGCGGCCAGCGGGGCACTCTGGCCCCTTTCTGGCTCGGCGGCGAACATTGTGCGAGCGGGCGGGCCACTTTGGGCCGTCGCTTCGTGGACGCGCTCGCAGCCAGCCGGCAGGACGCGGCCCGCTCGTTAGTGGGCGGCTGGCGGACCAGCGGCGAGCCAGTGGAGCTTGGCGGCGGCGCTTCTCTCGGTGTTTGCCCAGCGCGCGGCCGGATCCTGAGCGTCGTTAGTGCGCCAGAGGCTGAGGCTGAGGCTGCTGGGGCGCCGCGAGCGCGCAGGCCGCCCTCTGGCACCAACAGGCCAGCTGGGGCGCCTTTCCGAGACACTGGCCAGACCCCAGAGCTGAGAGCCCAGGAAGAGCGGCGAGCAGCTAGCGGCGAGACTGTCCCCGTCTGGCTGGGGTCTGGAGGCGCCCGCAGAGAGTTCGCGGCGATAAATCTGCAGCGAGCTCGGCGCGCGGCCCAAGTGCCCAAGTGCCACTCGGGCGGAGGGCGCCCCTCGACGCCGGTTCCATGGCAGCGGCGCGCACTGCCGGTGGGCGGAGGCGAGCGGGCGGCTTGAGGGTGCCGCTGGGCGTCCGCGGCGAGCAGGCGATGAGCTGGCGCGCCCCAGAGGCTCGCAGCGAGGGGCGCGCGCGGCGCCCAACCGCGAGAAGCAACAAAGTCTCCCGGCAGGCAGGCGCCAGTTGGGAATGGGCCGTCTGGAGTCCGGAGGAGCGCCTGGAGCTTGGGGGAGGCGCCGGCGCTTGGGTGTGCTTGGGATTGGGACTGTGTGCTTGAGACTGGGACTGGGACTGGGCGCGTCTGGGGCTGCTTGAGGCTGGCTTGAGGCGGGCCAGTCTCACTTGGGCCGCTTGCGTCCCAGCCAAGCGCACAACAAAACGCCTCCTCCTCCTCTGCTCTGCCTCGGCCCGCAGACTGAGGCTCACAATCGCGCACTGCAATTGAATTTTTGTGCCCCAGCGAACTTTCCTCAGCGAACTTTTTCCTCAGCGAACTTTTCTCCTGCCTCCTGCACGCCGCTCCTCCTCCTCCTCCCTTTCGGCTCTGCCTCCCTCGGCCGCTCGGACGCCTCCCCTCTGGCCCGCCGGCGCGCCTTGGCTTTGCCGCCGAACTTTGCAGGCCCGCCGCCCGCAAACTGGCAGCAGCGCCTGCCCGCAGCCAAATGCTGCCCGCCGCTGCCTCTGCCAATGCTGCCTCTGCGAATGCTGCCTCTGCGAATGCTGCCAGCCCTGCCAGCGCTGATCCTGCGCCGCGATTAGTCCGCCTGTTCCACCATGTGCGTGCGTGTGCGGAATCCAGCCAAACCAGCGGACCGTCTGTCTGGCCCATTCTGTTCGCCTCTCTCGAGGCACACTGAACACTCTCTGGTCCACAAGTCGCCTTCTTCGGCCCACTGCTGCTGGCCAGCCTCTGCCTCTGCCTCTGCCGCTCGCACTTCCCCAGAAGCAGCGGCTCCCACAGCCCGGGCCATAAGTTGGAGCGCGCACCAGCCTCTGCAAGTCTCCACTCTGCTCTGGGCCGTTCGCTCTCTCAGGAGGCTCTTCTGGCCGCACTGGTTCGCGCTGGCTGGCGCCAGCAGGAGAACCAGCAGAGCCAGAAAAGGGAGGCCTCTCTTTGGCGCGGCAAAGGCACAGAGCACAGGCAGAGCCAGAGGCAGAGGCAGAGAGCAGGCCGGGCCCGCTCCAGCCCACTTGCGGGCCCGAGATAAAGAAGGCGACGCACATAGTACCAAGTGCGCGCCGGCGGCCAATTTATACGGCTGGCGAATTTGGAACGAGCCAGCCCCTCTCTTTCCCCTCGGCGCGCGCCCTCCGCCCCGCTCCTGCCGCCTGCCTGCCCTGCTGCCTCCCCTGCCTGCCTGCTCTCTCTCTCTCTCTCTCTCTCTCTGTGCTGCGTGTCCCAAGTGCTGCTGGCAAACGTTCGTTCGTTCGTTCGCTGCCTCACTCGCTGCCTCACTCACTGGCTCACTGCCTCGCTGGCTGGCTGGCCCTCCGCTCTGCTGCTGCTGCTGCTGGTCGGCTGCTGCTTGGCTCGTCTGCGGCCCGGCCGGCCTGGAGATTACCACTCTGGCGTTGCTGCGCCTCAGCAGAGTAGTGGCGCTCGGAGCGCACTTGCAGCGTGCAGGCGGCGTCTGCCTGTGTCAGTTTGCGTGCCATCACATGCGCAGCGGCGCGCAAGCCGGTGCTCGGCCGCTCGCTCGTTGGTTCGCTGCCAGCCGCACACACTGGCACACACTGGCACCGCCGGCCCGCAGCCTCGGCGCACCAGCCCAGCAGCCCAGCAGGCCAGAAGCGCGCACTGGAACAGGCCCGGCGAGCTCCCATGAAATAAAATAAAACCAACTCTAATGGCATGAGGCCCTCAGTCTCTCTCTTTCAGACCAGCCAGCCAGCCAGCCAGCCAGCCTCCACCAGGCCCGCCTGCTCGCCGCCACACCCAATGTTGAGTTAACGAATGCGGGCTCGCCCCGAACGTTGCCAAACCTTCGTACGCCCAAACTTTCGTACGGGGGCGGCTCGTCCCTGCCGCTCGCCACTGGCTGACGCACGAAAACGTGCTCCCCCACCGGCCGCTCTCCTGCTCCTCCTCCTCCTGCGGCCGCTCGTGCCCCTCTCGCAAGCCCCAGTCGAGGCCCAGGGATCAGAGCTCCAATCCGACGGGTCCCCAGCACGTAAGCGGCCCGGTGGACCCGTCGGATTGGTGGCGCCTCGGCCTAAGCGTCGGGCCGCAGAGGCACGGGGCTGGCGAAATGCACGGGCTGTGTTTGCGTGCGAGTGTGTGTGTGTGGGTCTCGGGGCGTACGTGGTAAGAAGCGGGAGTTGTTCGCGCAGCAAGAGCGGGCCCGAAACAGTGCAAGTCTATAGGAGATTTCGGGAATTTGTGCGCCGCCAGCCCACGGCGCTTGGGACTGGCTGGGACTAGGACTGGCGCACACACTGCGTCTGGCTGGCTGGCTGGCGGGGCTCATTCTCGTGCCAGTTTGCAACCATTTGCGTCGGCCGATCCCCATTGCGCCTGCGTTGAACTTTTGTTTGCCGCCCGTGCAACGCGTTGTTGTTATTGCTCTCGCCATTGCCGAACTTGGACCAGCGGCGGCGGCGCTCAGGCACTCAGGCACACACAAAGCAACTTGAGCCCGGCGGCGCGCACGAAATGCTCGAGCGAGCCACAGAGGGAGGGAGAAAATTGCATTGCACACATTCGTCGGCAGCACATGAGAGAGAGCGGGAGAATGTGAGATTGGAAAAGTCTGTTTGTGTGTGTGTGTGCGCGCGAATGAAAGCGAATGGCCAGACTTGCAATCTTCTCTCTCTGCTTTTCAAATTCGCCACCACTGGGGCGCATAGAAAAAGCGCACGCACACACACACACAGTCTCTGGCACTCATTCGCATTCAGCACTCTCCTTTTCCAGTCGCGCCGTCTGCGCTCAGGCCCAAAACTAGGCTCTCTCTGGGCTGGCAGCCGCGCACACAGACTAGCAGGCCCGCTCACACACACTGGCAGGCAGGCCGCCTGCTCTGGGCTGCGAGCTGCGGGCTGCCAGGCCCAAATTCGCACACAAAGCAGCGCGCGGCCCTTTGTGTTGTGGTTCGTAATATCAAGGCAAAGCACTGGGAATCTTTCTCTTTCGCCCGTCGTTCGTTCGCTCGCTTGCCTCTTCGTTCATTCGTTCGTTCGTTCCCTCTCTTGTGTGTGCGTATGTCTGTGAGAGTGTGTGTGTAAGCGAATGGGCGAATGGGCGAATGAGCGAGCCAGACAGCCGCCAGCAACTGCCGCCAGTGAGTGTGTGCGTTCCCTCTTCTTTCGTTCCATTCGCTCGCTCGCTCGCTTCCATTTCGCCTGCTTGCTAGAGCAATGAAATTTCGCCTCGGCTCTCAAACTCTCTTTTCGCTCGTTTCGCTGCCGCCGCGACGACGCACTTTTGCTCGGCCCAAACTTTCAGTCAGTCTGATAGTTGCAAGCGCGGCGAGCAGATTGTAGTCTTTCACGCTGTTGCCGCCGAGCCAGATAGACACACACAGACACATACACACATACACACAGACACACACACTCACCACAGCCACAGCCATAGCCACAAAGCCAGACCCAGAGCCAGTGGATGGAGCCTACCAACAACAGCGTACACTTGCAGCAAGACAGATAGGACGACTAGAATAGTGAAGCGAAAACTCGCAAGCTTTTCCAGCAGACAACAGCAAGCTACACACACACACACACACACACTCAACACAGAGAGCAACAGTATAAGCTTGAAAGATCGAGATAGATCTAAACGAGCAAGCAAGCAACCAAACGTACACACACAGACACGAAACAGCAACAACAACTTACAAGAGGCAGCAGCAGCAGTCCTACCAAGCAAGTCTGACTTACTCTAACCAAGAGCCGCCAGCGCAAAACTTGAGGACTTCTTTTAGGCAAGGCAAGGTCTAGGAAACAGCACCACCATTTGGTCGTATGAGACAACACATGGGAGTTGAGCGAAAGCAGCCTGCGCACTAGCGAGTCTCACTCTCATCTGAGTCGTCGGTCCGTC
>Ga0268247_10000605_pt1 | contig 11878 bp, 9 predicted proteins | sample AgamicOrMae_FD_200245 | JGI IMG/M metagenome (GOLD analysis project Ga0268247, IMG submission 200245) | Agave microbial communities from Guanajuato, Mexico - Or.Ma.e (v2) (version 2) | ecosystem: Host-associated > Plants > Phyllosphere > Phylloplane/Leaf | place: Guanajuato, Mexico | collected... | reverse complement strand
AACATTCTCTTGTTGGATGATTTCATCTTCAAGACATAGACTCGTCCCGTGGTACACTCTTTGACACGTTTAAACTCACAATCATCAGGGAATAGGATCAAGTCGTCCTCGGTGACACCGGTTTGACGGTCTCTCCAGCAGAAATGCATGAGACTATCGTCGGGCGATTGGCGAAGGTAGACCAGACCCTGCCTCTTGATTGGATGAACCATTTTATCACGCATCTCCATTTTGCCAGCCTTGAATTCTATCAGGTTCCTAGATGAGGATGTGGAGGGCGAGGCGCCTGTACTGAACAGGACTGGAGATGTCATTTTGTTGTCCGATGAAATAGTTATTCAATTGAAAGATTCGTATGAATGATGTAGGGTGTAGCTGTATTGGGATATGTTGGGCGACTACAGTCGTAATAATGGTAGAGTTCTATACTTTTACTGAGGCGCAATTGGATTCGATAAGATGAAAAAGTGGGAGCATGAAGTTGGATGCTCGGGGGGTAATAATTGCGATATTGGGCAAATGTTATTTTCTGGTTGCCAACAATTTCTCTCTAGAAAGAATCAAAATAATGAGGAAATAATGGAATTTTTTTCTCCTCGCCGCTCTGGGCCTTTATTGCGTTCTCTCTTTTGGACTTACGCACGCTGCCATCTAGGCTGAAATGTCTGTGGCGCGCCATCTCGAGGAGGCCCAGTGCACCTTTGGACACTGCGCCGGCCACCTATTGCTCGGCCCATAGGCAAAATTTGTTGAGGCTTTATGATAGAACTCAAGTGAGGTAATTGCATTCAAATTTGTGACTTTATATCTGACTTTCTAGCTCAAGCTCGAGCTAGGTTTCCAGTTCTACTCTGGCTGTCTGAGCGCCCGGCGGGCCTGCTGCGAACAGGAGGCTATGAGAGTTTGGATATCCTTGAAATTGTTGCCCGACACCATGGGATTGGTTGTCTCTTCGTCGAAACAGTCCCCAAGATTGTCCATAGACCCTGTGTGTTCATCGTCATCCATCGGGCTGCTCTCTTGGTCGAAAGTTCGCCAAATTTTCCTGGATCTTTGCCCATGGCTGGCCGGCGTGGAATCGGCACCAAGAAGGCCCAACTGTTGTTTGTCGGCCTCCTGTTCTTCCAACTTTGTCTCGGGCCAAGCTCGTTGCTCGTTTACCTGGCCAAATGAGCAGTCAGAGGGTCTGGACACTGGTGGATGTTGCTCTAAGGAGAGATCGGTCCTCGGGCGCAACTGACAAGAGTCCATCAAGCTCGCAGATCGACGATGCTGGTCGCACAGGGCAGCCTGTGGTCTGGCTATGGTCACGTCATGTCCGAGTGTGACGTTCAGCGAGCTGGAATCTGAGTTGAGATAAGGATTGAGATTGAGATGGAGACCATTTGGAGGGGCGGCCGATGAGCTGAGTGAAGTGGGCGACGAGCGAGCCGCGTTGGTGGCAGGCAAACAAGTGCTCGGGCTGGCCGGCACGTATGGGCACGTAAACATCGATTGGTCACGGAGGTTTGTTTGTCGATCTCTGGCCAGCAACTTGCAGTTTGTCGCCTGCTGCTCCTCCTCTCGAGTCTGCTGTCTGGGCGAGTTGCTGGCCACTTGGTGGCACAGCTCGGGCGGCGCTCCGTGCGCTTGTCTCTCGCGCAAGAACGACTGGTAGGACGCGGCCAAGATGGGCGCAGACGAGTGCTCCAAGCTGGGCTCTCGGTTGTTCCTGTCGAGCAGCAGGAGGTAGCTCAGCAGGGCTTGCTCGGCGGCCGACTTGGCTCCCAGATGGCCGCTGGCGAGTGTGTGGGGCGCCTGATTTGGGCTCTCGTGGGGACTTTTGGGGGGCTGGTTGTGGGTGGTGTGGCTCAACTGGGCCAGGAAGGATGCAAACAGTGACTCGTGGAGCAAGCTTTGCATGTCTCTCGGCTGCACCGGCTCGTCCAGCTGCAAAGACGAGCGGCAGCCATTCGAGGCGGCCGCAGGCAAGGCGGGCCTGTGCGGGCGCGCACCCGGCTCGTGCGGGTGTGCGAGTTCCGCGCGCGCGCCAATCTCGCACTGAGCTGCGGTCGGCGATGGACACGCCCTCCCGGCTGCGCCAAGGCCCGACCAACCGCCACGTCCCGACTCCAGACCAGGGCCGCCCCTCTGACTCGACTCGGCGCCGCTCGCCCGCGCCCACACTTCCGGCCGGCCGAGACTCTGCTCCAGCGCCACGCCCAGCTCCGTGGGGGCCCGCTCGCCTGCGAGTCTGCTGGGCAGTGTTATAGAGCCAGCGGTTTGGCCCGAGTGGTGGCGGTGGTTTGCGGTGCTTGGGTTGGGTCTGTTGGCAGTGGGGGAGCAGTGCAGGTGGTCGAGCAGGCGCCAGGAGGCCGCCTCTTGGTGGAGGTCGAGGTTGTCACTGTTCTCCGGATCTGAGGCGTCATTTTCCACGTCAACAATGAGCTCGTCCCCGTCCAGATCGCGCTCCTCCTGCGGACTTTGGAGCTCCTCCTTGTCTAGGTGCCGATCTCCAGCCGCCTGGCCAGCGCCCCTAAGGGTGGGCGAGAATGGCGAGATGGGCGGCCCATGAAGCTTCGTTTCCGCCCTAGACTGGTGGCCAGCGCCGGCGGAAGTCTCCAGGTTAGGTGGCCGCTGTGGTGGGGCCGCAGACTGGCCCTGGCAGAGGGTCCTCTGCAGGGAGGCGAGGTGGAGATTTTGCATCTGAAACGACTGCTGGAACATGAACGCCTGCCGCAGATCCAAGCTGGACTGCTGCTGCTGCTGCTGCTGCGGGTAGACTGTGGCCAGAGGCCCGCCCAAGGTCGACTTATTGCTTTGGGGCGCCTGAAATGGAGCCGGAAATGGGGGCGAGCTCGCGGCCGACTGCTGGAAGGGGCCGGGCGGTCTGGCCAGCTGTTGGGCCACTTGTTGTTGCGACTGAGACGGCGGCTGGCCCGCCGAGGGGCCCCCCACGCACACCAGCCGCTTCCTGCAGACCAACTGGGCCCGCTGGCGCCCCATTGGCTGACCAACGGGCCCGCCGGAAGTGGCGCCCGAAAGAGACAGGCCCGCAGACTGTGGGCCGGCCAGCTGGTTGGGGGCGCCGAGGGGACCCATTGGGCGCAGTTTGGGCTTTCTGGGGCCGCGCTCGTGCTGCACGGCTGCATGTGGGCGGCCAATTTCCGGGTTGGAATTGTTTAAATTTTGGAATTTCGGAATTTTGGGAATTTTGGATTGAAGTGAATCGGTTTAGACGATATTTAAATGATCAATCGCCGATTGATGACAATGCATGGGAGATCATGGAGGTTAGTGTTGGGTCGTGTTGTTTTAGCGACAGTCTGCCAACTTCCCGTTTCGGCGAGAACAATACGCGACCATTTAGTGAACTGCGCCCAAGCTGAGCCCAAGCTGAGCCCAAGCTGAGGGAGTCCATTTGGTCCATTGATCAAATGGGCCCATTCGGTCACGCTGCCTTCACGCTTGGCCCTCATTGTGCCGCTCTGACCAGCAATTGGTTTGCAGCAAATGTTTGAGTGAATCTTCTGGCTCGACTGTTTGGGTTTAGAAGAAACAAGTGCACAGTTTATCACACAATTCGGTCCAGAGACTAACTCTAAGGACGAGTGAGACCGGCCACCCAGGCAAGGAAAACAGAGACTCTCTTCGGGGGCTGTTCGCCACGCCGCCAAAGCTGCTTCGGACGCAGATCATTCGAGGGGGCCGGAAGGGAGGAAATCGGCTTTCGGTGCTTGCACTTGCCGCTCGGATTGCGCAACAACTGCGAGTGGCTTGCTGCCGGCGGTCTCCCTCAGCTCGTCTGCAAAAAGGCTCACGGGCGGCTAAGGGTCGGGCTTGTTTCCAGTTGGCCGGCGGGCCAAAACCGCTTATTATTTGCCGCCCGCCAGCCCCGAGGTATAGAGTTACTGTTGCGAGCGCCAACATTGGCCGCTCGAGCCAAAGTCCGCCCACATTTCGGCGCGCCCGCCCCCTCGGGCGGCTTTGCGGGCGGAAGCTTGTCAGCGGCGCCCACTTCGTCCAGCCGCCCGTCTCTCTCTTGGTGGCACAACTGGATGAGGGTAGAAATTAAATTAAAATTACCCCTCGTGTGTCTTCTGTGTGCGCTGCTGGCCTGTGCATTGTGCATTGTGCACACCAGCGCCCCAAAGGCCGCCAGTTGCACGCCCAATGCAACTGGAGAGGCCAACCAGAGCAACTTGGGGCCGCCCTCAACTAGTGGGCTTGTGGGCAACACTGACTGACTACTACTCTTACTACTGCTGCCAGTCTGCGGGGCTGCTTTCTCGTGTGGCTGGCGGAAAATTGGCCAGCCACCAAAATGCCAATCGGAGACTCTGCGGCTCGTCATTGGTCGTCATTTCTCGTGCGGCCAGCCGAGCGGAAATGGTGGCGCGGATTTACCTTTTCCTGGAACTGTGTTTGGCTGGCGATTTACTACTGGCAACAGTAGTAAATCGACAAGCGGATTTGATTTGTCTTGTTTGCAGTTTTCCAGTTCAGCTCATGCTCGTGCTTGTTGTTGTAGTGCACAAGAACAGTAACAGTAACAGTTGCACAGTTTGGCGTGTTTTGTAATTGGCCACTTCTCGCTCGCTTCAGTTGGCCCGTGATTTTCTCTCTCTTGCCTCAACTGGCCTGCTCCAAAGTGGCCTCCATTTCTGCAAGGCACAACCTTCACAACCTACAGCCCACAATGCACAATGCACAATAGACAGTGCGCAATGCACAACGCTCAAGCAAAAGCAAAAGCAGAAGCCCAAGTGAGCAATCATCGCGCCCCCTCCTCTTCAGCTATGAAAACATCACTGGGGCGCCCGTGCGCAACGCTGATTGATAGCGTCAGATGGCCAATGCCCAAAATGCAACCAACAACAAGCTCAACTTCGAGCAGCCACCAAGCAAGCACCAAGCAAGCAATTGCGTCACGATTCTCGCCACTCCACACGCTGTCTCCTTCCCAGTCGAGCGGCCCCCTCCAGCAGCCCCCCCAACTTCCGCCAATTTGCATCAATTTTTCTTCCCAAATTTTGCCTCCAAATTTCTCGCTCGTCCCTCTTCCTGCCTCTGCAGACTGCTTGAGCGGCCCCTTCAGCGCTTTTTGGCTCTGCTCGTCGGCCATCACGCTGATGGTAGACCATCATTGCCGCGAATCAGGAAGACAATTGCACGCGCTCCAGAGGAAGTGCCCCTTTGGGGAAGAGTGAGGCCAAAAAGGGGCCCAAATTAGCCCGCCGGCCACTTGAAATTGACCCAACTCGCGCCCTGCTGGCTCGAACTCCTTAGGGCTGGCCGCCAATTCGGACGGACTCCAAACGGAACCCAAATTGGTCGCCGCAAAAGGGTGGCGACCAGTTCGGGAGAGGCGCAGCAAAGGGGCGCCAAAGGGGGCCACTTGAGACTGGGATGGGTCTCGGTGGGTGAATTTGGGCCATGGACTAGCATCAATTAGTGGAACTAGCGGGCACTTGAGTAGCTTGGGCGGGGCTGAGGAGAAAGTGTGATCTGTCCCTTTTGAGAGATATCCCTTTTTTCAGGCCCTCTAAAAATCTCTAGATTTCTAATTTTCTAAATTTCTAAATTTCCGAATTTGCAGAGCGGCAAATTGGGGAAATTCTTGAAAAACACGAAAAGCGCTTGGAAACGGCTCGAAATGGGCGAAAAATGGCTCAAAAATAGGTGAAAAAGTGCAAAAATTGGAAAAATTAGCGCATTCAAAAGTGTAAAAAATGGCAAAAGATAGCACAAACGTCGCCAAATCTAGTTCAAAAAGTCCTACTCACCATCGCGGTTCATTCCAGCCTCGAAGCACTTGCGCAGACGGCACGCTCTGCAGTGGTTCCGATGAGCCCGGTCGATTAGACACTGGCCGTACACTTTTGGGGGTCGTTTTCGGTTCCCCATTTTCGATTGGTTTTGATCAGGTTAGCTCAGGTTAGCTATCTGGCCGCCATTCAGTTTGTATAAATCTGTCTGACTTTTCTCTACTTTCTAGTCTGTTCTCCAACCCATTTCCGCCAATCGGCTCAATCCGGCCTGTAATGAGCGGTCAGCGGGGCGAGCTAAGGGCCACTAGACGTCCTCCACTCGACGTCCTCCTCTAGACGCCCTCAGCTCGCCTCCAAGCTGGATACTTACGCGAGCCCTGAGCTTTGCATGTGTAGCGGCGATTGCGATGAATGCTGCGCTTGAAGAATCCGGAGCAACCTGTTTGGCGAGTTGATTCGGTGTTAAGGTTAGGCGGCTGGCTTCTTGCTAATTTGCTATGTACAGTGTGCAATGGAATTCGTCTTTTAGTAGAGAAGAAGCCGAACCTCAGCTGAGTGGACCCATTTTTCTGCTACTTACCGTCGCAGGAGTACAGTCCGTAGTGCTTGCCCGAACTTCTGTCTCCGCAAACCTTGCACGGAATGTCCAACAGTCTGTCGTGCATCATCATCCTGCCAACTTCCTGTCCACTGTGCAGCTCAACGACGATTTCTTGCAACTCAATTAGCAACTCAAATAGGCGCCCATTTGCTCATGGGCCAGCCGCTGGATCTAGACCTTTGGACACTCGTCTGGCGCAAAACTGGCAAACTGGCTCTCTGACACTTAGGGGCCGAGTGGAGCCCCTGGCTGACTGAGTGTGCAGGTAGACTGACTGACTGGAGGCCGCCAATGGGCCTCGATTGGGTGACGCAAGAGTGGCGGATTGCACGGCGGAAGTGGGGCAAGCGGCGCAAACACGAGCCAAGGGGGCTCCATTGCGGCGCATTGGGCCACCAGAGAGGCGCGCCAGAGACTGTGTCTGGAGCCATTGGAGCCTGTTGGGCGGGCGGCACACGCACTCCAACTTACTGACTGCTGCGGGCCGGCCGGCGCACGCGCGAACTCCGCCGCCACCACAGACTGCAGTGGGCCCCTTTTGGCTCCACTGGGCCGGTGAGGCACCCGCCTCCAGAAGGAACCTCCTCTCTTCTCTTCTGTGCTTCGAGGGGAGGGCGCAACTTGCCGACTTCCGCGCGCGCCGGAGCCAGCAAGTTGCGGCCACCCAGCTGGCCGCCGTTTGTCAAGAAGCGAACCGGCCGGGCCCAAACAAAGAGGCCGCCGCCGCTCTGTGTCCGCGGCGGCAAGACGCCCACAGACTGGGGAGCCCAAACTCGCCCACAGACTGCCTCTGGCCAGTAGAAGAGAGTCCCCACTAGAGACAGGGGCTGGCTCCTAGATAGTTGCTCTCTCTTTCTGAGCACCCATTTCGACCCTATAGAGTGGTGGAGGCGCGCGAGCAAGTGGCCTGCGCGAGCAAGTGTCTGGTGGTGGGGGGCCACTGGCGGTGCTTCCGGCCTTAGTGCGTGACTTACGCCCCATCTGAGCTGGCCGAGTTCCCATCGACAGTCCAGTTGGGCAGCAAGTGCTGCTCAAGGAAGAACTGGACGCAAACTGGGCCCCAAACTGGCCACTTGATGGATGGTTATTGGGCGCCCACTTTGCCCACTTCGCCGACAATAATTGATTTGTACTCCAGCTCGAACCGGCGCTCGCCTAAGCTTGGCAACCACCAACTCCACTCGTCGCCTGCTCGCCAAACGACCAGACCACAGGTGCACTTCCGAGTGGCCCCACACTTCACGCACACTAAGCCGGCGAAACTTCGCTTCCGGCTGGCTCTTTGCGCCTCGGCTTGGCGCTGGCCATTGGGCCTCGGCGAGACACTTTCGAGCGGCTCTTCGTGTTTTTGGGCACAAGTAAGAGCGGGCAACTGGGCCTAAGATGAAACAGAAGAGCCTCGTCTTGAGGTGGACGCACATTCTGGCGTTTCTGGTGGCCGAAAGGGGCCATTTCGGCGCGAAATTGGCCCAAATCGGTCGCAGTGGAGCAGCATTCTTGCATTTGCATGGTCGACAAATGGGCGCTCGAGACAGTCACAAACTGGCGAGCAAAAAGGGGCCACATTGCAGAGGGCGCACCATTTCGGCTGAAGCATCTTTGGTTCAGCCAGTTTGGCCACTCCACTGCGCCTCTGCAGACCAATTGCGTCCGTGCCAAAGTAGACCCAAAGTGCTGAACAAGGCACCGGAATAGACCCAGTCTGCCGCTCGCAGGTCGCTCCCGGCCACTGGATGTTCAGAACCAAACGAGCCCAAGAGTTCCTTTGGCGTGGCCACACTCAACGCACATTCAGCCCAAACTCGAGGGCCATGCGAACTGGGCCCAATATGGCCCCACGCTCAGCTTGCTAGTTGTCCTATAAAGGCGGCCTGCGGAACGCGCGCGGGCCGCCCATCCGGAAGGCTAGTGTGTGGCGCTCGCAGCGCAGCAATGTGGCGCCCGAGTTGAGGGGGAAAGCACGCGAGGGGGAGGCGAAAAGAGGCCGAAAATTGGGGAAAATGAAGAGAAGATTGTACCAAATTTGCACAACAGATTTTCGGTGGTTTTCAGTGAGTTCAAATAGAGTGAAAAACCTTCCGGCGAGATTGCAGCAGCTCTGCTTGTGCCCTTGCCTTAGGCTCGTTTATTCAACAAAAAACTAGCTCAGTCAGTCTCAGCTCAACAACTCAGCTCGCCGGAACTCTTGCCGGAAATGGCGTCCTTCTTTTACTGAGACAAAAGTAAAGTGAGCGCCAGAAGAGGCGGCCGAAGTGGTGGAAATCCCCGCCGGAAGTGGTGGCGAAATGCTGGCAACCGACAAAAAGTCACCAGGACACCAGACACACTTGGTCGCCCTCCTCCTCCTCCTCCTGGCATCTGGCCGAGTCTGGCTGGCTCGACTCGGCCTGAGAGTTGTTGCCACTCTCAGACTCGCCATTTGTTTCCCCTTTGGCACCCCCTTTGGCACCCACTTTGGCGCCCGCTTTTGCTCGAGGCTGAGCTTGCGGAGTTTCCAGTCGGGCGTAGGAGGGCTCGCGATAAGTGTTGCCGCCCGCCGAGGGCAACACTGTGCGCCGCAAAAGGTCGGCCACACAGACGTAGGCCGACGAGGACGAGGAGGACAGTGACGAGTCGGCGGCAGCCGCCGCCAAGCGTCTCTGGAGACTTTCCTTGGCAACGCCCGCAAGCTCGCCGAGTGCGTCCGAGGTGGGCGTGGGCGGCGTGGGCGGACCTTGCCGAGGGTGGCCCTCGGGGCTGGCGGCCGACGAGCCAACGTTGTGCTGGCCGCGCGACGTCAACAGGCCCTGCTCCTCCTGCGGCTTGCCGGAAGTGGCGGCGCGCCGTCTGCAGTAGAGTCTCGACAAGGTGGGCGTGCGGGGGCCGCCCGTGCGCTCCGTCTGGCTGGAGTCTTGGTCGGAGGTTGCGCTGTCGCTGTCGAGGTTTGGCGCGCCCGCAATTGGGATCGCCTTGGAGGGAGGGCGACGCTCGTGCGAGCTTGGCGGCGCCGCCAACAGACTCTGCTGCTGCTCGGCCTTGTCGCTGTCTCTCGTCTGGCCACCACTGTTTTGCTTTTGAACCGCCGCCACGCCAGTCAAAAAGGGCAACGAGCGGCGCTCGTTACTCAGTTGCCTATAAGGAATGTTGGTCGCCTGCTGGTCGCTCGCCGCGCCCAAGGTGTCGTTTAGCAAAGTTGCAGAGCCCCTCTGCAAGCGCAGCTCCTCCTGCTGCCTCGCCGCGTCCGCCGTCCTGCTGCCCACGTCAGACAGTCGCTTCGAGCTCAGTCTGCTGGCCGAGCTTGGCAGTTGTCCTGAGCTTGGCAGTTGACCCGCTGCACCACTGCTGCTGCTGCAAGAGGCCATCGTTGAGGTTGAGGCTCGGGTGCGGTCGGCGCGGCTTGGCCGATTGGGCGATCTGGCGAGCGAGCGATAAGAGCGACCGGTGCTTGAGGAGGAGGATCTCAAGTAGCTGGCCGGCAAGTGGCGGCCGTAGTTGCGTATTACATGATGCTTGAGTCGCGCATACGAAGTCTCTAGGTGCTCGTGCTGGGCCATCATCGACTCGGCCACTCTGTCGCGATGTAACCGAATAGCCTCCTCGAGCAGCGGCACTTGGCCCGCGATCAATGTTTTCAATTTCTCCACTTGCTGCCCCTCCAAGTGGTCCCGCTCCTTAGCCTCCGCCTCCATTCCATATGGTTGTTGATTCTTCTCGACGCTTGTTTGTTGACTAACCGCAGCAGCAGCACCACCACTCTTGCTCAACTCATCCAAGGCCGCTAATCCATGATGATTGCCCTCCAGCCGCTCCAATGTTCCAGTGGGCTCGACAACAACAACAACATTTCCTGTCACACTTAACTGACTAGTAAAGTTACTTTCCATTTCAGCACCACCAACTGCTGCCAATGCAGCAGAGCCTTGCGATGTTGCTTTAGTTAAATTAGCCGATGGCACTTGAGTTTGGCGCTCTTGTTTCCCATTGTTAACAACGATCAAACTGGACCCTGGCCCATCCAGAATCGATTCTCTGTTGGCGGCCCTTTTGGAGCTAGTTGCAACTGTGCCGCTGCCGCCATTATTGTTGGGCCCGAGGACGCCGTTTGGGCCGCTTGGGCCAAAAAAGGCCTCCTCGTATTTAGTTATACCACCATTAACGGCCGCATCAACAATACCGAGCAATAATTGACCGAGCGGCCTCACGTCCTCCTCGCAACGCTTGTCCATCCTGAATCGGTTCACCATGCACAACAATCGATCATTTGCACGCTCTAGGTCCTCAATGGCGCACTCGATGGGACTAATGATACTTGTTTCCTCTAAGAATGCTGGAAAAAAGGCCAATATTCCGGGCAATGTGTTTGTGGTTAGAGTGGTTCTTTCACGCCAAATGTTTGCAAATTCATTATTATTGTTACTATTAGTATAATTCCTATTAATGCTTCCATTACCAACACCTCCAAACTGCTTTGTATGCTCCAAATCTTTCGTCGCTATCCTTCTGCTAAATTCAAACTTATCACACTCGTTGAACTTGTAATAATCCAATATTGAGTGGGAGATCTTGTTTATATCACCACCCAATTGGCTAAATCTTGCCTTGAGATCAACAATTGGCGAGCAAGCATTTATTTGTAAATACTTTGCATCATGCTGGCCAATTAATTCTTCACTTGGTCTAGATAAAGTGTTCAATAATTTTGCGTCCGAATATTTGCCCAAAATGGTTGCCTGAAAGTCGGACAACTTTTCGAACGCTTTGCCACGATAAACCATCGTTACACCTTGAATGGATTTGGGAAATCCTCTTCCATGAAAAGTCACCCTAAAGTACTCTGGATGGGTGCGACAAACGCCCAAAGTGCTCGAGTTGCTTGTAATATTATAGAAAAATTGACTTAATTTGGCCAATAGTACAGCCAATGCCTTGTAGTCGAACAGTTTGTGCTGATAGATGTCTATCAGCTCGCGACACAGTGGCACTGCAGCCTCCCAGAGTTGACCCTGATCGAAGTACTCGATTATGGTATTGTATAGGAATATCTTCAGACTCATGTGATCGGTCAAGGGTTTCTCTGATTGCAGAGATCTTGTTATGATGCGGTAATGACCCTCGAGAGGTTTCGTTGACCAAGGTAGAGATTTTGCGTGCTCCAATAGGGTGAAACCGGCCTCGATAAATCTGCCACTGTTGTGATGGAGGCACCACAATTTGTGCAAATTGTTCAGGTACAACTCCACTCTATCCACTTTGTCGCGAAAGAACATTATCAACTTGAATAGACACAACAAATGCAAGTGGTTGTATGCCAAACGATTGGCGTGCCTAAAATCCAGGGCAATATCGATGAATTCGCGTATCAAATCTGATGTATGTCTGGCCATATGCTTGAACTGACTGTTGCCATCATTAGAGGAAAGAGATGATTCGAAGTGGGTTGCATGAGTGATTGAACCATTTGGACGATCACTTAGCTCAGCTAATGCTGTGCAAAATTGCTCTCTAAACTTTTCATCCCCCAGGTTCATCTCGATCATCAAGTGATTTA
>Ga0268247_10000604_pt1 | contig 11894 bp, 9 predicted proteins | sample AgamicOrMae_FD_200245 | JGI IMG/M metagenome (GOLD analysis project Ga0268247, IMG submission 200245) | Agave microbial communities from Guanajuato, Mexico - Or.Ma.e (v2) (version 2) | ecosystem: Host-associated > Plants > Phyllosphere > Phylloplane/Leaf | place: Guanajuato, Mexico | collected... | reverse complement strand
TTTGCCCGTTGAACTGCACATCGCCCTGCGGCGAAATCACAAGATTGCCGTTTGCGCCAACAACCTGCACGTTTTGTGGGCTAATGACCACATCATCCTGTGGTTTAACGCTGCATTCCCAGGCCGCCTGGGCCTGCGTTGCCGCCAGCAAGAGGCCAGCGACCAGCACGTTACGAATCATACGTTCTCCCTGTCTGGGTGTGAAAGCGACATCGCTGGTAACTTAGTCCCACCAGACGTCAAAGAGTTCGGTCACCTTCACATCCAGTAACTGGCGGTCTTCCAGCCATTTACGTACCAGCTCGCGATGTTCCTCGGTACATTTACCGGTTTGCTGCAGGCAGATTAACCCTTCCCAGGCCAGATAGCCGCTGCCGTCATAAGCCAGGCCATTGGGATCGATCGCTTCGTTAATAAACTGATTCAGCGTTTCGTCGATAACCTCTTCAGAGGTGCCGTCCGGGAAGCGCCAGGCTACGGAAAAGCCCAGCTCCTGAAACTCATCAATATGCAATTTTTTACGTAAACGGCGGCTGCGTTGTGTGGCCATTATTTCACCCTCTCAAACATTAAATCCCAAACGCCATGGCCCAAACGCTGCCCGCGCTGCTCAAATTTGGTCAGTGGACGCGTCTCAGGACGCGGCACATACGTATTGTCTTCAGACAGGTTTCGATAACCCGCGATGCTGCTCATCACCTCAAGCATATGCCCGGCATAGGCTTCCCAGTCGGTCGCCATATGGAACACACCGCCCAGTTTCAGTTTACGCATCACAAGCTCGGCAAACGGCACCTGCACGATACGGCGTTTGTTGTGACGGGCTTTATGCCACGGATCGGGAAAGAACAGCTGAACCATGCGCAGTGAATTATCCGGGATCATTTTCTCCAGCACTTCCACCGCATCATGACACATCACCCGCAGATTGCTGACATTGGCCTCTTTCGCCGACGCCAGGCAGGCTCCCACGCCGGGCGCATGCACTTCGATGCCAAGGAAGTTTTGATGCGGATTATTTTGCGCCATGGTGACCAGCGACGCGCCCATACCAAAACCGATCTCCAGCGTGACAGGCGCATCGCGCCCAAACAGCGCGGGCAAATCAATGGGCTCTGGCTGATATTCAACACCCATTTCCGGCCAGTAGTTGTCCAGCGCCTGCTGCTGGCCTTTGGTTAAGCGGCCCTGGCGGCGCACAAAACTACGAATCCGACGCAACGGGCGTCCATTTTCATCATATTCTGGGGTGATGACGTCATTAATCATGTTGAAGCCTGCTGGTTAGCCTGTTCAGGGAAACGGGCATTATGCAAAGTTCAAAAGCAGAAGCAAGCCTTTGCCACTTTCCGCGCGTACCCGGCGTGTTTTGACATGCGTTTTCCTGCCTGAGTGTAGAGTAATGCAAGAAAATTGCCTGGGAGGCTGCTGGCCGGAAACAGAATTATAACGTCATGGTCTGCCGCCGTTGCTGACTGAGCTTGCGGTACTGTTGTGGCGACATGCCGACATACCTGGCAAAGGTGCTGTAAAAGCGACTACTGGAACGGAAGCCGGCCGTCAGCGCCACATCCAGCACGGTAATATCGGTATCGCTCAGCAGCGCCCGGACATGGTTAATGCGCATCGCGGTAATGTACTGTTTTAGCGTAAGCTGCATGACGCGTTGAAAGATGCCCATGGCATAGTTTGCATTAAGCTTGACGTGCTCTGCGACATCATTGATTGTCAGAGCCTGGTCATAATTGTCGGCAATATAGCTCAGCATCTGACTGACATAAAACTGCGCATGGCGCGACACGCTGTTTTTGTGTGTCCGCGACGTTTTGTTCACCAGCACGGGCTGCCACCCTGACAGACTAAAGCGTTTAAGCATCAGGCCAATTTCATCCACAGCAAGCTGGCGAATCTGTTCATCCGGGCTGTTCAGTTCCTGCTGCCAGCGCTGCACTTCAAAGGCGCTGAGCTGCTGTTTTGCCACAGACTTAATCACCATGCCATGTGTGACATGATTGATGAGTTCCCGGTCGAGCGGCCATGACAGAAACAGATGCATCGGCAGATTAAGGATAGCCATTTTCTGGCAGTTACCGGGCCGGGTAAGCTGGTGCGGTGTACAGGCCCAAAACAGCGTGATATAGCCCTGCTTAATCTGCACGACTTCATTATTGATTAAATATTCCACGTCCCCGTCGAACGGCACATTGACCTCAACCTGCCCATGCCAGTGACAGCTGCTCATCGCCAGCGGCCGACGCAGTTCGATATCCATACGTTGATATTCGGAATAGAGCGACAGCGGGCTGCGGGTTTGCTTTTCGTCACTGCTGCACATATGCGGATCGGGCGGCAGCGTGGAAACGGGCTGTAATGTCGTCATGATTCTCTCCTGAATTATCAGAACCCCGCCCAGCGTGCCCGCGGAGACGGCCATAAACAGCATTGGATTCCCTATACTAAGCGCTCTTTCAGACCAGATACTCTTCTTTTTACGTTAATTTATCCCAAAAACTCAGATCTGTTCGTTGCCAGCATCTGATCTGAGTTTTTGGGAATGCTCATCCGATAAGACGGAAGTTTTCGCCCGCACAGCGTGCCACCATGAGATTATCCCACCCTGTCATGGAGCGTTCTGATGTCTGCACCCAAAATTACCTTTATTGGCGCGGGTTCCACTATCTTCGTCAAGAATATCCTTGGCGATGTTTTCCATCGCGATGCGCTAAAATCGGCCCATATTGCCCTGATGGATATTGATGCAACCCGGCTTGAAGAATCCTATACCGTCGTCAGTAAACTTATGGATTCCGCGGGCGCGGCTGGCCAGATTACCTGCCACAGCGAGCAGAAAGCGGCCTTAGCGGATGCGGATTTTGTCGTGGTCGCCTTTCAGATAGGCGGCTATCAGCCCTGTACCGTTACCGATTTTGAGGTCTGTAAACGCTATGGTCTGGAGCAGACCATAGCCGATACGCTGGGCCCCGGCGGCATTATGCGCGCCCTGCGCACCATCCCGCACCTGTGGCAGATTTGCGAAGACATGACGGAAGTCTGCCCGCATGCCACCCTGCTTAATTACGTCAACCCCATGGCGATGAACACCTGGGCAATGTATGCGCGCTATCCCCATATCAAACAGGTTGGGCTGTGCCACTCGGTACAGGGAACGGCGGAGGAACTGGTCAATGATCTGAATTTAAATCCTGCCGATCTGCGTTACCGCTGCGCCGGGATTAATCATATGGCGTTTTATCTGACGCTGGAGCGTAAAACCGCTGACGGCAGTTACGTTGATCTCTATCCCGACCTGCTGGCGGCCTGGAACGCTGGCCAGGTGCCGAAGCCCAACCTGCACGGCAATACGCGCTGTCCCAACATTGTGCGCTATGAAATGTTCAAAAAGCTGGGCTATTTCGTCACCGAATCCTCAGAGCACTTCGCAGAATATACGCCGTGGTTTATCAAACCAGGCCGCGAAGATCTTATTGAACGGTATCAGATTCCGCTGGATGAATATCCCAAACGTTGTGAAGAACAACTGGCGGAATGGCGGGCAGAACTGGCACGTTACCGTCGCGCCGAACGTATTGAAAGCAAACCCTCGCGTGAGTACGCCAGCACGATTATGAACGCTATCTGGACCGGCGAACCGGCGGTCATTTATGGCAATGTGCGTAATGATAGTCTGATTGATAATCTGCCACAGGGATGCTGCGTGGAAGTCGCTTGTCTGGTCGATGCCAATGGGATTCAGCCCACCAAAGTCGGCACGATTCCGTCACATCTGGCCGCCATGATGCAAACCAATATCAATGTGCAGACGCTGCTGACCGAAGCCATTCTGACTGAAAACCGCGATCGGGTTTATCACGCCGCCATGCTGGATCCGCATACGGCAGCGGTATTAAGCCTTGATGAGATCTATGCACTGGTGGACGAACTCATCACTGAGCACGGCAGTTGGCTGCCCGCCTGGCTTCATCGTTAATTCTTTGTCGCCGGATGCTATGTCCGGTCGCGATTCTACGTCATAACAGTGAGCGGGCGCTGGCAACAGCGACCCGGCAACCGATGAGCATTTCGATAACGACAAAACTCAGTTACGGATGTGGTGCGTTTGGAAAAGACTTCGCGATTGGCATTGTTTACCTCTACCTGATGTATTACTACACCGACGTGGTGGGATTATCGGTTGGCATGGTTGGCACGCTGTTTTTAGTCGCCCGGATCTGGGATGCGATTAACGATCCCATTATGGGATGGATCGTTACCATTACACGTTCTCGCTGGGGGAAATTTAAACCCTGGATTTTAACTGGCACGCTGACAAACTCGCTGGTGCTGTTCGCGTTATTCAGCGCTCACCTGTTTGAAGGGACGACACAGCTGGTTTTTGTCTGGGTCACCTACATTCTGTGGGGAATGACCTATACCATAATGGATATTCCGTTCTGGTCACTGGTACCGACCATTACGCTGGACAAACGTGAGCGCGAAGAGCTGGTGCCCTGGCCACGCTTTTTTGCCAGCCTCGCCTCCTTTGTCACGGCCGGCATTGCGCTACCGTTTGTCAGTTATATCGGGGGCGACGATCGCGGCTTTGGCTTTCAGATGTTTACCCTGCTCCTGATCGTGTTTTTCATCGCGGCCACCCTCATCACGCTGCGTAATGTTCATGAGGTTTATTCATCAGACGGCGCGCAGACCCAGGACGGCGGCCGGATGGGACTGAGCGCGATCGTCGGCCTTATCTACCGCAACGATCAGCTTGCCTGCCTGCTCGGTATGGCGCTGGCCTATAACATTGCGGCGAATATCATTACCGGTTTTGCGATTTACTATTTTACCTATGTGATCGGCGATGCCAGTCTCTTCCCTTACTACCTCTCCTATGCTGGCGCGGCGAACCTGGCAACACTGGTTCTGTTCCCCAAATTAGTGAATCTGCTGTCACGCCGGATACTATGGGCGGCGGCGTCTGCCCTGCCGATTCTGAGCGGCGGTGTGCTGTTCGCTATGGCATTAGCAGGCAGTCACGCGACATCCTTAATCGTTGTTGCCGGGATTTTATTCAATACCGGAACGGCGCTTTTCTGGGTGCTTCGGGTAATTATGGTGGCGGATACCGTAGATTATGGCGAATACAAACTGCATGTGCGCTGTGAAAGCATTGCCTATTCGGTGCAAACCATGGTCGTTAAAGGCGGCTCTGCGCTGGCGGCTTTCTTTATCGCTGTCGTGCTGGGCATGATTGGCTATCTGCCCAACGTCAACCAGTCGCAGGAAACCCTTGCTGGCATGCAGTTTATTATGATCGTGCTGCCCGCTGTCTTTTTTGCCCTGACGCTGCTGCTCTATTTCCGTTTCTATACACTGAACGGCGACATGCTACGGAAAATTCACATCCGCCTGCTGGATAAATACCGTAAGCCACCGGAAAAGGAAGCGGTGCCGATCGCAGCAACCAAAGAGATAAAAATTTAAACGCGAAGCCCCGACCCGGGGCTTCTGTTTTAAGTCTGACTTTCGGCTATGCCCGAAAACGAGAAACAACCCGTGTTTTATCAGCAACATTTCCATCGCCTTCTTGTGTGTAACCGGCCTTATCTGACAACCGGGCGTCAGTGGCCACCAGAAAGAAACAGGCCTTTGCAATCTTCAGGTTTACTCTCAGTGGCGCTTATGCTGGAATTCCCACCTGAATGTCGCGTAATCACGGAAATATCCCCTTTATGATGCAAGCCCCGCAGTTCGCGCAACAGGTGCTGGACTGGTATCAACGCTTTGGCCGCAAAACCCTGCCGTGGCAGTTAGAGAAAACACCTTATAAGGTGTGGCTGTCTGAAGTGATGTTACAGCAAACCCAGGTCGCCACCGTTATCCCCTACTTTGAGCGCTTTATGGCGCGCTTTCCGACCGTCAGCGATCTGGCCGCCGCGCCGCTGGACGAAGTGCTGCATCTCTGGACCGGTCTGGGTTACTACGCGCGTGCGCGTAACCTGCACAAAGCCGCCAAACAGGTGGTTGAGGTGCACGGCGGCGAGTTCCCGCGCAACTACGATGACGTCGCCGCGCTGCCCGGCGTAGGCCGCTCGACAGCGGGTGCGATCTTATCGCTATCGCTGGGCCTGCACTTCCCGATTCTGGACGGTAACGTGAAACGGGTTTTGGCTCGCTGTTACGCAGTGGCTGGCTGGCCGGGCAGGAAGGATGTTGAAAAACGGCTGTGGCAAATTAGTGAAGACGTGACGCCAGCCGAGGGCGTCAGTCAGTTTAACCAGGCTATGATGGATCTGGGCGCCATGGTTTGCACCCGCTCGCGCCCGAAATGTGAAATCTGCCCGCTCAGCGATGGTTGCGAAGCCCGCGCGACGAACAGCTGGGCAAACTATCCGGGCAAAAAACCTAAGCAGACGTTGCCTGAACGCAGCGGCTGGTTTTTGATGATGCAAAACGGCGACAATGTCTGGCTTGAACAGCGTCCGCCGGTGGGTTTATGGGGCGGTTTATTCTGCTTCCCGCAGTTCACCAGCGAAGACGATCTGAACGCCTGGCTGTCGACGCGCGGCATCCATGCCAAACCGCAGCAGCTTACGGCATTTCGTCACACCTTCAGCCATTTTCATCTGGATATCGTTCCCATTTGGCTGTCATGGCCTTCTGCCGGGGCATTAATGGATGAAGCTGGCGGTCTCTGGTATAACTTAACGCTGCCGCCATCTGTGGGATTAGCCGCACCTGTAGAGCGTCTTTTACACGAACTGCGCCATCCCCAGCCGTTGCCTGTGGGCGACGGTGAGATTAATGAGGAAGAGTAATGAGCCGCACCATTTTTTGTACTTTTTTACAACGCGACGCTGAAGGGCAGGATTTTCAGCTCTACCCTCGCGATCTGGGAAAACGCATTTACAATGAAATCTCGAAAGAAGCCTGGCAGCAATGGATGGCTAAGCAGACGATGCTGATCAACGAGAAAAAACTCAATATGATGAATCCCGACGATCGCAAAGTGCTGGAAAAGGAAATGATCAATTTCCTGTTCGAAGGTAAAGACGTTCATATTGAAGGCTACACGCCACCCGAAGCATAACTTTATTGGCCTCCGTGTTGAGGCCGTTTTCCAGGTCAGGCACGTATTTTAGATGAATAAAAAGCTGATAGCCCTGCTGGTGATTGCCCCCCTTTTGGTGTCCTGCTCCGGTAAAAAACATCCGGAATATTCAGAGGAATGGGTCAAAGATACCAACGGATTTGACATTCTGATGGGGCAATTCGCCCATAACATTGAGAACATCTGGGGTATCAATGAGGTCCTGATCGCCGGACCGAAAGACTACGTTAAATACACCGACAATTATTACACCCGCAGCCACATCAACTTTGAAAGCGGGAACATCACCATTGAGACCATTTCCGGTACCGATCCTGCCGCCAGTCTGCGTCAGGCGATCGTGACTACGTTACTGATCGGCGACGATCCGGGAAATGTCGATCTCTACTCTGATGCCAACGACATTCAGATCAGTAAAGAGCCGTTGTTGTACGGACAGGTGCTGGATAACACCGGTCAGGCGATTCGCTGGCAGGGACGTGCTCAGGCCTTTGCTGACTACTTGATTGCCAATAAACTGCAACGCCGTACGTCCGGCCTGCATGTAATCTACTCGGTCACGATTCCGATGGTGCCAAACCATCTGGATAAGCGTGCGCATAAATATCTGCCTATGGTGCGTAAAGCCGCCGAAGAGTACGGTGTAGATGCGTCTCTGATTCTGGCTATTATGCAGACCGAATCCAGCTTTAACCCCTACGCAGTCAGCCATTCTGATGCGCTCGGGCTGATGCAGGTAGTGCAGCATACCGCCGGTGTGGATGTATTCCGCATGAAGGGCAAATGGGGCAAACCGAGCCGCAGCTATCTGCTGGATCCCGAGAACAACATTGATGCCGGTACTGCCTATCTGTCGTTGCTGCAGAGCAACTATCTGGCCGGTATTCAGGATCCGGTTTCACGCCGCTATGCGGTTATCACCGCCTATAACGGCGGCGCCGGTAGCGTGCTGCGCGTGTTCTCCAGCGATAAAGATCGTGCCTTTACCATTATTAACAGTATGTCGCCGGGTCAGGTTTATCAGACGCTGTCGAAGCAGCATCCGTCGGCGGAATCGCGGCGGTATTTGTATAAGGTGAGTTCGGCGCAGCGGAGTTATCACAGGTATTGATTTGGCGGGGTTCCGCTCAGCAGGTGGTGGGTGCTGCGGGTTGCTCTGAGCGGGTTCCGCCCGCCAGGCGACCTGGAGTTTCAGCCTGCCCGTGCAGGCGGACGTGTTAAGGGGCTCGCGCCAGCCCCTTAACAATCCCGGCGGCCGTCAGCCGTCGCTGTTGCTTCGTCTCTCACTCCGGCCTCACGGGCCGTCCGGATGCGCCCTCCCTGGCGCAGCCGTCCTCGTCGCGGCATCCCTGCCGCGCCGCCCTGGCCTCCGTTCTCTCCTCAGCGCGCCGGATGCCGGCAGAAAAACCCCCGCCTGTCAGTCCTGGTTTCTTTTAAAAGCGGGTGTTGTCTGTAGTGAATGTGTGCAGTGGGATTCATAAAAAGTTTTTATAAACAGGCATTGATTCAAAACCAGCAGACTGTAGGACTTTCCGGTCACCTACAGCGACACCGGAAGTGGCTTTAACACAGAGATAGTGAAGCGGGGGTTTGGGGCGGCCTTCCCACCCGCTGAGCGGATGAGGGATTTCCGGATGAGCCGACAGGACGTCGGCGAGAGCCGGGCCGCGCCATGGATGGCGCGTCCTGGCGGTCCGCAGAAATCCTGAAGGAGCGAAGGCACCGCGAAGCGGCGGGCGGGCAGGACGGGAGCCTGGGGTCAAGGGGCCGCGGCGGCTGGCGGCCCCTTGTCGGTCGCCCGCACCGGGCAGACTGAAACTCCAGGCCGCCTGGCGGGCGAAACCCTCTCAGCGTTTCATAAGCTGTCAGCGACTCAAACCTTCCCAAAGCCTGCTCACTCAAGCATCACTGCCGCGCCGCCCAGGCCTACGTTCCCTCCTCAGCGCGCCGGATGCCAGCAGAAAAACCCCCGCCTGCGAGTCCTGGGTTTTTAAAAAGCCGGTGTTGTCTGTGGTCAGTGTATGAAGTGAGGATCAAAAATGAACGCTTTAATAAACAGGGCATTGACTCAAAATCAGCAGACTGTAGGACTTTCCGGTCACCTACAGCGACACGGAAGTGGCTTTAACACAGAGATAGTGAAGCGGGGGTTTGGGGCGGCCTTCCCACCCGCTGAGCAGATGAGGGATTTACGGATGAGCCGACAGGACGTCGGCGAGAGCCGGGCCTCGCCACGGAGGGCGCGTCCTGGCGGTCCGCAGAAATCCTGAAGGAGCGAAGGCACCGCGCAGCGGCGGGTGGGCAGGACGGGAGCCCGGGGTCAAGGGGCCGCGGCGGCTGGCGGCCCCTTGTCGGTCGACCGCACCGGGCTGGCTGAAACTCCAGGCCGCCTGGCGAGCGAAACCCTCTCAGTGTTTCATAAGCTGTCAGCGACTCAAACCTTCTCAACGCCTGCTCGCGCAAGCATCACTGCAACTCATTATCTGTATCCAAAGCAATAAAAACGCCTGAACAGGCGCAAATCTTAGAGCGGGGGAATTGGGGAGGACGGGAGCCCGGGGTCAAGGGGCCGCGGCGGCTGGCGGCCCCTTGTCGGTCGCCCGCACCGGGCAGACTGAAACTCCAGGCCGCCTGGCGAGCGAAACCCTCTCAGCGTTTCATCAGCTGTCAGCGACTCAAACCTTCTCAGTACCAGCCATGGCCCCTGATTCCAGCCAGGCTGTGCAAACAGCCACCCAGCACTTACCCCTGCATCATGTTCGCCACCAGGTACTTACGTCCCTCGGCATCTTCCTCGGTGTAAACGCCCTGTAGCTCGGGTGAAAAACCCGGGAGCTGGTTGATGCCTGCTTCCAGCGCAAGAAAATAACGCTGTACCGCCCCACCCCAGGCTTCACCGGGAACAACACAGAGTACGCCAGGCGGATAAGGCAGCGCGCCTTCCGCGGCGATGCGCCCTTCTGCTGACGCAATCGGCACCAGCTCCACATCACCGCGAATATAAGCCTGATGTGCGTCCTGTGGATTCACTTTGACCTGAGGTAAGCCCTGCTCACGGAACATGAGACGTTGCAGATCTTTCACATTGAAGCTCACGTACAGGTCATGCATCTCCTGGCACAGGCGGCGCAACGTGTATCCGGCGTAGCGTTTGGCGTTCTTACGGTAAAGCGTGGGCAGGACTTCAGCCAGCAACGTGTCGTCTTTTACATGCTGCTCAAACTGCGCCAGCATGGCGACCAGGTTGGCCATTTTCTCCGGGCTTTCCGCTGGCGTAAGTAGAAACAGGATGGAGTTAAGGTCACATTTTTCCGGCACGATGCCATTTTCACGCAGGTAGTTGGCCAGGATCGTCGCCGGAATCCCAAAGTCAGCATATTCGCCGCTTGCCGCGTCAATGCCCGGCGTGGTCAGCAGCAGTTTGCAGGGATCGACGCGGTACTGATCGCGATCGTATCCTGCAAAACCGTGCCATTTGGCGTTGGGTTCGAAGCTGAAATAGTGCAGATCCCGCGCGATCTCCTCTGTGGGCGCATCCTGCCAGCGTTTGCCGTTCACCGTTTCAGGAACAAAAGGCAGGATCATATCGCAGCGCTCAAAGATTGCCTTGCGCGCCTCAATGCCAAGCATGACGCACTCGTCCCACATGCGACGTCCCGCCTCGCCCTGGTGCATTTTGGCGTTAATATCCAGTGCGGCAAACAGCGGATAAAACGGGCTGTTAGAGGCGTGCAGCATAAAGGCGTTATTCAATCGCTTATGCGGGCAGAAACGCTTCTGACCACGGATATGGTTGTCTTTTTTATGAATCTGCGAGGTCTGTGAAAAGCCCGCAAGCTGCTTGTGTACCGACTGCGTCACAAAAATGCCGGGATCGTTTTCGTTTAACGACAGCGTCAGCGGTGAGCAGCCTTCCATCAGCGGAATAAACTGTTCGTAGCCCAGCCAGGCGGAGTCAAACAGGATGTAGTCACACAGATGACCTATGCGATCCACCACCTGACGCGCGTTGTACACCGTGCCGTCATAGGTGCCTAACTGGATAATCGCCAGGCGGAAAGGACGTGCTTCCTGTGCACGCTCAGGGGCCACGTTGGCGATCTGAGCACGCAGATAATCCTCATCAAAACAGTGCGCGTCAATGCCGCCAATGAAGCCAAACGGATTACGGGCCGCTTCGAGATAAACGGGCGTTGCGCCAGCCTGAATCAGCGCCCCATGGTGGTTGGACTTGTGGTTGTTGCGGTCAAACAGCACTAAATCGCCGCGCGTCAGCAAGGCATTCGTGACCACTTTGTTGGCGCTTGAGGTGCCGTTCAACACAAAGTAGGTTTTATCGGCATTAAAAACTTTGGCAGCAAACTTCTGTGCATGCTTGGCCGATCCCTCATGGATCAGCAGATCGCCCAGCTTAACGTCAGCGTTACACATGTCTGAGCGAAAAACGTTTTCGCCATAAAAATCATAAAATTGCTTACCTGCCGGATGCTTTTTAAAAAAGGCACCGCCCTGATGACCGGGGCAGGCAAATGTACTGTTTTGCATATCGACATAGCGGGTCAGCGTTTCAAAGAACGGGGGCAGCAACTCAGCTTCATACGCCTGCGCCGCCGTTTCCAGTGCCGCCCAGTCCTGCGGTTCACCGTTCAACTCACCCGTCACGCCGGGCAGATGCATAACCTCTTCTTCAAAGGCATTGGCAACAAACACCGGTAAGTTAAAACCGGTATGCCGCAATAAGGTCAGCACGCCACTGCGTGTATCCGCAAGCGAGACGACCACA
>Ga0268247_10000599_pt1 | contig 11936 bp, 8 predicted proteins | sample AgamicOrMae_FD_200245 | JGI IMG/M metagenome (GOLD analysis project Ga0268247, IMG submission 200245) | Agave microbial communities from Guanajuato, Mexico - Or.Ma.e (v2) (version 2) | ecosystem: Host-associated > Plants > Phyllosphere > Phylloplane/Leaf | place: Guanajuato, Mexico | collected... | reverse complement strand
AGTCCGTGTTTTATTGGAAGACACCTTTAGATCCACATTCCGACATGAAGAAATTCCGATACGAAGAGACAAAACCGATCAATTATCAGAATTGAAGCGGCCAAATATTTCACAGTATTACTTGGCGCAATCATTTGCCTATTATCGACGAGTTAACCTCGATAAGTTCTCTTTATTTAAAAGGACAAACAAGATGGATGGATCAGTGTGAGTTCCAACAACGGGCTAGATTAAGGGTTCGCTCGGAGTGAGAATTGAGAAGAACATTCACATGAATATCGATTTCTAATTTTGTGGCGATCGCTTCTTGAGAAAAGGGACTAGATACGATGACCCGAGTGGTCATTTTAGGGGAGAATTTTTCGCTTGAGGCTCGAATTTGTAGTCTCAAATTTGGACTGGACTTAACTTGAACTAGTTTGGGCAGACCGAGCTCGAGTGTGGATAGAATTTGAGTCTGTTACAGTTCACACAACAATGGTTCTAAAGGGTTCAGCGCTGACCGTTTGCTGGAAGCCTCTGGGGCCGGTTTCGTCGTGGCGTCTGGGCGAGATTGAGGACAGACTGTCGCCACCAGCCGACAGACTGATGGGCTGCTCGAGCTGGCGGGCGTTCATTCCCATGGACCTGAGGGGAGTTGGCTGGTGTTGTCTCTGTTGTGCTTGCTGCTGCTGTTGCTGCTGGTCCTCCGGTGCGGCAGGTCCATCGTCGAGACGGCGGCCCATTACTGTGGAGGCGGGCGGGGGCAGCTTGTTGAGCTGTGGCTGCTGCTGCGGCTGGCCCGTGGGCGCCGCCGAGCGCGCCTGAGCTTGGCTCTGGTCGTGCTGGGCGGCCTCGGCCGCGAACGGCTTGGCAAGCTCGATGTTCGAGTGGTAGACGAATGGTCTCTTTTCGCTGGCCTGTTTGTCGGCGGTGTTGCTCTTGTCATGGTTCTGCTTAGCAGCCTGCAGTTGGGGCGCCGGGAAGCCGAAAAGCGGCGAGCTGGGCGACGTGAAGTCGGCCGGCTGCGCCCGACGAGCGGGCGCCTGTTGCTGCTGCTTCTGTTGCTGCTCCGACTGCTGCTGCTGCTTCTCGGCAACCCGAGGCTCCTCGTGCATAGCTTGGGGCCGGCTGGCGGCCGCTGCAGCCTCGGCGGCCGCCGAAATGGCCTCGTTCAGCCGCTGCTCCAGCTGCTGGCCCTCGCTCAGGCGCTGCTGAGCTCGCTGGTCGGCCGGCGAATCCATGGAGGCCGGAAGCGAGAAGTGGACGGGCGGCGATCCGGGGCCCATTTTGGCGGCCGCCAGCTCGTGGGCGGAGCCAGTGAGTCGCGCGCGGGCCACCCGGAAGCTGGGCGACCAGAGCTGCTCGTCGGCGGCCGAGTCCTCGTTGTCCGGCTGCTCCTGGTCCTGGTCGGCGTCCTCCTGGTCGGCGTCCTGGTCGGGGCTCGCCTGCACGAGCTGGCGGCCCGTCCGGAAGGGCGAGCCCAGCGAGGCGGCGAACATGGGCCCCGAGCCGGACATGAAGAGGGGTGCGCCCAAGTCGCCGGCGTCGAGGCGGCGGCCCGCAGACTCGGGGCCGAGCAGGCGCTCGAACAGGCGGCCCGAGTGCTGCTCGGCCGCCTGCTGCTCGGCCTGCTGCTGCTGCTGCTGCGGAGACTGTTGCTGTTGCTGTTGTTGCTCACTGGGCTCGCCCGCGCCCCCGTCCATGCGGCTGATGGACTGCGAGCGCACCTTGGGGCCCACCTGCTGCACCAGTTGCATGCCCTGCTCGTCGGGCGCCACCAGCCGCTCGATGGTCAGGCCGGGCCGGACGATGGTCTGGCGCACGAGCGGGCCGTGGGCCAGACTCAGACGCAGAGGTGAGGCGCCTCTGGCGCTGAATCGCGCTTCCGGGGCGGCGGGGCCGAACAGCTGCTCGGCCAGCGAGCCGGCGGGCGCGCCAAACTCCTCGCCGGAGTCGAGCTCGGCGGCGGCGGCGGCGTTCATCTGCTGCTGCTGCTGGCCTCTGGGGGAGCTCGCCTGCTGGGCCAGCTTGGCGCCCGCCTGTCTACCTCGGGGACGCTCCGACTGCTGCTGCTGCTGCCAGTCGCCGGGCTCGGCGGCGTCGGCGCGCTCCGAAATGCCGGCGGCCGACAAGTCGGACATCACCTGGCCCAGAATGGAGCGCAGAAAGGGGCTGGCCAGCGCGGCCGGCGGGAGCTCGCCCGCAGCGGGCACGAGCAAAGGCATGTGGGTGTGGCCGCGGGCTCTGCTCAGCATGAGCACGGGCGGGCCGCCGAACGGGCCCGCGTGCGCGTGGGCGTAGGCGCTGCGCTCCGAGCCGGCGGCCAGCGGCTCGGCCAGCGCCGACGAGCCGCTGCTGATCACGATCATCGAGTTGGCCCCGCTTGGCCCCACCGGAAGCAGGCCGGCCGCGCCGCCCAGACCGCCGCCAAAGCCGAAGAGCCGCGACAGGCCGGAAGTGGAGTGGGCCAGGCCGGGGGGCGAGGCGCGCGGCAGGTGGGCCACGTCGAAGAGTTCCACGTCGTTTTCGTTCTCTGCGTTTCCGGCTCCTCCACTCTGGTCCTTGTCCGAGTCGGTCTCCTTGGGGGAGCTCTGGTTGGAGTTTACCTGGTTTGAGCCAGTCTCTAGGTCGCTCGAGTTGTTCGCCCGGCCGTTTCCGGTTTGTTGAGCGCCACCAATCTGCGAGACGGTCTGGTTGGCGGCTGTCTTGACGGGCAGCTGACTAGCTTGGGCGCTGAGCGGTTCCAGCTGCTGCTGCTGCGACTGGGTAGCGTTGACTTGGGGGGGCTCACTCGCAGCGCGCGTCACTGTGGCGTTTAGGGTCGGCGGACGCAGAGCTGCGCCCAGCAGCATGCCGAGCAGGCTGGGCGGCGGAAGCAGCGGGCCCGCGAGCAGAGGCGACGCGCCCGACGAGCGCACGATGAAGCGCGCCGCAGGGCCCGAGTCCTCGCCCTCGGCCGGCTGGCCCAGCGGGCCGCGCATCATCATCATCGAGAGCGGCGCCGGAAGCTCGCCCAGCGGCCCCGACGAGCGAATGGTGATGGTGGCCCCGAAGGAGCCCGGGCCCTGGACGGTGCGGCTGAGGGTGGCGGTGGGCGCCAGCCGGCCGCTTCCGGGCCGGCCCAGCGGAAAGAGGCGCTCGAGGAGGCCGCCGGCGAGCGGGGCATCGGCCAGCTCGGGCGCGAGACTGCCGTTGGCCGCCCGCAGACTGCCCCCAATGATGATGGTGGCCCCGTTCTTGTCGCGCCTAATTATCGGTCTCAGGGACGAGCTTCCGGGCTCGCCGTTGGCCGAGAAGATCTGCGAACGCATGGCTCTGAACAGGGCCGAGCCGTCCAGGTCGTCGAAGAGGTTGCCGAAAAATGGGTCGCCCAGTCCAAGTTGTTGTCTGGGTCCAGCGGCGGAAGTGGACGCGCCACTGCTCTCCTCGCGCTCGCCCTCCTGGTGCTGGGTGGGCGCCCGCGCCGAGCTCGTGGACAGCTCGCGTCTCGACGACGAGGGCTGCTCGTCGAACAGGTTGAAGCCGTCGCGCGAGCGGAAACCGGCGCCGGAAGTGGCACCCTGCTCCTCGTCGCTGCCACTCGCCCCAGTCTCTTCCGCCGCCTCCGACTCGGCGTCCTCCTGGCTCGAGGCGCCAAGCGGGCCCCACTTGTCGCGCTCGGCCGAGTCGGGCCCGTTCACGAGCGCCTGTTTGCCGAGCGCCTCGATGGACTCCACCATTGTGCTGGTGGTGGCTGCGCCCTCGTCTTCGTCTGGCGCCGAGCTGCCACTCGGCCAGCTGCCGCCCGAGGGCGTCCTCTTTCCATGCCTGCTAGCAGCCGACGACTCAAGGTTGGCAAGCGAGCGCTCATTGTTGACAAACGAACTCTTGCTGAAGAGTAAAATTGTCACCAGACAGACCAGAGTCATGAGAAGACAGGCCAAGTTCAGGTAGCGCATTTTGTTGGCCGACCAGAACTGGTTGAATCTGTAGTTTTCGTTTGTTGTTTGTTGTTTTGTTTTCGTTAGTTGGACGCCGAGTGAGAAGTGGGCCTTGTGTCAGTTTGTTGGGCCGGTTGGAATTCTTAGAGGCAAAAGAAGAAGAGGCAGAAGAAGAAGAAGAAGGAGGAGAAGAAAAGAGGAGCCAGAAAAAAGTCCCATCCAGCTGCGTTTGTGTGCTCGAGTGCGAGCGTGAGCTTAGCCTCGGGCTCAAATTCGAGTCTGTCCTCAAGTGTGTCTCGCGGAGCGTCTTCACACTGGCCAGGTCTTGGCAAAAGTCTCGCCAAAAGTCTCCATGAAGAGCGGACACAATGAGCTCGCCTCTCGCAAGCCGAACCACTGCACTTGCGAGCAACAGGTTTTCGTCGCCCAACAATGGTGCCAAGGCGACAGAGAAAGCCGGTGGACAAGGAGGGAGAATCTGCTTGGTCATTGTTCTCGTCGAGTGGCCGTTGTTGTTGTTGTGGTTTCGTGGCAAAGGTGGAGAAAGTGGAAGAAGAAGAAGAAGAAGATGAAGAAGAAGAAGCAGCAAAGAGAGACTCCAGAGGATGGGAAGAGAATGGGTCCGACTGGGCGGCTTTTGGAAGGCGAAAGTTGTGAGCCCAAAGGGAACGAGAAACCCTTTTCGAACTTCTTTCCAGAATCACACAAACCTAGTTGCCTGCCTGGCTGCCTTTCACCCAATCGAGGTCATGCTCTTTCTCTCTCCCATCTGGTTTGTCTCTCTCCTTCTCTGTCTCCTCTGCTCGCCCGTCAACTCTGCTCAAGTGTGATAAGAGTTTTTTCCTCCTCTGTCTCTGTGCCCAACCAATTGGGTACTCTCATTACAAATTGTCTCACGATCACTGGCGAACATAATCGAGTGAGCCGAAAGGAAAAAGGGCCAACAAAAAGAGAGAGAGAGAGAGAGAGCAAGAGGGAGAGAAGAAACCCCCATTGACCAGGACACACGAGGCAGCAGTTTGCATGGCCAGACAATGGCACTGATCTCAATGTGCTGTGCCAGGCGTGTGTCTCGCCTCTGGCCGATGATTTGCTGCCTTGACAGAGCGCCGTAAATAAGGGCCAAGGGAAACCTTAGGAGAGAGTCTCGAGTGAGAAAATCTCGCTCCTGAGAGACAGACAGTCCTCCGAGAGGAGGCGTCTCGTTAACTCGGCCAAACAGTGGGCGAAGTGGGAATTGAAAGCTTCGACCAACAAAGCAAGCGAGAGAGAGAGACGGGGTTAAATTTATCGCTCAAAACATGAGGCGCTTCCAATTGTGGAATTGTGAAATTGTGCGGATTTGTGGATCTGTGGACGCCCATTAATTGCCTCAGAACAAACTCTCGTCAGCCGCCCTGGTCACAACACGAGAGAGCAACGGCCCATCGCAAAAACCAACCACAATCAGCCCACTGCAATGACTGACTCTACTCCTTAAACGCCTCCCAAACGCCGCCCAAACAGAGCTACTGGCTCGCGGGAAACCGAGGGCCATTTATCATGGCGCTCGGCGGCTTCTGCACTTCCTTTGGCCGACCCACAGGAAGGAGCCAAATGGAGAAAGAAGAATTATCGTCGGACATTATTCTCAGCCAGCTAGTTCCTCGGCGGCAAAGCGGCCAGACAAGAGTGAGACCGTCTTGGTGAGACCATTTTCTCGTCCACCCGCCGAACTTCTCGGCTTTCCAACCAGCTAGGCGCCTACGCGACGAAATGGCGAGAGGGAAAGTTTCACCTTTGGGCTTCGTTTTGCTCCCGCGCTTCCGGTTCGGCCACTTGTGGCGCGTCCAGCTTGGCGCTGGCAGAGCCCAATGGGCAGGAGAGTGGAGGAGAGATGGAAAGTGGTCTATTTTTGCGACTCATTAGGACGGGCAGTCCATTGTGCTGGCAGCGGGCGCACCTCCAGCACACTCACACACGAATGCATAACGAGTCGAACGGCGGGCTACAAGTCATGAGCGCTAATTTTTCGTCCAGCTAGCTGGCTCGAATCACCGCCACATAGCCAGCATATAGACAGCCTTCAAGCCTTGCACAAGCAGCAAGCGAGAAACGAAGGGAGAGAGGGAGTGTGTGGCGCCTACGAGAGTCGAATGGGAAACAAAAATCTAGTTTCGTTTGTTTGTCTTGCGCCTGCATGGAGCAGGAACGCTAGTGTGTGGTGGTGGCGGAAAGGGGAAATTAGGAAAGGAGCCAGCGATGTGCTGGCGAGCTGGCTGGCCAAGTTTTCACATGCAACCAACAGGCACCAATGGAACTGGCGGCAGGCAACCACCTCTGCTTGGCTTGGCTGTGTACGAGTGTCTGTGTCTTTGTTGTTGGGCTCTTCTCTTTGCGGTCGAGCAGTTCAAAAGGGAGCGCGATGCAAATGAGCTGCAACACATGCATGAGATGGAAGACACAGAGAGACAGAGACAGAGATAGAGAGAGAGAGAGACAGAGAGACAGAAACAGAGCAGCGGAAATCTGTTCCTCTGCTCATCTGGCCAGAGCAAAAGTATGCACCAACACAAACGTGCTCCTCAGCTTGTTAACAAAGACCGACTTTCACTTGTTGCCAGAGCCCCTTTCTCCATTGTCCAACTGTGCCCATTTTTGCACTCCCAACTGGGCTCAACTGGGTCAGAAAGAAAATGAAACACACAGACGACGAGCAACAGTCCGACTTGGCGACCAACTGTTACTCTCTCTCTCTCTCTCCTCGTCTCTCACAGCCCACGCCTGGCAAGGCAAAGCTGCAGACATAGAGCACTAACCAAAGCCCTGCTCTCATTTCCGCCCCTCCAGATGACCCTCGGCACGACATTTAGACAGTTGACCAAAGTGGGTGTGGAAAATGGCGAAAAAGGGCGATCGATTTTTGAGCGCCGCTCGTTGGCTATGAATCCCTAGCTCTACTTTGATCTGACCTTGTTTGGAGACCACTTTGAGCAGTCATCAAGGATCTTTCAAGCTCCGCTCCAAGACCAGAGGACTTGGTGGATTTTTCTCGAAAGACAGAAGCAAATTTCGTAGAAAATTTTGTGGAAAATTCTCGGAAAAAAAAAACTCAAACTTCAAGAGCGGAAAAACACTCACCTGCTTGCTCGGTAGGCAAACTGCTTGCCCAGATTGTAGCCCAAACTCTTGCCGGCCTCTTGGGCCGCCTTGTGAGGCTTATCTGGCACACTGTTACCAGGAGGACTCTTCCATTGGCCGCGTGGTTCGTTGCTCGAGTATTCGGGCCCACCTTGTTGCTTGGTGGCGTGCATTATCTGGGCCAACTTGTTGCCATTGTGCCACTTGGACTTGGACCCATTGGCGCCGGCCAACCCTTGGCCCTGGTTGAGACTCTTCTGTTGTTGTTCCAGTTGGGCGGCCGCGATGCTGGTGGGCGCCGGCCTCTTGGGGCCGCTCGAGTGGAACGAGGACTGTGCATTGTTGGCGGTGCCCTTGGGGCTGCCTGGCGCCTGTTGGCCAATGCTGCTGATGGAAAAGGTGAACGATTTTCCGGAAGACGTGGACTCGCCATTGCGCACCAATGGGCAGCCCGACGAGGCCGTCGAGATGGTCGAGGGCGAGGGCGACCTAACTGGCGGCCGACGAGTCTTGGTTTCGTCTGCCGGCGCTTCGTGGACTCCGCGCTCTTGGTCGTTCATTTTGGGACCAGATGAAAATGTTATTGTATCTCAATGAGCTTTTCGTATTGCTGTTGACTTTTTCCTTTGATCAAATGCAAACTATACTTGAATTTAAAACCCGAACAAAGATACACAAACGCAATTTCTCCTCTCCTAATTTCGTTCTTGATCTTTTCTCGCTTTCTTCGCCAATCTCGGTCCTCTGGAGGCTCAATCAGCTCGACAAGTGCACTCCATGTGCTTGTTGGACTAGTATCACAATATCATCTCATCAGTGGAAAACAATTGTCAGCGCCCATCTGACCACTTGGAACTCGCTTGAGGGCTGAAAAGTCAAGTTGAAACTCTTGGACGCCAGTTGGTAATGAACGTCCCAAAGAGTCTTGGTCTCCTAATTTGTCTAGCTGTTCGTCTGTCTGGTCCAGAGAGTGTCTCTAATCATCCACCTGCTAATCTATTGGTCTGGTTCAATCACAAATTGTTGCTCTTTCCTATGGTCTTGTCCCGTTGAGTGCCCAAAACGTTTCCCCGCGTCCAGTGGTGTCAATAAGCAGGCTCGTTCAATAGATTCAACTGCTAGATGTCCTGTCCACTTTGCTGGCCCCTCTTGACGCTTTTTCGAGTTGACTTCCCTTTGTTCTTGCTCGTCGTTCTCGCAGTTTGGGTTCCCTACTCTCTGTCTCTCTCTTTCTCTCTCTCTCTCTCACACACACAGTGAATAAAAAGTTCAATATTTCAAGAGAGCATCTTCAAGATGGTCTTTCTCTCTCTTGGAGGCTTTTCCTTTCTAAAAGGAGAATTCTTCTCTTTGGATTGGATGAAAAAAGGCAAATCCGAGCCAGTTGGTTGGTGTGCTCAAATCATGGCAAACTTTTGCCCCAAAGCGGGAGAAAGTTGTAGCTTATAAAGAGTGAAGGGGAATTTGCGTAGTCTCTCGCTTATAATCTCTCCTCCTGGTCCTCTGCTATTACAATCTCTCTGTGGCCGTCGCTGTCCAGTGTACGTCCGCGTCTGGTCTTGGCGTAAGAGCTGCTGCTTTGCTGGAGCTTGTGCTTCTGCCAGTGGTCGTTGTTGATGTTGTTGTTGTTGTTGTTGTTGTTGTTTTGCATCAGCGCAACTGGCTGCTCTTCACGCACTGCTGTGTGTGGCTCTCTCGCTGGCTAGCTCGCTTGCTGGCCGGCCGTTTCTTGCGCCGCTTGGCATTCGAGTGGCTGGCTGGCCGTTGTTGTTTCTGTTGTTGCTGTTGCGCGCCTGCTGGTGTGTGACACAAATTTTGCGCAGCCACTTGGCCAGCCGTTGCCGCCCAACAACCGGCACAAGCACAGCTCACAGCCCACCGGCTCCGCACCTCTGCAGCCGCCGCCTTAGAGCCTCGCTCTCGTCGCACCGCCACACAGAGGGCGGCCTTATGATGACGACGGCAATGGCGAGCCACTCGTCTCGCCTCCGCCAAGCTCGAGTCCTGAACAACAACCAACAGCCAACAACCAACAACGACAACTACAACTACAGCAAAAACAACAACCACCAACTGTTGCTCGGCCGGCCAGTGATGCGGCCCGGCGGGCAACATCCACTGGCAACTGGACAGGCGAGTGGCGGTGTCTTTGTTGATGCCGGCGGCTGGCTTGCTGGATGGTTAGGCGGCAGCCAGCCAGCCGGCTAGCTGAGAGGGCTGAGGGGCAGGGCTGGCCGTTGTTGTTGGGCGCCGACGGAGTGGTTTTGGCTGCAGCAGAGCGGCAAACAAGTGCCCGAGAGGGAGAGAGAGTGTCTGTACGGGGCTTGGCAGTTATCGCGATGGCCGGCAGGCCAGCTGAGCGGCTCCGGGCGGCTTTGGGCCGGCGCCAGCCTGTTGCGCAGCGACCAGAGGGGAGGCCTGGCGGCTGGAGTCAGCTGGTGGCGCCGGCCAATGCCAGACCGAGAGGAGCCAGCCTCTCGACGAGGAGGGAGCGCCAGTCCTGCGGGTTGCCAGGCGCGCACTCTGCAGGCCCAAGAGGCGCGCGCTCAGGCTGGCCTGGCCGAACCAATGGGCTCTCGCAGGCAGGAAGGCAGACGTGTGAACTGGCGCGGGGGCACGATAGCGACTTTCGCGCGTCATCACCATTCACTGCCGGCCGCCCATCTCACCATGAAACCAGTGGGAGAAAAACGGCTGGCCCGTTTGGCTCGCTTCGCACGGCTCAATTCTTTCTCGCGTGCTCAAACGCAGTCAGCTGATGCTCTGGCCATCGGGCCAAAATAAATAACAACACGGACAGAGTGAAGCAAAAAGAGAACAAACCAGACCCACTTTTTGGCGGAAAATTTCCAATCCTAAAGCGAAACACTTGTGGCCCTGGTTCCCTATCATCGGCCTGCTCTTGCTTTTGCATCTGCCGCTCCTCCACTCACAGTCACACTCACACTGAAACACACACAACAAGGCTAACCCGCCACAACCTTTCACTGCCCATCATCGTCCCTGGCCAAGCGACAAAACTGGCCACCCACAGTCCAACGGCTCCGCTCAAACAGAGACATCACTCAAACGTGCTGAAAGGGAGAAAGGGAGAACGGCGTCCAAAGTGACAGCCAACCAAGTGGACCGATCATGAACGGCGGGCTCTCTTCGGGCGAGCGGCGAGCGCCGGCCGCCGACCACAGAGGGCCCACCACCACTCCGCCGAGAGTCAAGGAGACCAAGAGGCAATCTGGATTGACGCAAACCACCGTGGTGAGCACGCCGCCAAAGCCCATTCTCAAATCGGTGGACAAGGCACGCTGCCAGCTCGTAAAGACACCCGAATTGCCCAAGTTCAACTCCAGCTCCATCGACACCGAGTCGCTCTCGTGGTCCTTCTCGTCGGGGCCCCATTCGGCAGCCAAGCACCGGCCACAATGCCACGACAACCACCCCTCCAGCAGCAGCAGCAGCAGAAGCGGCAGCAGGACCACTCGCCGGCAACTCTGGCCCACTCGGGAGGGCCGTGAAGCCTGAGGGGAACCGTTGCGCAGTCGCACACGCAACCAGCGCCTATGGCAACACTAACGAGCAATCCGGCACCTCCCCAGTGGGGCCCCTCGGTCTGGCGCGTATGCCACCACCAGCACCCATGCACGGACACGGACAGGGACACAGACAGACAGACAAGCGGGCCCACTGGAAGTGGTGGCCGCACACACAGACACACACACGCACACGCACGTACATACACTCCATCGTCCAAATGCAAGGTGACACATCCCTCCCCAAAGTGCTTACAAGGAACAGCGCCCCAGCACAGAGAGGCAAAAGAGCACGCGCTCTTTTGCCATTCTATCGATTGGGGCGCTCGCTCTCGAGGCGCCGAGTCCGCAGCGTAGCGCGTGCTCTATGGGTGCCCGCCACGTGCGGGACTACCCTCACGCGTACACGCCCACCCGCAGATGCGGTACTCGGTCAGCGTTGGGACAATGGGCCAACGGTTTGCGGACGGGCTTCCCCCAGCGGGGCGCGGCGGGATTCCAGCGAACTCGCCAAAGAAGCTCTTGGCCAAGAAAAAACTGAATGGTGCGTGCGTGTATATTTGTCCGTCTGTGCGACTGTCTCCCTCACTCTATCAGTTTCTGCCTGCCTGTTTGTCTGCCCGTTTGGCTGTTATTCGCCAATGACTGCATTTGGCCCTATTGTGTTTCGCTGTGTGTATGTATTGTGTCTATCTGCGTGCGTTGGCTTCCAGACACTTTTGTGTGACGGATATGAATGATAGAAAACAACATTTTTACAATCCCTTTAATCTTATTGCAAATCCACTAGATCTCACTGATCTTTATCGCAACCTCTTCGTTGCGCCAATTATGAGCATCGACCTCTTCATTCATCATCCACTTTTGTTCGTCTAATTTCCTTATTCCTAATTTATATACTATCACTAAATTATAGAGAGAGAGAGAAAAAAACCGGAAAGAGTGAATCGGAGAGTAAATAATATTAATCACCAAAACTTTACTTACACTCTCACACAATGTTCCATCAATCAAGCGACCATATCTACTCTACACTATTGAGCTCTAGCTTCATTTTGCTCACCACTTTGACCTATTTCAATTCCCTGGTCGAGGGCTCAGCCTATTCAAGTATGCAGAAGCTAAAGATACCAGCCGACCTAATACCCACCATTGACGCCTACACGCAAACCGTGAAAATCCAACTCAATGGCAATGACGTCAAACCGGGCGATCCAGTGCCGGCTCGTAGTTTCAAGACGCTCGATCTAAGCAAAATCTCCTGGGAGGCTAACGATGATGCAAAGTACACAATCATGCTCCTTGATTTGGATAGAAAACCAAATGCAACCGCTCCAAGTATATACAATCTATATACTTCCATAAATGCGCCAGCTAATCTAATAAG
>Ga0268247_10000598_pt1 | contig 11947 bp, 14 predicted proteins | sample AgamicOrMae_FD_200245 | JGI IMG/M metagenome (GOLD analysis project Ga0268247, IMG submission 200245) | Agave microbial communities from Guanajuato, Mexico - Or.Ma.e (v2) (version 2) | ecosystem: Host-associated > Plants > Phyllosphere > Phylloplane/Leaf | place: Guanajuato, Mexico | collected... | reverse complement strand
TCAATCACATGGACTCACACAAAAGATTGGACCCAAAGGGCAGCTAGATGTTAGTTGCTAGATGCTAGATGCTAGATACTTCCGCCCGTGGTTGTTGCGTAATCGTTGCTCGTCGCTTGGTGGGCGCCGCTTGAGCTTGGGTTGCGTGCACCTTTCGAGCTTTGGTTCAGGTTCGAGTTTGGGCTCAGGTTTAGGCTTAGGCTTAGGTTTTGGTTTTGGATTTGGTTTAGGTTTGAATTTTGGTTTAGGCTTAGATTTTGGTTCTGGTTTTGGTTTGGGTTCAGTTCGCCCGCCGCTGCAGCTAAGGCGAGAAAGTGTTGCAGTTGTTTGGCCGCGTTTGCCGTTTGTTGTTGTTGCAGTTGCAGTTGTTGTTGTTGCTGATTCAAAGAGTTGTTGAGCTGGGCGCTCTGCTGGCTCAGTGCTGCCGTTTGGGCGCTGGTGAGAAAGTGTTCGGGAACTTCCGGCTGGACGAAGGGCCGAAAGGATTGCTGCTGAAAGTGGTTGGCACTGTTGCCGTTATTATTTGGATTACTGTTGGGAATATTGTTCGGAATATTATTTGGATTACTGTTTAGACGACTGTTCAAGCTTGACACAATTGTCGCCGGTTGAAAGAGGCCTTGTTGTTGTTGTTGTTGTTGTTGTTGTTGTTGCTGGAGACTTGCAATGAGCGCAATTGAGGCGAGAATCTGCTGGTAGTCTGGCTGCTGTGTGCTGGCACTGAGCGGCGTTTGCGAGTGTTGAGTTTGCAAGTGTTGTGTTTGCAAGTGTTGTGTTTGCAAGTGTTGCGTTTGCAGCAATTGAGTCTGCAGTGATTGTGCTTGCGTTTGTGCGCTCGGTGATGACCGTTCGGCGAGTGCAGCCAAGCTTGGACTTGCCGGCTGCTCCTTCCGGTTGCTCTTTTGGCGCCTCTGCTGCTCGAGAACTCGGCTGAACTGCGAGACGGCCAGCAGATTGGGCAACAGACTAGCTTGCTGCTGCTGCTGAAGGTGGGCGCTGGCCGAGCTTGCGTTCAGCGCCAGAGACAAGGCGGCCGCGAGTGCGTTCAGCGCTGGCTCCTGCTCCGTGCCAGACTGGCCCTTCCGGTGGGTCTCCTGCGGGCGATCTTGGGCAGTTGACGAGCCTGAGCTTGGGGGTGGCGTTGTTGGCGAGCTTGGCTGCTGCTTGGGAGCGCCGCTCTGTCTGGGCGGACGCACTCTGGCCGAGTTCGCGGAGCTGCTCGGCTTCCGGTTGCGACTTCCGGCCTGCTGCTGCTGCTGCTCGTTGGCCGCGAGGATGCTCACCTGGGCTGCGTGCAAGTCAATTGGCTGCTCCTGGTTTGCGGGGCCGCTTCCGGTTCCGCTTGCGACGGGCGAGCTTGGGGCGTCCACTTGAGGCTGTTTTGCGGCGCTTGAGACTGTCTGCGGACTGTGCGTGTGCGTCTGAGACTGAGACTGGGACTGGGCCACTTGTTGCTGCTGCTGCTGCTGGAGGGAGGCGCAAAAGTGTCTGTGTTTGGTGAGCGCGGCGACGGTGGCGAATGGGTGCTGGCACCTGTTGCACTTGATTTGCATGCGACAGTTGACGTGCATGCGCTTGTGGCGACACAAGTTGGAGAACTGCGTGTAGGCCTTGCAGCAGACTTCGCAACGGAATGGTTTGACACTTGAATGGATGTGCTGGTGCTGCTTGAGGCCGCTCGAGGTGGCGAAGGTCTTGCCGCACTCGCAACAAGCGTGCGAACGGGCGCCAATGTGCTGCGAGCGGATGTGGCGCTGCAAGTTGGACGGATCGGTGAAGATCTTCTTGCAACTCTCGCAGATGTACCTCCTGCTTTCGTCGTGCGCGATCTGGTGTCTAATCAAGTTGGACTTCCAGTTGAAGATCTTGGGACATTGATTGCACTTGTACTGTTTGCTGTTCTGTGTATTTTGTTGATTATGTTGATTTTGTGTATTATGCGAATTTTGTGAATTCTGAGCTCTAGCTTGTTGCTGTTCGTTACAGTCTCGACCACTGTCTCGACCACTGTCGCTCGGCTGCAGAAGCTTGTCGAAAGAGTCCTTCTCTAAGGCGCCTAGTTGGCCGCCCTTCTGATCACCAGCTTCACTTGCGCGCGACTTCTGGCCCAAACTGAGCGGCTCGAAGTTCGAGTTTCCGCTCGAGTCTTCGTGTTCCAAACTTCCGGTTGGGAAAGTTGGGCCAAAAGTTGGGCCAAACTGGCGCCCAAAGTGGCCACTTTCGAGCGACAAATCTTCCTCTTCTTCTTCCTCCTCGCAGTGCTCGTCTGCAGCGAGCAAACTAGACGACTCGCCGCCGCTCGAGATCTGCTCCTCGCGCTCAACTTCCAGCGACTTGCCACTGTTGCCGCAGACACTCTTCTGCAGAGGCTCGTCTCGCCTCCTCGAAGACTCTCTTCTCCTGAGCGCGAAACTAGCACAAAAAGACGCCTCTCTCTGTCTCGAACCGTCTCGCTCGACGTCTTGAGGAAGCTCGTCGAACCGGAAACACTCCTCCTCGTCTTCCTCTTCCTCTTCTTCTTCTTCTTCTTCGGTGAACTGGGCCCTGAAGTCGACTCCAAATTGGCTCAATTGATTGCTGCTGGCCGCCCGTCGCTCAGTGCCATTCGTCGTTTGGTCGCTTGAGTTTCTGCGGTTTCAAGCCAAGTTTTGTTTGCGTTTTCCAGTTCGAAATTGATTTTCGTGTTTTCGTGTTCCAATTCGATTTTGTTTCCGTTTCGCGATGATTCCATTTGTTCGTTCGTTTCAAGTTTGGTTTGTGCAAAAGTTGCTCGAGTTAGTCTCTGTTTGCGGTGCCAATTGTCCACTTGGCGATCTCTGTTCGCCTCCAACTGCTACTCCTAGTCTCTAGCTGCAACTCCTAGTCTCTAACTGCTACTCCTAGTCTCTAACTGCTGCTCTCTGGCCGCAACTGGTCGCAAACAATGCGCGAAATGAAACTTCCGATGGGCCAACTTCCGATGAAATGATGGAAAATAATGGCCGCCCATCCTCGTCTCAGACAATGATTGCCACTGACAACACACTGAGACCACCCGCGCTCACTGTCCACTCGTCTTTGCTAGACTGCTCACTTTGCGCTCACTTTGCGCTCAGTGTCGAGCTGCAGTGTCAAGCTGGTCAGCTGAACTGAGACTGTCACTGATACTTTTTGAAGTTTAAACTTCAAAAATTGTTCAAATTGAAATTGAAGCCGCCGCTGTGAGCTGGCTAACAGTGAGTGGCAACAAGTGGCCGCCCGTTTCTGCTTGTCTCTGGCGAGCTTTGGACGAGCTGAACTTTGCTGAGGGCCAATCTTTGGCGAATTGTGGCCGCTTTGCTGACTGGGCTGAGCTTTGGCGAGACACTCTGCTGCATGGCCGCCACACAGACACACTCTCCTGGCGTTTGCCCTTAGCTTAATGAATGAATGAGTGAGTGAATGATCGAGCCAGTGAGAGAGACTGGGGCTAGAAAGAAAAAAGTTTGACAAATATTGCACTTCTTCTTCTTCTTGTTGCTCACTTGCACACAAACACTCGAGACGGGCGCTACTAAACTGCTCTCAGTGACTGTCTTCTGTCTCTCTGTCTCTCTGGCCCGATGACGACCATTGACAGGCTGGCCAAGGAAAGAAAGCAAAAGAAAGCAAAAGGAACGAACAAACTAACAAACTAAACTGTTCCCAGTTGCTTCCGAGTGTGAGCTCACTGAGAAAGAGCGCGACCTAAGGTGCAGGAGGCTAAGGTGCGGGAGGTGGAAGCGTTGCAACGGGAGCAGTGGAGAAGGACGAGGAGGCGACAGACAAGTGTAAGTGGATGGAGTTTGCGTTGTTTCTTCTTGCTTCTCGTCGCCTGTTGCTTGTTTCTGCTTGTTGCTCGTTGCTGCAGGTTGCCAGTCGCGAGCTGCAAGCAGAAAGCTGCAAGTAGAAAAAGCTGAAAGGCAAAAGTTGCGCGCTCGCAGACTGTCTGTTGCAGTGCGAGAAGTGCGCGCGAGCAGAACGCGCGCACTCTTCGCGTGCCACTGTGCTGCGCGCACTCAGCACTGAGCACTGAGCGCTGAGCACTGAGCGCTGAGCACTGAGCGCCCTCCACTTCTGCTCGCTTCTGGCTGGCTGGCCGAGCGAGCGCGCCTTTTCTTTGCGCAAGTGGCGCCCAAGCAACAAATAACAACCAACAAGCAACAACTAGCTACTAGCTACTAGCTACAGTCTCCACTCAGTTGGCCAGCAACTCGAGCGCGAACATGCGCACTCCACGCCCAAAAGTGGCCCACAAACTGGCGCCCAGAGCTGGCCGGCCGCTCCTAAGGTCTCATCAAGCCAGACGGCTGCTCACTGATGCTCGCCGGCCACTCACTGGCAGTCTCCAGCGGCAGTCTCTTTCTGCATCTTCCAGCCGGCTCCAAAGAGTTGCTCTGCATCCTTAGCCTCCTTTTCCTCCTTCTCTTCCTCAGTCCCAAGCTCAGAAGCCGAAATGTGAATTCACAGGCGAAAGTGATTGCGCCGCTCGAGCAGAACTGCAGACTGTCTGCCGCCAACTAGCTCCCCCAGACACTTCCTCCCAGTCGCCCCAGAGACAGTCGCGCGCAAACCTTGCAGAAAATCACATTTCTCGCCACTTTGTTGCCCAATTTTGAGACTGTTCCGTCTGTTTGTGCGTGTATCTACCAGCCTGTTTGTTTGGCTGACCGTTTGTCTCAATACATCTCGGCGCTAAGCTGCGGAGAGCAAGCTGAGAAAACTTTTCTGCCGGCCAGCTGGCTTGGCGGCCCAGTGAGCAGCTCGCGAGAAGCGAGAAGACAGCTGGCGAGACTCTGCGGCGGAAGCATTTGGGCGACCCTTAGGAGCGGCGAGCAGAGTTTTGGGGGCGAAAGTGGAGAAAGTGGACAAGATTTGGGGGCAAAAGTGGGAAATTTTGCAAGATTGGAACTTTGGGAGCTTTTTTAACAATTTGTCCAAGTTTGAGAGTTTGAGAGTTTAGGAGTTTAGGAGTTTAGGAGTTGGAAAGTTGAAAAGTTTAAGAGTTGAAAGTCGGAAAGTTGAAAAGTTGAAAAGTCACAGTCGAGCGGCCAGATTGGGCGGCCGCAGACAGTGTGTAGTGTTCACTGCAGACAAGCAGAGACAGTCTGTAGCTAACAGTTTGTAGCCAACAGTCTTCCACTGACAGTCTTCCAGCAACAGTCTGCTCTGCTCCAGAGGCCACAAACACTGGACTCTGGGCGACCATTTTGCCCAATCGAGAGCAGAGGAGAGCCAGTGTTTGATACAGTTCCAAGTGTGACAAATGTCAGAGTGCAGCTGAACCAAAGTGGAGAGCAAACAGTGGAGGGCGACAAGTGTGGGCGAGGGAGAAAAAGGGGCCGAGGTGAAAGTTGTGAGAGAGCGAGAAGGAAAGAGAAAAAGCGGAAAGCAGTTTGTTTGTGGCCTTTTTCACTTCGCATTTGCATTGGCACTTTTTGGCTGAGAAAAAGGCAGCCAATTGTAATGATGCAAACTGGCCCTAATCTGCACTCTGCCGCCACTCTGAAGCCAAACGAGCAGAGCAGCTTGTGTCTGGTGCAAGTTTGCGCAACTTATTGCCGCTTCTCAGTGACAAAGTCTCACGAGAAAGTCGCTCACGAGAGACAGTCGCGCACAGAAAGTCGCTGGGAGACAGTTAGCGGCAGACTGTCACAGGCAGCCAGTTGGCGCCCAAACTGAAAGGCGCTGAGAGCTGCAACTTGGCCACTCGAAGGCTAATTGAGCGGCCACATTTCAGAGGCACAATGTTTGCGTCCAAGTGGAGTCCAGCGGAGTCCAGAGGCTCGTCGTGTGTGTGCAGCTGCAATCAATCCGCCACTTTCGCCAACCTTAGCTTAGCTCAGCTCAGCTCAGCTCAGCTCAGGCCAAAGTGGCGCCCAACTGACCGAGCGAGTGGCGCCCGATGACTCGGCGGCGGACAAGTGGCTGTTGCTTCCTGGCCACTTTTTGGTCGCCGGCCAAGCGGAACGAACTGGACGAGTTGTTGGTGGCCGAGCAGAGTTCCAGGTGAAAGATAGATCGGCTGGAGATAAATCGACTGGAGATGGATCGAGTTAAGTTAACTTGACTTCACTCGACTGGAAGTTTGGCTGTGAGCTGCAAGCTAAGAGACGGCCAGTTTCTCGCAAATTTTGCACTCCATTTTGCCGCCTTTTCTCCATTTGCATTCGCCCTCAGCTGCACACAGTCTCTCATCAGTGGAGGCCACTCGAAGCCCAAGCAGAGCAATGGAACTGCTGCGAGACGCGCACAGAGCACACTGCACACAGTCTGTAGTGCACATTGAATACAGTGTGTGGTGCACAGAGCAAAAAGCAGACAGAGAAACACAAACAGATGCAAAACAGAACTACTCCTTAGGGCACTCTGTCTGCTGGCCGTTTGTGTTTGGCTCTTTGGCGTCCTTTGCGCATTTTGCATACTTTGCGCCCTTTCAGCATTCTGCCTCCTTTGAACATTTTGCGCAATTTCTAATTGGGCGCTCGCCTTTTGTTGGCCACTTGTTCTCTCGTTGCGAAACCGGTGCACTTGAACGGAACTGGAAGCAAAGGCGAGCCGAGAGGCAAATCGGAATTGGAGGCAAAAGTGAGCCAGAGGCGATCTTGTTTTTCAGTTCTGTTTTAGTGACAGTCTGCCATGAGCATTTGACTCCATTTCACTTTAATGCACTGCATTCCATTGGCACTACATTCCATTGGCCAAGTGGTCGACTGGCCAGAGTGAATGACTGAATGACTGGACACTGCGTCTATTAAATTTGGGCATTATTGTTCATTGTTGTTATCACTCAATCACGCTTAGTTTCGGGCCAACTTTCGGCCCTAAGCTTGGGCCTGGCCTTAGCTTAGGGCTGCCCGCTGCTTAGCACTACCGCTGCTCAGAGCTGCTCGCAAAGCGCGTCGCAACAAACTCACAGACGCCCCAGACAGACAGACAGACAGACGAAGGGGCAAATGGACGTTGAAAGAGCTGAGGAGCAGCCGAGGGAGAAGGCGAGCTTGCCAGTTGGAGAAAGTGCCAAGGCTGCCCAGTTGGACAGTTTTCGATGGGGAGCAGCAAGTTGCCAGAGACTGTGTGTGTGCATCACAATGCGAGGTTGCAGCCGTTCGAGCGTCGTTCGATGGCAACTCTTTGGACTCTGTTTGGGCGCTGGATCTTTGCTGGCCAGGCCGAAGGACAGGCGGCCGAATTGGATGAAGTGGCTCGCTTGGGGCAGGAAAAAGGCGAGACGACAAATTGGGTGTTAGCGAGCCGAGTTGAGCAGCGAGAGAGAAAGCGAAAGCGAAAGCAACAAGTGAAAGTGAACGGCGGGCTAAGCAGTGTGGCTTTTCGGATGCTTTTTGCTTGGGCGATTTGCGATTTGCGATTTGCGATTTGAGGGCGAAGTGAGCCGAGCGGATTTGCTTGGAGTCTGCAAAACTGAAGTTGAAGGCTTGCAGAGCAGAGCTAAGGTGCAGCTGAGGAGCAGACAAGCGCAAGCAGAAGCAGAAGCAAAGGAAGAAGCAGAGTGAGCTTTTGCAGAGAGAAACACGGCAAGCAAAAGTGGAGGAGAAGCTCAGCTGAGAAGTGAGCTGAGCTGAGCTGAACTGGAGTGCTGGAAATGGTCTTGAATTGTGCTCAGAATGGCGGCCAATTCAATTGGCGTTGTCTATTTTCGACCAACAACAACCCTCATCTTCTTCTTCCTCTTCTCATCTCTCATCTCTCTCTCGCTCTTTTGCTTTTGCTTTTGCTTTTGGGCCGCCGCTCGGCCCTCAAGTTCGACAATAATGTGAAAATAATAAAAATAAGTCAGCGTAGAGCACGTCTAGCTCGAGCTGAGCCCAAAGGAATGCTTGCCAGTTGCGGCTCGTCCAAAGAGCCGCAACTCGTCATTCTACCTAAGGCGCAGTGCAGAGGCGCCTTTCCGCTTGGCTCTCGTGCATTTTGATGGCAAATCAGTGGAAAGAGTATTTCGTCTGGCCAAGAACAAGACAAAATGGAAGCACTTGTTGCCGTTCGTCTTCTCATTGTTTCCCTCTGTCTGTCTGTGAAAGAGAGACTGAGACACTCTCTTTTGGGCTTTGGGCAACTTTGGGCTCTTTGCTCGCCGATCGAGCCCAAAGTTGAGCCAAAGGGCCAAAAATTGAGCAAAAATTGAGCAAAAATCGTCTAAAAATCGGCGAAAACTCGCAGCCAAAACACCGAAGGAGAACCATCCAAAGGAAACCATCCAAAAGGTGGCTACATTATTATGATTCGGCTCAAAGTTTCATTCTCCTTAGCTTCTCCTTAGCTTCTCCTTCTCTTTCGCTCTTTGATTTTGATTCTCATTCTGATTTCGATTTCAGTCTCAGTTTTAGTCTCAATTTCGATCGAGATTCCCATTCCCATTTCATTGCTATTATTGGCACTCGTTGGCCACTTTTTGCCCGCCCAAAGCCGCTCAATTGGAGCCCAATTGGAGAGCGCGCATGATCCAGATGCTCTTTGGGCGCCTCCAATTCAAGCTCCACTTAGGCCAAAGAGGCAACAACAACAACAACTCAAGAACAAGTGTCGACAAAGCTTGCCAAAGGCGAGCCGCACGCGCGCCCACTAAGCCCTAATGTTTAGTGCGCCCACTTGGCCGGCCAGAAAGGCTCCTCATCACTCACTCACTCGCCAAGACAGACAGAGAGAGAGAGAGATAAAGACACTAAAAGCGACTGGAAGCAGAGGGAAGGCGACCAACTTGTTTGTCTGCCTCTCTCTCATCCTGTGCTCTGTGCGAGTCTGCTTCTCCTTTGGTGCGATGGATGAGCTTTCCGATGGGCCAGAGAGAGTCTTTTGTAGCTTCTAGCTAGTCTCTCTCGCATCTTGAGGGCCAAAGCGAGAAGAAGATGGCCGCTTTTTGTTCTCCAAAGGCCCAAAGTGATACTGTCTCTGATTGGGCAACAAACGAGCATTCCAAACGAGCATTCTTGCGCGTCGTGTCGCCCTTTTTGAGGGCCAAATTTAGCCAAAATGTAGAAGAAGAAACGCTCTCCAATTGGAAAGACAGTCTTCCCAATTGGGAAGACAGTCTCTCCGAACGGAAAGAGTTTCCTTCCAGTTTTCCAAACACTTTGGACAACTTGCAACTCTTTTCTTCTGCCACTTTCGATAAGTGAAGAAAATCCAAGTGGAGACTGCCTTTGAGTTTGGGTTACAGTTCGATTTGGACTTGGGAAAAAGAAAAGGAGAAGAAGAAGAAGTGAAAATGGTTGAAAAATGGTCGACAATGAAAGTGAAGAGAATGCGCAAAGTGAGCAATCTGAGCTCCTCTCCATTTGGCTAATTTCTGCTCGTTAATTGCCACTCGTTCACTGCTCACTTTCTCTCCAAACACTCAATTCACTGCTCAATTCATTGGTCAATTTCTCTGCTTCTCAATTTCACAGCAATCCTTAGCTCTCTGGCTTGCTGGCTGGCTGGCCAACATCTCTCATCTCTAAGCCTCATCTCTAATCCTCATCCTTAGCTCGTGTCTGCTTATTTTGTTGTTATTATTTTCAACAGTCCACCAATTTGCTCCTCATGAAAGAGAGCTGCTCATGAAGGAAAGCTGCTCGTGAAATCTGCTCATGAAAGCTGCTCGTGAAAGAGAGCTGCTCATCCCTTTTCCTTGCTCGTCTGCTAAGCGTCCATTTGTTCAATCGAGACCGACTTGCAATCGTCCGATTTGGCCTCTTTGATCGATTGCAACCAATGGCAGCCAGTCTCAAGCTTGCGCTTCTTTTGGAAGGAAAACGAAAGGAGAAGAAGCCCGAAAATGAGCAACAAAATGAGCAGAAAAATGAGCAACAAAAGAGAGAAAAAGGAGCGAAAAATGGAGAAAAGATGCAAGAATTGGTGAAAAGATGCAAAAAATGCAAAAATCTGGTGGAAAAAAAGAGGAAACTTTTCCTTTTTGGCCCAAAATGTTTCCAGCCAACAAATTTTTGGCCACTGTGAAGCGCACAATTTTCACCTCGCGCTGAGGCGAAAAGTCCAGCTCCAGATCAGCGCCTCTTCCCTTCCGTTTGGCCAATCGTTCGCTGGCAAGATCGCTGGCAAGATCGTTGGCCAGATAAGATTGCTAGGACAAGCCGCGCTCTGGCTGCACGGCCGCAAAGGATGACCACTGGCCAGAGCTGGGCCAAAGCTCGGAAATTGGCCAGATTTCGGAAGCTGGCGAGCTCCAAGCGGCGAGCTAGATGGCTAGATAGATGCTGGAAAGACGAGCAGCGGAAGGGAGACACAAGGTCGGCCAGCTGCAGTTGCTTGCATTGGAGCCAACTGGTGGCATTGGAGCGCCGCAGACAGTCTCTGCTTCTGTGCTTCTGTGCGCTTTCAGTTCAGTTCAGTTCAGTTCAGTTCAGTTGAGTTTGCAAAACTCGAGCGAAGGGCACTTCTTTGCGGCCAGAAGTGGAGCTAAGGTGCGGCCAGTTTGGGCTGCATGGCGCCGGAAGTGCAACTTGGAGCAGCGCAAATCTGGCGAAAGAGGAGCAGCTTCTCCTCGCCAAACAGGCTCCGATTGGCGAGGAGAAGAGCGAGCAGAGAGAGAGAGAGTCCTAAGGAGCGGACGGCGCTCGCTTTTCGGCTCCAATTCTGCTCCTTTTCTTCCACTCTCTTCTGCTCCTTTTCTCTTCCTTTTCTCTACCTTTTCGCTGGCTCGCTGGCTCGCTCAGCAGGCGAGCAACAAGGAGCGCTTGTTTGTCGGAGGAAAAGTTGATCCGATTGATCTGGCGAGGCGGAAAATATGTAATGATGCGCTGCCAGTTTGGCTGAGCGTGCTAGCTTGCTAGTGGCCACTTCTGCTGGCCACTCGCTCGCACTGGACGAGAAACAGTTGCTCGCCGTTTTGGCTGCGCGCGAGCCAAGCCTCGCCCGGCAAGCTTGGCCTGGCGAGCTTGCCAGGACGGCGGCTTAGCGGCCGTCTGAATGGGAGTCGAGCAGAGGGGGCAAGAAAGAGAAGGAGAAGAAGGAGAAGAAGAGGAGAGAGTCCAAAGCTGCCTGATGATCGGCTGATGAGGGCCAATGATGCGCTATGATTAGGATATTTGCCCATTGTTTATGGCTATTAAGGAGCAGCCAGAGAGAAAGAGAGTGGCTTTGGTTGGCCGCTTTGAGTTGGCGTGAGTTAGCGGCTTGCATTGGAGGAGCAAAAAGCAGAGAGAAGGAGAAAGCGGTCTAGTTTAGCCTCCAGTTGAGTGGTTGGGCGCGCGCACTTGGCCGCCAGACAAGCAAGAGAAGAGCAGCAGAAGAGTGTGTCTGCTTGGCGCTGAGTTGTGTCCAAGCAGCAGGCCACTTGGGGCGCGCCAAATCAGATTGGCGGCCGCTGAGAAGCGCCCGAAGACAGTCTCTACTGTTTGCGCTCTCTCGCTGACTCTTCTCTTCTCTTCTGCCTTTTCTCTTCTCTCTTCACTCTTCTCGCTCGCCCACGGCCGCAGACTGTCCAGGGCACTGTCTTGCAGCTCCCAGTCTCTAGCCTCCAGCTCGCAGTTTGCAGTCTCCAAGTAGATTTCAGCCAAATAAAGGCGCCCCACACAGTCTCGGCGGCCAGATGCTCGCACTGATCGTCTCAAAGAGAGAAAGACACTCGCCCGCTAAGAGACACTCGCGCGCGCTCAAACTGGCGGCCACTTGTCGCGCTCTTCTCGCTGGTTCCGCTTGGCCGCCGGCGAGCCAGCACGGAACAGTCTTCGTCTGTTTGAAGAGCGTCAAGAGGAGACGCTCGCCCCTTCAGCTCGACTGTTCTACTCTTCAACTGTTTGCCTCTTCTTTGCTCAACTGTTCAGCTGTTTGGATGCTCGTTCCTAGTCGCTGCTTCTCGCCTCTAGTCTGACAGTGCCAGACCTAAGCTGCGGCACACAAAGCGCCACTTTCGGCCCACAACTCGCCACTCGACTGGCCAGACAAACACACACACTTGTTGCACGTGCGCCCAAGCCACAAGGCTCGCTGA
>Ga0268247_10000595_pt1 | contig 11960 bp, 10 predicted proteins | sample AgamicOrMae_FD_200245 | JGI IMG/M metagenome (GOLD analysis project Ga0268247, IMG submission 200245) | Agave microbial communities from Guanajuato, Mexico - Or.Ma.e (v2) (version 2) | ecosystem: Host-associated > Plants > Phyllosphere > Phylloplane/Leaf | place: Guanajuato, Mexico | collected... | reverse complement strand
TATATTATTTATAATAATAATAATAATAGTTTGAGAGGAACAGAACCTTGTTGAAAATGAAACAATATGATTACATATTACATAGTAGTGTGTGTTTAGTGGTTCCCCTGGCTTCAGGCTGAGAAACCAAAGATCTTCAACTCTTTTTTTGTTACCACATATAGACTTGGCCTCTGTGAACGGCATAATTAACCTGATTATGCCTCGCTCTTGGAATGACTATTTGTTGGGCTATGGAATTGAGTCCGCCAGTGGAACTGCTTCCGGACTGGCTGAGCGGCCCAGCCGCCAGCAGGCCACCCGCCGCCGTGGTGGCCTGATGGTGGTGATGGTGATCAGATCTAACCATTTGTCTGGGCGACGACTCATTGCTGGAGGAGCCGGCGGCGCCCGCGCTCAGGCTCATGTCCGACGCGGGCAGGTGGGCGGCAATGGCTGCGGCCGCAGCCGACGTAGCATCATAGAGGCTCGCGCCGCCCGCGACCGCGCGGCCCGGGTGGTGCGGGTGGTGAAGCAGGTGGTGGGCGTGGTGCAGGTGATGGTGCGACCCGCGCTGCTGAGTATCACTGGACTCGCTGGAGGACTCAAGCATTGCCTTACGGTCTAGAGTTCCGCCAAGCATTCCCATGTTCCTAAAGCCCTTGTTCATGGCGCACCTCTTGCGCCAACGTCTGCAACAGTAGATGATGAGACAGACGGAGATGATGAGGAGGATGGCAAAGATGGGCAACAGGGTGGCCAAGAGGAGCCCGTTTATCTCGCACCTCCTGCCCAGATAGATCCTATGGCACTGGCAAACGGTGGAGAACTGTCTCCCATTGGGCAAACTGAAGGTGGAGGCCGCCACTGAGGCAGAGGATGAGCTCGAGTTTGAGCTGGTGGTGGTTGTGGCCGCCGCCGATGAACTGTTGGTGGCGCCCAGAGGCGAGCCCAACAAGCTGGGCACTCTGAGACAGTCGCCCCGGTTGTTGCAGTAGTCGCAGGACTTGAGCTCGGCGCCACACTGGCGGCCCGGATTCAAGGGGTTCAGGTCGGGCCACTCGCGACAGTCGCACCTGTAGGAGCCGGGCTCGTTGATGCAAATTGCCGCCTCGTGGCAGTCGTTGAGCGCTGGGCTGGCGCACTCGTTCAGGTCGGTCACCTGTTCGACGTCGGCCAGAAACAGCGCGTTTGGATTGGGCAACAGCTCGTCCATCGTCGACTGGCTGCCGTTCTGCTGGCCCGCAGACTGTGTCTCCCTCGCCGTCTGGCCGCCAGCTTGGTCCTGCTGGGCCACTGCCGACGACGAGCTTCCGGCCGCCTCCAAAGCGCCGCCCGACGCTGGCCCGGAAGCGGAAGCGGCGGCGGCTGCCGCGGCCAAGGCGGCCGCCTGGCGCATGCTCAGCCGCTTGGTCAGCTCCTCCTTGAGGGTGGCCTCGTCCAGCTGGACCAGCTCCTGTTGGGCCGAGTTCTGCGCCATTGGCTGCAAATGGACCGTCATGTTCACGATCAGACCTGCACTTCCGAGCGGCTCCTGCGGCTGCTGGACGGCGGTGCCATTTGTCTGTCTGCCACTTCCGGTGCCACTGGCTCTCGTCAAGCTAGTCTGCGGCGTTTGGGGCTCCCCTAAGGCCAAGGAGGAGGAGGAGGAGCCGGCCAGTGAGCGCGCAAAGCTGCTCACCTCGGCGGCCACGAAACGGTCTCTGGTGAGCTCGCTGGTCATGTAGGCGCGTTTCACGTGTTCGCGCACCAACTTGCTCAGCTGTTTATACTCTGGACTAGATCTACTTTGGAGCTCCCTCTTGAAGGCCATCTGTTGGTCGGCCACCTGAAGCAGACGGAGCAGAATGACGAAACTTTGCACCTCTTGGCACTGCTTTTGGCCGGCGGCATTGAGCTGCATGTGGTAGCCCGGCTTGCAGGCACAACTGAAGGTCCCTTGGGCGCCGCTGGTCTCCGAGTTTGGCGTGAACTTGCAGATCTCGTTGGCGCTCTGTCTGCAGGCCGGCTGGCACTGGTTGATGTTGGCCTGGGGCATGTTTGCAGGCACCTGTTTGCTCTCGCTAACCAGCTGCTGCTGCTTCTTGGCCGCTGCTGCAGCGGCCGCAGCAGCACTAGCCTGTTGCTTCTTGCGCTGCTGCTGCTCCTCGTGGGCCTGCTGGCGCTGCTGCTTGCCCTGGATGGACAGTCGGTGGGAGGAGGCCTGCGAGTCTTGCCGTGAGGCTTGCTGCTGCTGGGCGCCTCTGGGCCGTTCGGAGTCGCTTGAGCTTAGTGGGGGCGCAAGGCTGGCCGTGTTCAGCTGGTTGACCATGGTGCGCGTGCCCGCAATTGTGGACACGAAGGTGCGCGGCCCAATCAGACTGGTGAAGGAGGAGGTGAGTGTGAAGGGCGAGTCGCGCGTGTAGTACACCTTAGTGGTGGTGACCACGAGGGTGCGCGTGGACGGCTCCACCGAGGTGAGCAGCACGCTCGACTGCTGGCCGGGCCACACCGTCTTGACGGTCTTCTTGCGCTCGTCGCCCGCGTCGTCGCCAAAGAAGATGGTCGCCGCCGGGGCCGCAGACTGTCCCTGGCTCGATCGGCTGGCGCTGCTCAGCTCGGGCGTCGCCTGCAACCTTCCGGCGCCAGTCGACTCCTCGGGGTTGCGCGCCGAACTTCCGGCCGTGCTTGTGGGCGCCAAACTGGGCGAGCTGATGCTGCCCACCAGGTTCGACTGCTGCCTGTTGGCCGTCTGGCCAAAGAGGCGCGCCGGCCTCTTCGTGGTGGGGCCCTGCTGAGACGTCGACACCGCTGAGGTGCCGGCAACTGTCGTGCCTGAAGATGCACTTCCGCCCGTCGAACTTGGGCTGGAGCTTCCAGCTTGACTTGAGGCACTTCCAGCTTGACTTGCGGCACTTCCGCTTGGATTGGAGGCACTTCCGGTTGATGAAGTCGTCGGGCCACTTCCGGCCGGGCTTTCGCCCAGCTGGCCGGAGCTTGTGTCTAGCTGCGAGCTGGAGCTTGGCTGCGCGCCCGTGGTTGTGGTTGGCGCGCCAGTTGTGGTGGTGGTTGTGGTCGCCGGAAGTGCCACGCTTGGCAGTCCGGCGGCCGTGCGGTTTCCGGCCAGCAGCTGCACGATGTCCTTGATGGCGGCGCCCAAGTTGTCGGCCAGCGCCACTCGGCCGCTCTGGCTGCTGTTCGAGGCGATCAGGTCGCTCAGCTCGATGATGTTGGGCGTCTGCTGTCTGTTCTCCGACTCGCCTGATGAGGCGAGCACGCGCCCACTAGCGCCCGCCTCCTCGCCCTCCGGCTGGCTGGCCGCGCTCTGGGTGGCGGCGCTCGTCTGCTCGCTCGTCTGCTCGCTCGTCTGGTCACTCGTTCGGTCGCCCGTCGAGCTTGTTGTCGGCGCACTTCCGGCCGCAGTTGCGCTCCCGCTGGGCTGCGGCTCAGCTGGCGAGCTTCCGCCGGTCTCTTGCTGCGCGGGGGCGCCACTTGAGGTGGTTGTGGGCGCGCTGGTGGTGGGCGCCTCAGAGGTGGTCGCGTCGGAAGTAGTTGGGGGCGAGCTGGTTGCTTGTTCGCCCGCCGGAAGCGACGTGGCGGCGGCCAGCGGAGTGAGCGTCATGGTGGGCTGCACGAGCTGGCCCTCGAGGGTGGCCTGCTGGGTGGGCACGAGCAGTTCGCGGGGACTAGAGTCGGAGGGCGAGCTGTGTTGGAGTTGCTCGAAGAGGGTCCTGTCGATGTACTCGGTGACCACGGTGGGACTGATCTCCTGGATGGTGGACAGCTGGGTCTTGGTGCCGCTGTAGAAGGTGATGAAGTGGGTGAGCGTCGTGTAGAGGCTCTTGGTTCTGGTGATCTTGTCCACGTAGCTCGGCTGCACTGGAGTGGTGCTCGACTCAATTGGGCTTGTTGCTTGTTGCTGTTGAGTGGGCGGGGCCTGCGAGGAGCTCTGCAGCAGGTCGGAGTTGAGGTTGAGCGCGGGTTGCGGCGAACCCGCGGCCGCGCTCGCGTCGGGCTGCGGGCCGCGTTCCTCCACCGCGGACTGTCCCGCGCCGCTCGCAGGGGGCGGGCCCTGCTCGGACGCGCCGCTCGCTCCACTGCTCGCTCCACTGCTCGGCTGCTCGGGCGCACTTGTGGCCGCCACAGTGGCCGAGAGGGTGCCCGTTGGCTGGACTGTCTCCGAGAGTGTCTCGGTGACCACGTGCGAGGTGGTGCTCTCGCTGCTCTTGATCGAGAGCGAGTTCTCGCCCGCCGAGTAGGTGGTGAAGTAGGTGAAGGTGGTGAAATAGGTCTTCGTGTTAAGCACCACCTGCGAGGGCTCCACCTTGTTGCCGGAAGGCTCCTTCTGCTCCTCCACTTGGGGCCGTCCACTCGTGCCTAAGGGCGCGCCAGTGGTCGTCTCCTGCGCTGGCTGCTGCCGCTCGGGCTCGCCCGTGCTCGACTCTGCACTTCCGGGCGAGCTTGGCGGCTGCGTGTCCGCGGCCGAGCTGCCGCTTGTGGTCGTGGTCGTCGTGGCGGCGCTTGTGGTCGTCGCCGGCGGCCTCTCGGACGAACCGGAAGAGCCGCTCGAAGTGGCAGACGCGCCGGAAGAGGCAGACGAACCGGAAGAGCCGGAGAGCGGCGTGAGGAGCTGGAAGGCGGTCGACTGGATGGGCTGGAGGCTGGTGGGCGTGGGCGCCATCAGTTGGCTGGGCTCCACTGCCAGATGGCTGCTGAGGTCGCTCATGAACTCGGTGGCCACGCGCGAGTTCGTCTCCTCGATGGTGGTGAACACAGTCTCCGAGTTGAGCTCGAAGGGAATCGTGTGCGTCACAGTGGTGAAGTAGGTGACCACCACGGGCGCCCCCAAAGGCTCGCCCGCCGGCCTGCTCTCAGCCTTTTCGGGCTTCTCTTGGGCCTGCTCGGCCCCAGTCTCAGGCGGCGAGCTCGACGCTGAGGGCGCACTGCTTGTGGCCGGGACGGTGGTGGCGGCGCCCGTCGAGCCGCCGGCCACAGTCTCTGGGGCGCTGGTGGTCGTGGTGGCCGGCTGGCTCGAGGTCGGCGGACTCTGGTCGGCGCCGGGGCTGCTCGGCGAGCTCGATGCTGCCGCCAAGCTCGGCGCCAGCGTGCTTGGGGCCGCCGCAACCTGGTCGGCGCGCACCCGCGTCACCTGCACCGACTGGGAGGCGCCGCGGAACCTGTTGGGCTTGCTGAAGCGGCTGCTCACGCGCACGGGCGCCGCCACCGAGCTTGGCTCGAGACTGGTGGCCGTGGTCGTCTGGTCGCCAGTTGCCGAGCTTGCGGCTGCTGCAGCGGCCAGCGAGCTGATGGCCGAGGCGCGAATGCCGAACTGGCCCGTCCGGGTGACCACGACGAAGCGCGGCTTTGAGGAGCGCGTCGGGCTGGCGGCCGGCGCGGCCGCGGCAGGGCTGGGCTGCGGGCCTGCGACCGCGGAGGCCGAATTCGCGTCCGCGGCTTCGGACGCGCCCGCGGACGACGTGCGCTGCAGCTGTGGGCGTGCCAGCCGCGACCGCCCGATGGCCACGCGGCCCCGCACAGCCTGGCCTGCGGGCGCCGAGCCGGCCGAAAGGGTCTCGTTGGCCACCATCTGGCTCTGCAAAGTGGGGCCGCCCACGGGCGACGCCAAGCTCGCCACTGCCTGCTGCTGCTGCTGATTGGCAGCCATCGCCCGATTGGGTTGCAGGGTTTGCAACTGGGACCGGAAGCGGCTGGAGGCCACTCGGGAACGAGCTAAGGAGCGGGCCAGCGAGGAGCTGGAGGCGCGCTCCGTGGCCAAGGAGCTCGAGCTAAGCACAGGCTCGCCCACACTCCTCGATGAGTCCTGGCCGCCCGCCTGTGGCTGGCCCACGGCCGAAGTGCGCAACAGGTCGTCCAGTTGTCTCTGCTGGCTGGCCGACTGTTGTCTTATCGCAAGATCTGTTTTTGTTTCGTTGTTCCAGTTTGTTGTGTTTGGTTCCGTTTGGGGTTTGTTGTAGTTGTAGTTGTTGTTGTGTTGCGATGATGGTGGTGATGAGGGCGGAAAGAGACGAGGAGTTAGTGTTTGTGTTTCCTTCAACGCTTAGCAGTTCGGGCTCAGTTTGGCCTCGTTTGCGGCCTTAGTGTTTGCATTGAGTGACTGCGATCAGTTTAGAGAAAAAGGAACTAGTTTGAGCCGCTCTTTTGCATCTTTCTCTTGCCCTCTTCTCTCCTCCACTTCTTCTTCTTCTTCTCCATTTCCACTCGTCGACGATTTGTTTCTCCCTGTTTGTCCAAGCGCAGCCAGAGGGCAAGATGCGCGCCAAACGATTAGGAGCGCAAGTGAAAGTTGAAAGCTGATAAACGAGACTGCTCTCGCGGCCGGTCTTCCCCCGCCGACTGGCCCACTGGCCCACTGGACTATTCAGCAGCCAGTCGGCGATGAGAAATAATAATAATAATCATAATCATAATAATAGCTCAGCGCGATGAGCGAGAACTTCGCCAGAGGCGAGCGCTCCGCGAGGCTCCTTGGTGAGCTCTTTGGGCGAGCGCTTTCCGGCGAGCTTGGCGGATTATTGGGCTTTAGGCCGGCTGGTCTAAAGCACCTGTTGATTTGCGCTCTCCAAGCGGCTGGAAAGTGGAAACTGCAAACTGTAAACTGCAAGCTGCAAGCTGCGAGCTGCAAACTGCAAACTGCAAGCGACGAGCCGGCCGAGAATTAGTCTCCGTCTCTAGCTTGTGGCTGGCCGTCCAGCTAGCTTGGCGTCCGATGCAAAGCGGCCGCCATTCTATTCATCAGACACAGTCACACACAGACACACTTTCTCTTCCCACTCGCTCGCCAAGCACACGCTGCATCCAATCCTGCTCACAGCCAGCTTGCCAGACGGCGACCAGTCTGATTTTGTTTCTCCTTTTCTCTCTCTGTTTGCCCACTCTCCTCTGCTCGCACTCGGCCGGCTTAGGCGCGCTAAGCGTCCCCGTCTAAGCAAATGAGCTCGCCCTTTTCCGCCTTTTTCCGCTCGCTCGGTGGCGGCGCTCGATTTTCGATTTTTCATTCCTCCATCATCTCACTTCTCAAGCCAGCCAGTCGTCGAACAGTCCAGCCAGTGTCCATTTTCAATCGGCGCCAATTTCACTTGCCTGCTGCCCAAAAGCGGCCAGTGTCGCCCGATTAAACAAATCCCCCAGTGTTGTGATGGCGTCTGGGCGGCCCTTCAGCAGCTTGCCCACTCTCCAAGCTCGCCGCTCAACCTGAGCCAGTCTCGCGGACGCAAAACTTGTCATCCACAGAACGCGCGCCCAAGCTTGCAGCGCCACTTCCGTCAAGCTGCGGCCGCCAAGACGCGCTCACCAGCTCAGCAGCTCAGCAGCTTGGCGGCTTGGCAACTTGGCCGCCCGGCAGCTCGACAACTGTGGGCCGCCCGTCAGCAAGTGTCCAGTCGGCCAGTCGGCCAGTTGGCCAGTTGGCCAGGCGCACTCTTCGAGCACTTTTCCAATTTGCCGCCGACCAATTCCAATTGCCGCCCACTGCAGCCCCTCTGGAGGCGCCCATTTGTTTGCCGGCCGGCCGCAAACTGCCACTGGTCAACTGCGGGCTAAGGTTTGCGAGTTTGTCTCTCTGTGGCTCTTTGTGTGTGGCCGTTGGGCCCAGACGGAGGCTGAGGGCGAGCTCTGGGCTCTTTGGGCGAGTGGAAATGGAGTTTGAGTTGGAAACAAGCAGGAAATCAAGTGGCTCCAATTCGGAGGGAGAAAAACAATGGCCCAAAGACAATGCGCCGCCGCCACTTGCCACCACCTTTTCCTCCCTCGGGGCTCATCTTTTCCTTCTCTCTTCTCTTCTTTATTTTCCCTTTTGCCTTTTGCCTTTTCCCTTTTCCCTTTTCTCTTCGCCGCCGACTGGCCAACTCAAACTCAAACTGCAACTCCAATGCTCTAGCTCATTTCAACGCTCACTTCAACGCTCGCTGCAAGCTCGCCAAAGTCCAGCAGCGGCCCAAAAGGCGCCCACTTGCAATGCAGAATGGCCAACAGTTTTCCAATTGCAACCCGCGAAACAACTGTGGCCCAAAACAACTGCGCTGAAGTGCTCGGCCGCAGTCTAGGACCGGCAGCTCGTTGACAATGCCTCGTCGCGCAATGCAATTCCGAAGGCTTTTCTTGGTCGCGTGCGCTGCCACTTTGCTCGCTCGCTCGCTCGCCGTCTCGCCCGGCGTCTTGCATTCAGCCAAAGCTGCGGGCCGTCGTGAAGGAGCTCGCCGTTGTGAAGCTCGCTCGCCAGATGCATCCACTAGGCGTCCATTGGGCGTCCATTGGACTCAGACGGACAGTCCAAGATTGGCTGAGAGTCGAAGGTGAATAGCGAAGAGAATAGAAAGTGGAAAGTCGAAAACAGAAAGTTGAAAGCAAAAGTCGAGCCTCCACTTGGCCGCCACTTCGGGGGGCAATTTCCGGCTCAGTGGCGCCCAAAGATCGGCCGGAAGTGGGGAAAAGAAAGCTCCTGTGGAAAGTGAGGCGGAATTTTGGCAGAGCTTGCGGCCTAGCCAGAGCGGCCTAGCGAGAGACAGACACAGAGTCTATCTCTGGCAGAGGCAGACGCATAAACAGAGACTTCTGTGGACCAGCTTGGCAGAGAGTTGGTGCACGTTGGTGGCCGCCAGATTGGCTGTGCAGAGGGCGCATTGTTGTCGATTGTTTGCGGCTTGATGGTATGACGATGCTCTTGCATCGTGCAAGATCATCGCTGGATCATCGTGCGGCCATTTGCAGCCCATTTCCGGCCCTCCACCAGAGACTGTCTGTGTGATGGAGTTGAGGTGGAAATTTGCACACATCATTGAGTTGGGGCGCGTTCGCGGCCAAGTGCGTGCCAGTCCAGCAGAATTTCAGTGCAATTGTGTGTGTGTGAACCTTGAAGAAGCTGCCTTTCTCCTCCAATGGACAGAGACTGTCTATTGGTCTGGGGGCGGCCAATGGACTGGCATAGACTGGTGTGCAAGTGAGAGTGAGAGTCTAAGGCGGGAGAAAGTTCATCAGCCAGCCACTGGACGGCCAAGTCATCTTCTCTTGCGGCCCTAATCTGCAGCCCGTTGCAGAGGCGGCCACTGGCTCGCATGCAAGCGCTCACCATTAGAGCTTGCACATTAGGCGCTGGACCTTAGGAGGGCCAGAAAAGAGCCAGACGCCAGCTGAGAGCTTGTCTGATGGACGCGAGAAACTGGCTGAGACCAATGGGCAAACAAAAAGGATAATAAAAAGGGCCAAAAACACACACACACGCACAACAAACAAACGCACTCAGTTGGACACTTGTTGGACGCTTGCTGTTTGTCTGTGCCCAAAGTAATTAAGCTGACGAGATGAGCAGCACTTGTCGCCCGCTGTTGCTGCCTTCTCGTTGCTTTATCGTTGCTTTCGGTGGCGCCGAATTACCAAGTCTCTGGCCGAATCGGATTGGAGGAAGCGAATCGGCTTGCTTGGGGGCGCCCACTTGGCAGCAGCGGACGGAAAGCGCGCGCTCGCCAACAGGCTGCAAATGGCCGGCCGGCCTGCAAGAAGCTTGGCAAGAGCCTTTGGAAGACTCTCTTCGGGCTGATTGTCTCGCGCGAGCTTGCGGTCTGCTCGTTTGGGCCAAAGTTCAAGTTTGGCCGGAAGAGAATTTTCACATTTGTGAAAAGCGGACGAAGGAAAAGCAATTCAGTGCCAGCGTGTGAGAAAAATGGATCATTGGCAGAGAGAGAGAGAAAAAGAGAGTCTCTCTTTTTTCTTCTTGGCCAAACTTGCGGCTCGAAGCTAAGCTCTAGTTCTCTTTGCTTAGAAGCACCAGATTGCCACTTCTGCCCAAACGGAGTTCAAGAGCTCTGCTCTTCTCTTCGCGGCCACCATTCCAGCGCCCACCACTCGGCGGCCCTTCCTTAGGTCTTGCGGCCGGCCAGCTCGGGCGGCCCTTCGAGCTGGCCAGCGCGCCCACTTGCATCTCGCGATCCAATTAAAAGCCTTCTTCTAGAGTGCCAGAAGTGCTAGAAGTGCTAGAAGCAAGCCTAAGCCAAAGGCCGGCCCGAATTGGCACCCACTGCGCGAGGAGATAATTATTATCTGCAAAACAAGTGATAGTTTGCCCTTTTTGTTGTCGGCAAAAGATTTGCTCTTCCCCATTTGGCCGCTCGTTTTGGCGCCAATCTGAATGGTCTAAGTGCAACACAGAGCGGCCCTAAGGTCGCGGGATTAGCGCGGGGGGCAAAGATTGGGCAAAATTGGCCGCCGAGCTGGAAAATGGGCTGGCTAAAACTGGCCAAAAGTGGCCAAAAGTGGTGGGAGGCAAAAGTGAGAGTGTCTTCTTTGAGCGTGTTTCCTTTGCTCTCGACATCTATTTGCTTTGGACATTTGTTCATTGCGATGCACGACAATCAGTTGGAATTGTGAATTCGGATGAAAACTTGGAGAAACTGTTCGAGTTTTAAGCCAATTGGAGTGCATCTCGGCGCCCACCATTGACCTTAGTGCAATTGTGAAAGTTTTGCATGCAAGACTGTGCATGCAGGAAGCACGCAAGAGTCTCTGCATGCATTTTCCAATGGGAAATCTTTGGCACTGGAAAAGTGCGCAAAACTGCCACCAGAGGACGCTGCTCTCTCGCCAGAAATATTTCCAGCCAACTTTTTCCCTTTTCTCAACACTTCTCTCAACTCTTCTCTCAACCTTTTCCCCTCCAAACTACTAAGATACTCACCTAAACTGGGAGTTGCGAACAGGAACTGCTGCTGCTGCGCCTGCTGCTGTCCACTGCTCGAACTGGGGCCCGTTTGCATCAGCTGGTCGAGCGCGTTCCCGAGGGTCATGTGCACGTCAAACGAGGTGTCCAGCTGTGGTCTTGGTCTGCCGCCCTGAACACTTCCTGTTCCCATTTGGGGCTGGCCGAAGGAGTTTGCCTCGAGTGTGGCCGTGGATGAGGCGCCGGACTGTTGGCCGTTGTCCACTCTGGTTGGCCTGACCAGTTGGGGGTCGAGTTCGACGAGCGCGTTTGAGATGTCCTCGAACTTGATGTAAGTGGCCACGTTCATGTTCACCTCAGTGACCATTGCCGGACTTTCCCTGCCAATTGTGGTTCCTTTTTGGTCGAAAATTGTGTCAATTTGCATCAGTTTTTGAGTGTTGAAGTGTCCCATTTGCGATTGGAGATAAATTGGATATAAAGAGTTTATATTGGAAGAGTTCCAATCGGAGAGTTCCAATCGGAAGGTGAAAAGTATTTGGCGTCCAAGAGGTTAGTTAAGTGAGCATTTCTTTTCCGTTTCCGCTTTGGCAGCAACAACAAGTCTCTCCTGGCAACTGTCTGGCCCACATTTCTGCTCGCTCTGTGCAAGATCCGGAAGTGGCGCCAGCAAGAGGCCTCAGTCTGCAAGTCTCTGTCTGCGGCCTGAGACTTGCAGACTGTTAAGCGTTTTCGATGGGGGCAAATTGGCGCCAACAGGCAATTGCAACGAGGCGCAACTCTCTCTCGCTTTGAGCTAGAGCCAAAGTTGGGTGCCAAAAAGATCATCTTGGCGCCTGTGTGGCGGCAGGAAACTGGGCGCGCGGAGGAGAAAATGGGCAAAAGATGGAAATAGAAATGGAAGTACAAATGGAGCTGGAAATGGTTGTCCGAAGAGGCAGAAGAAGGTGTGCAAAAGTGGCGTCGAGCAGAGGCAGAGAAGTGGAGAAGTAGAGATAAGGTGCAGTGGAGAAAAAGGCGAGTCGGCAGTTTGTTGTTGCGAGTGCTTAGGGCTAGTTGCTGGGAGCTTGTCGCTTTCAGCTGGTCGCTTTGGGCTTGTTGCTGGTTGCACTTGTTTCTTCTTGTTGCGAGTGGAAGAAAAATGGGCAAAAGTGAAAAAATGCTTCGCCCCCAAAGTGCGGCCTTTTCCTCGGCGCTTTCTCCTTCTTCTCCTTTGGCGCCCGCCGAGCAATAAAGAAGCGATGACAAGCCCACAAGCTTCGCGCGGCGATCTTATCGTTTTACTGCCAAGCCAGAGCGGAAGGCAAATTCAATCTGGCCAGCTTTCTGGCGA
>Ga0268247_10000594_pt1 | contig 11961 bp, 4 predicted proteins | sample AgamicOrMae_FD_200245 | JGI IMG/M metagenome (GOLD analysis project Ga0268247, IMG submission 200245) | Agave microbial communities from Guanajuato, Mexico - Or.Ma.e (v2) (version 2) | ecosystem: Host-associated > Plants > Phyllosphere > Phylloplane/Leaf | place: Guanajuato, Mexico | collected... | reverse complement strand
GCGTCGCTAGGTGCACGCCAGCGGATTCAAGTTGCGTGTGTGGGCCCTCAAGTTGACCAAGGGGCGAGGGCCAGCTGCTCTGGTGAGCCTGTTTGAGTGGGCCAAATATCTGTGAATATTCTGTCAACAAAGAGTGCAGGACTGCCTTCGAGAATTACCACAGAGATTGAGACATCTATTTTTTCAGTTCAGCAAACTTCAGTCTGCTGTCCGGGTCCTTATTATACACTTCTGTACAACTTTGTGGGATTTCGCAGCAAGCCTTTGACTTTGGGACACATTGTTATTAATCCTGAAAGGGTTGTTATTATTAACCTCTAGACTTGTGGCGCACAAGAAACTTCAAGCTAGCCTTTTGGAAAAACCGCTTGTCATTGGACTCGGTTGGTCATATCGAGTTTTTTCGCATGCAGATAATCACGAGTCAGTGGCAAGCCAAGTGGAGTCTTAGCGCACCTTAGGGTTTTGACATTTGGGGAGAGAAATTTTCCCATTGGATTGGCTCGCGATCTGCGAGCTTGGATAGAAATGATAGGAGATTGAGCGGCCGGGAGAGAGACTCTCTGTGGCGAGCAACCGAGCGCACAAAATGCAATCACGCATTGCCAGACAAAAGCCAGGAGGCTGCAAGGGAGAGCAGCGGAAAGTGAGCCGACTAATCAGGATGTCAAGATCGAGAATGGAGATCTTATCAAATGTGATGCTTGTTTTATTGATGTTTGTCTCGTTTGTTTGTACTTTTGTTAAGCCAGCCAACCAACTGGACTACAACCAACTGCCTTCTGCAGAGACTGGGATCGGTGGCTCGAGTGAAAGCGGTGGCCTACGGTCATCATCATCGACGATGAATGGACAGCAGCAAGAGGCCAGACAGTCTCAGGGGGCGCCCTTCGTTCAGGGGAGACCACCACGAGCCAAGGTGAATATTCGCGACTGGACGAAGAGGCTGGGCGAGGAGATCCGTTTGGTGAGCGAGCGCACGAGTTGCACCCAACGGGTGGCCCACTTTTACCAACGGGACAATGTGGCCCAATTCCAGCGCATTGACGCGGCCAAACTTCGCGACTCCATCTTGGTGCAAATAAACTCCCTGCTAAGCCAGCACAGAGCCGCCCTAAATGCCATCGTGAGCGAGGCCGAACAGGCGGCGGCCCAGCACAAGTTCCAGAAAGAGCTCAAGGTCAACTACACGGACGTGCACCGGTTGCGCAACGAGCTCGAGTCCCAGCAGGCCCAAATCGAACAGGAGCTCGCCATGCTCGCCCAGCAGCCCACCATGACCAGTGGCCAGGCGCTGACCAGCAGCCAGAGCCAGTCCACCTCGATCAGCGGCGGCACTCCCGTTCCTGGTCCGCCCGAGTGGCAGACCCCAATCAAGAGTCTGGCCATGCAGGTGGTGAGCAACTTTGGCGAGATCGCCGTGAACACCTCGCAGTCGGCCGTCCACTTGCCCTTGCCCATTTATGCAGGTTTGCCGGAAATAATGAACGGCATTGGCTGGAGCGAGTCGCTAGACCGAGTCTTCAGGCGAAATCTGGACCAATATGCGCACGTCTATCACCAATTGTACGGCGACCACTTGGGCTTCCTGCGCACCTTTCCGGCCCACAAGTGGCGCATTCCACGCACCGAGCCCGACCTCTTTGACGCCCGCATGCGCCCCTGGTACATCGCCGGCGCCTCCCAGCCCAAGGACATGGTCATCCTCGTGGACAGCAGCGGTTCCATGACAGGTCTGAGGCGCGAGATTGCCAAAGGTGTCGTCTACGAGCTGCTCGACACCTTGACCATAAACGACTACTTTGCAGTGCTCCGCTTTGCCGAGACTGTCACCCCGGTGGGCTTTCCAAAGTGTTCCAACTTGCGCCAGCCCAGTCTCAGCGTCAAACTGGAGGCCGAATGCCCGTCTGCCGGATATCCGGGCCACTATTATGCCCCTGGGGGGCCTCTGTTGGCGGCGGCCGCCGGAGGTGGTCACGGAGGGCCGGGGGCGGCCGCTCTGCTGCAGCTGAGCAGACAGTATGCGGCGGCCGGCCACGACGGCTCGCCTGTGGCACCAGGCGGACTAGGTGCGGCGCCCTCGCCGGTGGAGTGCGCCAACTTCCGGCGCCAGTGGGACGCTCGGGGCCAGTACTTGCGCGACCATCCAGAGGTGATTGTGGGCAAGAATGGGTCGTACATTTCGGACGAGGCGTACAGGCGCTCCATTTGGAATGTCACCAACGACATTAGAGACGCCTACTTGTTGCCAGCGACCAGCCGAAACATCCGCTACCTGAAGAGCAACTTCAGCATGCCCACCGCTGGAATAGCAAACTTCACCCATGCTTTAATGGCCGCCTTCGAACTGTTGCACTCGTACAATCGCACCCACGACAGCGGAAGTCAGTGCCAGCAAACCATTGTGGTGATCACTGATGGAGCCATCAGGGCCCACCAGGAGGTGTTCAATAGGTACAATTATCCGGGTTCTCCAGTGCGCGTGTTCACCTATATGATTGGACGCGAGGTGGGCGACATTGGGCCCACCAAGGAGATGGCCTGCAGCAACAGGGGCTACTATGCGCACGTGATCAATTTGAGCGAAGCGCGCGAACAGGTGCAAAAGTATCTGCCAGTGATGGCGAGACCGCTCGTCTTGGCCCAACAGCATCCAGTCAGTTGGACCAATGCCTACGGGGATGAAACCTATCAGGTTTTGAGCGATTGGGTGCTTGAGTTGAAGCGCCGCGAGAGGGCGCGCATAATGCTCAACGAGGAGCGCGAGAAACTGAACGAGGCCAACTCGAACGATGTGATCAACATTGAGCTCACCAACATTCCAGAATACGACGAGCTCCCGCTCGTTGACGAACAGTTCAAAAATCGCATCATCTGCGAGGACCCACAATCGACCGATCCCAAAATGATACAGTCGCTGGAGGACGAAATGGACCCGCTGGGCTACAACGAAACCGCTTGCCATTGGACCACCAGGAGGGCCGACCTGTTGATCAGTGTGGCCAAGCCGGTGTTTGACCTAAGGAACACGAGCGTGATCTTCGAGCGCGTGTTGTCGAAAAACGTGTGGACTGAGCGCGAGACTCGCGTCCGCAACGCCCAACTGTTGGGCGTGGCCGCCGTTGACCTTAGGGTGGCCGACATCATGCGCTCGGTGCCCTCCCACATGCTGGGCCCCAACGCCTACGCCATCCTGCTGGGCCACAACGGTTTCGTCCTCCACCACCCAGACCACCGGGCGCTCCTCGAGGACCCATTCGACAGACAGTCCAAGATACTCAAGCCCCACTTCAACGTGGTCGATCTCACCCACATCGAACAGGTTCACCAGCGCAACGAGTCCACCACTTCCGGCGCCACTTCCGGCCAGCAAGTGGGCGAAAGTGTGGCGGCCGGGCAGACGATGCGAAGGCGCAACGAGGAGGTTCGCCTGTTGAAGTTGCGCGAGGCTGCCATCAGAAAGGCCACCGGCCAGGAGACCATTGGCGTGAAGAGGGCGGTGGACTGTCGCCGGCGGCCGCACGTCAGACAGCAGAGCTTCTACTATGGACCCATCAAGGACACGCCCTTCGCCCTGATGCTCGCCTTTCCCAAGAGCTACGGTCTCAACAGAGTGCAGGCCAAGCTGGCGCTCACCAAGTCCACCCAAATGCACTTCAGTCCCACCGAGTACGAGCTGCTCACTGTGCACCCAGACTATAGGTACTGCGAGCGGCAGGGCGCCTCCACCGCCGCCAAACAGCAGCAACAACAACAGCAACAATCACAGCAGCAACAACAACCACAAGAGCCACAACCGTCGCAGAGCAGCTCGCTGAACACTCTGCTCAGTTTGTTCAAGTTGGCCGCCGACGAGGAGGCTCAGCAGCCGGCCGAGCGGCTCGTCGAGTTGGCCGACCTGAACGCCATCAGCGAGCAGACGGCCGGCCGGAAGCGCCAGAAACAGCCCCCAACGGCTGCTGGCCAGACGGAGAGGTTCCTCTGCGACAAGGAGCTCTTCCCCTCGCTGCTGTTCGACGCTCGGGCCACCTACGAGCCGGCCGGCGGATCGGGCCTGTGCTGCGAGCACGCGCCGGCGGCAAGCTCGATGTTCTTCCAGAGTGGCAGGCGCACCTCCAGCGACGACTCGTCGCCGCCCACCTGCGACTCGTCGCCCGAAGACATGCGGTAGGTTATCTCCCCCATCAGCCAATGTTCCCTCCAGTTCCTTTCCGTCGGTTGCACGAGAGTTTCCGGTCCAGGTTCAGAGCACGATCGAGTCTGCACGAGACTCTCGACTGACTCTCTTGGCTGTTCAAGACCATTGTTCGGCCGACATTGATCTATAGTTTCCGCCATCTCTTTTGGCCCCCCTCTTGTCTTGCAAACATCGACCGAAGTCACTCCAGAAGCTTCCAACCGGCAACAGCTCATCCCCATTCGTCGGCTCTCTCGGCAGCCCAGTCCATCGTGACGAGCGGCAGTCAGATCGAGGGCCAAACACGGCTCTTAGCTTAGCCAGTCGCCCGAGCAAGGCCCTGTTCCCGCCAGTGAGCGGTGAGTGGCCGCCCGAGAGACTAGGTGCGCCCCCCGTTCAGGCCCCCAAGGTCAACTCGCCAGCAAAGACTAACCGAGAGCCAATCCAATCTCTCAACGAGTAACGTCTCCCACCAGAACTCCGCTCGCCTTGTATCTCTCGCTCATACCCAGGTAACTACTACTGCTAGCTCGTCTCGCTGAGCTCCAGGCGAACACTGAACCGCCTCTCTGGCATCACAATGGAGCCTCAATGGACCGAGTGGGCCTTACTCAATGCGTCCACACACCACTTTCGAAACTTGCGCTTCTTTCGGGTTGAAACTAGACACCGTCTCAGAACTACATTTCTCCACTCTTTCTCGTCGAGCAGCTGCCACTTTTTCCTCTTCTCTGAGCAACCGGTGCTTGGAACTTCCACTCAAAACCAAACAAGTTTTCCCTTACTAACGAAAGGCGCCCATTTCTTCCATCTCAACCCAAACACTGCAGGTCGAAACTGGCCCAGATCTATGGACTGGAGATGTCCTTCGTGGCCACCAGAAGCGGACTGACGAGGGCGCGCCTGTTCGAGCTGAGTCCGCGGACCAAGAAACTGGCAACCCTGTTCATTGAGCGCCACAGCAAGGCCGTCGAGGAGCCTTGGTATGCGCGCACCGTCGACTGGAATCTGCGCTCGGCCGAGAATGCGCGCTCCACCCTGATCAGTGTGCCTTACAACGCTTACGTTCGGCTCATCGCCAAGCTGCGCCAGAGGATCACCCAGCGACATCCGGCCGTCAACGACACTCGATCCAACTGCGACCCAAGTCTCGACGAGTCGGCCGACTACGAGCAGGGCCCTTCCGGGTCGGCGGACGAGCAACAGGGACAGGCGGCCGGCAGTTCAGAGGCCCCTCTTGGGGGCTCCTCCGATGCTTCCCAGTCGACGAGCAGCCCTGTCCCTGTCCCCAAGGTGCGGGCGGCGCGCTCGCCGGCCGACGAACTCGAGCAGCCGCCGCCCCCGGAGACTAGCACGGGGGCGCCGGCCACTCCAGGCGAGCCGGCGGCCACCGAGACGCCGGCCAAGCTGGACTACAGTCAGTACAGTTCGTTCGAGTTTCTCGAGCTGCTGGCCAACAGCAGTGTGCACGTGGCCGCCACCCAGTCCATTGTGGTGCAGCACAACCATGCGGGCGGCCCCACTCTCGAGCGCACTCCAGTGGGAGTCACTGGCCACCTGTACGACTATGCAACCTTTGCCCGCCGCTTCCTCAACTCAACCTCGCTCAGGATTCGCACCCTCGAGCCAGAAGCAGAGGCGGACGCGGACGGTGAGCCCGAGGAGAGCTCCTCCCTTCCGGCCGGCGGCTCGTCCAAGGTGCCCAAGGTGCACATCTGCCCCAACGGCCAGTGTCCAACCAAGTGCGGCCTTCGCTCGGACACCATCGACTGTCTGCTTGTGGACAACAACGGCTACATTGTGGTGGGCGAGGAGCTGGCCCACGTGGGCCGCCCGCTCGCCGACTACGACGAAAAGCTCATGGCCAGCCTGGTGGAACGGCGCCTCTTCCAGCAGATCGTGCTCACCGACTACCAGGCCATATGCGCGCGCAACGACCAGGCGGAAGTGGCGGCGGCGGCCGCAGCTCGCCAAGCGGCCACTTCCGGCCCCCCAGCGGGCCAAAGTGGCGCCCAGACGACAAGCAGTTCGTCGGGCATCTTGATGGTGGCGGCAGCTACCACCTCGCCTGGCTCGAGCGCGGCCATGTCTCAGAGTTTGTCCAGCTCGTCGGGCGGCGGCCTCGCCTCACTAGAGGCCAGCGTCGGCCGAGCGCTGGCCAACTTCGCCGCCGCCCTAATATACACTGGCTCAGCCATCTGGTCGGCGCTCCTCTTGGGCTCCGCTGGGACTCTGCCGGATGGACTGCTTCGCTCGGGCGACTCGCAATCTTGGCTGGGCCAACTTCAACACTGGCACCGCTCGAGCCTGCTGGCAGCCGAGGCGCAATCCGCCACAGCCAACCAGTCGCTTCTGGCACTGCTGCCAAACAAAACCTACCTGAGACCCTGCGAGAAGCAGATCGTCCTCTACGAACTGCGGCCCAGCAACCAGGAGGGGCCCAACCATTCGGGCGCACATCCGGCCGACGTGCCTCACCTGTACGAGACCAAGTGCGGCTGCAGCGGCTGGTACGTGTACGACTATGTGCCCGAGACCAACTTGATCATGTTGATTGTCAACACGAGCACTCCATGTCGCCGCTGCAACCCGGCGCTCAGCCAAACACTGGCGCCCGTCTTCACGCCGCTCATTGACACCAGTCTGCTTGCTGGCACTCCGGCCCAGCGAGCAAGCCAGCAAGCCAGCAAACTGCAGGAGGCCAGTCTAGCTGCGGCCAGAGGCGCCGCCGAGGATCAAGTCTGCACCATGCTCGAGCAGGACGCGCAACTGTTCACATCCAGACCTCAGCTTTGCCTTCCCAGCCACCCAGAGGAGGCCCAAATACACCTCTGTGGTGGCGCCCATGGGGGGCCAAGCATCTCGAGCTGGCTAACTGGCTCATTTGCGCTCATTTCTCTGCTTTCTCTGCTACTTATGAGCAGCCAACATACAACTGTAGAGCATAGGCTACGCAAAGGGATGTCCACTGTTCCTGAATCCTCAGTAGGATGCACATAATTAAACGACAACTTTCATCACTGATGTGAACAATCTATGCTCAGGCGAAGTATACAGTCAGCGTGGAAGGATACTCTATAAAGTGCACACAATTGTGTGCACTTTATAGAGTAACCTTTCCACAATTAGAACGAATGCTTTTCGTCGTGATTTGAGCGTGGATCAATGTGGTTGAATTTGCGAGTGTGGAAGCTAAAGATAGAGAGGGAACCAAGTATTTATTGATTTGCAAAGTGACAAGTTCAGATCATAACTGTCAAGCTTGAATTAAGTGGTAACCAAGCCCATTAACCGATGGGAACCATGCCATTTGTCCTGTACATTTGAGCATGTTGAACTTCTCGCGTGGTAGCACTTTTCTCTCAACACTAGAACACTTCCAACATTTGAATGAGGCTTCTCTCAGAATCCCCGTCCAGTTGGTCTCATGGGTTCTCTCATTGTTGAAAGAATGTTGCTTGTCGTCTTTCGGGCCGGTTTGGTCGAGCTCTGGCAAGAGAGCGCAAACTTGAGGTCTTGCATCATTTGCTCACACATCGGATCGCGGCCCATCTTACGCCTCATCAAGTAGGTAAAAGATTCGAAGAGGGCCAAGATGAATGCAAGTCCCATTCCACCCAACAGTACCACGAATACACCTCCTACATTGGCCAACGAGAGCTCAGTTACGCCACCTCCCTTTCCATCATCGCTGCAAGTTCCCACTCCGTGTCGCTCTTTCCACCATCGGTTCTTGAGCACGTGCAGCATGCCGTTCTCTTGTAACTGCAGTATTGCCTGAGATAGAAGCATTCTATATGGCCTCTTGTAAGGGGGATACTTTCTTGTAGCAATGCCGTAATTCTTCGAATCCAGAGGAGATCCAATTTGGGTTAGATTGCAATTCCTCTCTGTTATATACTCAATCGAGGTAGACTCCATGAAGAAGGCAAAGTTTCCCTGCTCGACACGCTCCTTTCCCTCATCGTTCGATCTCACATAAGTCTTGTGCGTTTCCATGAACTGATAGATTTTCTTGTAAGTTTCAATCTGAGAATCCTTGAAGAAAGTTCTCGTTGAGCCACTCTCTACGCAACCGTACTTGATCTCACTCTGCTCGCTCAAATCCTTGGCATTTTCAAATGGATAGACCACCTTCTCGACGGTTAGGAAGGCCGCAAGATTTGCAGTGTAGGATGAGATCATAATGAGCGTGAAGAAGTACCAAGTGCCGGCCATTGCTCTAGTGGACATTGATTTGGGGGCCAAATCTGAGCCTTGTTGCATGAGCGAGCCAATGGTGAACCAGAAAGAATTGAGCAAGGAGAAGGAGTTCTTCATGACGGCCGAGTCCTCTTGCCTACAGGGATATGGATTGGTCCACTCGTAGGGCGAGATATGGCCAACCACATAGAGTATCATACTGACTCCTGAATAGGCCATCAAGACAAAGCCCCAAACATCCAAGGAGAAGGGCGACAGAAAGGAGAACAATGTTGTCACCTTGTTAGTGGGCTTCTTGAATACGATGGAGATTCCGGTGTTCATAAATGGTAGAGTGAAATCGACTGCCTCCTCACGCGACGATGTGATGGTGAAATCGGCAATTGCCATGTCAGCCACACCAGACATGATTTCTCCAATCATTCCATTCCACGTTATTGTACCATTTGGTTTCACATCCTTGACACCATATTTGAGGTCGGTAACTTCCTTGAATTTGTACTTGAAGCCCACTAGACGCGAGAGCTCGTGGATCAAATCCACAGCGTAGCCCTCATACTGGTCGTTGCCCTCCTGTTTGTTGGGTGTCGATTTAAGCATGAAATATGGCTGAGTTCTGATCGAAGTGACCACCAGCGTGTCCACAGTGTCTGTCTCGGCCACATAAAAGCGATTAAATTTCACCTGATCAATATCGAGACTGACGTTAGCATTCTCGCGCCATTTGCCTATGTACTCGAGTCCGTGCTCGCTCAATGCAATCACATCGAACGTAACTCCAGATCGCCGACCACTTTGGTCAAATGTGACACGGCCAGTGATTCCTTCAAAAGACAAGGAGCGCATATAGTTGATAATTGAGCTGCCATATTGCCATGTTTCATGGGTGTTATCACAGGACAGCGAAGAGAGACCATCGATGGACTGGCCACTATCCAGTTCGCGTAGACTGTTAGCCAGTAGATTGATTGCATCGTAAATCAACGCCGATTGGACCAACAAATCTGTGCTAGCCAATTGGCTACCACCACCGGCGGGTAAATTTCTATTCAAATCATTGAGAACCTTTTCCAATATTTTACTCTTTCGATCGATTAGTTGGAGACCAGTAATTTTCGTTTTCCCCCATCGGAAGTCGTCCAAATCTATTGTGGGCAAGTCTAAGGATGTGATCAAATAACTTTGCTTCTCTGTCATCAAACCAACCTGCTGAGCTTGTTTCAAGCAGTCAAACAAACGATCTCGACTCACGTCCAAAACGATGTTGTTCTCTCCCGAACGTTTAACACTCCAGAATGAGTCCCTGAAGGAGGAGTTGGCCTGAAGCTGGAACAGTTTGATAGTCCACTTTTTGGCGTATAAACCGCTCAATTCCTTGAAGATATCTTGCAACCTGATCATCGCCTCGCTCGAATCGTAAACCACTGCAAAGGAGGTCCAGTTCCAGGCTTGGATGAGATCAATATAGGCCCTTGCTAGTATATCATACGAGGGGTATAAGTTGATGGCCAGATCAAATCTTCTTAGAATGAGCTCCGGTTTGATCTCAATGTGGGGCACCTCCAACGAATCACATATAGCTTGAACGTGCTGCGAGGCAGCCCCAGTCATTGGACCAAGGATGGCCACAACACCGGTTCTAAGCAAACTGCAAGCCTTCCTATCGGCGTCGAAAGAATCGTCCCTGGAGACATTCTCAATCTTCGGCACAAAAACGCTACTCGGAACTAGACCAATGTTGTTGTTCAGCTCGTTCAGAGCACCACGAAATACCATCTCTTGTTGCAGCTCATTGGGTCCGAAAATGGCGCCCACTTTGATCTCTCTGGGCAGTGCTCCGATTGAGTTCAGTCTATACACTATTATGAACAATGAGAGGGCAAAAATTTCTCCAAATCGGCATTGCATGATGGATTTCCTCAATTGGCCCATAATTGCCTCCTCAATTAATATACTGCGGCGGATAACTGGTGGTAATGACTAGGAATAGACCCATATGGGTCGACTGTTTGGACAACTAAAGTTTCTATGAGGCAGCATCAGCTAGTGGTCCGTCCTACATCTTTTCAGATATCATCCTCGGTAACCAATCCCCGATAGCCTACTCTGATGCAACCAAAAGAGAAGGTCTGCTCTTTCTAGATGATCTGGGTAAGTAGGAAGTTGGATTATTTGGTTTGAAGTGCGAAGATCGTTAGTATCTAGTTTGATCTCACGCATCTTTGTATGGTTCGCTACTAAATCTTGAGACAACCAGATTCCGAAGTCGCTCATTTACCGGAAAGACTGATATCATCTCTCAATTGTCAACCTAAGCGAAGCTTGGAACTATCAACACCGTGCTGGGATGTGACGGTGCAAGAACACATACTAAGGTAAAAAAATATCGGCAGTCATCTCAAATCCGGCAGCTTCCGTCTCGGTTGCCACGAGCAAACTATGGGACAAGTGTTGGCGGATCAAGTTGACCAAAACTTACCTCAAAATTCCCAATGATTCTCGTCACAAGTTTTTTCCATCTGGCTTGATATCTTCCGGTACGTGTTTGCTCCGGTTTGGGTGTGACTGTCTGTTTGTCTGTGTGTTGGTATCGATATGCCGGTTCGTGTCTATCTGTATGTAGGTGCGTCTGTGTGTGATTAGTTGGACAATTCAGCAGTTTGATGCTTATATTTGTGTTTTAATCAGTCTTTGGCATCGTGGTCTGGGGAAACTTGTCCGGCCTAGGTCCTGGAGCTCTTGGCGTCCAACTAGATTTGTCGTGAATCAGCTCGACCATAAACATACCAGTCAGGTAGTGCAACCACGACGACAACAACACGAGGACGAGACTGGCGCAACTGCATTGCTATGCGCGCGTGACCGGGCCCCAGTGGCCATTGCGTGTGCTTCGAGGAGAAGTTCTCCTCGAAGCACACACGCAAGGCGAGCTGCACCTGCGTTCCACTGCAGTCCAATTTCGACTGTCCAAAGGAATGCGCGAGCTCCCACAGTGCGAGCCAATCTGGGGCCCCTCACATCATAATTAGGTCTGTATTCGATACTCATATGGACCAGAGAAAAACTGCCCCATCTCGCTCCTTAGGCTAAATAATAATAATCCATACATCTCTGCTAAACAGCACGAGACTCAAGTTGGGTGCCTCTCATAACCAAAAAAGTTCCACCAACAGTTACCTCAAGCTCAACCGATGGTGCTGTCTCACTTGTTCTAGACATGAATTCTGATCAATGAGGAGGATCTAGAATCTGAGGTGAAATGAGGGCTCGACGAGGATTCGTAGTTACAAAGAACGGCCAATCAAACATCACGGTGCAAATTTAAATTGGTATTTCGACCCTTGAGTTGGCCGCGAGCTGTCGGTGTTGCACGGTTGTTCTTTATGATAATTGAATGTCCTCGGTCTCTCCATTTATGGAGGATACCAGCCTCGAGGGCTCAAAGATCGGTTATTTTGCATTGGCTCCATGACTGCTAAGACGAACGTCTCAGCAGTTAAACATGTTCGATCTAACTGTATCTCTACGAAGGAAGAATGTCGTACAAGAAATTCGGATAGGAGCGAGTATAAATGCGCATC
>Ga0268247_10000593_pt1 | contig 11966 bp, 5 predicted proteins | sample AgamicOrMae_FD_200245 | JGI IMG/M metagenome (GOLD analysis project Ga0268247, IMG submission 200245) | Agave microbial communities from Guanajuato, Mexico - Or.Ma.e (v2) (version 2) | ecosystem: Host-associated > Plants > Phyllosphere > Phylloplane/Leaf | place: Guanajuato, Mexico | collected... | reverse complement strand
TAGTAGTGGCGCCTATTCATCTGACTTCATCTCATCAGCATTAGTATCTATAAGCGGTGGTTCAACTACTCGCTCCAAGCGTTCGCAGCGCTGATTGTCTCACCTACTGTTAAACCACTATTCTGTGGCTCTAATAGGCTTCAAAAGATCCAGCACCAGGACAAATTGATTAAGCATTAATCTACTCAGATTGGAACAGACTGTGATTAAAAATTTCCCAAATCATCGCCAACTCGATTGGCCAAACATCTAAAAAGTTTCTCTTATCCTGAGTAAAGTATCTTAATCATCATTTCAATCTATTCAAACTAACACAGCACTTTTTCATTCGCAAGCTTGTTGTAGACTTCGTTATGGAACGAAGTCTTAAGTCTACTCGTGACATTGCCTCGGGTTGTTGCTAATTCATTTCCTGTACATCAAGACGACCTTATGCCGAAGAAATACATTTCGGGGGCCTTTAATCTAAGGGAGAACCAAGAGCAAGTGCACCTCCGAGGTGGGCGGATTATCCCGCAGGCGCGCAGATCCTTGCGTCTTCATCAAATCATCACAAGCCCTAAGTTCGAATGGCCCGCTGTGAAAACACGCGTCGCTCCCGAAAAACTTAATCAATGCCTTTGCAAATTTAAAATTCACATCATTAGCATGTTTGATTCTTATTCTTCATCAACTGATTTAATTTTCTAGTCGCTCACAAGCTGGTTACTTAACCTTCGATTTAATGATCACAAGCACGAAATTATGTAAATCAATAGCAGAAAACAAATCTCCTCCTCCTGTATATTGACACCAGAATCCAACCAGTTCAAACGATCGATCTTGCCATTCTTTGATAAGTCGATATCGTTGATCTTTGCACTTAAGTCAAGAGAGTTTCCCAGATTCATATCAGTCTGTCAGACCTATTATGGATCCAGAATTGAAGAAGGGTTTCTCGGAATTACAAGCTCAGGTTATTGAGAGTCGTCAAAAGATTGCCAATATAGAAGCCTGTCAAAAGCTCACCACTCACGATTCTACGATCAATGATTCGCTCTTGGAGGAATTCAATAAAGATAGCGATATCGAGCACAGATATTTCTATCAGCCCGTTGGTCGAATGTTAGTTAAACAAGAGGGAAAAGAGGCGCGTGATTTTCTGATCGAACGTCGAAAACAATATCAAGAACGATTGAAGCAGTATAAGGAGGTGCGCGAAGTTTGTATCAATCGTGTTCGAGAGTCGGAACAAAGTCTCAGGGAGTTAGTTAACAAGAAACTGAATAAGAAGTAACCCTGCCTTAGCTTCACCAACTATCACCCATGAACTCATAGCATATAAGTCGATCTGAGAAGGGAGAGAAGTATTTCGTAGTGTAGAAATTCGACCGCGGAATTATGTCATTCTCAGACACCTCTCTAGAGACAACAAAGGGAGAGAGACAAAAACATCAGGAACGAAACAGGGCTGGAGGAGGGAAGATTAGTGCCATCGGGGAGTTGTCGACAGAGCAAAAGGATCAAGACCACAGAGTTCAGATTTTTCTCGGAGGGTCGTGCAATCCAACTACATGGCGCCAAAAGGTTGCGATCCCACATCTCGAACTACATGGAATTTCCTATTACAATCCTCAAATCGATAATTGGACGCCAGAAGTTGTTAACATAGAACAGCATGCCAAGAAGAATGCAGATTATTTATTGTTTGTTATTGACAGGCAGACTAGATCAACAGTTAGTCTAGTTGAGAGTGCCTTCTTGGCCGGTGATGGAAAGCGCCTTGTACTTGTAATTTACCCATTCGACTATAGCATCAATCATCTATCCATCCAATCAGACACCAAGCAAACTTCCAGTATAGTGGAGACCCAGACTACAAGAACAAGCACTACTAGGCTTATAGATTCCTCCATGCAGTCAACTTGTTCATCAAAATCTTCCACCTCATCAAGGTCTACAACAACATCTTCGTCTAACTTTGCAAGTGGGTTCATCAAAGTGAATGATGAATCTCTCAGTTTTGGAGAATTCCAGGAGCTTCGTCAGGCCCGCTGTATACTTCAAAGTTTGGTATCGCTTCACAGAGTTCCAACATTTTCCGACATCGGTCAGGCGTTGAGATATGTCACTGATAGACTTTTGATAAGAGACACACTAGGTTCCAAGAATGAATCATCGCACATAGGGGATCAAGGCGGATCTGAAAGAGACTTGGGTTCATATTGCGGAAGTCCAATTGATGATAATGCATCCCAGAGAGATTGTTTCCAAAACACGGTAATGAATCACGGCCAAGATCAGGATAATCTGAGAGACGTATATATATCTTTTGATGATAATGGCGACTCAAGCTTGGAGGCAATTATTCCACTATTGAAGGAAAGAGGTCTATCATTCATATACAAGCCAGTAAGAAATCTGAGCAAACTTGATGCACTGAGAGCCAGCTCTAGAATGGTGTCACCAAGTGATGAAGTTTCCTTCGATCTAGATGAGATGAATTCTGGCATCGAAAGATATACGAAAGGTGAATTCGAAGACAATGAGCAAACAGTGATACAGGACTCTGGACTAGCTTTAGAGAGTGAGTTGAAGGATATCAGGAGGAGTCGAGTTATATTGGTCGTTATATCGAACAAATGTCGTGGTTTGTCCATCATGGTGTTGGCTTCTCATTTCATGGCTTTATTTCGAAGAAATATTGTCCTGTGCATACAGTACTTGGAGGAATCTTGCTGCATCAATGGCGAAACACTTACGAAGAATGCAATCGCCGATTATAATAGGGGTAGGATGTACCTAGGTGACTATGCTATGGAGTCTCAAGTTCCAGTGTTCGGCACCATACGTGAGGCGGTTGATTGCTGTAGTGAGAGATGTGGCTACAGCACTGATAAAAGAGAGCTTAAAGAAGAGATAAACTAATCCCAATAGTATTATTGAGATCTGCATTAAACTCTGCCGAGAAAAGATAATCGTCTTTCCTGTTTGTCTCAGGGATATTTGGAACCTGTCTTTTAATTCATTGTACATTATTGATTTAGCATGCACAGATGTATAGTGTCTATGCTTATAAGAGTTCCCCCGAATACATGTGGAGCTTCTTATTTGTGCTTATGATTGTAACAATTCTTAGGATTATCATTAAACAGGATTCTTGCCTCGATTTGATCTGTGACTTGCCAGACCAGATCTGCAGAATGAAGGTTAACATTCAATTTCGTCCAATCCATTTAGTCGCTCCATTGCTCGTCCCTTACTTCTGAACAAATTGGGTTCCCGCAACTCTGGCCTCGGAAATCAGAGGCGAGGGTGAGAAGAGGAGCGGATTTGGTGGCGAGCGTTGGCACTTGTTGCTCGGATCGGCCGGTTTGCACTTGCCGCTTGCCTCATCAAACACATGCTCCTCAGGACAAACCAGGAGCTCGCCCTTCAGTGGCTCGTTTGGCGAGGCACGAGCACAGTTGTAGAAGTGTCTACAGTCAGTCTCAAAGGGCGACGTTCCCTCTTGTTCGCAACTCTTAACGCCCGACTCCTTCAGGAAGAACTCGTTGTCCACCTTTTCCGGTTTGTTCGTCTCCTCCTCCTTCCTCTCGGCCGAGACACTCTCACTTGCCGGACAACTAGTTAGCGCGCTAATGGTGCAACTCCTGGTGCTCGAGTCGAAGTTTTGTCCATCGGGACACTCGTAGAGGCGCTCCACGAGCTTTCCCTCAGCGTCGGGGGCGCAACGTCTAAATCTGGCACAATTGCCCTCCTCTGCTCTGTATCCCTCCTTCTCGCAAGCCTTGTTCTGCTCCTCCTCAGCCTTGGGCTTCTCCGTGGTGGTGGTGGTTGTTGTTGTGGTTGTTGGCGCTGGTGTTGTCGTCTCCTCCGCCTCGCTCGTTGTTGTGGGCGCGCCTGTGGTTGTTGTTGTTGTTGTTGTGGTGGTGGTCGAGGTGACCTCTGTCTCGGCAGAGGTGGCTTCTTCGGTGGCAGCGGGCGCCTCCGTTGTCGCCTCCTCCGGTCTGGCGCGGGCTGCAGTCGAGCGGGTTCCCCGGTTGGCGTCCGATGCCGCCGGTGTGGTTGGCTTGCTCTCGAATCCATCGTCCTCAGACTCTGGGGCGGCCGAGCTCGGTTTGTTCTCGCTCGATGCCGCCTTCAGCTCGCCACTCTTCGTCTGCTGTCCGTTGTTCTGGTTTCGCTGCCCCTTCGGGCCTCCTGCTCCCGCCTGGTTGCCCTTAGCCTGCTGCTGCTGTTGCTGTTGCTGGCCCTTGGCGTCCTGTCCCTGTTGGCGAGTGGCTCCATTTCCTTTGGCCTCGCCGGCTCCATCCTGCTGCTGTTGTTGTTGCTGCTGGTCGTCGTTCTGCTGCTGCTGCTGTTCATCCGATTCCTGGTTGCGAGTTCCCGACTGGCCCTTGGCGGCGGGCGACTGGCGAGCCGCTGCCTTGTTGTTGGCACCCTTGGCTTCCGCCTGGCGCTGCTGGCCCTTGGTCTCCGACTGCTGCTGCTGAGCACGGCCCTTAGCCTGTCCGGCCTGGCGCGACTGAGGCGCCTCGGTGGTTGTAGTATCGGGCTCTTGCTCCTGCTGTTGCTGCTGCTGCTGCTCAACCGGTTGCTCTCGACCCTTGACTTGGGATCGGGCTTGCTGTCCCGGAGACTGTCTCTGCGACCCCTTCTTGTCGCCACCCTTTGCCTCCGACTGCTGCCCCTTAGCCTGCTGCTGGGCCCTGGGCGCTGGTGCCTCGGTGGTGCTCGAGTCCTCCTCTTGCACTGGCTCTTGGCTCTGCTGTTGCTGCTCCACCGGCTCCTCGGCCTTCTGCTGGCCCTTGGTGGCTTGGTTCTGGCCTCGAGCTCGTTGGGCTGGCGACTGGGCCGATTTCGGACTGTCGCCGCCCGCTGACTTCTGGCCTCCCTTTGCCGGCGCTTGCTGTGCTTGGCGTCCCTTCACGGCTCCAGCTTGGCGCGACTCAGGGGCCTCGGTGGTTTGGTCCGAGTCCTGCTGCTGTTGTTGCTGCTGTTCGACGGGCTGCTCTCTACCCTTGACTTGGGAGCGAGCCTTCTGAGCCGGCGACTTGGCGCCTCCCTTGGGGTGCTCCTCGGCGTTCACTGGCTCCGACTGGCGCCCCTTGACAGCCTGTTGGCGCGGAGCTGGAGTGGTCTCGGCTTCCTCGGCTTGTTGCTGCTGCTGCTGCTCATCATTGGCCTGCTGTCCCTTCGCTGCCCTGTCCTGCTCTTGCTGGCGCAGCCTTTGAGCTGGCGACTGTCCAGACTGGGCTCCACTGTTGGTCTTGCCCTTCACTTCGGGCGCGGCAGTTGTTGTGCTTGGTCGACCCTTAGCGGGGGCTGCCTGCCTCTGCTGAGCGGGTTCGTCCTCCTTTTGTTGCTGCTGCTCCTCGAAGTTGTCCTCCTGGACTTGAGCCTGTCTCTGCTGCTCCACCGGTTCCTCGTTCTGCTGCTGTTTCTCCTGAGCCGGTGCTCCCTTCTCCTGTTGCTTGGCCCGCGCCTTCTGGCCTGGAGATTGGGCCGAACGAGACCCATTTGACTGGCCCTTCGCTTGCCCCTTGGCAGCTGGTGCGGCAGTTGTTGTGGTCGTGCTGGGCTCCTCCTCCTGAACTTGGGCTTGACGCTCCTGCTCTACTGGTGCCTCTTCCTTTTGCTGCTGCTGTTGCTCCACTGGCTCCTCAACCTGAGCTTGCTTCTCCTGCTGAACTGGCTCCTCCTGTTGTTGTCTCTGCTGGCCCTTAGCTTGTTGGCTTGCTCTCATCTTCTCAGCTGGCGACTGAGCCGACTTGTTCCCTTGCTTGGCCTGGCCCTTGGCGGCTGGTGCGGCAGTAGTTGTGGTGGTGCTAGGCTCTTCCTCCTGGACTTGAGCTTGGCGCTCCTGCTCAACAGGTGCCTCCTCCTTTTGCTGCTGTTGCTGCTCCACTGGCTCCTCGACCTGAGCTTGCTTCTCCTGCTGGACCGGCTCCTCCTGCTGCCTCTGCTGGCCCTTAGCTTGCTGTTGGTTGGCGCGAGTCTTCTCGGCTGGGGACTGAGCTGACTTGTTGGCCTGCTTTGGCTGCCCCTTGGCCGGCGCCGGAGTTGTGCTGCTGGGCTCCTCTTCCTGAACCTGAGCTTGACGCTCCTGCTCCACTGGTGCCTCTTCCTTTTGCTGCTGTTGCTGCTCCACTGGTTCCTCAACCTGAGCTTGCTTCTCCTGCTGAACTGGCTCCTCCTGTTGTTGTCTCTGCTGGCCCTTAGCTTGCTGGCTAGCTCTCATCTTCTCAGCCGGCGACTGAGCTGACTTGTTGCCCTGCTTGGCCTGGCCCTTGGCTGGAGCTGCAGTGGTGGTGGTGCTAGGCTCTTCCTCCTGGACTTGAGCTTGGCGCTCCTGCTCAACAGGTGTCTCCTCCTTCTGCTGCTGCTGTTGCTCCACTGGCTCCTCGACCTGAGCTTGCTTCTCCTGCTGGACTGGCTCCTCCTGCTGCTGCTGTTGCTCCACTGGCTCCTCGACCTGAGCTTGCTTCTCCTGCTGGACTGGCTCCTCCTGCTGCCTCTGCTGGCCCTTCGTGTTGCCAGATTGCTGCGCTCGTGCCATTTGGGCGGGCGACTTCTTGCCCCCCTGCCCACGGAGCTCTATCCTCTCTGGCTCCTCTTGCTTGCCTTTGGTCTGAGGTGCTGGGGTTGTGGTAGTGGTCGTTGTTGTGGTTGAGGTTGGCTCTTCCTCTTGTTGTTGTTGCTGGGCCACCTGTTCTTCCTGCTGCTGTGCGGGCGGCTCCTCTTTGAGTTGCTCTTGTTGCTGCTGCTGCTGCACCTGGACTCTGTCGTCCTCCTCCCTGACATCTTGCGCCCTCTGTTGCTCCTGAACTGGTGGCTGCTCTTGTTGCTGTTGGACAGCCGGCTCCTCAGCCTGGCGCTGTTGTTCAATGGGGGCAGCCTCCTGCTGTTGGGTGCGAGCTCCAGTCTTCGAGAGGCGACCCATTTGGGCCGGCGAGTGGAATTGGGTCTTCGACTTGACTCGTGGATGGTGCGGGTGCTGCTCTTGAGGCTGCTTTTCCTGCTGCTGCTGCGGCTGCTGCCTTGGCGCCGCGTAGGCCGATCCAATGGCCTGGGCCGCCCGTCCCATCGGTGTAAGTTGGACTCTCCTCTGCTGGTTCTGCTGTCTCACACTGTTGCGACGCTCTCCCTGGGCCTGCTGCCGGTATTGAGTCTGGGGCTGGTATTGGGGCTGCTGCTGGTAGTAGACTTGTTGTTGTTGCGGCGGCGCCTCAGCTGTCGCCTGCTGCGCCTGAGCATAGTAGGCTGCCTGCAGTTGGCGCTGTTGTTGTTGTTGCTGTTGCTCCTGGTAGCTGGCCGGCTGGACTGGGGCCGAGGCAGTGGCTGTGTAGCGGGCCTGGTTGTTCACGGGCGAGTTGTAGCCATTGTTGGCTCGCGCTCCGCCGGCGCGAGTCTTCACGGCCAGATTGGCCGACTCGGCGTATTGGTCGCCACCCACTGGGCTATCAACAAGTGAGTTGCTGGCTCCATTTGAAGCCGAGCGGGCGCTCACCTGGCTGGACGAGAGAGTGCGCCTACAGTTGCCATTGGGCGTCGAGTTTGGCCAATTGCAAACGCTTATTGATTCGTCAAACTCCAGGCCTTTTTTTGATACAAAAATAGACGATTGATAAATTTTTTAAAGTTAGTTATCATTTCTGGATCCACTTCAGATCCAGCCTGCGAAGAAGATGGCTCAACAGATGAAAACTTTCACACAGAAACTTACCGTCTGGACACGAGAATGTGTAGACCTGGAATCTTCCCGTCGCATAGGTGTCGACGCATCTGACAAATTTTGAGCAATCATTTGGGTCGACGAAGAAGCCTTCACTCTGGCATGGGTATTGTGATTGTTGTTGGCCCAGCACAATTGTCGAGGCTGAGACCAAAACGAGCGCCGCTATGGAGGCAAACTTGATCATTTTTTTCTTCTGATTGGTTTCTCTTCGGCTTCGGTAAAATTGTCTTAATTATTCTTTTTCCCTTAAATTGAAATCCTAAATAAATTCAATCGGGATCCACCACTGTCTCTCTCTCTCGTCCAAAACTTTGGGCTCGATTTCTCTCTAGGAGAAACGATCTCACTCACAAAACAAAATCGCTTGAAAGAAAAATAATGATTTAGCACCCGGATTTATATCCTTATCTTCTGGTGCTGATCGATTGGATTTGATTGCAGTTGTGTGGCATCACAACAAGTTGCAACAACTCAAATGGGGTCCACTGAATGAGCTTCGAACAGTTAACAATTGGAGCTCCTTCCTTTCTGCAACAAGCTCATACCTCACTAAATAGTCCTATGCTATCGAGCCAGCAAAAGTGCGCCCACAAGCTCGGCTCCAAAGGCGCCCTCACAGTTGCTTATCTCTAGACTCTCGGTGTCTTCCTCCTCCAAGTTTGCAGGCTCGCTCAAGGCTCGCACCACTCGATTCTCAGCCTGCTCCAGGTTGCCTCGAGTGACTCGCGCTCAAACCACCGCCTTGCGCCGTCCCACCGCCGAGGGGCGGAAGTGGGAGCCTGGTGGGCCAGGCCATAGGCAGACTATTTCGAAACATGGTTTTCATTTGTGTCTGTCTGTCTGGGCTCCCATGCGCTTGCGGTGCCGCCACAAGCTCGACACCAGCAGGCCGAGCACTGATGGTGCCGAGCTTGGGGATACGTGCAGTCTCAGGCTTAGGGCCGGGCCGTGGTGGCACCGCTGGAGCGGCAGCCCTCGAAATGGCACACAGACAACGTGGTCTACAGGATCAGGTAATATCAATTAGAAAGTGTACACTTTCCATACCCTCTCGCTCTCTAAAGTCTCTGTCTGTCTCTTGAGGCATTTGGGCGGCGCCAGAGGATTCCGAGAGGCAGGGCCACGAGATGCAGATAATTTATTTATTTCTCCACAAGACTATCTCATCTGGAGAGCCAGTGGCAAGTTTGGGCGGCTTAGGCCTCGGCGGTGATCATTCGCCCTCACGTGAAAATCCCTCCATTGGCACACTGATTCAACGTCCCCCGCCTACCAGAAACACTTGCTCCTGCCAGCAACAGCAAGAAGAAAAAACAACAACAACAACAACATGTGTCTCTGGTGGCGCCCAGCAGGCTCTCGCTGTCTGTCTCCTCCATATTGTTCGTATGCCGCAAGGATTGAGCGCCAGCGCGGGTGTCGTGCGCCAGCCAGCCCGCAAGAGCTTCGCATGGGGCGTAATGTACGACGGGCGAAGATTTGCCCCCGCGTGGCTCAAATCGAGCGTCGGCACTGGTATGATTAGTGTACGCATGCGCCCGCACGAGGCTGTGTTATGCCAACAGGTTACGCATTAGCTTTGGGGCCATGCAGAGCAATGGTTTTTCTGCTCGTGCGTCGTCCTAGTCCTCGTCTCGTTCCACTTGCCGCGAGCAAACAGGGCGCGTAGTCAAACTACTGTGACGCTTCCATCGTACCAGCCATTGTGTTTGGGAACTCGCGCGCGCTCTGTTCTCCGTTTCGAAAGCGGCAAACCAGGCGTTCGCCTGTAAGACAAAGTGCTCTGCTCTAGCTAACTGGAATTGCCTTAGAAAAAAAAACAACAGCAACAATGGCAAACTCTGGAAAATAATTAACTGGTTAAGCTGGATCCAAACACCGGGATTGCCGGTGTTTTGATATTATTACGATCAAGTAGTTATTAGATGTCGCTCTCGATGTTAACCAAACAACTCGAACAGGGACACTAGAGAGTGAGAGAGAGAGAGAGAGAGGGACGGATAAAGGCTCGCCTGCAATTGTCTCCCAACCAGCCAGCTTGGGTTCTCGGAATCTTGGCCTGCTCAGCTGCCTGTTGGTTGGTTGATGAAGATTTCAAAAGTTTCAAATTGCCTAATTGTTTTCCCTTTTTTGCCTTGTCTCTCAGGCACCATTCCGTTGGCACCAAACAACGACTAAACTGCGACATTTGGCGTCACAATGGCTTGCTGCTCAGTCGTTTGGCCCCATAAGTTTGTTTGGCCGCATGATTTCCATTCTACAGCCCCTCAAGCTGCTCGTGTCTCTCTCTCGACCTGCAGCCTTTATCATTTTGCTCACCCAAATCTGCCTCGAGAGAGCTATTTTTTTCTCTCCGATACTGAGGAGCCCTGAGCAACAATTGCTACTCGATGTAGATCTGCATCGGCAGCAAACTCAGCAAGAGGTAAAGAAGTATGCTCAGAGGCAGCCAAGTCTCCGGAAAGGAGGCGGAAAACCGGCACCCATAGGAGACACCTTGTGCAGAGAGCTGGCAGAGACAAAGGGCTCCAATATTGGCTGTTTATGCATGAAGTTGGCTCGACAAATCTATTTGTTGCCCGGCCCTTCCGTTTCAAGATCATTCTCTTTTGAATCGGAAGCAGATGCCCTGAAATCACGGAGCTAAATCAGAGGCGGTGATTGATTAGCGTTGGTTTGTTGCAGTTTTCGTATTTTTCCTTTCAGAGTTTCCGGAGAGAGAAAGAGAGAAAACAAAATTTGCACATCTGCCAAATGAGTCAATTTTATTCATGATAACTCAACTTTGCCTTTGCGATCACCACCGACCGCGCTGATCAAACACACTAGCTTACTGTTGGCAAGCTTCTTCCTTAGCTCTGCGCATACAACAACCACTTACAATTGTTAACGCTCAGTGGGAGAAAAACTTGCCTCTTTGTCTGCCTTTGTTTCACTTTGTGTTCAAGTCTCCCGAACAGGTCGACTAGCTAATTGAAACGATTTAAATATTCACCAACGATTTGTTTGCAACATGAGGTCTCCATGGGGCAAATTATTTGTCTTGAAGCGACTGGCAGGCTAGTGTGTGGTTGGTGTCCCTCTAGCTGAAGAGACTCGCTCTTTGCTGCAACGATGGATCCAGCAAAGAGAAGGGCGAAGGCAATTCATTAAGGCGCCCCGATCGGAGACGCTGGTTTGCCAATAATGAGCATTGGGTAGAGCTTGCGGAATAAAGATGGCTAAATAAAGCTCAGAGGAGCTGAGTTGCGCCAAGCAGAAGACTTTACGCCAGCCAATCGGTTACCCAAGTCTACCAGTCTTAACTATTGGAGCGTCACTTTTTTGCTAAAGCAGTAGCAGAACCACCAACACGACAGAACAACTAAGAACGAGCTAACCAGCAAGCAGCAGCAGCCTCTACTGATCCGCTCGAGCTCCAGAATTTCTAAATTAAATGCCTGGTCTGGCTAAGCTGTTTTAGACTTCGTTTGCTTGCTGTTTCGTGCTCGACCACCGCGCCAAACCAGGGGGGTTCTTACGGGGAAACCGTAATGGAAATTTACGTAAACGGCCTGGAGCACCAGGGAGGCAGCTTGTGTGCTGCCACAGGGCACCTCTTTTGGGTCTCTCCTGGCACCCAAGGCAAGGGAATCTTGGGACTAGACAAAGAGCGAGGCGGCTTGTTTTGTGGCCCTTTTTCGTGTGTTATTTTATTATCACGACCATAAAGCAGATTCTACCATAAGACGCCTCTGCAAGTCGAGTGTTAATTCCATAAAATGTGATAAATAATTTCCTCCTTTTGGCTGGCTTCTTTGTTCTTGCACCTAATCTGGTGCTCTAACTGCAGAACAAATGCCTGCGAAAGGCCAACATGAGGGACGGTTCTCTTGCCACCAGTCGTGGAAAACAACCTGCAGTCAAATAGTTGCAGAAACTTATGCATTTAACAACGATTGCTTCACAACAGACGAATTTGATCATTATAAATGAAACTTTCATCGGCACTTTTCGAACTTCTGAATTGGACAGTGTAAACGAAATATGAGCAAGAAACCGGTGAAGTGGAAAAAGGGAAACAGATAATCGAATTAAACAGTTCGACTATGTGGGGAAAAAGCGTTCATTATGTGCCAACTTCCGTCGAAGTGCAGCTGAACTGAGCCGGGATCCGATTTCGCCTCTTTTGGGTGCTATTTGTTGCCGATTACATTGGAAACAAACAGATCTCTTTGTTAGATCACAAGCCATAAAGCGAACAAAT
>Ga0268247_10000591_pt1 | contig 11989 bp, 12 predicted proteins | sample AgamicOrMae_FD_200245 | JGI IMG/M metagenome (GOLD analysis project Ga0268247, IMG submission 200245) | Agave microbial communities from Guanajuato, Mexico - Or.Ma.e (v2) (version 2) | ecosystem: Host-associated > Plants > Phyllosphere > Phylloplane/Leaf | place: Guanajuato, Mexico | collected... | reverse complement strand
GTTGTTGAGCCAAGTTGGTGAATTTTGGCCAAATTTCTGGCCAAATTCTAGGCAAATTTCTGGCCAAATTTGTGCCCAGAAACAACACCAACACAATGAAATTTCCCTTAAGAGCAATTCAATCACAACAACAACAACCGCAACTGCAACAACTGCAACTGCATCAACTGCAACATACACAGTCTCCCGTGCAGCTTCTGCAAACTGGCCAAGCTAGAGACTGTAGCTCGAGAGGCGCGCAGTCCAATTGGAAGCGCGCCATTGCCTTGTTGCCGACGTGCTTCGCTCTGCTGTTGCCGCTTCAACACTGCGCCGCCATTGTGGCCTCGGCCGCTCCTCCGCAGCCGCCAACACTTGGGGCTTTAAATCAACTTTTGTGCTCATTATAATGCCTCAGGAAGCAGCCTGAGAGGCGCAGAGAAGCCTGCCCGCTCGAGACAAGCTGTTGAGACTTGCAGACTTCCAATGGAGACTTCCGATGGAGACTTACACGCTTGTTAGGCGCGCTCCAAGCGGACCTGTTTTTGCGTGGCGAATGCTGCTCACTTCAAGCTAGAAGCTAGACACTAGCTCCCGAGGGGCGCAATTGGGCGGCGAGTGCGGCCCTCTGCCCAATTGGCCGAGTTCCTGGCCGCAGTTGTGGGCCGGCCGGCCGGCAATCAATCGGGCGCAAATTTGATTGCCAGCGTCCAAATTGGCGCACCTCCAACGTTGGTGGCCCGAAATTGATGCCTCATTCGCTCGAGAAAGAGAGAGAAGATTCCACGCGAACAGCAAACTCCCAAAAAAGCCCCACTCTCAACCGGAAACTCGCTTGGCGCGCCGGAAGTGCACCCAGTTCGCAGCGGCGAGCTGGCCAGTGTGCAGCTGTTTGCAACTGTTTCCAGCTGGCCTAATGGCGGGCGCCGCCCACCGTCTCGCCTTTGCATCAGTTGAGGCGACATCAAAGGCAACGAGCGGCCAGTTTGCCGCTCGGACTGAGTGGTGAAAACATCCAGAAGCTCGCGGGAGACTGTGTGCGTTTAGATTGAGACTGTCTGTCTGTTTGTGCGTGCAAGTCTTTCCATGTGTGTCTTTCTGTGAGAGCAGCCTCAAAGGTCGGCGTGTGGTCGCCGCTGGGCCAGAGCTTAGGGCTAACTGGCGCCAACTTTCCCCTTTTGTCAATCTAATTTGGCCCAACAAGAAAAGGAAAACACACAACAAGTGGCCACTTTTCCCTCTTCACTTTTTACTTTTTACTCTTCACTCTTCTCGCTCCTCCACCACAACAACAATGCTCCAAGTGGCAAGCGCGCGGCCGGAAGTGGAGCCAGCGACAGTCTGTTTGTGTTGAGGCGGAAGGGAGAAAGTTCTCACACTTGGACACAGAGAGAGAGCAAGTGGCTCTTGCCTCTTGTGCTTCTAGTCCGCCACAGACAGTCCGCAATGCAGTCTGGCGAGAAGCTCTGAGAGCGCAACCGTTTGGGCTGGAAATCTTGTCATCTCCTGCAGCTCATTGGGGTTCTCATTCGTCATTTTTGCCATCCGTCTGAGTGGAAACAAACTCGGCACTGCCACAGCTAAGGGTCCGCAACTTGTGTTGTGGCGGCGGTTTTGCGCGAGAAACTTTCTGGCCGAGCTGCACTGCAGCAGTTTCAAAAGGTTTCCCTTTTGGGCCGCAGCTCAGCTCTGGCTTGGCGGCCGCAATCACGATCCAGCCTAATGCAAACAGGCGCGCTTGTGACTGTCCGCCGAGCGCCCAAACGGCAGGCCTCTGGAGCGGCCGGAACTCGGTCGGTGCTCCTCTGGTTCTCCTCTGGCCTTTGCGCCCTTAGCTCTGCATTTGTGTGCGCTGCTTCGAGGCGGCTTGGACCAGAGCAAAGCACAGACTAGCTGCGGCGCCAGAAGAGCAACAAGGCTCGCCCAACGCCGAACGCGAGCCGGATAAGTGGCGGCTCATTTTCAATTGAATCCTCGGATTGAATTGTATCTTGTGCGGCGTGTGGCGCAGCATTGTGTCCGGCCGGCGAGACAAAAGGGCCAAAGCGGCGAGCGGCGAGCCTCGTGTTCCGCAGGCAATCCGCTCGGACTTTGGTCGGCGGGCGCATCCTCTGCGCTCGAGAAAGTCGCCGAGACAGTCCCCGAGACAGTCTCTCGGCCGGCCGAGACACTCTCTAGCCCATCCGAGACACTCTCTAGCTCGCCAGAGACACTCTCTGGGCGCGACGACGAGCTAGCTCGCCAGCGCTCGGCCGGCAGGTCATTGCTCCAGCGGGGAGAGAGTGCAAATGGGGAGCAACAAAGTGAAATTGGGCGACTTTCCTGCACGACTCGGCGGCCATTTGGGCGCCACAGTCCGCCGATAGCGCCACCTGTTCCGCCGCTCGCAGTCTGTAGTTGGCGGCCGGCAGTCTGTCGTCTATCAGGCGCAGTCTGTAGTCCATCAGGCGCTGTCTGCAGTCGCCAGAGCCACTCTCCAGTGCAAGTGGACGCGGCGCAGTGGCGCTGATCTGCTTTCGCTTGCGCGCCGCCAAAGCAGATCGGCCGCAACAAAAGCAGAAGCGCGACGAGAGGAACCTTTGCGCGCCGGACGCAAAAGTGCCTCGAGCCAATTGGTCTCTGTGGCAGTTGGGCGGATTTCGCAACAAGTGCCCAGTGCTTAGTGTGTAGAGACTGGTCGCCGCCGAGCCCAGTCTCTCTCTCTCTCTCGTGTGGACTTTCCACACAAGTGTGCCCCTGCCACTGCTGCCACTCACAGTCTCTCCCTCAAGCTCGGCCGATCATGATCCAGCCGCCTGTTGATCCGCGCTGCAAACTCTGCCCAAGCGGCCGCCACACTAACAAGAGCAAAGAGTGCCCGTCGTGATCCTTCCATGCTCCTTTCATTTGTCCGCCCGCAAAGCAGGCCGCCCGGATGAAGAGTTGACCACTTGTTGATTGAGCCAAATGTGGCCCGTCCGGCGCGCTCTCTTTCCATTCACTGTGGCTTCTTTGCTCCTTTGGCTTTCTCGCTTTCTGGCCACCTCAACCTCAGCTTCAGCCTCAACTTGGCCGCTCAAATCTTGCCTCATGGCGCAGCTTAGCTCTGCAAGGCGGCTCCAAAGCACAACCTAAGCCATCGATGCGCCATTGATGCGCCCTTGATGCGTCTCGACAGATTGGAGCAAGCCGGAGAGCCTTCCTTTGTCTCCAATGGAAGTCTTCCATCATCTTCATTCATTGTTGATCTTCCCCCACACTGAGCGGCGCCCATCACCTGCCCGCGAGTTTGGCGGCGGCGAAAATTTGATGAATTTGTCGGCCAATTTGGCGGCCGCTTTTTTCTTAGGCGACTTTCGAGCTTTTGGCCGATTTGGAGCACAGCTGAGCGGCCTTCTTCTGGCTAGATGGAGACTTCTTTTAGAAAAGACTCAAAGACATTGAAAAGTGTTCTCGAAAAAGGCCCAAAAGTGGTCCAAAAATGGCGATCGGCGAAGGAAAACGACCCTAAGCAGTGGGGCAACGAGGGCGCCCAAAAGAGAGCTAGTCTGCAGTTCCAATTTGGCCAAAACGAAATTCCAATTTGTCCATGTTTTTCTGCTCGAACTGAGCCAAACTTTGCCCTCTTGATTCGCCGTGAAAAGGAAAAGTGCAAACTGGAAAGGAACTGCTCCGAAGCTAAGCTGCCAAAGGCCACGGCCAGAGCCATAAAGCACCGACAAATCAATTTAGCGCCTCATTCATTGGCCGAACCACCGACTGTGTCTAACCATTGTGTCTAACACTAACCACTAAACGCCGAACGCCAAACACAAAAAACTAAACACTGGACGCCAAACACAACACACGAAACACGAAACCGCTTCGACTCGATCGAACTGCAGGAGGATTCCCTGTTGCCAGTCACAGTCTACATTCACGGTAAGTGCACGATGCAGCGAGCGCCCATTTGTCCATCAGTGTGGGCCAACAGTTGGCCAGCCGTCATGGTGGCGCTCCTTAGGGGCGGGCGACACGACGCGTCCTGTGGCGCCTTGGCGACCTTTTCGCCGCCAACAAGCTGGAGCAAAGGGCGCCAATCCAGCGCTGAATGCATCAGAAGTATCTGAGGAAAAGTGGGAGAATGAATTTGGAGAAAAAAGGGAGAAATTTTGAGAAAAATGGGCCGAAAACTAAACTGTTCTCATTCTCCTTTTTCGCCGCCTCTTTGGAATCGAAAAAAAACACACCAATCCAACAACAACAACAAATCTCCAGACGTCAACGATCATGCGCCAGAGTTCCAAAATGTTCCATATCACTTGGAGGTGGACGAGGTGAGTTTTTGGCCATCCTTTGGGAGCGACCTTAGGCCAACTTTGCGGCCCGTTTATGCAATATTCTGCAGACATTTGGCACTTGAGCCGAAAGGAGGCTAAGCCGGCGGGCTTTCTAGAGACTGTCTGCTCAGTTCTATTTGACTGTTAGGCAAGCTAGCCGTTTGGCGAGCTAGCCGGCCGGCCTCGAGCGAGAAAATCCGCCGATAACTCTCGATCCAAATGAACGATCGCCGGCAGAGCCTCTCGATGAGAGCCTCTGGAAGGGCTGCTCTCCTTTAGGCCTTTGCTCTGCTCTTGCGGGCCGCCCGCCTCGATAATCCAGCACTAACAAGCTCTCGCACCGCAAACTGCAATCCGCAATCCGCAAACCGCAAACTGCGAACTGCAAACTGCAAACTGCAAACTGCAAACTGCAAACTGCAAACGAAAATCCTCACCTTTGCAACCGAACACAACCTGCCCCTCTTCAGCTCACACCCGTGGGGCTGACCATTTTCAGAAGCATCCATGCAATTGATCGCGATAAGCCAAACACTGCCAATTCGGATATCACGTACTCAATCATGGTAAGTAAAGAGAGAAGCACAGGCGACCACTGGCCGAGACGAGCAACAGACGAACTGAAGAGCCAGACGAAAGGAGAAACGGACACAGAAACAGACGGAGGGAGAAACAGACGAACAGCCTCGAGAAGTGGACCAAAGAGGAGCTGTCCCAGTCGTTTAGCTGCGGCGGCTCGTCTGTGGCAAGCTCAAACCGTTTGGATTTCTTCTCCTCAGCCGCACTCGCCCAACCAGCAAGCGACTGCCGCCAAGCGAGTGACGCCAACTGGCCATCCGGTCAGCTGTGCGGCGCCACGAGACTGGCTGGACAGCGAGCAAGTGGGCGAAGTGGTCGGATGACGAAATGGTCGCCGATAGGCAAATGGCGAGCGCGAAAGGGCGACCAACGCAGGCCGGAAGGCGCAGCGCCCTCTGCCCATCGGGAGACACTGTCTCGGCGCGCAGGACCACACTGGCCGGCGAGAGAGCGCTCCTTTGCTGTTTCCGTTTGTGTTGCTGTTGCTGTTGTCGCGCAACAAGTGGGCGCAACGGGCGGCTTTATTGGCCCGCGAGCTCGTTAAATTGGCGCCACCGAGGGCGCCAGCAAGATGGACAGTTTGCTTGGGCGGCGGCAAAGTGGCCACGAGCTGCCGCAAACTGGCGCTTCCGGCCACTCTTTAGTGCTCATCTGGGACGCCTCCGCTCGAATCGGCGCCTAATGGACGAGGAAGGAGGGAAATTATCATTTTTGGGCGCGTTCACAGTGGCCGCTAATGAAAGTGGACGCAAGTTCGGGCGGCAAACTGCGCCCAAAGAGCTCGGGCGCAGCAAGAGAAACTGCTTCTCTCCTTGGCCTCCAATCGTTGGCATCAACAATTGCGCTCGTCGTTGGACAATCATTCAATCGCGCGGGCGATAAAACGAGCCCTAAGGTGCGCCGAGCGAGAAGCTTGGGAGCTGGCTGAGCTTCTCGCTGGCAAGCTCGCAACAGACTGTCTCTGGCGACCACAGTTGCTAACAACAACTTGCAAGTCTAGCTCAATTTCCGACAGAAATGGAAACGTCAAAGTGGCCAATTCAAAGTGGCCAATTGCGGCCGCCAAGTGGCCAGTTGGTGGCCACTAAAAGCGAATGAAATAATGAGGAATTAATAATAACCAAAATAATAATAATAATAATAATCGTTTCAATCCAAACTGGACGAAACCCACACACAATGATGATCATCAACCTAATGATCATCACACACAATGTGCAACAGGGCGGCAATGAGAATGACTCGTTCATTTTGTCCGACCCAATCGAGGGCATATTGGTCATGAACAAGGCGCTAGACTACGACCATGGGAAACGGGAATTTAAAATTCAAATCCAAGCTTCGGTAAGTATCACCCAAGACGAGCCCCTCCCTCTGGGCGAGCTCTGTTTGCCAAGCTCGCGCGCACCTCTTCTCTATTGCCATCATGTCCAATGGCGCTGCAAACAGCCATTGTTTCCGTTGCTAAAGTTTCGCTCGGTACAAGTCGCCCAAGCTTAGCTCTGGCACCACTTCCTTTCCCCTCTTTTTTCCCCTTCTACTCGCCCACCTCCCAAGACAGCCGGAAAGAAAAGGGCCAAGAGCAAGAGTGTCTCGCGCGGCCATCTGATGACGAGAGGGCACAACAATCTGATAGAGTGTCCCGCGCGACTCTGCTAAGCTAGGCTCTGCTAAGCTCAGCTCGGCAAGGCTGGAGGCGAGCGGGCGAGCTCGAAAATCGATAATGAAACATGACAATGCGACGAGCGAGCGCGCAAACCTGCCCGAGCGGCCAGACAGACTTGAAGTCGCATGGGACGAGATCTGATTTGCCTATTCATAAGACACACTGGCGAGCTTGCAAGCTGGTCACTCGTCTGGCTGCACTCTCGTCTGCCTGGCGCAATGGCCGCCGACTGGACACAGTCTCCAGCCGGACACAGTCTATCTGGGCGGCCGCCCTTCTGGCCCTCCAGGAGAAGAGCTCTGCACTTGCAAGCCTAATCAATCGGACAATTAGGCAGCCCTTCGCGCGAGCAAGCCGGCCGGTAGACAAGCGTCCGGCAGGAACACGAAGCGAGCGGCGAGCCGGCAAGAAGAAGCGACACAGGCAAAAGTAGAGGCAGAAGTAGATAGCCCAAATAGGAGGCACGTTTGTCTTCCACCTGTGGCTGCTTCTTGTGGTTGCTTCTTGTGGCTGCTCGTTGCGCGCTGCCTCATGAGCAACAAGCAGCCGACAAGCAGCGCTTTGTCCACACTTTTGCTCACAGATCTCCGCAGCTAGTCCGCCGCTTGCACTCGCATTTCCATTTCCATTTCCCCTCCAACTTGCACTTCCACTTCCACTTTTCTGCCTCCACTTCTCCACTTCTGCTCCCACTTCCATTTCCACAGCCAATCACGGACAGTCCGCAGCGAGTGAGCGGCCTGTTCTCGGCCGCCACTCACAACTCGGCAACAACATGCCACCATCTTTGCCCAAAAACTTGTGGCCCTGTTTGCTTGCCGCTCCTTAGCTCAGCTTCCCGAGCTTCCCATAGACTAACTGGCGCGCTCCAATCGTACGATTGTAAAAACAACAATTTTTAGGACCACGGAACTCCAAGTCTCTCGTCGGTCACGACGATGACAATCAAAGTCAAAGGTGAGTAGCTGGTTATTGGTGAACGAGCGTTGCACATAATCAGTGCGCTCTCTCTCTCATTTTTGCCCCTCTTCTTTCTCTCTCCGCAGCGCCATTCTTCAGCCAGTCTTGCCAGTCTTCAGCCAGTCTTGCCAGTCTTGCCGGCCGCCAATCCAAGCCAGGCAAAACGGCGCGCACGCAACAGTCCATTGCTCGCAAACACACACTCGCTGACATTGACGAGCGCCGCCCAGCAAGTGGCCCTCACACAAGACTGGCCGGCACACTCTCGGCACTGACCAGCACACAAGACTGGCCAGCAGAGCCAGTCAGTGGCCGCCCAGCGCGAGGCGACCAGCAGAGAAAGCGCAGAAATTTGTTCCATGTTTTTGCGGCTCGCAAATGCGCGTGTGTGCGGGCCACTTGTTGTCGCTGCGGGCCGCGCTCTTCGGCGGCCACAACAAAATATGCACTAAGCCGCCTCGCTGCAGAGACAACTGTCGCCCGCCCGCTCGTGACTCTTGCCCGCAACTCGGCCTTCTTCCTTAGGGAAACTCCTAGAGAGAAGCAGCCCCGCCGACCACTGTCCACCGACCACTGTCCGCCCGCAGAGTGCGGCCAAAAAGGCCCAAAAACGGCCGCCCGATTGACTTATTGCATGATTATTCCTAATCTCGCTCCCAGATTGTCGCCCGACTTGCGGCTTATCGCCCGACGGGGACATAAATATTATTGTCATGATAATTATTTTCCTCTCTTATTCATTCCCAAACTGGAGACAGTCTCTAGTTTCAGTCTTCTCTTTGCGCCTCCGCGGAAAGAGAAGAGCTGCCGGGCGACAATTTCCGACCGCCAAGCGACTCGCGGCCCGAAAGTGGCCCTCTCGCTGCCAAACGGCCTTCCGCTCGTCCTGTGGCATTGGAGTGAGCAAAATGTCCTGGAGAGTGGGCAAAATGCGCACCCTTAGCAACGGCACAAGAGGGGAAGAGATCTCCGCCCGGAAGTGCGGCCCTGAAAAGGAGGTGAACTTTTTGGTCGCCGGCAAGCCAAAGACTTGAAGCTGGAAACACGCGCGCGCCCAAATTGCGCCAAATCCCGCACCTTGGGTGCCGCCTGAGCGCATACAGTGTACAGTGTACAGTGTACAGTGTGAGCCTCGCGCGCGTGCGACTCTTTGGCACCCTCCAGCTCGCCAGCTCGCTAGCTCGCTAGCTCTCTAGTTCACTAGCTCGCCAGGGCGCCCAAGTGGCCAGCCAGGCCGGACAACAGTCGACACCTGGCAAGCCACTTTCTCGGGCGGAACTCGCGCGGGCTTGGCCTGAGCGAGGCCGCAGCTTCAAGTGCAGGCGAGAGTGGCCTGCACTTGCCTGCACTTGAGGCGAGCCTGCAGGTGGCCTTTGGGTGCGGGCGACGCTTAGCTCGGGGAGACCTTTTGGCTCTGAGAGCAACCTCGCAGCTTAAGCGTCGAGCGAGATGCGGGCCAGTGGCCAGTGGTCACTTGTTGCGCGTGGTTCCAGTGCAACAATACTGCATTGTGCTCGCCGAGACTGCCTTTTGGCGGCCACTCGAGCAGCGTTTTGAGTCCATTTGAAGTCCATTTGCAGTCCATTTGGCCACTCTCAATGCTCGTCCAAGGGCGCCACCAAGCTCCAGCATGCGAGAGCATCTCGCGAAATTCGTAAATATCTCACGCGATGCACTCGAGCTTGTTGGCGGTTGCAAGAGTGGCAAAAGTGGAGGAAACTTTCCCCTTTCGTGTTCTTTTTTCTCCACCCACAACACTCTGCCACTTGGCCCTTTTTGTTCTCAAGCGCTCACTTCCTCTCGTTTGCTCGTTCGCCCCTTCGGCCGCCACACAGCGAGCGGCCATCTTCGAGCAGCGAGTCTGCAATGCAGACACGCGCTCCACGTGAGACGCGCTTTTTTACTGGTGGACACTGTCTACACTAAGGCGCCCAAGACCCAAGTGTCAGCAGGAAGGGTCGAGTCTTTCTCGAGCCCTTCCCGAGCTCGTTCACTTGAGTCTCGGTGATTTTTCTCGGCCACCAACAGACAGTGGCCGATGGCTAAGCGGCCGGAAATTGTTGCCAATTATCGTCTTGGCATTGAGGGCGCTCTCCATTGCTGCCAATCTGTCGGCCGGCAAATCTCTGGCGTCTGGCGACTCGTCTGGCCGAAACGACAACACTCGAGAGCACTCCTTTGCTCTTAGTCCAAACGGAAATGACGGAAAGGACAGAGAGGGCGACTCACAGAGACACTTGCAGATTGCGCCCACCACTCAGACGGAAATCGGCCCTAGTCTGCCGCTGGCGAGCGCTGGCTTAGGTGCGCCCGCATTCTGATGCAGTGCAGGCGGCGTGTGTCGCATTTGCTAGATCATTGGACGCAAAAACAAAGTGTCTCTGCCTGCATCTGAGCTCGTCTCTGGCTCGGGCGTGTCCGTCTGCCGCAATCTCTGTGTGTGTGCCACACACTGTGTGGCATGCGCGAGCTCTAATTGTGGCTCAGGCCGATCATGTTCCCGTGCGGCTCGCCCGTCGCACGGATTTGCATCTCGCTTATTAAGATAGCTCGCCAGTGGCCGCCGAGACGCCGAGATGCAGAGACAGAGGCTGAAGAGCGTCCGCTTGCAAGTGCACTCACTATTTTGCACTCGCCCACCTTCAGAGCAAACTCAAACGCCTTTCCGGCTGGCCAAACGGGCGGAAGCTGGCGAGCTGCCTGCAAGCCGAGCATCAATCATAATTCACTGGCAAGACAATTGTTTTTGTTTCCCCGAGCTGCCCTCTCAGTGAGCACTGGGCAGCAGGCAGTGAGCAGCAAGCAGCAAGCAGTGAACAGTGAAGGGCAGCTCTGGCACGCGGCGCTCCCTCGGGCTGCCGAGTGATGAAAGTTGCCGCTGCTCTCTATCAATATCAATTTCCGCTCAACAGGTGCTCGCTGGCCGCGCTCGCCCTTTGGCCTTTGGCTCGAGCTGAGGGCTGAGTGGGGCGAGCTGGACGCCAAGAGAGCGCCACAGACTGAGAGCGGCAGTCTATGGCTAATTGGAGCGCACGACCGTTTGTTTTCCCCCCGGTTTGCTCGGGCGAGCTTTGCACATTTCTCCAGGCCGAGCTCGCCATTCGGCCGGCTGGGCGCAGCTGATCGCGTGCCCAATTCGTGCTCCAAGTTGGCCACAGATTTCCATAAGAATCCAGCCGCCACAGACCAACATCGGCGCCTTGCCAGCTCTCCTCCAGTGCTCCTTACTGGCCGGGCCAAATGCAATCCTCCTTTGCATCTCCTTTCGACTGTTCCACCTTTTGCACATTTTTCACTAGCTCTCCCTCGTTCCCACACTAACAGAACAAATTCTCTCTGTGAAACCCCCAAACCAATGGGCAAATGCTCGCCTTCCACAAAATGCCAACCATTCTCCAATCGCCGCCAACTCGCAGACGCCGACGACCAAAACCCAATATTCCCCCACGAGGTCTACACGGCCAGCGTGTCCGAGTCTGCACAAATAACGGTGAGTTTCACACTTGTCCACCAGCGACAACATTACATTATATATTACCTAATATTGGATCGCATTGGACTGGATCACGTCGCGTTGCCTTGCATTGCATGGCGCACGCAGCGCAGACAGTCTGCGGCGCGCAAACACTGCAGACTCAGTATGCACTGCACACAGTCTGCGGCAGTACGTGAAGTCTGCAGCGCACACACTCCATGCTTCTCCTGCCGCCTCGAGCACACTAATGAGCCATAGACACACACACGACTGGTGGACACAAATGACCAACAACTCGGACACCTGTTGCAGGCTAATGATATATGTTTTGTGTGCGGGAGGAGGAGCAGGAGGAATAGAGATAAGAACTAAATGGCCAAGCCAGTTGGAGTTGAGAGAGCTAACCAGAGGAGAGCTAACCAGCAGAGAGCTAACCAGAAGAGAGCTAACCAGCAGAAAGGTAACTAGCAGAAAGCTAACCACACTCGTCATGTTGCATACCAATCTTTCTAACACACAGGGCAAACGGATTAGGGAAAAAGTGCGAGTTGAACCGCCAATAATGGCCTATGATCAAGATACGGGCATCAACGCTCGCCTTAGATACAGTATCATTTTGGGAAACGAGAACGGTTTCTTCGAGATGAACGGGCAGACGGGCGAATTGTTTCTAATCAGAGAGATCGACTTGGAGAAACTGGCCTCGCCAACTCTGAGCCTGCAAATCCAGGCCAGCCAAGTGGACAATCCTTTTCGTCAAGCGTTGGCGCGAGTGGACATTGCGGTGCAGGACATCAACGACAACTCGCCAGAGGTAAGTGGGCGGCCGCAAAGGGGCCAAGATTTGCAAATTTCCTCTTTATTTTGCTCAAAAAGATGAGCAAAATGATTTCCAAGCTAAACTAGAGACAGTCAACTAGAGACTCTGGCCAACGGAAATTGCAAAATTTTCGCCCAGATGAATTTTTGGCCAGAAAAGTTCACCCAAACTGCACATGCAACTGACTATTGCGCTGCCCAAGACTATCCCTA
>Ga0268247_10000590_pt1 | contig 12002 bp, 18 predicted proteins | sample AgamicOrMae_FD_200245 | JGI IMG/M metagenome (GOLD analysis project Ga0268247, IMG submission 200245) | Agave microbial communities from Guanajuato, Mexico - Or.Ma.e (v2) (version 2) | ecosystem: Host-associated > Plants > Phyllosphere > Phylloplane/Leaf | place: Guanajuato, Mexico | collected... | reverse complement strand
CCGATTGGCGAATTATGTCTGCTTTATGGGGTCTCTGATAAGCCATCTTTGATGCCAGCTAGTGACTTTAGTCATTCGAATCAGCACATCTTGGTCTCCAATGGAACTTCATGCAATTCGCGTTGCATGAGGAGAGCTCCATTTCTTGCAGGCCTCTACTCTGGATCCAAGTCATCTCGCTGGACCTGAAGGGCAGAGACTGGCTTTTGTTAGTCCAAATGGGGCCAAAATGAGGGCCAAGCTTGAGATGGCGCCCGCTAGCTGTCACTGGAATCGGCCAACGCTTGACAGCCGGCCAGTCACATGGCGCAATCTCGGTGAGGGCCCTTTTGTGTTGAAGTGAAAGTGGCGCTTATAAGTGGCAAATTGGTTGCACTGTGAGTGGGAGAATTGGAGGTCGATGGAGTAAAATCATTTGGATGGAGAACAGTCGAGCGGAGAGCTCCGAGAGAATGGCTTTCGAGTCTGTTTGGGCAACAAAACAGTCCAAGGCCAGCGAGTGGGAACAGTCTGAAGAGAGTCTGAAAAGAGTCTGAAGAGAGTCTGAGGAGTGCAAGAGAGAAAGATGAGAGGAAATTAGGAAACGGCAGCGAAATGTGAGGGAAATTTGGGTGAAATTTGCAAGCGCCTCCACCAATTGTTGTCATGCTAGGCCATAGAATAACGATAAAAGTCAAGATGAAAAGAAGAAAAGCGCCCCCCTGGCAATGTTTGTGTTTGAAATTATTTCCAATTTTGCTACTGCCACTGGTGGCCACCAGTCTGATGGTTGTCTGTGATACGCAGCCGCCAGACCTAAGCTCCGGCAGGCACACGAAGCCAAGTGATACAGATGCAAGTCCTCGGGGCCAATTGAGCTCCTTGCCAAGATGGCCACAAGCACAAATGTCACAAGCGTCAAGACACGCCCAAGAGGCCACCAACCAGGGCAATGAAGAGGCCCCCAAGCTCGCCACAGTCTCTCCTTCCAGCGACGACGAGCCAGCCGTCTCGGCTCGTCAGCCAGCGAACAGTTGGCCCAGTCTCGAGGGGAAGAGAAATGGTGACGAAGTAGGCGTGGCCGAGCCAGAGACTGAGACTGAAGCTAAGTCTGAGTCTGTGGAGTCTGTGGAGGAGCAGCATGGGCAGCGAAGACAAATGGGCAAATTTGTCTTGGAATCGGCGGAAGATTTGTTGATATTTGCCTCGAGTTATCAAAACGAGGTCTATCTGCCCTGCAGGATAGCCAACCTGGACGAGGAGCAAACTGTAAGTCGTTCGCCTCAGACTGTCTCTGCTTGTCGCTGAGAGCAGTGTCTCTGTTTGGGTCCATTTGGGCCAGCCACTAAGCAATGGAGCCTGGTCCCAAGTTCCATTGCAAAGGATCGATGGAGTCGAGTGGGAAATCTGTGGCCATTTGTTTACTCAACTCGCGGCGGCGCCTCTTTGGCCATGCAACGTGGGCCTCGCCTTGTGCACCATTTGGTTGAGCGCCCAAAGGGCTGCTCTCGAGAGCGACCCTTTGGGCTAGCCTTTTAGATCTCGTGCGCCTTTGGCTGAACGCAAGTGCCTGACGATACGAGAGGAGAGCTAGCCAGTGTGTAGAGTGTCTAGAGCAGAGTTGAGTGCTCCAAAGGCAGTGGCTGGGAGTAAAGTGGCGCTCTGCTGTGGCGGTTGTTTAGTTTTTCATTCGCTTAGCTCGACACCTGTTAAGATGGTTGTGCAAAGTAAGTGAGTTAGCAAGACGCTTGCCAACTCACGTCGAGCCGTCACAAGCACAGAGAAATGGGCTTGCGGAAAGGGCAGAGCGTTGTGGTGCACACTTTTAAAGCGCAAACAAGTGGCCGGAAGACAGTGACAGTGGAGCACAAATGGGGACAGATTATGATAAATGGCGCCCAGCGGAGTTGGCACTGCTGCCACAGCTGGCTGCTTAGCACTGCTAGCTAGCTAGCTGGCCGGAGTTTGGCCCACGTGAGAGCGACTTCGTTCGATCATCTCGAGCTCCACTTTTGGCCAGCCAGCAAGCAAGCAGCCAGCTAGCGAGCGGCCAGAAAAGGGCACTTGGTGGCCGGAAATGGTTGCGCCCTTTTGAGAAAACTCGTCCCCAATTGGCGGCTCTTTGGGGCCAGACACTCTTGGGCGAGGGCTCGCCGACACATGTGGGCGGCCCTTAGGAGCGGCCGATCAATCTCCTTGATTGATTTGGGCCCAACTCGGCCGGTTGGAACGAGCGAGCCCAACGAGTCAGAGCGGCACCAGCGAGAGAGCATGAGGCCGAGAGCTTGCCGTCTGGCTGAGGGCCAACTGGAAGGCCGCTTGGCCAAGGGAAAGGGAAAGGGAAAGAGAAAAGGGGCGGAAAAAGTAAAGCATTTGCATTATTTGCGAGAGCTTTATCTTGATCAAGATGAACGAACGGATAATGGGCTGCATCATTGGAGGCGTGCAATAAATTAGGCGACAGACAGTGTGTTTTGGGCGCCGAGCTGCTCGTTCGAGTGGCGCCTTTGGGGCACCTTTTGGCACGCCGTAAATTGCGGCCCTCTTCTAATGCTTTTGGGTGGAGAAAGAGCTACGAGGGCACGTCTCAGGCGTTCAAACGGAGCAAAAAGGGGCCAAAAAAGAGCCAAAAAGGTCGCAATATTTTCCCGCATCAGACTGGCATCTGCTGCTGGCAAAGTGTGGCCGACTGTTTAAAATAAAACTGCCGCCCATTTGTTCACACGCCTCTTGGCCCATTTGCCTGTGGACCCTAAGGAGTGGTGACTCTCTCCTTGCAACACCATTTCCTCGCAACACTATTCCAGCCGCTCCAGGTTTGCCCGGCCGGCAAGTCAGCTCGGCTCACTTGCGCCGCTTGGCTTGTTTATGTAAACGAATCACGTTGGCGCCAAACTCACTGGAGCCTGATTATTTGCCAGCTGGAAGAAGCTGGCCCGCCAGAGAGGAAGAAGCAAAGAGAAGAGAAGCCCAAAGAGGAGCCCCAAAAAGGGTGGCCCGTATCAGATTTGCTCTTGGCCTTCGGGCGAGAGGCTCTCAGTTGGAGCTATTAGTTAGGTTAGGTGACTTGGAATGCGCTGGCAGCAAAATTGGCCCAAGCGAAAGTGGCCGGCCGAGGCCAATTGTGTGTGTGTGTGTGTCTTGCCGGGCCACTGGCCACACAGTTGCCAAGACACAGTTGCGAGCAGCCCACGCAAACGGCGAGCTACCTCGCTGGACGAGCACTGGAGACGAGCTGGCGACATTTGGCGCCTCCACTTGGCGGGTCTAATCTAAAAAGTTGCCGCCCGACTCACAACTCGCTCACAACTCGCTCACTAGTGGCAACCAGTTGGACGGGTGGCAATTTTTCACCCCCACTTGTCGGGGGTTCATTTTATTTTTATTTTATTTCACTCTCTGGCTTCTCAGAGGAGCTCAGGGGGCCCAGAAGTGGTAGAGAGTCAACTGGCCTCTACCACAGTCACTGGCCCGCATGTTGCCTGCCACAGGGCTGCCTTGGTGGCGCCATCCGAGCTAAGGGCCAGCCCAAAATCACGACCTCTCTCACTTGTTTTGATGCTGCCTCAGTCTTGGCGTGAAGCCTCAAGTTTCGGGGCCGAAATTCCGAGCTGACTTTGCCTTTGATCTCAAAGGCAAAGACTGGCCGCGATATTGCTTCCCGCGCGGGCCAATTGCAAGCGAGTGGGCGTGTGCGCGGCCCGCACTGAGCAGCGCCGGCAGACTTCTCTGCTTTTCTGGTCGCCTTTTTCCCAGGCGCAAGTTTGTCCAAATTGATGATGATGATGATCAAGTTTCTGCACTATTCCGCCACATTGGGGCCGAATAGTGTTCCAAGTGGGGGCCAAGCTGCATTGGCAAGCTGCACACGAGAAGAGCAGTTGGGAGGCGAAGAGAAGTGGGATTGGCTCGAGCGGAGATGAGTGAGAGATGGCGGCCCAGCCATTTAGCTGGCTCTCTGTGTCTTTGGCTGCCTACAAGTGCAACTGTTTTGCACAGAAGTCGCACAATTTCACTCGAATCTAATTTAAAATTCACTCAACCATAATGAGAAGACGGCCAGCAAGGCAGAGAACTGGCACAACTTCTCCCCCATGGCCACTTCTTCCGGCTGAACTTTGAGCTCCCATTTCGGCCACTTTGATAGTCTGTTCCCTTCCCCTTCGGCTAGAATCAGCTGGCAAGATTGCCAAGCTCATGGGCGAGTCGAATTCGAGTCGAAAATGAGCTTCACCAAATGAAATGGGCCCAATTTGGGCCACTTTGGCTCAGTTAAGCAGCGCCACACACTTGCGCCTCAAAGGGCGACACTTGCCGGGCCCAATCTGGACGAGAGCAAAATATATCATTGGCCCCCAGCCACTCGAACGAATCGTGAGCAAAAGCGGCGATGCTTTTCTTGAGATTAGTGCTCGCGGCTTCATTCTTCAAGTTGGTGGAAATCAGATTAGTTGATTAGTTGGTGTTTAATTGCTGCTGGAAACTGGGCTGCGAGTTTTGCCAAGCAAAAAGGGCCACCACTTTCAGACTTGCAAATATACTTAGGCTCGCAAATTCCACACCAAGTCCCAAACGAGCTCTCCAACTGTCCAAACTCTTGAAACTGTCCAAACTCTCAATTCTGCTTCTCTCTGGCCTATTTAATTTCACCAAATTAACTCCAAACTCTAAATTCAATACAATCTTCTCTGTTTAGGTCTCGTGGATAAGGAAGCGCGACTCGCTGGTGATCAGTGTGGACAAGATGCGCCTGATTGGCGACCAGAGATTCAGTCTGGCCCAGGCAAACGACGATTGGACGCTGATGATCTCGCAGCCGAACGAGCAGGACGCTGGTGAGTAAATGGAAGAGTAAATAGAAAATCAACTAGAAAACCAAACAGAAAACCCAATGGAAAACAAGCACCCGAAATTGGCCCTTAGGGTCGATCGACATTGAGAGTCAAATGACTCCCTAGAGTTCAAATGGTCGCCAAATTGGCCCTAAGTGTCCTGTTTGATTGGGCGCAAATGCAGTTGAAATTGGCAAAACCAACTGGGACTGTAATCGAGGGGAAAAGAATGGTCCAAGTGGAATGACACGAACTAACCTAAGCTTCCAATGTGCAACCGAAATCTGTGTGGAATTTTGCAAACTTTTTCCAATTTTTTGCAAAAATATCGAAAAATTGATCAAAAAATTGCTGGACAGGATTCTACGAGTGCCAAGTGTCTTCTTACGAGCCCAAACTGAGCCAGTTGGTGGAACTGAGACACGTGCATGCAGACAGTTTCATTGGGAGCAACTTTTCCACCTTGTTTGTGAAGCCAAACGAGCTGCTCAACTTGACCTGCTTCATCAGCGCGCCCAGGAAGACAGAGTTCGTTTATTGGTACAAAAACAAGGAGCCCATCAAGTTTGATTCGCCAAAGAGTTTGCCACTTCCTGTTTCAACTTCTGGTGCCAAGTTGGCGACGGCCAAGAGGAAAGCTCTTTTGGAAAGAGAGCAGCAAAAGCAGCAGCAGAAGTTGCAAGTGCATGCAAATGAAAATGGAAATGGAAATGGAAAGGAGCATGAAAGTGAAAAGGCCCAATTGTGTTTCCATTCAACTTCCACGCTCATCATTAAGAGAGTGCAGCTTAACGACACGGCAAACTACACTTGTTTGGTAAGTGTTGCTTATTTTTTCTCCCCAATTCCAACCAAAGTCTAGCCAGTTCGAGACCGCCACACACTCTCTCTCGCTCGCCAGCCACACACTGTGTCTCTTGTGGGCGCCCAAGTGTCTCCCTTTTGGCCACTCGCCGCCAACCACTGTCTGCCGCTGATTAATGTCGCATCCGAGCGCGCCCGTGAGCCCAAAAGAGGGGCGCTCAATTATGAGCGAGCTCTCGTTTGAGCGAGCGGCCTGGCCTCGAGCTAGCCCGCAAACTGTCGCCCTTTCGCAAAGGCAAAGGCAAAGCCAAAAGAGCGGCCACACAGCAAGCCGATCGCGCTGTGTGGCCGCCCGCCAACTGATATCTGGCCGCAGCTTGCCGGCGGGCCCCAAATCACAGCCTAGGCCGCCCCATTTGGCCTCGTGTGTGGCCAGGCGAGTGCTCGGCTGCGGCTGAGCTCGAGCCTGAGCTAAGGGCCAGAACTGCGCCCAAATGATAGGGAGACACGCGAGCGGATGCTCTCGAGGTGGCGCCAATTAATTTCGCCCCAGAGAGTGTCGCCGGCGAGCTGGCTGGCCGCTCGAGCGGCCAGCTCTTGCCATCTAGCTTGCCACCTAGCTTGCCGCCTAGCTTGCCGGCTAGCTTGCCAACTGGCTCGCTGGCCGGCCACTTGTCGCAGTGGGGCCCATTTGGGCGCGAATTGAATATTAACTGGCGAGCTGGCCGCAACTCGACTGGTCTGGGCAGCTCGCCGCTGACTAGACCTTAGCTTCGGCCGCGCAACCTTTGCTTTTCGGCCGCACCTAAGCAGCGGCCAGTTGGGGGCCAAATTAAATGGCGCCCCCGAGTGCTCGTCTATCTGGGACAATCGGAAAAAGTTGCCTTCGAGTTGCATTCGTGGCAACTCGCCGAGAGTGCGGCCGCCGCAGAGTGTCAATGGTGGGCCAAACTGGACCAACTGGGCCGGCCAAGAAGGCGCAGGACAAACAAATGGCAATCGATTAAGATTAATCGACCCATTCCTGGAGACTGGCTGGCGAGCCAGTTGGCAAGCTAGCCAGTTGGCGAGCCAGCGTGCTGTCTTGTCGACTGGCCGGGCGCAAATTAAATTGAGAACCACTCGGCGCCATTCGGGCAGCTCGGCCTTCAGTCGTCGGCCAGTTGGTCGAGACAAATTGGCGCCAGCCAGCCAGCCAGTTGGGTGGCTCAAAAAGTCGAAAAAGTCGAACGAGTCGAAAAAAAGCCGAAAAAGGAGGCGAAAAAGTGGCCCCAAGCTTAGCTCGGCCAAAGTGGGGCCCAATGGAAGAGCTCACCTGCGCGCGGCCGCCGCTCTATGGCAACAAGGGCGCGCATTTCCGGCAGATAAAAATCAACAACTGGCCGGATTTTGCGGCCAAAAGTGGCCCCAAAGCAGGCGAGTTGGGCGGCAGCTTTATGCATGAACTGGCGGCCGGCAACGTGGACTTGCCGTCCATGTTTGGCCTCCACTTTGGGAGCCAAACATGGACTCGCGCTCAGCACTCAGAGGGCGGCACTCTGACTCGAAGCTGAGCGGCCGCAGCTCGTCCTCCGCAGCTCGTCCTCCGCAGCTTGTCCTCCGCACCCACTCAGTGCCCACTCTCTTTCCCTCCCCGAAGACTGGCCGCAAAGTGGCGGCCAAAAGTCGGCCCACTCGGCGCACATAAACACAGAGACGCCGCCGCTCCGAAATGTGCCACTCAGACGAGCCCAAATGGAATTGGTATTCAGCAAACAGGAAGTGGTCAATTTCGGGCACACGAGAGGGGCCAAGTGGGCTCTCTCGCCCATGTGCTCGGAGGACAGTCTTTGCAGCTGGGCCGCCACTTTTCCTCCGGGCGTCTGTTTCTGCGAGTGTGTGGCTGGGGCCAGCCCTCAGCTGTGGGCCCTTTCCTGCGATCTTGCGGCCCCACTGAGGCTCCTTTTGAGGCTCCCATTTCGATTACACAAATGGACAGCCGAGCGGCAAGTGTGGCCACTGTGCCCAAACAAACTTGCCAGTTTTCTCTTTCCTTCCAACGCTCCTAATTCTCCCCCGGCCACACACGAGCCCCGCAGCTTTGGGCGCCCCAAACGAGCGCCCAGAGCTGAGTGGGCGCGCCGCTCGCTCAGCTTGGCCCACTTGGCCCACTTGGCCGCCCCCATTTGGCCCAGTCTCTCTGCCTGAGACTGTGTCTGTGGGCCAAATGCCCTGATGAGTGCTGATGCTTGGCTGTGCTGGCGGACAAGCCGCGTAGAGCAAGAAGGACGGAATATGATTTGGCGCCGCCGTTTTTGTCGCCCTCTCGGCTTCGTCTCGCTCGGCTAAATAAATAAATTTACACACTCCCAGCTCGAGTTCTACTTCCAATTCGAGTGCAACTCGCAGGCTGCAAGTCGCTCTCTGCACTCTGCACTCTGCAAGCCGCACACAGTTGCACGCAAAGAGGCGGCCTTGTGCCTTCCACTGTCTCCAACGCCCAACTGTCCGCACTAAATACTCTCTGGCAAGCGAGCTTGGCTCACCCTAAGCTCGCTGCTAAAATCGGCCAAATGAGCGCGCGGCAATTACTCATCCGCCTCACTTGTTACCAAGTGGCCCACTGGTGCGCGAGTGCCCCTCTGGCAAGCCGGCCGGCAAGCGAGAGAGAGAGAGAGAGAGAGCAGCTCAAGCAAACTCTCACGCCACCAACGCCAACAGTTGACCATAAAGAGCCACCAACGTTTGCCCATTTTGTCGGCTCCTTTTTATGCAAATTAAGCCGCTCTCAGTGGCTGCTGCCTCAGTGGCGCTTTCAGCAAGCTCGGGGCGCCCGCAAACCGCTTCCGGTTCGACTGGCGGCCCTCGAGCGCGAGAGACTGCGGCTGGACGCTTGCGACTGGGCGCTTGGCTTTCATCGAGGATACTTTTTGCCTGCTTGTAGTGGGCACTGCTTGGGCACAAGAATGGGCTCAGTGCGTGCGAGCGTACGAGTACTAGTCTGCGGCCCATACACTAGGGCCACACACAAGGGCCAGACACTAGGGCTAGACCACTGGCACTAGAGACTAGCTCAGAGGCACAAAGCGGCACATATCGCCCATCAGCGCCCGATGGGCGCCCATTAGTCATGCTCAACGCCGAGGCATCAGATATCTCGGCCCACTATTGCGGCCGTGCGCACATTCTAAAGCGATTTATTATTATCTCCTCGTCTGTTTGCCTGGCTGCTCATTGAGACTGTGTATGTGTGCAGCCCTCGAGTTGCTTGGCCCTTAGGACTGGCCCTTAGGACTGGTCCTTAGGGCGGCAGCTTAGGAGCGGAAGATCTGCTCGAACGGGGAAAAGTCGTCCCAGAGAGCGCAGAGTTGGCCCAGTGGACGCGCCAAGGCGCAAATATATGGACCACTTGAACTTGAGTTATGTGACTGTCTGGGCGAGTCAGTGGGCGCCCTTATCTGCGCTGGATCCATGCCAACGGGCCGCTCGAGCTAGCCGATGGGGGCGCCCCTAAGCTGTGCTGGCGCAGCACCAACTGGATGCAGCACGAGGCCAGCGGACGCCGCTCGATTTGGGGCCCAAAATCATCACTTTGTCAGCCCTTTTTGGGCTCCTTTTGCCCATTTGCAGCCGCCCAATATCGCTCAGAGTGGGCGCAATGTGTTCGCCTACTTGCAGCTTGCCAGAGCATAGCTTCGGCTCGCCAAAGAGCAGCTCTGGCGATTTGTACTCGAGCGAGGAAGGCGCAAATTCAGGGCCAGTCTCAGCGGTCTCAGTGGTCTCAGTGGGCGACAATCGGAGCTTAGGGGGCGCCAATTGTCGAGGAGAAGGAAGAGAAATGAGGTTAGCCAAGTGGGAGAATCTCTCGCACTGGCCAGCAGTTGGCACTTCGAGTTGGGCCAGGCAGCGAGCTAGTCTTGGCAACAACTATTAGTGATTGAGATGTTGGCAAATTGGGAACTGGCGGCCACTTAGCGAGCGCGCAAGTGGAGGCCCATTTGCATGGTCTCGTGCGCCTTGCGGTGAGCTTGCCGTTTGGGGCCAGCCTGGCCAGCTTGGCTAGCTTAGCAAGCTCGGCGAGCTCGGCGAGCTTGACGAGGACCAGCCGCGAGGAGGCGCCTCGGCGGCGCTCGCTCGCCGGCCAGACGTGTGGGCGCGTGGGCGGCGAGCTGGCGGCCTGCAGTCTGCAGTCTGCAGCTAGTGGCTAGTGGCTAGTGGCTAGTGGCCACTAGCCACTTGCTGGCCGCGCCACAGCCGCCACAACGGCAGCCAAACGAGAGAGCAAATCAATCTAATGAGCCTAATGAACTTGTCCGAGGCGGCGGCCTGCGCAGCATCAGCCGCCCGAGCTTGTGTGCGGCTCTCGAGCGGCGCCAGATGTTCCCCGCGAGCTTGCCAGCGCCAGAGCCAGTTCCATTTATGGCCAGCCTGCTCATCTGGCGCCTACCCAAACACTGAGCAGGACTGCTCGAGCCGTGCGGCCGGCCGTCCTGGCTGGCCCACCGGCACTAAGGCGGCCAGAAAGTAAGGCTGCAAGGCGGCAAGGCGGCAAACAAGGCCAGCATTAGGCCAAGCAGCGCCGGCAAGACAAACAGAGCCAATCAAACAAATTGAAACGGCGCCTTCTCCTCCGCCGAGCTGCTCTCTGCTCTGTGCCACAATCCTCCCGCCAGACAACTTCCGGCCAATTTGTCCTCCCCCACTGGAGCGGGCCAAGTGGGCGCCCTTTGAGCTTTGGTCTTGGGGGCTCTCTGGTTGTGGGGGCCCTAAGGAGCGCCCTAAGGAGCGGGCGGCGAGCTGCGCGGCCGGCAGATCTAAGCGTCGGCGAGCTCGCATGCAGTTGCGCTCTAACAAGCAGCCGATTTGCAATTGGCCAGCTCGAGGGGCCACTTCGGGCCGGATGTGGCTCGCCAGTGCAAGTGGTCCGCTCGGAGGAAGAAGAAGAAGAGGCGCCAATTGGGGGAAATTATTGCCCATTTGCATGCAGTCGCGCCAGAGACTGTCTCTCTGGACAGTTGCGGGCGAGCTCGCCGGATTATGCAAGTCTCTCTGCCCGGCAAGTGTCTGCGGGCGGCTCGTGCAGCTGTCTAAGAGCCAAGATGAGCAGCGATGTGGCGGCTCTTTGAGACTGGGGCATTCTGCGAGCTTGGCGACAAACAGGAAGAGGCGCCGAGCGAGCAGCAAGCAGCATTCGCGCAATCAGAGTTTGCAAAAACAGACAGAAACACACAGAAGTGCATTGGCCAGAAGAGACTCAGACCAGAAGAGTGTCTGGCTCGCGTGCCAGTGCAGTTTAAATCATTGGCTGGGCGCCGTTTATTGTCTTTGTCTTTACTAGTTTTCTCCCTTTTTCGACTTTCCTCAGTTGTCTCTTGTGAACCCTTTCTACAGGAGAGTGTTGCCGACGACAGTCTGCCGCTTGTGCGCCGGACGGCTCGTTGCTTGAGCAGCGGATTGGCCTCCACTTGGCCCCTGCACTCGGGCGCCACTTCCGCCGCCTTGCGGTGCTCGAGCTGGACGCAGAGCTCCTCTGGCAAACACAAACAACTGCCCCCGGACAGTCTGAAGCGCCAAGGTCTGGCCAAAAGTGGTTTGAGGCGCCAAGTTTGAGCCTAGGGCGAGCTGTTGCCTCTGCAGCCACTGAAGAGTGGCTTGACACTCAGCTCAAAAAGGGCTCCAAGCAGATGGCCACAGACTGTCTGTATCCTTTTTTGGACCAGTGGGAGGCATGAAATTTCATCTCGCCCAGCAGAATCGGCCCTCCAATTGTGCAATTTGCCTCCTTGTGCGTCCGTCTGTCCGTCTGTCTAGCCAGTGCTTGTCCACCACCAGTGCTCATCTGCGGCCGTAGTAGGGCGAGTATCCGGCGGCCATAAAGCCGTTGGGCGAGGAGGAGCCCACTGGGGAGCCGCCGCCCGCCGCCGCCGCCGCCGCAGCAGCCGCGTACATGCTGGAGAGCGAGCTGGCCGCGCCCAAGCCGCCCGAGCTCGATGCTGAGCCGCCGCCTGGCGCCCCCGAGGCCCCGCCGTGTCCAAAGGCGCCCGCTCCGAACATTGGACTGGCCGCCGAGTGGCCGGCCGCCCCAAAGAGGCTGCCGAAGTTTGGCCCCGCCGAGTAGCTGGCCGGCGAGAAGCTGGCCATGGGCGAGGGCGACCCACCGGCTGACATTGCGGCCAGCGCGGGCCCCATGGCCGACATGGCGCCCATGGGGCTCGAGAAGGAGGACATTGGGTAGCCGCCGTAGGAGGCGGCCGCGAAGTTGTCGCTGCTCGAGAGAGTCCATTGTTTACCATTTCCATTTCCGGTTCGATTGCGGTTCACGATTTCGGTTTCGGTTGTGGGTGGTCTGGTTAGACAGTGTCACTAGAGCTTTGCTTGTATTTTGGGACTTTCTTTTCGAAAGAAAAA
>Ga0268247_10000589_pt1 | contig 12004 bp, 16 predicted proteins | sample AgamicOrMae_FD_200245 | JGI IMG/M metagenome (GOLD analysis project Ga0268247, IMG submission 200245) | Agave microbial communities from Guanajuato, Mexico - Or.Ma.e (v2) (version 2) | ecosystem: Host-associated > Plants > Phyllosphere > Phylloplane/Leaf | place: Guanajuato, Mexico | collected... | reverse complement strand
CCTGTCTTGGCGGCCACACACGAGGAATATGGCACCTTATCGAGACACTTTCTATAAGTCGGCTCGACTCGATAAGCTTGGACCGAAATAACCCAGCGTTTTGTTTTGCCTCCAGAGGAGCTCTGAGGGGCGAACGAAAGAGGGAAAGCAAAAACTCTCATCCAATGTCACTGATTGGCAAGTTGGTTTCACCAATTTGCTGGCACACAAAAAGCCTCCCATTGCCAGATACTGATACAGATTGTCGCCATTATTACGATTATTACGAATTAGAGGCCAGCACTCTTTCAGTCGGTGCGGCCCGCAACTTTCGCTCGAAGGCTGAGACAAAGTTATCGAGATAAATTGCGACAATATGCCGACTCGATTCCGCACTAAACATCCTGTGGGATCTTGAAGGCGAAGGTGAGCCGACGAGTGTCCATTATGGGTGGAAGTTAGGAAACAAAAAGTGCCGCATTGTTACGTTGGAGTAGTCCTTAGCTCGAGCATTTAACGCGAGTTCTCTTTGTGTTACGAAAAGTGTTTTTGCCGATCAAGCCAAAGGAAACCAAGGAACTCGCTAGGGAGCGCCCATTGAAAAGCATAAGGCACTGCACTAAAAGCCGATCACCTTCTAGTTTTTCTATATGCCAGTTTGGTTCCTATTGAACGAAATGGCAAGGCGACCATTTGGCGACCATAATTAGACAGAAATGCGGCAGAACAGCGTTCGTTCGAGTTCCTAAGAGTGTGTATCAGTCTCTGACTCTCCTTTGGCGGCCTTTTAGCTAGTTCAACAATGCTTTCCAATTGCGATTCTCGCTTTCGAATCCGAAATTTGAGGCGCGCGATTTGGTGCGCCAATTCGGCGAGCTTATTAGAGGACTGAATTGGACCATTTTGTCTCTGTCTTTTTGGGCCGAATGGAAATGTCGATGATTGGCATTGAAAATGACGCTACTGGTTTGCTGTAAATTGTTGGCCAAAAGAACAAGAACTTGCAGAGATTTTTTATCTCTCTCTCTCTCTCTTGTTCTTGTTCTCCTTCTCATAGACTCTCTGTCAGACCGGCCGTTGTGCTAAATCAAACTGAGCGACTTGCATAACATTGGCACTGACAAGCGAGCACTTTGCCATTCTCTCCACTCGTTACTTTTTGCCTCTTCTCCTCCTTCTATAGCTTGCACCATTGCGCTCTCCTTATCCCTTTTTCACTCGGTCTCGCTTGTCCTCCGAGCTTGTTGTTCTGTTGATTTTGACTCACCGAAACAATCAAAACAAAAACAAAGCTCCAACGCAAAAGAGTTGCGGCCAAAATTGTTTCGGATCCATCGAAAGGTATTTGCGTCCAGCCTGCGCTCACACTTCCCAAGCTCATCGTCTGATTCGAGTCTCCAATCGTGTGGTTAGATTGGCACTGGAGCGGCTCTCTTTGGTGTGTTGTTTTTGTTGCCCTCAAACAGAAAGAGATAGAGAGCTACATTCTGACTTCACGGCCGAGACGGTGCACACTAACAAGGCCCAATTTTTGCCCCGCTGCATTCATCTGTCGGCTCGTCTGCCTGGACCACTGATTTCGGAACCTGTGCCGAAAGATAAACAGTACAAAACGGAGCATCCATTTCATCGTTGTCTCCTCTTCCTCTCTGCTGTCTTCCCCTCGGCCCAATCGGCCCACTTGCGGCGTGATGCACAACTGCACACAATAGATAAACACGGGCACCTGTTGCAGCTCGCCACCGAGACCCAGTCACTGGAGCAGGCGAGCGCAGCGCAGTGCAGGCCAATGGGTGGATATTTCCACTGCGAGCGCGCCTCTGCCGTGCTTTGCGTCGGCGGCCCATCAATGCCAGTCCGCCGGCCGCCCTTCGGAGGCTCATCCGATTTGATTATAGTTGCCGAACGGGCCCAATGGACGGCCAAAGGATCAGCGCTGGCTCGCCGAGATTGTTCTCGCCTTGGGATTTGGTGCGCCGATCAGGGCGAAATCATCACCGGCCAGAGCAAAGGTTCCGGCCGAGCAAAGGGCGCTCGGCGGCCCAGTGGGCGCGGAACGGGCGGCCAAATCGCCTGATGATCGGTCCTCATCCTAGTCTCTGTTGCCCTGGCGAGCTCTCGGTCGATTGGGCGCCACGGAGACGGGAAAACAAATGAGGAGAGAGGGGCAAAAGAGGAGCTCCCATTGGGCGTTCACGGGCGCCGTGTGAGCGGCTCGTTAGCGCGCCGAGCAACAGGTGCATTGGGCCACCAGTGCCAAGGGCCACCAGTGCTAAGGGTCGGCAGTCCTTAGGGCCAACGGTTAGCGATGGACGTCAAGACCGTTGGCCAAATGCGAGCCGATTTTTGGCCAGAGACGAGGAGCAACAAGTGGAATAATAAAAAAAATTGAAGCAAATCGGCCAAGTGGGCAGGCAGATAATAAGCGCGGCTGACGGGCACGAATGGGCGAAACGGCGTTGGTGCGGCCGACGCGATGCCACCAAGAGGGAGCATCACGCTGCAGGCCAGCGTTCACTTGCCTTCTTCTGCGCCCGATGATTGCCTGCTGTCTGTAGTCGTCTCAATCTCTTTCTTAGCTTGTCTCGCAGCGTTTTCCAGCCAGAATGGATGCAAAATGTTTGCCCAACTTCGGCCCAGTTGACCGAGTTGAACTTTATTAGTTTTCCCCATTGGTTCGTTGTTTCACTCGGGCCGCCCAGTCGCCACAGTCTGCCCCTCGAACACAGAGAGAGAGAGAGAGCGCGCCAAAGGGCAGCCCGCGAGGACACTTGGACTTGAGCTGGGCGGCGGCGGCGGCGAGCAAACAAAGAGCACAACTCTCCTGCAGCGCCTCGCCGAGACCACTGCTCCTCCTTGCGGCATCTCAGCCTCTCTGCAGCCCGGCCGCCACAGACAGTTAGCCGGCACAACAAGCACCACCTGCTGCTGGGCCTGCTCGCCGCCCTCGGCGGTCTCTGGCGTCTGGCAAGCCGGCTGGCAAGCTCGCTCGGCAGGGAAACAACAAAAAGAGCCGCGCAAAGGCACACTTGCGCCATAAGACACGCGCCAAGCCAAACGCCAAGACAAGCGCCGAGCCAGCGCGCATGCGCTCTCAGTGTCGAGAACGCGCGCTCTCTCTCTGTGTCTCACTCACTAGCTTGCCAGAGAATTATTATGATTATTATGATTATTTTACTTTTGTTGTTTAGCTTGCGATCAGTTGTTGTCCGCTGGCTGGCCGCTGAGCGCGCACACAAAACTCTGCTCCGGCTTGGCTTCGGCTCTTCGTGCGGGCCGGCCAGAAAGTGCCGCCTCTCTGCCTCGCTCGAGACCGCTCTCCTCGCCAGCCCGACGGTTACCTATGCGCCCACTGAGCTAAGCAGCGGCGGCGGCCTGCAGAGTGCAGAGTGCAGAGTACATAGTACAGAGTGCAGAGTGCTGTGAGAGAACATGGGAGGAAACTCGATGCTTGTCGTCGGTTTCCGTGCACGGTAGACACTCTCAGAGAGAGAGAGAGAGCGCTATGTGTTTCCAGTGCGGCGCCAGAGGAAAGGTCTGCAAGGTGGTTCGAGGAGTTGTCTGAAAGTTTCATTCAGAATCGGATCATCGCCGGCATCAGGTGGCCGCGCAGACACACTCAATTGCAATAATTGGCCACCAGAGATTGGCCCTTTTTTGAGCCAACAGCGAACAGTGTTCCAGTGTGGCAAGCAAGCCAGTTGCTAGCGCCAGTCGTCGCCAACGATAAATAGAAGACACTCTTCGGCGAGCAGTCAGAGAGCGTCGACGGAAGCGAGTTGGAAAGAAGAAGAGTTCAGAGGAATTGTTTCGTTGAACATTTGATTGCGTGTCTCTTTGGGCTGCAAGTTGGCGCGAGATTGACACCAAAGACCAAACATTTGACGACCTGAAGGCACCCACTCTGAGCGGCCAGCTCACAAACAAGACAAAGTCACACACACGAAGATCGCACACAAGCAACAAGTGTCGCCAAGCTTAGGGCGGAATTTGCAGTTCAGTGCAAGCAAGAAGCAGGAGAGGGAAATCTGATTAGTTTGGCGGGAGAAGAATTGGAATAATCAGCGCAAAAGTGGCCAATTTGGGCCGCATGCTGCCAATTGCCCAAGTCGCCCACTTGCAGCAAAGTCGCCTCGCGAGCCAGCCCGCTAATTAGCCTTGCCAGTCAGTGTTGCATTTCGTGAGCAGTTTGTGTGGCTCAGAAGCGTGTGTATGAGTGTGCCATTGGGTCGTCCTGAGGGTGAATTGCGGCCATTTCATTTTAGACTTTTCTTTTCGCGCCAGAGTTGAGCTCGCCCGCAGGAAGCGGCCGAAAAGTGGGGGCAGAATCTCTGTGATAGAGGCAACCATCTTTGGGACAGTCTGCGGAAAACTAGCGACAGTCTGAGGCAAACTAGAGACAGTCTACGGCAAGCGACCAGATCTCAGCAGAGGCGAGCTCAAGCCTCAAGCAGCAAGCTCAGAGCTCAGGTCCATCCAGACGAACGAGCGGCCACTTGTCTCCGGCGACAATGAGCGAGCTACACGCGGCCTCAAGCGCCACCCTGAACACAAACAATAACAATAACAATAATAATAATAATAATGCAAGCGAGCAAGACCTGATCTTGGCGGCGAAACGGGCGGCCAGCCAGCTGAACAGCAGCAGCCAACAGATGCACCAGGCGAGCAAGAGCGCCTCAACGGCGCCCCCCAGCACCCAGGCCAAGCGGAGTCTGCACCTGAGCCACCAGCAGTTGGGCGCCAGCGGGGCCTTGGCCGGAAGTGGCGCTGTGGGCGCTCTTCCGCTTGCCGAAAGTCTGGGCGGCGGCTCCACGCAGAACAAGCTCTCGCCGAGCGGCAACCAGCTTTCGCAAGCTCCCCAACACCAGCACCACCACCACCAGCAGCACCATCAGCAGCAGCAGCAGCAACTGTCCGCGGCCAACCTCTACCACCAGGAGGGGAGGCGCCACTTCGCCTCGCACCAGCAGCTAAGCTCCAGCCAGTCGCAGGCTGAGGGGGCGCGCGCGGGCGTGATGAGCGCCAACGCCCAGCTGGCCGCCGCCAGCAAGCTGCAGCAACAGAAACAGTCCACCAGTCTCATGGTGGCGCCCATCGGGGCCATCCACGGGGCCGGCCGGCGGCGAGAGGCTGCCCTCGACCGCAGCGACTCGGCCTCGCTGCCGAGCTCGGGCGACTCGTCCGCCTCCACCAGCGACTCCATGTTCAAGCGGACCAAGCGGCTGGGGTAAGTAGAAGTTGAGAAAGAGAGTTTAAAAAGGGAGTTTAAAAGGAGAATTTATCCTTTATTTTTCCGCCTCCTCATCAAAGCAAGATCTCTCGTTATCCAGTGAGCATTCTGTGGGCAGTTTTCCAAAGTGGCGCCACTCATTGTATTCAAATGAGCCGGCGCTCGTTGCCTCCGATTGGATCTGGTGCAGCGCCGGTGGACGCGCTCCAATCGGCGCCGCACGCCTGCGAGCTGCACTCGCGCCGCTGCACACACACACTGGGCCACTGGGCCGCCTCTTCTTGCAAGGAGACTCTCTTTAGGAGACTCTCCTTAGGAGAGTCAACTCGACTCGGCTCGACGGGCAACTTGCTCGCCGCTGCTCATGAATCAATCGGCGACCGGTCACTCGGGGGCAGTGACAGCCTTCGGAGGGCAGTCTCGAGCAACGGCGAACACAATCGACACTTCAACTAATTGCCGGCCGGCCGAGAAAACGGACACCGCCGCAAATGGCCACTTGTTTTCCCCGCCTGGCCGGCCGCATCCGAAGCGCCTTCGCGGCTTCCTCTAAGCGGCGGAGGAAGCTTGCCACTCGCGCTCAAAACTGCCCACAAGTCTCGCTTCGAGCTCGCCAACGGTGGACGGGCCTCCGTCGCCGATTGGAGCCGATTCGCGAGGCGGCGGCGGCGGCGGCGGCGCTTCTTGGAAGAAAGAGAGATAAAGAAAGTGAGAATGTTTGTTGTTGACGAGCCGAAGAGGCAGCTGATTTTAGGCTAAATTTAGAACAACCAAGCGGACGGAGCTCGGAAAGTCCAACAAGTGCTCCTCAACGGTCTGTCCTCGGCCTTTCTCGCCCATCTTCTGCAGCTCGAGGGAGCCCTTAGGTTAGGGCCACGGACGGTCCATCGGAGCGCCGCTCGCACTGTGGCCAGTCCAACTCTTGTGAGAAACTGCTCATTTCATTGTGCCACTGACGCCACTTCTCGCCTCCGATGCTGATGATCATTCGTTTCGGTCACTTTTATTTCGTTTTATTTTATTTCTTCCATTTTATTTTTCCACTTTATTCTCTCCTCCATTCCGTTCCATTATTCTCCATCTCTCGCCCATTCAACTATTCCTCTACAGCCGCCTCAAACCTTTGCTCCCGGCGTGCGAGCGAGCAGCTTGGGCGCGCGCCAAAGCCGGCGCCTAACCTGCCATTTGGCGCCAGCTTAGGAGCGCTGAATATTGCTGAGGCGCTGCACTTGGCGTCCATTTCGCTCCGGGATGTGTTTCATTGAGGATTTATTGTTGCAATTATGCCAGTTTAACGCCGGCCCAAAGCCGAGGCTAAGGGGCGGCCCAAGCGGCAACAACAGCGGCGGGCGATGAAAGCCGAAGAATGGCCAGTCTTGCAGTGAGTGTTGAGCTCAGACTTCGGCCCGTCTGACTTGCAAAGCTAGACCCAAGGGAGCTCCATCACGACAACACGGCGCCCTCCGCTGGCTGGCCATTTTTGTTCTGTCTGGCCGCAAAGCAAACCGCCGGCCGCCAATCAATCGCGCGGGAGATCAAACACGCTCGATGGTGCGCCACCGAGCAACTGGGACGACCACCTGTCGCTCGGGCGACCATTTGTTGCATAATCTGGCTCGCAGGTGACCTTGTTTCGGGCAACAACAGTCTGCGGCGCTCCAATTGGCAGTTCCAAGCGCCAATTGATCAATGAAGAAGGAGTGCAGAAAATGCACCTTAGCTATGGGCGATTGTTGTTCTACTCGAGAAGGGATTCTTCGGATAGCCTTCTTCTTATGACCCTCGCTTGCTTTCCTCTCTTGGTTTACCTGACCACTGCCTTGGTGCGTGCCTTAGTGTCAGCGAGCGTGTCCCAATGGAGTGCACTGCAACTGCGACGAGCTGGAGCTCGCAAATTCAATTGGGCCTTATCTCTGGTTCTTTATTTTCATTGCAGCTGAATACTTGCAGTGCAGCATTCAGTGCTGCATTCAGTGCTGCAATAATGGCGCAACCTCTCCAGCGGCGATTGTATCTTTTTGGAACAAATCTCCGCTCCGAACTGGCCGCCCAAATGAACCCGACGCTGCAATGGCTTGGCGCCTCGGCAACGGTGGGCCGTTGCTCTTGAAAGCACGAGAAACGAGAAACGCCAGACGATCACACGCTCTCCTCTCGCTCCATGCATTGTCTTTCGCGCACAATTGCGGCCACCAAGACCAACTTCACGACTCGCCGCACGCAGCTCACCGGCCGGCCAGCTTTGGGCTGGAATCTGAATCGCAAATTAGCTCCATTCCACTTCCTAGTTTCCCCCATTCGGCCGGCGCAAATTTCATCCTCTGCCTTCTCGTCTGGCTAGATTTGCCCTCTCGCCTGGTTGCTCTCCGTGGCCAGTGGTCAGTGTGGCTCTCGTTTGCTAGCTTGCCGGCCTAAGCAAACAAGAGCACCAAGACGACGGGGAACGATTTGCAACCTCTTGCGGCCGTTCTCTGTGGCCGCCGCCATTCAGCTGGCCCATTGCACGTCCACACTGGACTCACACTTCAATTTGGCGCCCGGCGCTTCGTTGGCGGCAAACTGTCGACAGGCGAGGAGGCGAGCTGGCAAAGAGCAGCAGCAGAAACAGCCGTCCGTTTAACTGGTTCCTCCGCAAGCCTTCCTCTGGGGCTTGGCGAGGCGGGAGAAAAACATGCGAAACAAGAGGAAAACATAACGGAGGAAGCTGGCCAACTAATCTTCTCCTGAACCCAATTGTTCATGCGCCTTCTCGGCGCCTTCTTGGCGGCTTCTCGGCGGCTTCTCGGCGACTTTCTTAATCTTAATCTTGATCGAGGCGGCCGAGGCTGCATGGGCGCATTGTTGTTGCGCGCTGCAGCACGAAGCGGCCGCAGAGTTACCGTTACAGACTGTGTGTAGAGCACAGTGCGCCGCAGACTGTGTGCGGCGCCCAGTGGGCCGCCGCGCGAACAACAAACAACAAACAAATGAGCTCGGCGACCTTGTTGCAGTCTCGCCGGCCGGCCGCCTCTCAGTTTCGTCTACTACTATCCAATTGGCACATAATTTCAGCCTCAATCTGGCACGCCGATAAGAGTCTTCGCCGGCAGACTCCCGTTAGGCCTCGATCGGAGCCACTTGATAAGGATAAGAAGTGGGAGCCGAGGCGTAAATGAGACCAGGCACGCTAATTGGAACACTTGGAAAAGGCTCCTCTCGAAAGCTAGCCCAGTCGGTGGGCTGCCCCTTCGTGGCCAAAGTTCACGCCCCGAGATGCTCCATAAAGATCGGCCTCTTCGAGCGCGCCCTTATGGCCGATTGGGCCGAGCAGGAGTGCAACCGAAGGCCATTGTTCCACTCGCTTTGGGCCATCTGCTTGGGCCACTTGTTGCACCTCAGTCATGTTGCGTGCCGAGCAGGCGTGCTGCATGTCGACGATGATTTGCAGATAAGCGGCAGTTGTCTAGTTCCAACAGCCTCTAGGAATTGGACATTTTCGTAGACACTCGAACGCGAAGCGAGCTTGCCAGCGAACAGACGGCTTTGGCGGCGCACCTCTCGAGGTGCAGCTCAGCGGCGGCGTTCTGAGTGGGGCTGGCTGGCCACTACCAAGCTGCCGAGTGCAGCAGAGTTGCAAGTGCACTGCTGGGGTGTCGAGACGAGCTTGGTGGCGGCGCCAAGACACGACGAAGATTAGGCTCGTTTTAGTGGAGCTATTCACCGAGTGAGTGAATTTTCATAAGAGGTCATAATCGGCTAAGAAGTGATAGTCTTGAGGGGCTTTGTGCGAAAGAAGAGCGGCCAGAGGGGAGCAAAGACAATAATATCTGGCAGAAGTGAAAGTGACGCCGGCCTGTTGCGTGACAGCTGAGGAGGCGCGCCGCATTGTTGGCCTTTGGCAAATTATTTAACGGCACATTATTGGACACTAGTGAAACATTGTAGCCCATTTGAGCTCTGGTTGGGCACGCAACGAGCTCAAATTTGGCCCATTTGAGGGAACATAAAAAACAACAAATCAAATTTAGCCAACTTTCCCAAATAGCTGCATGCGAGCCAACTCAGTGGTGGCCGCGCTCTGACAAACAGTCGCAAAATCACCAACTGAAAGCAGGCTCGAGACTTGCCGCTGCTCTTCGGCCGGCCCAAGAGGCTTATGGGCTCGTAACTCATTTGAGACAAGCCGTCGAACCATTATGACGGCGCTGCTGAAGAAGAAGAAGACGATGATGATGATCATCATCATCATCATTTCGAGTATCATCATCTTCAGCAGCAGAAGCGGGAGGGTAAAATCACCAGTGGTTAGTGGCGGAATCGAGGTGAATTATTGCCCCCTCTTCTCGATCTCTAGTGTGTCTGGCTCTTTGCTCTGAATGGCGCTGCTTACTCACACTATGAGGTTAGACCAAAAGGAGAGGAGCTGAGTGAAAGACGACATGCAATCCGAGACCGTCTCGAGCAGACCTTAGCAAGCTAGCCAGCCGGCCGGCCAGCTGGCAAGCTTGCCAGAGCAAAGTCGCTGGCCGGCCGGTGAGCAGCCGGCCGGCGAGAGGGACGAGTTGCGGTCAAGTTTGGCCGAAAGCAGCAACCTGCTCACTGCTGCACCAAAGCTCGCTGCCCAAATGCCGCATCAAAGAGCGCCAACATGGGCTGCAAGAAAGTGATCTGATCTTGTTAAGACACCCTCTGGCTGGCCTGTGTGTTCGAGAGAGCCAGACTGGAAAGGCAAGACTTTCGCTCGCTTGCTTTCCAGCACGTTTGGCGCGCCCACCAAAGCGAGCCAACAATTTCTCATCCCCTAAACTGGTCCAATACTGCACCATGGCGACCACAATCGCCCAGCGACAGCGACCTGCCTCCAGCCGCCAGTCCACCTCGCTCGATCCAACGGGCTTTCAGCAGGGCCGAAGAGTATCACCTTTTGCGATTTGTATCATCATCTCGTCAAAAGGGACCAAAAGTGCAACAAGGTCGCAATTGATGCTCGCCCCAAGGCGTATAAATATACACAAGCTAATGGGTCGCCCATTTTCGGGCGCGAAATGGAATCATCAACGAGCTTCGAGAGTCTCTCGTCCACTTCTGGCAGCCAGCTTGGCCAAAGTTCGCCCTCTCTACCACTCAAATGGGCCATTTGTGTGATGCAGCAGAGACATGGAGCGACAAGTTTGCGGCATCTAAAACTAGCGAGCTAGTCTGTCGCGAGCTTGCCGCCGGTCTTGCCAGAAAGAACCCCGAACAAAGTGTCTTAGCTCCTTCGGCTTTCGCCTCTTTCGGCCACCGCCTTTGCTTGGGTCTGAGCTCGAGTGCTAATCCCAATTGGCTCTCATGCAGGCCAGCCATTTGTCAGCCTGGTGATGAGTGGGCTCTTTTGTTTCAAGAGCGAAAATTTGAAGGCCAATAGGGAGAAATAATAATTTGCGGCCCACTGTTGTTTGGCAGTTATGATTGTGGCAGTTGGCAGTTGAATTGGTTTCCTCTGTGTGGCTCTTTCCGCCACTTTTCGCTCTTCACTTGGGCGCCTGTTTGGCGAGATTGAATTGGCAAGCGAGCCGCACAGGAGCACCACTTGGCGGAGAGCTTAGCCGTCGCCAAAGAGTGAGAGAAACGGCACAAAGCAAACAATGGGCCAGTTGCAGGTGCTTGGTAGGAGTCTGTCCAGCCGACTTGGACCATCTCAGCCATGAACTTGACCACCACAAGCACTCGTCGGAGTGCTCACTCATCTTGTTTCACACTTTTTCCCTAAACACGGCGCCAAGGTGAAACACGAGCCTCTTCTCTGTGGCCAGTTGACAAGGGCCGAGACGGAGTTCAGCTAAGCTCAAGCTCAGGCGAGAGAGGGAAGAGAGTTAGAGAGAGAGAAATGCAGACTAGGAGCAACAAACGTAAACAAGATGCAACAAGTGCCAAATGGACTGCCGCCCGTTGTCGTCTGGCTGCGGTTCATTAATTGACTGGGAAGCCCAAAGCTCTCGGCAAGCCCGTGGGCAACGGCGGCCAATGGGCAGCCCACTTGACAGTCTGGTGCCACATGGCTTTGTGCAGCTACCTTGGCGGGCTAGAGGCTATTTGTCGGCTCAATTTGGCCGTCTCGGCGGGCTCGAGTTCGAGTTTAAGTTTGAGAGCGGCAGTTAGACTTGGAGACTGGGAGTGAGAAGTGGAGAAGAGAGCGAGGGGGAGAAGAAGAGATTGAAATAAATTTTACAATCCACTCTCATATTGGACGATTCTCCAATTGGTGTTCGCTTTGGTTTTAAGCCGAGCCGAGACTGAGAAATTCGAAGGCCAGACACGGGGGGCAGAATTGTTTGCGTGGGCGATCCGACGGCGCCCAGCTAAGCTAAGCCGGCCGGCCGGCCAGACACACTTGGACGCCGCTCGTCCCCATGCTCGATGTTTATAACCCCACTGCAATGCACGATAAAGTGTTGCTGATAAATATTCCCCCAGAGACAGAGACAGAGACTCTTGTTGAGACTGACAAAAAGAGTGAAGAGACAGACGTCTCACTCAGAGACAGTGCAGTTGTCCCGCAAGAGAACATTGGCCAATCGGGTGGCCGGCAACTGTGTGTAGCTTGCCACTGGCCGACTGTTTGGCTAGCTGGCTAGCTGCTTGGCTGCCTGGTTGCATGTGGAAGGAGTTCTGGCGGGCCTGAAGTTTGCCCGATAGTGTGGGAGATGGTTGGTTTATTATTGCCCATTCATCAGAGATCAATTGAATGAGCGCCGCTGGAAAGGGCCGCCAGACGCACGCTGGCTGAACACTTTGTGTCTGTGTGTTTGTGTAAAGCACCCGCTACACAGT
>Ga0268247_10000588_pt1 | contig 12018 bp, 6 predicted proteins | sample AgamicOrMae_FD_200245 | JGI IMG/M metagenome (GOLD analysis project Ga0268247, IMG submission 200245) | Agave microbial communities from Guanajuato, Mexico - Or.Ma.e (v2) (version 2) | ecosystem: Host-associated > Plants > Phyllosphere > Phylloplane/Leaf | place: Guanajuato, Mexico | collected... | reverse complement strand
CGCCGGAACGGGCGCAACCTTTCCTCCAAAATATACATCGGCGACTTAGCTCGCCGCCGCAACTCATGCTCGCTACCACTAGCTAGCAGTCCTTCGTGGCTCTCCATCTGGAACGCAGGCTAGCCAACAGCTTTGGCCAGCGCCTTTTGGGAGTGAAAATTTCAATTGCAGAATGGAGAATGGAAAGAAAGGAAGAATAAAACATATTGCTGCCCATTTTGTCCATTTCGGCACTCTTTGACGAGCGAGGCTAAACTTGACAAAGCAAAAGGCAGCCAGATACAGGGAGAGAGAGAGAGAGAGAGAGCAAAAGCAAACACACCTCCCTCTCTTGCACTGCGGCACCTCGTCATTGGTCATCTTTTATCTCGTCTCTCTCGCTAACTCCCTGCAGCAAGGCCCCCACGCTTATCGCCATAACTCTTTTGCGCCTTCTCATTGCTAGTTGGAAAAAGGCTGCCTAAGTGAAAAATTGATTTCTCGCCTCGAGCACTGAAGCTCCATCATTTAGTCGCCGTTGTTGTTGCCTCTTTGCTCCTCTTAAAGACTGGGCCATAACTATCAGAGGCAATGAATGGAGCGCCATCGGTCCCCTTCCAGTTGGCCGTCCGTCAGTCTAGCTTGTAGGCCGAGTGGTCGGAGAGTCAGCTAGCTAGCCAGCCAGCCGGCCAGTTAGGCAGCGGGCCGCCCAGTTGGCCGCAGTCCACCACCATCCGCTCCATAAATCAATATTCAGCATCTTTTTGTTGCAGTGCAAAATTTCTTCCAATGGGCAAGAAGAAGAACTCGTTCATCTTGTCTCGTTTCGTCTCCTCTACTCCTCTGCTTCTTCCACTCTGCTCGTCCACTTGCCCAGTCAGAGCTCAAGAGCCACTCTTGAGGCGCCACTCTGCTGGCATCGAGCTCCCTTGCGCCCCATTCAGAGTGGCCGCCACCCCAGAGAGCCGCCCAGCATGAGGGGGCAAATTTATTTCCCTTGCCTATCCATATTTTGGCCATATTATTCGGCCGAATTATTACGTTTATCTTGCAGCCCAAAAAGCTGGTGGCTAATTTAATTGGTTTAGTCTAATTTTTCAGCCACTTCATGCTAGTCTCCGTGCGGCCCTTGGCCGTTTCCACTCGACCACTGGTTGGCCGCCGGAGCAATTGGCCAACTGAGCCAACTCGGCCTCCAACAGGCTCGGGCTCGGGCTTCTCTGTGGGAGATTATGCGCCATTATTATTATTACTATTATTATTACTATTATCATTATTGTTGCGCCTGGAGAGTGGCCGGCGTGTTTGCCTTGGGCGCGCCGGCCAAGTTCGCCGACGAATTTCGGCTGCGGTGGTGAGGCGGCGGCGGCAGAGTGTGTCTGGCGGGGCGGCACTTGATCGCTGAACAAACGAGAGCCAAGTGGAGAAAAACGGTCCCTGTTTGGCCTTCAGCCGCGAGCTCGCCATCCCTTACCTCTGGCCTGGTAGGAATTCTGAAACAACTTTAATTCAATGCATCACGACGATAATTAATCCAGATGCTCGTTGGGCGCCAAAGGCGCACTGGAACTGGAGGCAACTCTGGCCGTTTGTTTGTTTGCCTTCTCTATTGAGTCGGCCCTCTCGCTGCATCGTTCTTGTCGGGCCAAACAAACACCAATCCAATGGCCACGCTGCCGACCTGGAGACTCTGCATGAACGTTTTGGCCAACGATCGTCTTCTATGGCTGGCTCGGAGCCGAATTGCCCGCTCGACACACGAACACTCGTTCCAAAGGGCTGGCCCAGGTGTCTGGCGCTGAGCTCGCCATTGGCCAGCCTCCTAATTGAACGGCGCTCTCCTTTTCGAGGGGAAGCTCGTCGGCGAGCCCATCCAATGGCTAGACGGGTGCATAATGGGCAAACGGCCGAGTGGCTTGGCCCTGGCGCCAGGAATCAGACGCTCGAGAGTTTTGGAGCTCACTTTGGAGCGAGAGGCTGAAAACAGGCAGCCGTTTTGTTGTTCATTTTGTTGTTGTTGTTGTTGTTGCTGTTGTCCAAGTGCGTGTGTTAACCAGAGGAAAGAGGAATATGATTAAGCGGCTCCATTCTGCTTTGGCCAGCAGCTCTGAGTTCTCAAGTTGAAGAGGCCATTTTGTGGCTACGAGCAAACTCTGTGCACTGGCACCAGATTCAAGTGGACTCTGAAGTGAGTGAGGGAGAAGAAGATTTGCAAATTAGTTCGCCGGCCGAGCGCCAATCCCAATCGAGGAGACGACCATTTGATTGGAGTGGCTGTGAGCTGACTGAATTTGTGGCTCCAAATTTGGACGACCCTAGTGATGTGTAGTGTGTTGTTCTGCTGTTGCGGCCAGCAACAGGCGATTCCAGGCTCTCTCCCACAATCGATTCCCGCGGCCCTTCGTTGCGTCCGTTGGCCAATCTGTTTTAGCTAGCCACTAATTGCAAATGGGTTGTAATTGAAGCAAAAGGCGATTCGAGTTTGAGATAATATATTCAGTCCTTGCGATAGAATAGGCGAGTGTGTCCAACGGGCCACTGGTGCTGGCAGGCAGGCGTGCCATCAGTCTGTGCCAGTGTTCGCTGGGTTCGCTCGGCGCGCGCGCGCGCCTCTTTCCAGTTCGCTCAGCCCGAAGGCGGGCTCTCAGTCACGCCCACACCCAACTAACCGACCCAACCCCCCGGCTCTCGATGAATGTATCCACACGCGCGGTCCAATCGTGCCCATACGATCTCGGTGCACCCAACCACGATCGGCCGTCGCCCGCAGCAAGGCGAGACCGCCATGGACATCGCCCTGAGGAAGGACCTGATCGACATTCAGGAGCTGATCGCGAACCCGCCCGGCTGGAACGCGGGCCGGGCCCGCTCGGAGCGCCGCCGGCGCAGACTCAGAGAAAACGGCGGCCTGTGGCACGAGCCGGCGAACAACAAGGGGCAGTGCGCAGGGACCAACTGCGGGCCTGGTTCGCCCGCGCCCTGCGACGCGGAGGCGTGTCGGCCCGACGACTCGGACGACTGTTGCCCCGAGCAGCGAGCTCGCCAGCCGGCCGGAAACCACCAGGCCAGGTGCCAGTGCGCCGCAACCACCCACCAGCAGCACCCTCGAGCTCGCTGCAGGACGGCCAGCCGGCCGGCCGGCGAGTGCGAGTGCGCCTGCGACTGCCACTGGGCCTCGGGGGGCCACTCGCGGCGCAAGAGACGCTCGCACCACCGCTCGGGCCACACGCACGACCACGAGCACCTGCACGCCGGCCACAGCCACCACCATCACCACAATCATCACAACGATGACCACCACCACCAGCGGCTGGCCCACGCGCACCGGAACCAGTGGGCGTACCAGCGGCTGCGTGTGTCGAGCGGCAGCGAGGAGCGCCGCTCGCCCGCCGCCAAGCTCCGGCCGGCGCCCGCCGACTGTGAGCCGGGCGGCTGCAAGTACTCCAGTGATAACGCGCTCAATCTGGGCCACTCGGCGGCGGCGGGCCCCGCCGCCTCCAGGCTGAGGGCGCGCGGCAAGACCCTGACCGGCGGGCTGGCGAGCAGCGAGTTGCGCGCCCTCGCCCACCTGCGTGTGTGCGGGGCGGGCCCGCCCGCAGAGGAGCGCACGCAACGCGCGCACGCGTCCCCCAAGCGGCCCAGTTCGGCGTGCGCGCTCGCCTCGCCCACGCCCCCGCACGCGCGCGAGGGGCGTGCCGCCGCCATCGACGCGTGTCCGCCGCCAGACGCACTTCTGGGCGACCGGCCGCCCAAGTGCGCGGAGGAGCCGCCGGCGCCCAAGCGGCCCAGTCCGAGCGGCAGCTTCCGGTCGCACACCAGCAGACGGGCGGGCGCCCCAGTGCAGGTGGGCGGCGCCAGCAGGCTGCTGGTCGTCTGGCCGCAGAGGTCGCCGCTGAAACGGAAGGGCGCCGCTGGCTCGCTGCAACAGTTGCCGGCCGAGGGCCAAGTGTCGGCGGCGGCCCAGCAGCAGCAGTCCCAGAAGCAGAAGCAGCGCCACAAGCAGCACAACTCCATCGGCGCCAGACTCTCGCTGCTCCAGTTGCACAACTTGATGCGCAGAAAGAGCTCCGCCGCCGCCGAGCGCAAGTCGGAGAGCGGAAGTGCGCCCAGCTGGAGAGACGAGGAGCCGGAAGGAGCCAAGGATCGCTTGGGGACGAGCGCCGGCCAGACGGCTGTGGACGCGGAGGAACAGCAGCCGGCCGGCAAGACGGCGGCGGCGGGCGGACGTCGAATGGAGCGCCACTTGAAGGAGGAACAGGGCGAGCCTAGTGTGTTGCTGATGCGAGCGCCAAACGGCGCCAAATTGCTCCACACGAGACCGCTTGCCGCGCTCGACGACACCAGCCAATTGTATGCAATTCCGAGGAAGAGTTTCTCAAAGGTGAGTAGAGCAGCTCTTTGTTGCAGCCGCTTCCTCTCTCGAGTTTGTCTTCCTCACTTGAGTCTGTCTCTCTCGAGTTTGTCTCTTCCTCTCTCTTCCTTGATTCTGTCCAGACTAAACTGGAGTTTCCACGACAAAAGTGGCCGCCGACGTGCCTTTGCTGCCGGCCTGAGAGTTTGGTCCAGTTTCGTGTGAGCCCTAAGGACTGGCTCTCGGCGAGGCGGCCAGTCGGCTCGTGCGCTCGACGTGCTCATTAAAATGTGCGATGAATAATAAACTTCCCAATGCACAAAACACAGACTGGCTCTGGTCGCACACAGTGCACAGTGGACAGTGCACAGTGCACAGCGCGGTGTCAACCGCGCGCTCCACGCCAGTCCTAAGGCTCGGCCGCCAGCGCGCCACACAAGCGCCCGATTCCAATTATTTGCCTTGGCGGCAAATTAAAGATAAATCCTAATCTCGCCCGAAACGCCACATGCGCCGCCGCCTGCACGTTGACAACTAAATTAGATATAAATCAGAGCGTCGCTGGCCGCTCCCACCGGCTCGCCAGACCGCCCGTGTCCCAGACAGTGAGCAACACGACGGCGCGACTGTCCCCGAGGAGCGAGAACTGACAACTCTCTCACCTGGCTCGCCACGTCCAGCCAGTGCACAGCTTGGAGTGAGCTCTAGTGGGACTGTGATCAGGACGGTGGAGATAAACATCGGCCAGTGTTTGCTAGTCTGCAGCGAGCGCGGCCAATCGAGCGGCCGAGCTAAGCTAACCTCTGCTTCTGCTTCTGGCTGCTAGTCTTGATCTTGGACTCGCTCAAGTTTGTGTGCTGCCTGTGTTGCGGGAAATGGAAGTAGACGAAAAGGTTCCCACAGAGCAAATGGGCCGCCAGTTAAATCCATTAGGCTGCTCAGTTGGGCGAAAAGAGCTGAACACACAGAAAAAAATACTTGCCAGTTTCTCGCCAGCCGATTATCATGCTCGATGAGACGGCCCAATGAGAGAAAACAATCAGGCCAAGTCTATCAGTTGGCTTCGATCACTCGCCCGATTTGTCCATTATTGCAAATTTGCAAACTGGAGTCTCCTAATGGCAATTGGCCTTACATCTGCAGATCGACCGCCGCCTGTTGAGTGCTTTTTATTCCGTTCAAACAAGACAAAGTGAGCAACAAAACGCTGCTCACTTTGAACTCTGATTCACAAATTTTGATGGTGGAATTCTGATAGCCAAATTCTGATTCGGAAACTTTGCTTTTGGATTTGAATTCATAGAATCCAAATTGAATGAATTCGGCGCCCAAACTCAGAGACGAAAACTGTTTGATGATGAGGGCTCCTGATTGCAGGCAAATGGGATGCAATTTGTTGCCATTTTGCGAGCATTTCGTGACCTTTTTTGAGGTTTTTAACAGATACTAGTGCTAATTTCCACCATTGCTCGCCGATGCAAAGTACTGCAAAAAAGTCTAACTTCAATTCTGCTGAATCTAATCTCATTTGCGCATCTTGTCGATCTTTCTGCCGCCTCAGAGGGGCGCCAAAACCATTCATCTTGGCGCCCAATTTGCGTCCATTCTTCATTCGAAACTTGTAACTGACCAGAAGAACTCTTCAACACGCCAAAAAACGCGCAACTGTGCCCTCATTTCCGCCCACTCGGCGCACTGAACCCCAACGGAAACGGACGCAAATCTCTGCAACAACAAACACTTTTGGATGCACTTTTGCACCCAAATGTCGAACGTGGAATACAACTGGCACTCTGGCCACCAATTGGCGCCCAAAACTCGAAATGATAAATGATAAATTTCGTGCAGCAACAACAACAACAACAACAACAACAGAAGCAGCAGGTGGCCGACGGCTCCAGTGCGGCGCAACAGACCCAGTCTCCGGGAGGCCAGAAGAGCCAAGCGCCGGAAGGGCCCGCGCTGACCAGCTCGTCGGACAACCAGTCGAGCAGTTCGCCAATTGCGTCCTCGTGGGACGAGTGTGTGGACTTGGTGTTTCCAGCCAATGGCAGTCGCTGGTCGTGCGGCGGCAAGACGCAGGCGAGAGGAGCTCGCGGGGACTCGCAACCGGCCGACTCCAACGCCTGTCTCATTGGGGTGCGCGTGGAGCCAGCCGAGCGGACGGGCGACGCGAGCGGAAGTGGCAGAGGAAGTCTCAATGGCAGCGGCAAGTGGTCGCTGGCCGACTCGGGCGGGCCCGGCTACTGCAGCGTGCGGCCGGCCGACCCAAAGGAGGGCCGCAAGACGGAGAGCGGCGGCCAGGCGGGACACTCTGAGAGGACAGCCAGCGAGGCGCAGAAGACGCCCACCGAGCCTTGTCTGTGCTCGGGCGAGGCCAAAGAGTCGCCGGAAGCTTTGCCGAAAGAGAGCCCTGTGGCGGAGGGAGAAACTTGTTCTAGTCAGGGCCGAATTAAGGAGCTGGAAGGTGGCCAGCGGGAAGAGTTGGCAAGCCAAGAGCAGCGCGATCAGGGCCAGCTGGCGAGACCTAAGAGCGGCCTGAGTGGCGCCAGCGCCGAGCTGATCAGGGCCCAGAAGAGTCTGGCCACGGCGGCCGCAGCCAAGGTGCACAAGGACCGCATGGCGCGCATGCTCAAGTTCCACTCGGACTCGTACCAGGCGGCCAGCGGGGGGCCCACTCCAAATGCACTGGCCTGCAAGCCGGCCCACTCGGAGCCGGTGGCCCAGGTGCTCACCGTGCGCACCGGCGCCGAGCCCGACTTTTGGTTCGAGGGCGCGCCGGAAGGAGCTTCGAGGGCGACGCTTCCGGGCGGCAAGGCGGAGACTGGTGGTGGCGGCGGCTTGTCGTCGTCGGCGGCCGAGCAGCGGCGGGGTCTGCTGGGCTCCAAGTTGGCGGCGGGCGGCCTGTTGGCGGGCCAGCAGCAGCAGCAGCAGAGGGCGGCCGGTCTGGGCAAGTTGGAGGAGTTTGCGCCGCACCGAAGCGGAAACAACAGCGTCTGCATGAGCGACTCGTCGCCCTCAAACAACGGCGCCGACTCGGACAACTCGGCCTCGCTGGTGGCCGCCCGTCTGGCCGCCGGCCGCCAGCAGGAAGAGCGGCCCCCGCTGCTGGCCAAGCGAGCGAAGCTTCCGGTGAAGAGTGAGCCCAAGGGGGGCCCTCTGGGAGGCATATTGTCGCGCATTTTGCTCCATAATGGGGGCGACAAGAAGGCCAAGGCGGTCCAGAAGACCGCGAGCCAACAGGTGCAAGTGGCCGCCCCTGCCGGCGACCATCAACTGGCCCACCAAATGCCCACCAGCAAGGGCGGCTCCATCGGCTCGTCGGCGTCGCCCACCATTTCGTCGAGCTCGCCCAGCGACAGCTCGAACAACCGGTCGCCGCAGTTGGCCAGTGGGCAGCAGGCGACCAGTGGCGAGACACTGGGCGAGGTGGGCGCGTGTGGCCACCAGCAGCATGACGACAAGCTGGCCGTGTCGCGCTCCAGACGGCCCATCGTGCTCGCCGGCTCCAACGAGATGGAGCGCACCAGCTCCAGCTCCAGCTCGGCCCCCTTCCAGCAGCAGCAGCAGCAGAGGCTTGGTCTCAGTGGCCAGGGCGGCCACACTCAGCTGCTGGCCGCCCACGTGTTCACCAACGGACTGCCCCGCGTGGCCTCCTACTCCGCGAGCACCAGCAGCTCCAGTGGCAACCCCGCCGAGCCCAGTCTGCAGGTGATGCCGAGCGAGCAGTTCGGTGCAGGCCCCCAGACGGCAAGCTTGTGCAACTACCACGCACTGAACAGGAGCCAGCTCATCCCCGCCAAGTACAGCCACTACCTGCCCTACAATTTGGGCCGCTACTCGATGCACGAGCAGTGCGAGCTGGCCGGCCAGCAGCAGGCGGCCAGCCAGGCGGCTGGTCAGCGCGCGGGCGCCTCTCTGCTAGGTTTGCAACAAGCAGCACCACTCCACTACATGCAGTATCCAATGCACCAGCAAACGGGCGCCCACTTCCACCAGCAGCCAACCTTCGAGACCTACGGCGGCCGTGGTGGCCTGCAACAGTCTTTGGGCGGCCACCCGCAACAGTCTCTGGGCGGCCACTACGCCCAGACGGCCCAGTTCGTGGCCACCAACGACGAGTCCATCTACATTCCGCCCTCCTACGTGGCCAACCCGCACGAGCAGCAAACAAGCAACGCTGGTCTGCACAACTCGGGCCTCAGTTATCGGGCCCAAAATGCAGGGCAACAGCACTTCCGGCTGGGCGTGCAGCCAACAGGTTACAATGGGGAGCACGAGCTCGCCCAGCAGCTGCGCTCCGCGTCCAGAGTGAGGGAGTCGAGCTCGGCGGCGGTGGGGCGGCCGCAGGAAGTGCTCCGGCGGCCCAAGAGCTCGCTCGACTCGCTCCTGCTGGCCAACGGGATTTCCGCCGGCGAGCAGCTGGGCTCGAGCGGAGACAAGGGCGAGTGCGACTACGCGCCGGCGAGACAGCGAGACACGATGGGAAGGGACTACCAGCGGGAGAGAAACAACGGCCATCAGGAGAGATTTTCGAGTGCAAATGAGACCAAGTCGAGAGCAAACAGCGCCAGCCAAATGGCGACATCAAATGCAAAGCGAGACACACTCAGTGGCGACAGTGAAGAGCAGCGGCTCAGTTTGAATCAGGCTTTCCCCGCAACTGCATCAACCAGTTCATCAACAAACACCGGCGGACAATTGCTCCGTCGGCTGGAGTTTTCCCTCGAACAAAACTCAATCTATGCCCCGGGCTCTAATGGGCCGCCCGACTCTCAGCAGGAAGCTCAATCGTCGTCGTCGTTGCAACAACAACAACAACAACAACAATCTCACTATCACAATGGAAACAACGGAAGCGCCGCAAACGGAAGACCACTGGACACCAGCGGCAGCAGCAACAATTCGGGCGCAAGTCAATTGACCGTTTTGCCAGCTGTTGCCACAAATGCAACAGATGAACACCATGAAGGCCACCATCAAGCGGCCGCTCTGCACCATTGGCCAAGCGGCAGATTGGGGAAACCAAACGATAGATTGAACCCCTCAGGAGATAATGACAATGGACAACGTGTTGGCTTAGTTGGTTACAATAACAACAACCACAACAACAACAAGGACAACAATTGCAACAAGGAGAACTACAATCAGGAGGAAGTGCCAAAGATGGAGGTTAGGGCGGGAAAATTAACCAGAGTTTCCATTGGGGCTAAAACTGTGGCCAAAATTGAACAAAGAAACTGCCAGTACAATACTCACAATAATGGTTCAAGATCAACTCTGCTAAAGAAGCCTCATTGTTTCATCCAACAAGAAAACAAAGTGGACGAACAGGAAGATGAAGAAGGCGGAGTGACAATCTTATGATGAAAAAAGATCACACACAACTCATTGTTGCAAAATATTTCTATTATTATATATTTTTTTCTTTGTTATTGTTATTTGTTGAACCATACAGAAATACTGATTCGCGGCCAATCAAGTGGATGAAGGGGCATTAAATTAAAGAGGCATTGATTGCTATTCTTTGACCTCTAAAAAATTGGAAAAAAACAATAACTACTTTCATTAATAACGTAGGCTCGAATTGATTGTCTCTAACAGGGCCTCGCTCTAAACTCTACAAAGCTAACATTTTCTTTTCTTCTCTGACTCAGTTGGTTTCCTTTACTCTCCTCCAGTTGATCATCATGATTCATCTACAAACATCCCGGGCAATTTCGTTTGTCCTGCCGTAATAGTCGGCTCTTTGATTGTCTCTGACCAGAAAATCATCCTCATCACTGACCAGTAAAGTCCTGCCTTTTTTCACTTGTTTCTTATACTTCAACAACGCTTTCCTAATCGAATGCAGTGGATCTCTTGCCGGCACCGCTTCTCCTATATACGATCTCGAGCCTACCTCGTAATTGCAGGACTCACGTACTTGTTTTACCAGTTGCTCGAGACCCTTCCTGTTCACATTATGACAAATATTTCGATTTGGCTCCAGGGGGTTCATGACATATAGCACACTATTATCTAGTTTCTTATCTCGGCTGGATTCTAGCAAGTTCAGAGAATAGCGATCAAAATCGAACGACGAATAGAAACGGAAAAACCTCATTATCAAACCTGGAAGCATCTCGTTTAGCTCATCTTCGTCGTAGTGTTGCTGGACATTCACACCCGAGTCGTCATACAGAGATCCACCGTTGAATATATCCTTGAATGAAGGAAACAATGGCCTAATTGGATCGTCGTTATGCTCGTTGTCGTTTCGCTGCCCCATTGATCGGTTCCGTCTCCTCTTTAGCGGTCTGAATTCGTACCTATACTTCCGCCCTACGAACTTGGACGGACAAGCATCTATGTCTCCTTGAGATGGTGCCTCTGGACTGGATGGTAGATAAGGTGTGGTAGCGTTCTCTACCTTCTCGAGGGCTGTTTGCTGTAAAAAAAATATAACTAGCGACAAGAACTGAAAGTTGGTCATTCCTATTCCGGACACTTTGGAAGTGATAGAATTCAACTTTGCATAGATTCTTAGATATATCACAAGGGCAGTTATGAGGTTATTGTTGCGACACAATGAATATAGTATCTCAGTCATCATTATTCCAGGTGGCACGGTTGAATTTGACTCCAATTCTCGGTAATCGAGGCCAAGATCGAAGCTCAAATCACAGTCAATATTGGTGACCCGTGATGTAAACTTGATTATTGGCACTTTCGCACGATGTAAGCATAGTACACCGAATCCATCCGTTAAAGGCATATATTCCCGCAGAACATGATCAAACCATCGCATAGCTCCACGAAAGCCACTGTTATCTTTTGTCTCACTATAAATACTCTTATCTAAATGGACTAGTTGCGTCGACTGGTTCTCTATTCGATTGGAGGAAGCGGTCGCATGGAATCCGCTTTCAGGTGCTTTTGAGGCCATATTTCGAAAGGAGTTGATGATCTCCTGATGATGGTCTAGTCTTCGTGTGACTACTAAATCAAGATCTCCTGACTCAGAGGCCATGTCAGTGACGGACGATCCGAAAGGCATAAGTTCATAGTTGTCGAAAATCCCCGAACAGAGTATCTTCTCAAAATTGACCAATGTGACGAAACGTAGCTTCAAGGCCACTAAAGACATCATGTTGTTTGATATAAGGTCAGTGTAGCTATTGAAATCCAGTGAATCTTGACGTTCACTGGATAAACGGACTTTCTCAACAGGAAATGGTGTTTTATGATCATCCAAGCTTCGTGCTAATCGTCCATTGTAGCGCAATATTTTCAAAGATATAGGTAGTAGACCATCCACGTGACGTGCTGAACTTGCAACCCTATCCGCATCTTCAACGGACTTGAACTCTATCAGAGACAGCCTAGAGTGACCTCGTCTGTTCTCTTTTTCTATCTGGTAAACATGCTCTATGTTCGCGAAATTTGTGTTGAGATCTATGTGTTCTAAGCCGCCATGATCGATCAAAATTGACCGCTTCGCCAGGTTCTTGGCATGTGATACCATCTTGCAATAGCTAGGAAACTTGTTAAGATAGCTAGTCGCTGCCATGATGGCGATTGGGTTATAGCAGTATGTCGTTCAAATTGGAGGATAGATTGGCTGTGGTGAGACCAGGACAATGAAAAATGTGCACATGTTTTGGTTTGCACGCTTGATCTCGGTCCCGCCGCTAAGACACGCCCCC
>Ga0268247_10000586_pt1 | contig 12043 bp, 14 predicted proteins | sample AgamicOrMae_FD_200245 | JGI IMG/M metagenome (GOLD analysis project Ga0268247, IMG submission 200245) | Agave microbial communities from Guanajuato, Mexico - Or.Ma.e (v2) (version 2) | ecosystem: Host-associated > Plants > Phyllosphere > Phylloplane/Leaf | place: Guanajuato, Mexico | collected... | reverse complement strand
ATTCAGACTCACTCGCTCATCCTGCCAGATCCTCGACTGTCACTAAGCAGTGGTGTCTCAGTTGGGCGGACAGAAAACCAGATGAGTGCCAGTCTGTTTGTTTATGTCTCTCTTTGGCACGAATTGGGCGCCTGCTCGAATTGGAGCCAGTCTCAACGGGCGGCGAATGTCGAAACTTTTTGCCAAGTCATCATCCAGTTTCCCTCTTTGGCTCTCTCTCTCTCTCTCTCTTGTTCTAACTGCTAGCTCTTCTCGCTAGCTTGGCACCTTTTTGGCGTTTTCTTTCTCGTTTTGGCTAATTATTTTGCACGATGAGCACCGTGAATGAACTGTGCTTTGTTGTGGCGCACAAAAGTGACAATAAATAGTCTATCGAAGGGAACTGGTTCCAATTTTTGTTTTTGGCCGCCGTGTTGATTGCAGAGACAACTGTTTTTCGTCTGTCTGTCTAACTGTGTTGATTGCTATGCACTGAAGATGGACCGAAAGCCTTGAATTTATCCTCGATTCTTGCCGGCCACAAATGTCAACACAGAAGATCTGTGAAGCTGTTCCACTGGAACATGAATCACCACCATCCGTCACTCACTTTCAAGTGTCGCTCTCGTGCCTCAACTTTTGTTTTCGCTTTCGCGTCTAATCCGGCGTTTGTTCTGGGCCAATCAGACGATTAGATTCTAATCGTTAATTGAAATGATGGAGAATCCGCAAGAGAGACAGAGAGAAAAAATAATGCAACCAATCAGATCGTGGCGGCGTGCATTCGAACAACATCAACAAGCTTGCCGCGCACGCCACCTGCTCGCATCCAATCGGCCGCCATTAGCCCAGGCATCTCGCTTGCCGTCTTTGCCTCTCTCAGACCGTCTTGGGCCAAATAAAGCCGAGAAGCTCGCTGCTCATTGGGCGAAGCTTCTCCTGCGGCAAGCGAGTCGAGCCGACCTGCTAAGATCTTCCAAAAGGGTGCCTTGACGTTCGGTCGGAGTTCCCTTTGAGCTTGCGGGGAACTGGCAAGACTTGCTGCACTGGCAGATCGGCGCGTCTGGAAGCGGATAAACATAGATCAAGCTTGTGCAATGCATTGGACAACATCTCGTGGCACTGAGGTGAACTGAAGCAGCCGCAGTGTTTGCAGTTGTTTTCGAGCCAACTTCTTGGGCTAGTCCTCCGGCTGCTGCTGAAACAACTTGTTGATCGGGCAAAGCTCCCTCTCTAGTCGGCGGTCTTCGCCTTCTGATTGGGCGCCAGATCAACTTATCAGCTCAGGTTAACGAGCCAGTTCTCGAACAACAAGGAGAAAGAACTCTCGCTCTTAAGTCTCGCCCTCTCAAGTGCAGCCAATCAGCCCGGAGAGAAGCCAGCGAGAGCAGAGTGAAAAGAGACAAGTAGTTGGGGAAATATGCCGCCCGCAAGCCCCAAGACAGTGTCTAGTGACTGTCTTGGGTAGACAGAGCCCCGCTGGGAACTCGTTTCTGCATTTGCATCAAAGGGCAAAAAAGGCTCATTTGCAGCCACTTGAAGCGGACAACTCTTTGCCCACACCTCAAAAGTTGGGTTTTCCCGCGGGGCTTTGTTCCAATGCCCACTCAGAATTGGGAATTTCGCTCCTTTCTTTTCCTCTTTGGCAATTTCTGCTCTTTCCCTCATTTTATTGCGTAAGTAAATAAATATAATCCATTGCAGACGAATCTCCAACAAACTCTTTCTCTCGAAAAGCGCACTTCCACGCGCTCTACCTTTGGCGAGCAGCCTCCTGCCCTTGGCTCTATCACAGCTTTTTGCTTGGCAGTTAATGTTGGCCCCGCCCCCTCGAGATTTCCGGCCAGGAACTCTGTGTCTTTGTTGTCTTTTTTTGTCCAATGCGGTCAAAAAATCATCACTCTCCTTCCGGAGCTTAGGTGCGCCCGCATGAGGGTCCAAACTGGAACGGCGGCGCCCACGAAGACGGCCACCAAGGCGCCCACGTTGCTTAGCTTGGACCTCGAGCGCGGCGAGCCCGAACTGCTCGGTGGACTTCCCACTAAAACCTCCACCTGGGCCCCTCGAACGCCGCTTATTTCCGGCACCAGTCTGCACTCGTAGGTGCCGCTGTCTGCCCAGTTGGTCTCGGCCAGCAGGAGCTCACTCTGCAGGTGTCCTTTAGCTTCGTCGTTCTCGCGCTTCACTTGGATGTGGCCCCGCGGGTTGTTGTACTCCAGACTGACGTTGTCCTTGTACCAGTAGATGTAGTGCTGCCTCTGCTGCAGTGGTTGCTCTTTTTGCTGCTCTTTTTGTTGCAGTTTGCTCGACGACTTCCGCCTGGGCGCCTCGCCCGCCAAGTGCTGCCCCCTGGCGGCCTCACTTTCCGCCAGCTGGTCTCTGGCCTTGCCGTTGGCCCAAGTGCTGCTGCTTGGCGCCTCCAGCTCCAGGCTTGCTCGAGGCGCCACCTTCCGGCCTGTCTGGGGGGCTTCCTTGGGCGGCGGGATCTCGGCCGAGTGGAACTGCACGCGACAGGTGAGCTGGATCTGCTCGCCCTCGTCCACCTGCAACTGGGGCGCCTCGAGGATTTTCACACGGGCGCTGAGCACCTCCAGATGGAGCTGCAGCTTGGCCGGCTTGGGCTGCGAGTTCACCTGGCACTCGTAGTCGCCCTGGTCTTCGGGCCTCACGTTGACGATCTCCAGCACCCAGTCGTTGGAGTCCTTCGGGTGGATGGGCTTGAAGCGCAGGTCGCTCGTTAGCAGCCCTTGGCCGAAGGTGAGAATGCGCATTCCCTTCATCCAGCTCACTTTCAACTCTTCCAACTGCTGGATGTTGGCCCTCAGTCGGCACACCAGGCGCACCGTTTCGCCCACATCGGCGCGCACTCTGCTCGAGTGCTGCTCCAAACTTGTGTCAAAGTACAGCCTACTCAAGGCGTACTCTTCCTCCTCCTCCAAGCTCGCCGCTCGCCCGCCACCCGCGCCACTTCCGGCGCCACTGGGAACTCTCGAGCTGCCGTCCTCGGTCTTGGGGGCGCGCTGGACGCTGGGCGAGCTCGCAGGCTCGCCCATGGCGCCATCTGGCCGCTCGCGCTCCTCGTTTCCGGCCGCGCTCGGGCCCAAGAGGGGCGCCCACCTGGCTGGCTGCTGCTGACTGTGCACGGGGCCCATCTGGAGGCTGGTCTGCGGAGTGGCGGGCGGCAGTCTCGCACGCGTCCAGACACCATCTTGGCCCACCGGAAGAGGTGCCACTTGGGCCGAAGATGCGGGCGCAGACTGGGACTGGAGGTTGGTGGGCGCTTGTTTGCGTTTGGGCTGCTTGCCCGAGTTCACTATGGCCGCCTGCTGCTGCTGCTGAGCTTGTCTTCTGGCCGCCGCCTCACTGTTGCCACTCCGGAGGCCAGTCTGCACCTCGGGGCCCACCGGAATGAACTTATCTAGCGACTCGCCGGCCTCTTGCTCGAGCTCCTTGGGCCGCTCCTGGACGCTGGCAACTGCCTTGAGCTCCTCCTGGCTCCAGTTCATCAGCAATTCAGATTGTCTGCGCAGTCTGGGGCGCCATCGATCGGCCCCCAGACTGTCCCTGGCGGCCTGCTGATTTGTCACATCTTCTGCCAGTGTGTGTCGAGGGTGGTTGTTGTTGGTTTTATTGTTAGTTTCCGCTGACACGAACTGCGCTCAGAATGCTCCATTCTAGCGCCTCTCTGGCCAACGTCTGTCAATGATGGCCCCATTGGCGCCCCCGTCCTTAGCTGCCCCACCTGCAGGGCCACCCACGAGCGGGCGCCCACTTGAGACGGTCAATTGGCGGCGGTGAGAGCGAGCCTCCAATTGGCCAGACGACTCGCTCGAGCAGCAGAGACAGAGGCAGAGGCAGAGAGCCCATTTTGCGGCTTCTGCTGGTGTAGCTAGTCTAGTGGGGCGCTGTTGCCATGTTGACAGGGGCGCACGTGCGTAATGAAAAAATAAAAGAGCCCACCAGCGAGCGCGCCCAAGCGGAAGGGGCGCACACTCGTCCCCTCGGCTTTGGGGCGAGTTTAAACAAAACAAAACAAAGATAGAGACTCTCTCTGTCTTTGTGAAAGAGAGACTCTCTCTTTCTCTTTCTCTTTCTCTTTGACCGCCTCCAAAAAACAACGGCGCCCCTTTGCCAACGTTTGGCAAATGTTTTGGCTTTATTTTTACTTTTTTCATTTTATTTTTATTTCCTCTTTTGTCTCTCGCCTCTGCACTCTGGCCAGCCGAAGCATGGCAGCAAGCCCGCCGACACAACCAAGGTTGTCCCGATTTTGGGGGCCCCTTTTTTTATTGCTCCTATCTGGCCGCGCCACAACATTGGCGCGGCCACACAGGCCGGCCCAACAAAACAAAACCTCTTCCTTTGCCCTCGTGTGTGGGCCAGATTTCGCTCCCTCCGAGCTCGCCTTTTCTTGCCCCATTTCCGGTGGCCACAAAGAGACACAAAGATGGCCCACGGAACCTCCTCACTTTGGCCCAAAATTCCGCCGGACGGACTCCAGATTGGCGCCCTCTCTTAACTGGGGCGCCTTCTGGGCCTGCGCTCATTTGGCCCCTTTTGGCTTCAAAAGAACGAGTCGCCCAATCGCATTAACCGCAACCAGTTTGGGCCTGCACTTTTCATACTTTTAACCTCTTTTTGGGTCTTCTTTCTGGTCTTTTTGGGCGACCGAAAGGCCGGCAAGCAGCCAGGCGCAAGGTGCTCCAAACTGCCGGCGTCTAACTAAGAAAAATGAGCACTCAAATTTGGGCTGAGCTCTTTTCGCCTCCGGTCAACTTTTCCTCTTCCGCCTTTCAGTCTCCCTCTCGCTCGGACACGAAAGAGAGCAGCTTTTGGACTGGGACACAAACATTGCTCCCTTTTGAAAACTTTTTTCCTCTTTTCTGCGGCCCAAATTTGCCCTCAAAGAGCCACCCAAGTTGCGCGTTCCAAGGAGCTGACTAGCTCTAGTCTTCCGCCCAGAGTTGCCGCCACTCCAAGAAACGCGAACAGACAGGGACAACCTTTGATCCTGAGCAGCCACGGCGTGGACCTTTTCCATTTGATTGCGACAAAGTTCAATGGAGCAAACTGGGCCCCACTTTCTCCACTCGTCTGGGTGGAATTTTCCAGAGGACCAGCTCTGGAGAGAAAATATCGCCGCCCAAATATCACCAGAAAGAGGCGGAAAACCTCAAGAGAGATGACCAAGTAAGCTGTTTGTCATATGGAGCTTGTTTTAGAGGAAAAAAGCGGGCAAATTTAATTAAAAGCTCGCTCTCAGCAGTCGCGTCACGCAGCCTAACCTCCAACTGCTGGCTGGCAGACCCAGAAGGACTCCTTGCGTCCACTCGGCCACTGGTTCGGCTCAGTGGGCGCACCAAAAGCGAGAGGCAAAATGGAAAAGAGGTTCCTGAAGAGTGAGGGCACCAGAAGGAGCCCATCAGTTGAGCTCGTCTTCGGGATGCTTTGGGCTTGCTGGAGATTTGGCCAGAGCCAAAGAGGAGCACTTCGAGACCATGTTGGCGCCAAATCCGCCGACTTGAGCTGGGGAAATGGGCAAATGCAAATAGATTCGCCCAAAATCAGACCTTAGCTCTGGCTGCTCCTTTTCCACTCTCCTGCATTTCGCCCCCTTCACACTCTTCCACCATCTCTTCGCCCATTTCTCCCCATTTCAACTCTCAATCCAAGTGCCAATTCGGCCATCCTGGGCCAGCATTTCTGACGCTGGGCCAGCCACACACCTCGAGCGGCCATCTTGCACGAGGCGCGGCCATATTCATGGACTCACAAATGATCCGCCGAGCTCGTGTTGGCCTCCTCGCCTGCCTGCCCGCCTTCAGACTGTGCCAGAGGAGATATCTCGAGCGGCAAACTAATGGAGCATTCAGGCGAGCCAAAAGGGAGAGCAGTGGCCCAATTTGGATGGAGATGCAAGGCGAGGTGATGCTCCTTTGGTGCCGGAGCTTTGGTTGGCCAGAAGTGGGCATGAAAGCAAATTGGCAGGTGGGCTTGATCTGAAGAGGCGAAATAATGGAAATGGGCTTCCTGGTGAAGACTTTTTCAGACTTTCTCAGACTTCTTGCCCAAAAGTCTCTTGCCTTTCAAACGGAGACGCAAAAGCCTTGCAAGGGCGGACACTAAATAATCTGTAGAGAAAGTCCGTAGAGAAAAACAAAACAAAACAAAGCAAAGCAAAAGAAAACAAAGCGAAATTTCCCATTCTGCACGCAGAGAGCGCGCGCCAAATTGCAGATTCTTCTGCAGCCAGACCGAATCTCTAGTGCTTTTGGTGCAAGTGGGCACTTTTGCCGCTTTGGCTTGCTGCAAAATCTTCTCCTCTCATTAGATGAGCTTGGGAAATTTGCACCGCCGAGGCCAAATAATGAGCCGGCGCAAAGAGGGGCCAGATGAGAAGGTCGAGCGAGGCAATCAGCCCACCGGTGTTGGTGGGAAAATGGCCTTCATTGGCCGCGACACAAAAGGCGGCTTCTGTTCTCGGTTTCCTGCCCCTCTGGGACCCCTCCAGACAGTCTCTCATTGCGCCCACTTTTGTCATTAACAATCCCACTTTTCTCATCCATAATTCATCGGAGAAATCGCCATCCAGAGCTGCGCGACGACCACTGTTCCAAAGGCGCAAAGGTGTCAACGACAGCTCTTTGCTTTGGGAAAAGTGGGCGCTGTAAAGACCATTTCTCGTAACAAGCGAGCGATGATTGCTCCGAGCGGCCGATTAATTAACCAATCAATCTTGCCGCCGCCGCCGGCCAGTCCTAAGGGGCGAGTCTGCTTTCTGTCGAGCTGCTGGCTGGCTGGCCCCAAACTGCGCGAGCTTGGCGGCGCATCTCGTTGGCCTGGAGGAGAAGAGGCCGAAACAAAAGAGGAGCTCGCATTTCAATTCAATTGGCCAGTCGAGTTGGGTAGAGAGAACTCAGTCTCAGGCGAGCTCATGCGGCGCCTCAAAGCTGGGCCGTTTTTCTTCCATCCGCCCAAACCGGAAGCGGCCTTCTGAGCTTGTTCTCCTCTTCTTAGGGCATTCGGCCCTAGAGAGCCGCTCCTTAGGGCCGATGGAGTTTTGATCTGCGGCGGGCCTGGAATGAGCAGCAGCAGAGAAGAGGAAGAGGAGGAACAAGGCCCCATAAGTGCGCGTGTGGTCTCGTCGGAGTTGCCACGCGAACAGGAAGCCGAGGAGGAGGTGCTTCTGATTGGTGGGCCAACTTATCGTTCGCTGGAGGAGCCTGCGAGAATTAACTAGATTGTTTTTGGCCAGTCGGCCGCCTTCAAGAGCCAGAGGGCAGGGCGAGTGGCGCATTGGGCGCGGGTCCCAGTTGCTGGCCGCAGTTCAAGCCCAAGGGCCAAATGGGGGCCAAGTGCCGGCCGGTCGGACTGGACGCGATTGCGCTCGCTTGGGAGCGACGCTGGTGGCCAGCTGTTCGCCGGACTGGCCCGGCCGCCCAATCCGGTTAAATGGGGCTCGTTGTTGGTGGCCGGAGGCCGCAATTGTCTTGCTTGGGCTTGGGTGGCTCTTCGGCGAGAGGCCGCAGTCCAGTGGTGCGCTCGCTGAACGCAGAGGCCGAAGAGGAAACATTATAAAATTATAATAGTTTTTGGGGCTGCCCAATTTCATTGTCCGTTTGATCATCATCGAGCGGGCTTGCTCCCAGGCTAGCTGGCTGGCTGGCTGGCTGGCCATAGTCAAGAGATAATAACCGGCCGCGTTGGGGCGCACAAGTTGTGCTGCAGAGAGCGCGCCAGAGGCAGTCTCGCGGCGGCCCAAAGCACGCACACAGAGCGGCGCGCACACAAAAGGCCGCCGAGAACTGTCATTGCAAGAGAGAGGCAAATGTTTGCCCACAGCTCTGCGCTAGGAGCTGGCATCTTGCTCGCCAGCTCCAAGGCGCCAGCTCAAGGAGGCCGCAATCTCACGATTAGGCCGCCCGCCCCGAGCTCATGTTCAATTATTTTGATGGCGCCCACCCGCTGGCCCAGCCCTTTCCGGTGTCTTCCGGTGGCTGAGGGGCCCGATCGGCCGCGTGGGCCGCGTGGGCGCCAGTCTGTGGCGAGGCAGGTGAGCGCCAGGAGAAGGAGTAGTGGCTCACTGGAGGCGGCAGTTTGGAACAAATTGTTCCCCATCCGAGAGACTCTCTTCCTCTGGCTCTTGCTGGGCCACAGAGCAGTCTTGCCAGCGGTCTGCACGCAATCGGACGATCACTGTCCGATTGCGACCACGATGCGACACAGATCGGCGCGCAGACTGTCTTGGCGGCCCCCTCGAGCCGCCCGTGGACGCTCTTCGGTCGCCTTTCTGCCCAAATTTTCCAACTTTCCGCAGCTCAGCCATCTCTTGAGCTTCCGGAGCTCGTCTCGTGCGCCTAAGCTGCTCGCTCGACGCCGCAACCGGCGGCCACCTGTCATCGACCGGCGGCCTTCCGCGAATGAGCCCCCGCAGCTAGTCCGCGCTCAGCCGGCGCTTGTTTGCCGCCCAATTCAATCAGGAGCTTGGCTGGGCAATAATTGATACTCTCGCCAAGACTGTTTGCGGGCGGCAAGTCTTGCCGAGGGCCAAACGAGGGTCCCAAGTGGCGGCCGAGGCGAGTGGGGCGCACTGGGGCGGAGGACTAGCTGCGGCGCGCGGCAAAAGGCGGCACGCGCGCACGCAGCAACACAATGGGAAAAGCGCGCGGCGTGCTTCACTCTCGCGCGCCGCTCGTCATATGTGTCAACTTGTCAACAACTTACCAGACTGCTTTCGCTCCGTCGCTTCAATTAGCAAATTATTCTTCCGATCGCCCGCCTCTTGCTGCTCCATTTGTTCTTGTCGATGTTCTTCTTCCGGCCGGGCGGGCCAGTTTGCGCCCTCGCCGATCTGCAGCCACTCGAGCCCGCCGCCTCGGACCAGCGGCGCTCCCCGATGGCAGTGGCCGGGGCCGAGCAGCATCACTAGTATCAATGGAAGTAGCCACAAGGCCCCCCTGGTGGCCAGAGACTGGCTTCCGGCCCGCCAGCTCGACGACGGCCCGACGCTCATCTCGGGCGAGCTTGCAGCTTGGACGCGATGTGGCTGGCGAGGCGGCGCTTGCTGCTGCCCCTTTGCATTGGGGCCTCTCTCTTGGCGCTTCACTGTTGCACTTAATTATGCTCTCCTGCTCTCTTGGCCTCCACTCTTGACTCTTGCTGGCGCACAAATGAATCACCTTGTCTCGCAGACACTCGCGAGCAACTCTGCCGCGGCCGGAAAGGGCGACCAAAGAGGCGGCCGCCTTGGCAAAGAAGCCGCCCACTCAGCCAGATTTTTCCCTCCGCCTCAGACTGCTCCTGCTCGCTGGCCACCCACAAACATGCACTCGTCTTCGCCCAGCAACACACACACACAAGTGAACAATGGCCACTCGCCCGCCGGTCCCAGTCCCAAACGGGCTCGATCTTTCCTCTCGAGTTGCCGGAGCTGCGCAGGCGCACTCGTCGGCTGCTTTCCAGACGCGTCTCTTCCACCTCCGCCTCCACTGGGCGTCTTGCGCGCCTGACCTTAGGTCTGGCGCCCCACAGGCCACTGCAGCCGCCCGGCCACTTCCGTACACTTTGACGCGCGGCCCAAAAGGAGCCGAGCGAATCTGAGTGGAGCCGAGTGGACGCGAGTGGCCGAAATCCAATCAGGGGGCGACCTAAGGAGCGGCTTGTGAGCGCCTCCTCGCTCGAGGTGCTGCCGAGGAGGCGCCCACAAGCCTCCATTTGGCCACATTATTGCAGTTCGCGCTCGCCTTTTCACCAAAAGGCCGCCGGAAGTGGCGCAGATCATGAGGCTAGCCATTGGAATACTAGCTAGTGGTTAGTGGGAGGCCTCGGCCAGAGACAAGGGTAGGAAGAGAGAGATAGGGAAAAGTTGCCAGTGGGGAGATTTGGGTCTGTATATGAGCTGCTGGAGGTCATTATTGCGGATTCCGCTTGTTTGAGCGCAAAATATTTGCCCGCCGAGTGGGCTTTGTTTTGGCTGCGCGGCGCAGTCTTTGGCTGCCTTATGCTGCCGGTTTGTGTCGACTGGCCGGCGAGCAAGCGAGCGAGCGAGCGAGCCAGAGGACAAGCCTCACACACTGACTGGGCTCTGTTCGTGGGCCCAACACGAAGAGAGCTCATTTGGCTGCATTTGCTCGGCCGGAAATGTGCAAAGGGGCGCCCTTTCATTAGGCAGCTAGTGTGTTGTTTTTGTTCTCGGGCCAAGTTTGCGACAAAAATTCCAACACAGAAAGCCGCCAGTCTGTCTCTGTGAACTCCATTGAGGCCTCCGATGATCCAAACTGGTCCAGCCGCTGGAGCATTGAGCGGCCGGCGGAAAGTTGCCGGCCAACTCTGGCCACTTTCTCCTCGCAACTTGCTGGCCAAACTGCCACTCTGGCTCAGATCTCGGCGCGCTCATCTCGGCGCTTTCCGGCCAAGCGCGGCCAACAATTGCACGAGGAGACAGTCTGGAGTTTTGCTCCTTTGGGGCTCTGAAGCTTGCCGTTTGGCGCCACTAGAACTTGGACTAACTTGCGCCGCCAAGAGAAGGAGAAACACAACGAGGGAGACAATAAATATTTAACATGCTTGGAGGGAAAAGATTGTTAATGTAATAAGGCCCAGCAGAGCCAGAGGGATGATTAATTCATTAATTCATTGGCACTTGCTGGATGGTGCTCAGTGCAAGTCTGTTGTCATAGTCTCTCTGTCTCATGGACCATTTTCCACACCGCTGCTCTGCTACTTTGGTGCAACTCTGCAATGGTGTTGTTAGGCCGCCGCACTGCTACTATGCCGCAATGCTGCACTGTTGATGTGCTGTTACATGCGAGTGGCCGCAGACTGTCATGGGCAACAAGAGAGGCTGCTCACTCGTGGTGCTAATGGCATAATGAGCAGATTGCTCACGCTGTCTAATTGATTTCTGCCAGACCAAAACATTGTTTTCGGCTCAAATCGAAGCAAATCAAACGAAATTGAATCAAATTGAGCCAAATTGAATCAGCTGCCAACTCTCGAGCGGGATTCGATATAAATGCACTCAAAGAGCTTAGTTTCGGCACACAGTCACAGGCCAGAGTTGAAGGACACTCGTTTGGAGGACACTGATTAAAGTTGCGGGCTCAAAGAGGCGAAAAAAGTTGTCAAAATTATCAACTTCAGAAGATTAAATAGACGGTAGTTTAAGCTAAGTAAAAGAAAAACAATCAAGATGATCAAGTTGTTGATTGTGGCACTCGCCTGTGTTACTCTGGTGCTTGCGGGTGAGTTTTTTCGGTGAAATTTGTGCAAATTTTCACCGATTTTTCGATAAATCTTCAGAGACAAAATTCCCAACTTTTCACTAAAACGAACGACTTTTCATAATAAATGAAAAACCAATCAGAGTCGAGCCGCGATGGACACATCCGAATTGGTGAGAATCGCCGACGCGAACAGGCCGAGTCGAACAGCAGCCAGGAGAACGCCATGGAGTCCAGCTGGGACGAGCCTCGCGGGCAGCAAAACGGACGCTACTCGCTGATGGGCGACCAGCTGGACAGACTGAACCAGTACGCCAACCACAATGAAAACCAGCAACAGCAGCAGAGACCCAGCCTCTTGGGCAGACAGCAGGACGGGCAGAGACGCGGCGCGGACAGACGCGAGCGAGGAAACCGGCTCGACAGGACCCGAGACCAAAACGGGCAGCAACAGCAGCAGTATCAACAACAACAGCAGCAGCAGTACCAGCAGTACCAGCAGTACCAGCCACAGCAGCAGCAACAGTACCAGCCGAGCCGCTTCCAGGACTTCAGCGGCCAATTCTGAGCGAGAGATAGTCTCAAATTGGTCCAGTGGGCGCAACAAGTCGCGCTGGAGACCGAAAATTGCTGACAGTTTGCGGATTTCCGATTGAAAATTGGAAAACTTGAGCAAAAATCATGCAAAATGATGCAAAATTTGCAGAGATCTGCCCGGAAAAGCTTCTGGAGGACTCCTCAAGACGCCCCCCAGCTGACCTCTGGAGGCGCGTGCCGTCTCGGCGCACAGTCTCTGGAGGTCGCCGGCGAGCTTGAACTGGAGACGGAAATCTGTGGGGCAG
>Ga0268247_10000585_pt1 | contig 12061 bp, 11 predicted proteins | sample AgamicOrMae_FD_200245 | JGI IMG/M metagenome (GOLD analysis project Ga0268247, IMG submission 200245) | Agave microbial communities from Guanajuato, Mexico - Or.Ma.e (v2) (version 2) | ecosystem: Host-associated > Plants > Phyllosphere > Phylloplane/Leaf | place: Guanajuato, Mexico | collected... | reverse complement strand
AAGACAACTTTGCGCCTCAGTGCGAGCGCCGCACACAGTCTCTGGAGCGCAGTGTGCAGAGAGTGTGTGGCGTTCTGCACAGACTGTGTGGAGAACTCTGCAGAGTTTTGCATTGCAGACAGTCTGCACTTGCTCGCCGGCCGCAAGCGCAACACAGTGCCCACCGCGGCCAGTCCTCAGGGCCACGCTCCGCCGCCAGAGCCAAGGGCCGGCCGAGCGAGAACAGTGAGAGAAAGCCGCCCCACAACAACCACAGCAACAACAATTACACCACTCGGGCTGGACTCTCGCTGGCCGTCTGGCTGGCCCGAACTTGGCGCCGTCTCCCGGCCGACAACCATTAGGAGCCGAGGGCCGAGCTGGCGAGCAGGTTGGCCGCCCAGCCACTCGGTTTCGGTCTCGGTGGGCGCTCCGAGCGTCTGGCCGTGGTGGAGCTCGCCAGAGACCAGCTCTGCCTGAGAGCTGGTCTCAAGCTCGGCCAGGCGGCGGATAATCTCTGGCCAGCGACAAAGAACAATGACAGACTGCTTTCCGTTTTTTTCCCTCTCCCAGTTGGGCCTTTTTTGCCCACTTCTCGGCAGTCTTCGGCAGCCAGAAGATCCATTCCAGAGGCGGCCACTCCGGGCGGCAAGTTCGTGCACAGCTGAGGGCCGCTTGCAGGGCGGCCAGCGAGCCGTCGGGCGGCCGGGCGGATGGGAGCGCGCCGTGACTGGCGCTTGCGAGCGCAGAGCCGCCTCAATGGGGGAAATAATAAGCTTCCAGCGGCCAGCCAGACGAGTGGCGACTTTGAATTCTTTTTGTCCGAGCCAGTGGAGCCAGTTGGGCAAGTGGAGCCAGTTGAGTGGTTGGCCAGGCGGAGAGCTCGGGCTGCTCTGCTGCAGTGCTGCGGCGAGAAAACGCCGCCAGGCTGCAGGCACGCACTGCTGGCCCGCCGCACACAGTCTGCGGGCGAACAGTCTCTGCACGCAGCGCGCCCATAGACTGTGTGCGGCGGCCCACTGCTCTGCGCTGGCGGCCAGATACTTATGCAACAGGCGAGGCGGCGGCGCAGGTGAGCGCCGCGACGAGACGGCTCACACGCAGCCCCGCCAAGTGAGTGAGAGAGAGAGAGAGAGACGGGCGGAGGGCAGCGAGACGGAGAGGGGCGGCGGCGAGCTGGCCGGATGGCACAAAAGAAGCCCCCGGCGGCCTCGGCGGAGTCTGCGCAACAAGGCAACAACAAAGGCGCGTCCGCAGTGCAGCCGCGGGCCCAGGGTGGCCGGCGGGCAGCGGGCGGAAGGTGGAGAGCGGCGAGTGGAGAGAAGCGAGCCAGAGAGCCAGAGAGACAGACGGACGGAGAGACTGGGCGGAAGAGCTGACCTTGGGCAGGGGTGGAAGAGTGTGTGTTGGAGAGGCACAATGGGCAGTGTGTGAGGGCTGGTGGGTCGCAGTTTGGCTTCGCTGGTTAGGGCGAGTGGCGAGCTTGGGATCCTTGCAGCTCGGGAGCTTGGCAGCGAGACAGACGGGCCGAGCGAGACAGAGAGAGAGAAAGAGGCAAGATAAGGGGCAGAAAAAGAGCAGAAAACAAGTGTGGCGACACTGGAGACAAAAGCAACAAGAGTGCGACACACGCGCACGCTGAGGCGCTGTGCTGTTGCGTTCGCGTTCGCCTTCGTTGTGCCATTGGCGCACACAGTCTGCAGCGCGCACAGTCTGAGGCGAGCAGGAGGCGCGCACGAAAGCAGCCAGAGGGCGGGACTGGCGGCGAGCAGTTTGCGCCTCGCTGGAGACTAGGTCTTGGCACTTTGGGAGCTTCGGAGATTTAGAGGTTCGCAGATTCTGAGAGCACTGCAGCTTTTAGCCAGTTCGAGTGTCTGAGGAGAAAAGGCAACGGTTTGTAGGAGTGTGTTGTGGGGCTAGTTTGCAGGAGGAGAAGCAGAGCCAGAGGAGATTGTTGGGCAGAGTCAGACGATCTGCGCGAGGGAGTTGCCTCGAGAGCCTGTTGCTTTTGTGTGTCCGGCCGCGAACAGAGAACACTTGGCAAGCGAGAGAGGCTCATTAGGATGCCGCGACAAGAAGAGAGAGGCAAGCAAGAACAAAGCTGCAAGTGTTTGCCGCCGATCAAATGGCGCCGCTCCAATAGGAAGCAGCTCGATTAGCTTAGGAGCTTGGGAGCTTGGGAGCTTGTGAGCTGCCCCCAGTTAGTTGTTGTCCGTTGGGCCACTTGGGCTCGCGAGTGCAGCGAGACGAATCGAGGACTGCCGCTAAGAGAGAAAGCTGGTCAAGAAAGAAAGAAGGCTTCTTGAAATAAAGCTTCTTGAATTAGAGGTTGTCTAGAGAGAGAGAGGAAAAAGGAGTCTGCAAATTTAGTGCCGCTTCCAATTGGCGCGGAGCTGCGAGAGTTTGGCGCGCGCGAAAAGCACTGCTGGACACTGCTGTTTCTGCTGATTGAGACGAGACGAGAGAGCACAGTGTGCGGCGGCGGCGGCCACGCTTAGGGTCGCTAATCAAATTGGATAAAATTTCATTAGTTTTAGCAATAAAAAGTTGGAGCTTTCCAAAGCAGCGGAAGGCTTGCGAGCAGTGGTGTTTGGCACGAGAGAGACCGGCCGAGCTTGTGGGCAAATATTGGAAAGAGAGGCAGCTTGGCAGTTGTGTGGCGGCTCTTGTTTGGAGGCAGAAGAAGAGGCACAAGAAGAGGCAGAGAGAAACAGGTGGCAGAGGTGGCATGCAAATTGGGCTCGTCGGGAGTGCACAATTTGGCAGCCTTTGGAGCGCCAGTTGGCCTTGTTGAGCGCTGGCTTAGCTCCGGCCGGCTCGTTGGCAACCAGCAGAGCCACAGAGCCGCGGAGTACAGACGGAAAATCTGTCCCTCTGGGCTGGCTCGAGTGGGCAAGCTCGGCGAGTGCAGCCACTCACTCGGTCGCCGCTCGGCTGGCGGGCTCTTTGTGTGTGCCCCACTGATAAGGAGACCAAGAGCAGTTGCCTGGTTTCCGGCGGCTCTAAGCTCTGCTGTGGGCTTTCCTGTGGGCCTTCTTCTGGGCGTGTGAGACTGTGGGCCGGCCTTGGTGTGTTGCATCATCAGGTGCGAGCACGCAACGAGGCAAAACTCGGCGCCAAACGAGCACAAACGCGCGCTCACTCCAAGCCGAGTGACTGACGCCAATTGCACACAACACAACATAACTTCTTCATCATCAACACAACATCATCATCCAGAAAACTTGCGCCACTCGTCCTGGTCCGCCGAAAATCAAGCTCCACTTAGAAGAGACTCAGGCGAGCAGCTCGGCCGGCTTTATTTATTGGTCCGGCAAATCTGGAACGAAACTCTTCTCGTGGCGCAAGACCAAGAGGGAGAATAATTTGAATTGGAAGAATTTGAATAAATAGAAGAAGAAAGAAACAAGCTTCTCGCCAAGCTCCAACAAGCTCAGCCTCCAGTTTCAGTTGTTGGGCATCGTAGCAAAGATCAGAATCGATTAATAATCCGGCCAAGTGGAGAAGTAGAAGAGAAGGAAAGAAGTGAAGAAATAAAGAGTCGAAAGCAACTCGGAAAAGTTTTCAAGTCGTTCGCCTCGTGCCTCCAATGCAACGGGGAGAGTAAGTCGCCCAAAAGTGGCAACAAGAATTCCAGATCTTCAGATAGAGAAAACTTTTCTCGCCCAACAACCTGTTGCCTTGCACGCCCTCAAGAGCTGTTAGCCAGAGAGTTATTTACTAGCTAGACTGGGCAGAAGTCTCGTTTTATTACTAAATTATTTCTCGCGAGGAGGCGATAAAACACAAGCCAAGGGCCAAACAAACAAAGACAGCCCCCAGAAACTCGGACACAACAAAGAGAAGGCGCCCGATTCGTCGCCAAGCTCAAGGGGGGCGCCTTCTAGACCTTAGCTCTGGCTCAGCTTGCACCTGAGACGAGCACCCTTTGAGACGGAGAGAAACAGAAGCGGAGAGCAAACAGAGTAAACACAGTCTAAGGTGCCCTAAACACAGAGGGAGACAAGAGTAGGGGCAATCAGAATGGCCATCAGAACGAGAACAACTGAGGGCTACCAGCAGGTGGAGCTCACCTCAGAGCTGCTGCATGGTCAGAGTGGCCAAATTCAGCAAGTGATATCAACCGTTCCATGTACAAAACATTTGCCCTTCTTCTTCTCCATCCTAATGGCCGACATTTTCCTCTTTGGCTCGGTGCTCTTCTTTGCCATCTATGCGGCCCAATATGGCGACGGTTTCAGCCTCGAGCAATCCAAAGAGATGCCATTCAAGCAATTCAATTTGCACGCTTTAATCATGATTACAGCATTCATCTATCTCAATGGACAAGCTATAACTGTTTATAAATCCAATTATTTGGTTAAGCACAAGTCAATCAATATGCTTTATCACTTTGTTTTGCATTTATTAACCATTGGAGGAATCCTGGGCGGCCTCTACATGGCCTACGAGGCGCAGGAGGCCAGCCAGTCGGGCCGGCGGGCAAAGACGAGCCACTTCTACTCCATTCACTCATGGTCGGGCCTCATAACAATAGGCCTATTCACAGTGCAAGTGAGTATTCAGGTTTTATCTCTTTTTGATAATCCAAAATCGGAAAATCGAGAATTTCTAGCGCAAACTTGAGCGCCTTTATGCAGCATTGGATTCAGTTTAATCCAATTTTGACCACCAATAGTCTCCCGACCAATAGTATCTCGAAACTAACCTCAGTTAAACAATTCAAAAATGGGAAATTTCCACCTAATTTGCACCAAATTTGCCCCAAATTTGCTCCAAATTTGCCTCAAAAAACGGAAATTCCAAAAAACAACAATTGGCTTCCCGATAACAGTTCCTGTTTGGATTTTTCAGCTTCTTTGTCACCTTGTGCTGCCGCAAACTGACCGCAAGGGCGCGAGCTCGGGCGCTGCCCATTCACCGGATCTTTGCCATGATTGTGCTCTGTGGCTCGGTGGCCACAGTTATCAGTGGTCTCACCCAATTGGCCCGCTTTGAGATGAGCGGCGAGCAGGGCAAATTGGATTATCGCGATCTCGGTTGGTCGACCATTTTGATCAATCTAACTGGAGTTAGTGTCCTACTGGCAACAGTGTTGATCTTTTTCATAACCTTTGTCTTCAAACGACGCCAAGCGCACGATTTGCCAGTTCTATTCAAGATCATACTGCTTGTGGCCCAATTTGTTGAGATAGTGTTGATTTTAGTTGTTGCAGAGTTTATATTTCAACTTGTAACGCCGCATGTGAACAAGGTTATAAATGGGGAACTATTTGCCAATGGGACAAGTTTGACACATTTGTTCAACAATGCAACCCAGTCTATAAACTCCTTGCTCGACAAAGCCTCGCAGCACATCTCAAATTTGGCCAACTCATCATCGTCAAATTCAACCCTATCCAATGGGACGAACATTCTTGAAGAAGCAAGAGGCATCAATGAGACAGCGACAAGCATCAGTTCGATCATTTTGGGCTCAAACAACAACAACCAATCGTTGCAAACGACATGATACTTGGCCAGCGACAAGAGCCAAGACCAGATCTTTTTTTTTTTTGAGAGAACAAAACAAAAAACGGGTAAAGAGAATAGGTAGAGAGAGCGAGGAAATGAGAGAGAGAGGCTTGAATTAATTCAGCTTTAAGTTGACCTAAGGGCAGACTGCTCCCGAGGGAAGAAGACAATGGAGAGACTCTTTTTCCTATAAAAAAACGCACACTCAAGCAAAGTGGGTCTCTCTCACGCTCCGAGCCAGTTGGTCTGGGGCAACAATTGGAGAAATTGGACGAGAAAAGAGAAGGAAGAAAAATGCAACAAAGTCGCCGGCCAAGTTCACTGCTTGTTCTGTCTGGTGACTCAAAAGAATCAATCGAGTCAAAGTCAAGCTCGAGAGGATGGCAAAGGATTGAGACAGAGACTGTCTGAGACCACATAGAGGACTGTCTCTCTCTCAATCCTCTTTGGTGAGACCAATTCCGTCGAGAGCTGCTCCCAATCTACAGGATCTCCTCCTCATGGAAGCTCACACACACACACACTCATGATCTGGCCAATCCTCAAGCGAGCCAAAAGCTCACATAAACCTGGCTCAGTGCAATTGCAAAATGCAAGTCAAACACAATATAGATACCCACTCACCAAGGAGATATAGAAACAAACAAGTATAAATATACATCTCATATAAATATGTCAATATAGATAACTATATAAATATTTAACCCAACACAACTGTGGGCCGTCTCAAGATTTGTTGGGCTCAAAGTTTGGCCCCGAGCTGAGGTTCTCTTTTGAGGTGTTGTTCCACATTTTTCGGAACCACAACTCGGAACTCACTCAGACTCGGTTGGACCTAAGCTTTGGCAGCTCGGCTGAGAGATGGCCAGTTGCAGTTGCACAGCAGCGTAGACCAAAAACCAAGACACTCAAGAAAAGGCAAGGAGAAACCAAAAGTGTCCCGAAATTGTCGCCTGAGAAAATTTAGAATTGAAACCAGTGGCCAATTGTGCCTTTCCGAGTGGAAAGCATTGGGGCCAAAATCGCGCATTGCGAACGGAAAGCTCGCCGAGCCAGTCAAACTGGGATACCTTAGGAGGACTAGGGGCACTTTATTGATGGACCCTCGTTGGTCTGTAGAGCAGAGTGTCTGTTTCTCCTTATATTCCCGTGGTTGTCGTTGAGCACGGAGCTTGTGTTTGTTCCAATGGCGTGGTGAGGTCGCCCCTCGGGACTGGAGGAAACGAGGAGAAGGAAATGGACAAGACGAGTGAGCTTAGATCGAGTTGGGAGGAGTCCTCGTTGGAGGGGAAAGATGGGGGAGAAAAAGGGGTCACAAAGTGGAAGATTGTACAGAGGAGACTAGAATCACGTTTGGTGGCCACCCTTTGCAACGAGCACACTCCTCACAGCTCCATTGGGCAAGAACAAATCTTTAATTATTTTAATCTTAGAACTAGTATGCAAAAATCACTACTTTTATCATCATCATCATCATCATGCCAAAGGATGGGTGCTTGCAATGGAGCGTCACTGGCGCTAGACTATCACTCGCAATGGATCAGCAGAAGTCTTGCTTTGTTTTGTTGATGAAGGTGGCCAAATGGGAGCCACTTTCAGGATTGAGGCAAGCGCAAGATTTTTGCTCAGACTTGTTGTTTATCGAGAGACAGTTTCGTCTATTGCAAAGTATCAGAGACCTGAATTTGATGGGAATCAAAATGCTCACGTTGCTCTGGAGAGCTCAGGAAAAGGAGAAATAAGAAAAATATAAGAGAAATAGTAACCATCGTGACCCACCGTCTTAAGGAAAGATTAAAAAAAGCAACATTTATTAGCACAAATGACTAGTGTGGGTTGTAGAAAAGTTTTGTGAAGAGTGTGATTGAGACTGAGAGTGAGAGGCTGGCTTATGAGTGAGCAAGTTGTGGCTGAGAGACGGTCTCACACAATGCAGTCTCACCGACCAATCACAGTGCAGCACTGAGGTCTAGGTGGCTAGCTCAGCCGTCGCGCTCGTGTCTCGGCCCGTCCAGCTCGACTTTGGGAAGCAGTGGCTGCATTTGCTCGGCCTGGCTGGGCTGGGCGGCGACGGAGATCGAGTTTGGTTTCGTTGAGATTGAGTGGCCACTGGAGGGGCTGTTCTTCGACTGGCTGGTTGGACTGCAACTGTTTGAGGGGCCCAGCGTGTCAGTGTCGTCGGCGGGCCAGAAGGAGCTCAGCGCGGCCCCACTTTGGGCGCCCCTCTCCACGCGGGTGGCCCTCAGCGCCGCCAGGTACTCCGTGCGGGCGATCTTCAGGTACGAGGTGGTGCTCACCACCTCGACCGTGTAGTCCGGCACGAAGGGCTGGCTCTGGCTCGAGCGGGAGGCCGTGTCCAGCGTGGTGAGCGAGGGGCGCGCCGAGTCGGCCTGGGCCGAGTTGGGGCTGCGTGTGGGCGCCGCCAGCAGCGGACTGGTCTGGCTCTGCATCTCGCTGGCCACCAGCTGCGGTTCTCCCGTAACAGTGGCCCCTTCCGGCTGGCTGTCGGCGTTCAAGAGCAACTGTTGCTCGAGCCGGCGGGCCACCAGCGAGACCTGGCCCGTGTTGCTGAGTTTCCGGCGCTCCTGAGCTGGGCCGGAAAGGGTGGCTGAATGGTCGCGGCGCTCGCCCAGCAGGCCGCCCGGCTGGAACTGGAATATGGAGCCGGACTCTTTGCGGCCGGAAGCGGAAGCGGCCCCGGAGGCGGCGGAGACGCCGGAGACTGTCCCCGGCTTGGCCGCAGGAACGAGAGTCTGCCTGCCGGCAGACTGTGTGCAGTCCACAGCCTGCTGCTGCACTGGCAACTGCGGCAACTGGGGCAACTGGGCGCCCTGCGACACGACGCTGGCGCGCCCCGGCGACCAGCTGGGCGCCGGCCACAGTGCCGCCTGGCCAAAGAAGCTGAAGGGACCCGCCTCGAAGACGAGCTTCTCGCGGCCACACACCACGTGCACGCGGCCCTCCAGGATCATGATGAAGTGGTCGGCCGGCTCGCCGGCCTTGTATAGGTGGCGCTCGTCGGCCGAGGCGTCCTCGACCTTGAGCTTGAAGTAGATGCGCTGCGAGAGGAGCCGCTTGAGAATGGTGTCACTGATGTACTTGGAGGAAAAGGGTTCCACTGTGGTGGCCAAATACTGGTAGGCAGCTAGACACAGTTGTGGGGAGACGACATTTTCGCTCGATTCGCCGTTGCCAAAATGGGTGAATTGGGCAAAGTCGTGTCTCACTTGGGCCTCCTTGCGGCGCCTTTTGCGTCTGTTGTCCGACAGAGTGTCCGTTTCGTCGTTGATTTCCATCTGCATGATCTCCTCGATGACATCCTCCAGCGTCACAATACCAGTGATCTCGTACACTGGATCCCTGTCGCCGTCATCGATCACCCGGCGCACAATGGCCATATGGGACTTGCCCGTTTTGAACTCGTTGAGCGCTAAATCGAGAGTTGTGTCCTCGAAAAGGTACATTATTGGATGGTTGTAGAAACTGATCAACGTTTTGACTGGCGTTTTATCATCTGGATCCAAAAGGGCCAAGTCCTTGGCGAAGAGAAGGGCGAGGATGTTTTTCTTGTTGCCCGCCTCGTGGACTGGGATGCGCGAGTAGCCGCGCTCAATGATCGCCTGAATGGTGTCAAAATCGAGCGCTGCGTTCATGTCCAACATGTAAACATCCTCAATGCGAGTCATCACCTCGCTCAGGGGAATTCGTTTCAACTTGAGGGCGCCCGAAATGATGTTCACCTCATCTGTTTCCAAATTATTATAATCCCTAGTCACTCTGATGAACTCCATGAGCCTCTCGCGGTCGTAGGCGTGCCCTATTTCCTCGCCCAGCGCCCAGTCGAGACACGAGCTCACCGGATAGGAGAGGGGAAAGGTGACAATCATGCAGAAGTAGGTGATGGACACTGTCTTGGCGCCCACAGCTAGGCCGTGGCGCGAGCAGAAAGCTTGTGGGAGGATCTCGCCAAACATGACGATGAAAATGGTCGACGTCATGACGGCCACAATTCCGCTGGTCAGCTCTTCGAGCAGCACGGCAATGGTCGAGTTGACCAGGACGTTTGAGAAGAGGATCGAGCAGAGCAAGTAGTTGCCCCGCCGGCGAACTGGCTCGATGGCTCGGGCGTATCTCTTCTCGGTCTCGGTGCCGCACGAGATGATCACCTGGAGCTCGTTCTTGTCCAGCGCCATCAGGCCCAGGTTGAGGCCCGAGAAGAGGCCCGACAACATGAGCAAACAGGCCACCACCACGATCTTCATGTACAGCGGCAGATAGTCTTCCTTCACGTAGAGCCTGAGCCATGGGTCTGAGCCCTGGTGGAGCCAGTGGCCCTTTGAGTCGCGGAGACACAGTCCATAGCTGAGCTTCTTGTTCAATGCGGGCGCATCGATGATCATCTGGGCTATGGTTGAGCTCAGGTTTTTGAACTGGAAGGAGCGCACTCGGTCGGCGTGCGTGCAGTCCGATTGGGCGCCACTCTGCTCAGAGGTGAGCGCCACCGACACGTTTTTGTCCAAATTCTTGCCTATCAACATCAGCTCGGTGGGCTCGTTCGCCTTGATCACCAGCAGACCGTCCACAACCTCAGCTCCATTGTCACATCTAAGGCCGAAGACTGCCGGAGTGGAGCCAGCCTCTTCCGATGCAGCGGGGCAGCTTGTTTCCAATTTCACCTCGCGACTCAAACCATTGTTACTGCCTGAACTATTACTGTTATTATTATCCTTATAATTACTACTATGATTGCCGCTTATCTTGGTGTCCTTGTTATCACTGTTGCTGTCGCCGCTGGCGCCCCTCTTCTGCTGGTCCAGCTCTGGACGAGGCTCCTCTTGGTGGCGTCGCTGGCGCCTCTTGAAGGCCGATCTTGGAGATGCGGATGGTCCTGAATTGTTTAGACCTTCTAAGGACTGACTCTGGCTGAGGTTTGTTCTGTTTGAGGCGATACTTGTGGCTTCACTGGAGGCTTCACTTTCCGCTGCACTTGAGGCTTCATTTGGGGCTGCTCTTCGGCCGCCAGTGGGGCGCCATTTGAGATCATTTGCTTTCCTCTTGGACCTCCACAGGCCGCCCACCTGGACTGGTGCGGCCGCCAGATGTTTGCCAAGCTCGCCGGCCATTTGCAGCCGCTGTCCAGTGGCCAAAGTGGCCGAGCTGGACACACACCAAGTGACGAGCAGCCAGGGCACTGGAAGCAGCGATGTCGCCTGCAACAGACTCTTGTGGCCACACCAAAGCAGCAGCAGCCAAGAGATGGCCCGCATGCTTGTTATCGATAAAATAAATTCACTCTAAACTGTCTGTCTGGCAAAGGCCTTCGCGAGTGGGCCTGAGTGGAACTAGCTCGCTAGCTGGCAACACTTGCCAGCTCGCTCGCCCACAAAGCACTTCCAAATATCGGCTAAGCTAACTAGCTCTCTCTCGGCTAACTATTGCTAACTTCCCTATGGCTTAGGCTCGGGCGCCAAGACACCCGCGCATTTGTCAACGCTCCAACGCCCAGCCCAACTAGGAGCTTGCCAGCGATCTGTGCCAATCGATTGTGCGCCGCTGCCAAGATTGCCGAGAGAGCCACCACCACTAGACGCCTCCAAGTGCTGCTGGCTGGCCCAGTCGCAATGGGCGAGAGAGATCCGATATCTGCCAATTTGCGCTCCTCTTCTCCAAGATGCGCCACCACTCACACTCCACAACAACGCCGCCTCCTTACGAGCCTCTAGCTACCCTTTCAATGACAACAACAGCGAGCGATGAGCAAGAGACTTTTGTTTGCAAACGAATCTCTCTTCCCCTCCCGTTTTAGTTTAGTGTCCTAGATGGTGGTGTTCGGCAGCACTAGTTCACGATGACTAGATGAGTTCAGGATGCACCACTAGTGTGTCAAACTAGTCTGTCTCCAATGGTGCCAGGTCCAAGGCGGCACGGCTCCTCCTCATGTGTGCCTGAAAATTGGGCACGAAATTCAACTCTCGAACCGGAGCTGAAACTAAATAATCATCAACTGTATATAATAATCATGATATTTCTCAGCACAAGTGGGCTCAAATGGGCGCTCTTTGACTCTTGCCAAAATGATGATAGTCGAGACGGGCAACTGGTGGTGGTGCTAGAGGTCGCTGCTGTTGGAGGCTCGGCCGCAAAAGAAGCGACAAGAAGTCCATATTGTTTATCGGCCACAACAAGTGTCAACTTTTGCTCCTTCGCCCCCAAGCAAACATGAGGCGCCCAGCTTTCGATAGACACAGCTAACAGCTCATGACTGATTCAGCTCCAGCTTCTTCTCAGTTGCACGCCATTTCTCTCCTCTGGAACCTCATCTTGGCTCGAGCTAGTTTCTGAAAATTACAAATCACGCCAGTGGCCAGCCTTGTTGCCGCTTGTTTGCTTCTCTTTTGGTCCTTGGTGATGTCAACTGTCGATAACAAACAGTTGCTGGATGGAGAAATTCACACTTTTTGTTGCTGGTGCACGCCAATGTATCCTTGTCTATGGCTCTTTGTAGCTTTCTGGAGCTCTCTGTAGCATACGAAGCTACCCGAGTCATGTTCCTCTATGGATCATAATT
>Ga0268247_10000584_pt1 | contig 12061 bp, 12 predicted proteins | sample AgamicOrMae_FD_200245 | JGI IMG/M metagenome (GOLD analysis project Ga0268247, IMG submission 200245) | Agave microbial communities from Guanajuato, Mexico - Or.Ma.e (v2) (version 2) | ecosystem: Host-associated > Plants > Phyllosphere > Phylloplane/Leaf | place: Guanajuato, Mexico | collected... | reverse complement strand
CAATCATAGGAGATGTCTCGCCACGATGGGCTATCTATTTTATTTTATATATATACACATATATCTCGATGCTGCGGGCGGTTGAATTGGAGGAGCTGGAAATGGCGGAAAGTGGAGGAGAGTTTGGGATGAAACTGAAATGAAATGCCCGAAGATTTGGCGGCAGATGCGAGCCAAGAGGAGCACCTTGTAACCTGTTGCAACTGATCAATCTGGCTTGGAGCAAAGGTGACTTATCCATGCGGGTGGAAAAAGTTTTTAATGTCTGTCTTGTGCTTTTGCACATGTATTAACGATTGCAAATTAGCATTTATTTATTTATTTATCTGGCGTTTATTTTTGTACCATCAAAGAGGAGGCAGAGGAAGCAGTGTGAGGAAGAGAGAGAGAAAAGTATCAAATGTAATCTTATAATAGCGACAGTTATAAAAAGAAAGAAGCATATGGAGGAGAATGTTCTCAATCTGGTGCCCGATCTCAAAGCTTGCGATGTGATTGAGCCGAAAGACTTGTGTGTGTGTGTGTTGGTTCGTTTGTTGGAATGATTAAAACTGTTAATGGTGTCCCAGCTTATCAGGAGGATGCTCCCTCGTGTGGCTTCTCTTTCGGCTTTCTGCTCTTTTGTCAATCCATTTGATTTGATTTCGTTTCAAATTTCATTTGGCAACACCACTCAAGTGGGCTGGGCGAACGTTAAACAGCAAACGGCAGACGGCAAACGGCAAACGGCAAAGGAGAAACGGTGAACGATGAGCCACGAAGGAGAAACCACGAACCACGAACTAGGAACGGCCACACTTGGCAAGCCAGAGGCGGCAAGCCAGCAGGCAGTTGGGCTCGGGCTTTAAGGCAAGACAGGTAGAGGAAGCAAGCGGGCGATTCTGTTCGAGAAGAGAGGAGCAAAACAAGGAGCCAGATTTGCGCAAGTTTCCAGTTTTCTTCCACTTCCACTTCTTTTTTTATTTTTTAAAACTTTATTTCTCTTCTCTTCTCTCTCGGCTGGCTTCTTCTCGTCGCCCTTTGGCACTTCTGCTTCTTTCTTGTTGCCCGCCAAAGACTGGCAACACGAAGGGAATGGTGCTCTCTGGAGACGGTGTGGTGCTGTTTGCTCGCATCTTGCCCTCGTTGCCGTGGCGCTGTGCTGGCCTTTGGGCTGCACAGGCGCGCAACACACTGGGCCTGTGGGCTGCTCTCTGTGCCCAATTGGTCTCGTGCGATGCGCGCGCCGCCGGCTCGCGCCACTCGCCTCCAGGTCGCCCAGTGGCGCACTCTGCCTCCACCTACTTCTCCCCCTGCCCGTCTGTCTGTCTGTCCGTCCGTCCGTCTGTCTGTCTGCGAGCTTTCTCCAGCTGGCCCACCACTTGGCCGAATGTGTTCCAGCCAAAGGTGATGCTTCAGTCTGCAGCCAGTCGACTGTGAGGAGGACGAATTTGTTTCCAAATGTTGCAGCAGCAAGCGGCCGGCCAGTGAGAAGTGTGCTCAAGTGGACGAGAGAGGAGCCAAAGTAGCGAGAGGTAACAACAGCAGGGGAAGAGGAGGCGAAGAAGAGGCTCACTTGATTTAGTGGAAGTGTGTCTTCCAGTTGTCCAAGCTAAGTGTCGGTGTCAGTCTTGTTTCGGGCCGCAACAGGTGAGCAGTGTTTGCGCGTGGACGAGCGAGTGTGTTTGTTGTTGTTGTCAGTCTGACATTGTTTCCCAGTGTTTCCAGTTCCAAGTTTTGGGCCTGCAAGAAGCTCCTCTGTCCATTCTGAGGCTCCTGAATTGAGTGAATATTCTCAAATTTGGCAAACAAACTCTCCCAAGCAAGTCCCAAGAGGCGCCTCAAATGCAGCCCCAAGCTGAGTCTTCCATAAAATCTCCTCGGCGGCTCACTAGGGCCAGTCTCTAGCCAGTCTCTAGAGTGTTTCAAGTGAAAGGGCACTTAAGCAGAGACAATATTTGCACAGGAAGTCGATCGGAAGCAAGATATTAGCCAACAGGAAAGCCAGTGGGCAGCCGCAGGAAGAGGCCAGCCGAGCCGCAAGCAGCCAAGCATGATGGCCTGCCAACCAATGGGCGTGCTGCACCAGCCGCAACTGCACCACCACCACCACCACCACCAACAGCACCACACTCTCGGCCAGCTGGCGAGCCCGCAACTCGCCAGTCTCGCCCACAACCAGCCAAGCCAGCAAACGAACCACCAAACGAATGAGCAGCAAAATGTCAACCAGAGCCAAAACCGGAACCAGAGCCAGTCTCAGACACAGTCTCAGTCACACTCTCAGTCTCAGTCACAGTCTCAGCAGCACCACGAACGCGCGTTCCACCAGCAGCAGCTGGCCAGCACCCAGACCCACTACCAAGCGAGGGGCCCCACGCAGCAGTACTACCAAGTGGCCAGTCTGCAGCATCAGACTCAGCAGCAGCAGCAACAGTCGCCCGGCCGGCTGGACGAGAGGAGGCTCGCTGGCGGCGAGGCAAGAGCCGCCGCCAACTACACTCCCTCGGGCCAGATGTACACCACGCTGAGCTTGCCGCCGGCGCCCCAAATGGTCGCCCTGAACGCCCCACCGACGCCGCCCAGCGACGAGCAGCTGGCCGCCAGTCACGGCCACCCACGGCAAGCTCTGGGCCAGGCGCAGCACCAGCAGCAGTACCAGTTCCTGGGCCAGCAGCAGGCCAACTCGCAGCCTTGCCTCAAGCAGCAGCAGGTGCAACTGCAGCACCAGCAGCAGCACCAGAACCGCCTCCAGACGGGCGTTTGGATCATGCAGACGCGCCAGCAGGTGCAGCAGGCGGCCAGTCCCGTGCACAGCCACTGTGAGTCTGAGCTGCGCCCTCCTGAGGTCCAGTGCTACGAGCAGCAGCAGCAGCAGCAGGCCGAGCACATAACGGGCTACTACTACGACATTGACGACGGTTTCAGCGACATTGTGAGCGCGCCCCCGACGCCCGAGCCCAGTCTTGAGCAGCAGCAGCAGCAGGTGGGCGGCGGCTACCAGGCGGCCGGGCAGCATGCGGGCGCGTTCGGGCAGCAGGCGGCCAGCGCGTACCAGTTGGGGTCCGAGTGCGGCCCGCAGCTCGCCTATCGGGCGCAGTTCGGCGAGGGCCCGCCCGCGCTCGCGCACAACGCACAGAGCGCGGGCCTGGCGCTCGGCTCGCACGCGCGCCCGCAGGACCAGCTGCGGCAGGACCAGCGGCAGGACCAGCAACACCAACAACAACACTCGGCCGCCGCCTTCCTCTGCAGGCAGCAATACTCCACGGCGATGTCGCCCGAGAGCTGCGCCTCGCTCGCCTCGCTGCCCCTCTCCACCTGCTCAGTCTCCTCGGCGGCCTCGGCGGCCTCCTCGCCGCCCGTCTCGCTGGCCGACTGCGCCGTCTACCAGCCGCAAGGGCGCCCTCAGCAACAGCAGCAGCAGCAGCAGTCCCGCGGGGCCCCCACTGCCAAGGCCAAGCTCCAGCAGGCCGGAAACGCCGCCACTGGCACCACGCAGGCGGCCCACCACCAGCGCTCGTCGCCCATCCACCTGTGGGAGTTCCTCAAGGAGCTGCTGCAGCAGGTGGACGAGGGCTGCGCCGACGCGTCAGTCATCCGCTGGCTCGACAGGCAGCGGGGCGTCTTCAAGATCGAGGACTCGGTCAGGGTGGCCAAACTGTGGGGCAAGCGCAAGAACAAGCCCAAGATGAACTACGACAAACTGAGCAGGTCCATCAGGCAGTACTACAAGAAGGGAATCATGAAGAAGACAGACAGATCTCAGCGTTTGGTCTACCAGTTCTGTTCGGCCTACTGCCACTGAAAGCTTCAGGTGAGTTTGCTTGGCCGCTTGGTTCTCCTCCTCTCGAGTGAGGCCTTTTTCGCCCCCTTTTCGTGTCTAGCCGTTAGATCTCTGCCTTTTCTGGCAGAGATTTAATATTTTAATATTTTTCCAGAAAATCATCGCCCGAATTCTTGCATCTGATTCTTTTTGTATCTGATTTGCACCCCCAAATCAGATTGGACACTTTGATCGTTTCGATAATCTTCTCGCCGCTTTGCAGATCTCCTCTGGCTCTTCTGCCAGCGCAATCCGTTTCACTCGGACCTGGACAGGGCGCTCTCCTGGCCAGTCGGGCGGCAGACGAGCAGTGGAGGAGACTTGTTGCAGACGAGCACTTTCGGAAGCACTGCTGCTCACCTTGAGCGCCTGTTTGCCGCACACAGTCTCTGGCAGTCGCACACAGTCTCCACTCGCCGCACACAGTCCCCGCTGGCCTGCAGGCTGCGATGTGCTGCAGAGTTCACTGCGCGCTCGTCTGACCTTCGAGCTGGTCGCCGCTTTTCCATTTCCACTGCTTTTTCTTGTGCAGCTCGCCTCTGGCCGCTCCTTAGCAGCCCCTCGGCAGCTCCTCCCAGCCGCGAGCAACGCTCCTGGCCCGCACACTGATGAACTCGTGGCGCCGCCGCCGACCTCGCCCGCTGGTCGTCGGCCTCTCGCCGGCAGACAATGGCCGCCGGACGCACAAGAGGCTGGAATTTGGCCCCGATCGATCGATTCGGCGCAAGTCGGTAGGCGTGGCTGGCTGCAAATCTGCCTCTGCAGACTCAAAAGCGACTCAAAAGCGAGAGTGAGAGTGGGAAAAACAATGGGGCCACTCGGGGGACTGGGGTCCGTCGGGGCAGCGAGTTGGGCTGCCGTGTTTGGGCGCGCACAACCAGGTGCGCTCCCGTGCCCACTCGCTCGGGACCAGCCGACTTGGCGCTGCTCTGCTGCACTGCCTCCAAAGCGGCTACTGCGCGGCGCTGGAGCCTTGCAAACGGCCCAAAGGTTGCAAACGTTGCAAATTCCTGCCGGCCGCAGTCTCGAGCGGCGCGTCTCGAGCGGCGGGGCGGGTCTGGCTGCTCAGCTGGCCCGCAGTTGCCCACTGGCGAGCGGCCGACGCAACCCAGCGACAAGTGGCGCCCGTCACTCTCTGCCGTCGGGCCGGCGGCGCTCGAAGGGCCAGATTGAAATCTAACAAAAGTGCAACAAAGGAGGCCAGTTGCCAGTGGGCTTGTCGCTGGACGGGCTGGTCGGCGAGTGGCCGGCCCACTGGAGCTCTGGACTCGGAGCGGCAGTGGCCACTTGGGGCTGGCGGCCGAGGGGCATTAATAATTTCATTTCGGCCGCGCGCCCCTGAAAGTCGGCAGGCTTGTTGTGGGCCGCCCGGCAGACTGGCACTTGGGCAGCCGCACGGGAGGCGCACTCCACGCAGACTACCTGTTGCAGACTGCCTGTTGTAGACTACCTGCGCCGCGCACTGGCTGTTCTCGCGCGCGCTCGCAAGCACAACAATCATCCCGGCGCAACGCACTGCAATGGGCCCGCGCGCACTGCAGACTGCCGCCCGTGCACTGTGCTCTGTGCTAGTGTGCAGTGGATCTCCACAGTCCTACACTGTCCTGGTGGCTGCCTGTGTGAGGGCCCAGCACTTTTGGCCAACCGCCGGCCCTCCTCTTCCCACACCAGCTCCCCGCCGCCGCCACGATAATCACTGCCCGCCGATTTGTTCCCCCCATCAAGGCCCATCTCGGCCCGTCTCGGGCCCTCGCCAATGATCAATAACAGTGCGGCGCCGCCGCCAGTCTGTTTTGTTTCTTCACACAGCAACGCCGCCACCGCCGCCACTGCAGCCCCTCCGAGTCGGCCCTCCAATTCATTTCGGCCCGGCCGAGATGCAAAACGCAACGCTCCCGCGCCCCACAATTCCATCCGATGGGCCGGCGGGCAATTATCATTCGCTGCAGCAAGTGGCCGGCCACTTGCTGCAGCGCTCGCCCGCCGGCGCCACAATGGCCAGCGCCTGGATAATCATTAGTTGTGGGCCTTCTTCCAACTGGGCTGCCCCCACTTGCTGCTGCCGTGCACAGTCTCTAGCAGTCTCTCTGTAGTCTCTGCAAAGTGTGCAGTCTTTGCAGAATGTGCACTGTGTCTGAGCACTTCTCTCTCAGCTGTTGTGCAATCTGCCGGCCCAACTTTCTTCCTTTCTCCCCCTCCTCCACCGCCGCCGCTCCTCCAGATTCCATCTTGTTATTATTGCTCTCTCGCTCTTCTTCCCCAACTGGCCTTGGTCTCTGCCAATTCCTCGGCCCATTGCCCAATCTTTCTTCCTTCTTTCTCCAAATTCGCCCAACAACAACGCCGCCACTCGTCCACCAATGAAAAGGCAACAAGTTGCGTGGCCGCCAACTGGCCGCCCGCCTCTTACTCTTACTCTTACTCTGATGCAACTGCTGCGCGGCGGCCCCAAATGCTCAGCCCCGACTCTGCTCAGCCCCAAGCGACGATTACCATGATTATTGCCACCATTATTATCATTATTTCTATCACTATTATCATAATAGTCGTGCCTGGCTGGTGCGCGCTCAGCCGCCTCTCGTCTGGCCGTGCGCGCGCCCGTGCAAGTCTCTGGTGTTCGAGGGCGCCAGTGCGTTGTGGACTCGCGCTCGCAGAGGCACCTCCACACTGCAGACTGTCTCCCGCAGACTGGCCGCCCTTGTCCACTCGCCGCCAGCTGATGATAATATTTTTCCCTTTTTTTAATTCCAATCTCCGCCCCTGGAAAGAGATAACTTTTACCACCCGTGTTCAGCTCCCTTTTGGCCGCCCAGTGCCTCTCTGGTGGCACTTGCGCACAGACTGGGCCAGTAATCGCGTGCTCCAAACTAATCGGCTTTGGATGCTGCTGCTCGCCGGCTACTTTGGCCATGCCATCAACTGGGGGCCACAAGTGGAGGAGCCATTCTCATTCTTTCTGCCGCTCTTCACTTCGTTCAACTTGCCTGAATTGCAATTTTTTGTGAAAAAGAATGGCCGCTCAGTCGGCAGAGACTGGCACTGGCGGCGGCCGAGAAGCGCCATTCCAAGGCCGCAAAGTGGACCATTTTGAGCAACGAGAGGCACTCTCGCCGCAAAAACTTGCCTCCTCTTCTAGTCAGCCACTGGCATGCTCTATTAGAGTTGCACGCGATGCTGTTTGGGACCCGAATTGGGCCGCTCCAAACCAGAACCTCGTCCGATTTTCGCTCTTTTTCGCTCTTTTTCTCTCGCTCCCTCGACCCACAACCGATGGGGATCCTCGATCGATTAATTAATGTTTCGTCGTCCGAGTTTAGAGTGGGAGATTTGGGCCGAGACTAAGACTTGGGGCCCGCTTTCTCGGCGCAAAGAGTCAGGCAGTTTGTTGCGATCCGCCACCAGTCCTAAGGTGCAGCGCCACTCAAAGCGACGAGCCGCCCGGCGAACTCGGCGCACACGCGCTTGTGCTGCGGGCGCGCACTCTGCGCCGGGTCCCCATTGGACGCGCACTAATATGCGCAATGCATATGCAGAAACAGATTGGGTATAACCCAATCTGTTTCTCTCTCTGGGCCGAACGGCGGCCTGACAGGTGGCCTTTGGGATTGAACCAAGTGGCTCGGATCGAAAGGGCGACCTGTTGAGCGGCCAAAAATACCATCCACTGGGAGCGGTGAGCGCCCGGCCGCAAGTGGCTGGGTGAAGGGCGCTGGAAGTGGCATTTTGTTTATGGTGTGCCCATTTGTTTATTTGTCGGTGGCAATTTGATTCGCCTGTTTGGCTGTTGTTACTCTGCACAAGTCAAGTTCAAGTTTAGAACAATCTGACAAGGCTGCCAGAGACTGACTCTGGCAGGAAGAGCGCTGACAGACAGAGACGAGCGCCAAGTGGGCTCGACTGGGCGCGTGCCCGTGACACTTTTGCTCGTATCCAGCACAATCTAGGGCGACGATTAGCGCCAGAGATTGGCGGCCGAAATGGGCGAGCTGGAGAGATGAAGGGATGAGCTCTTTGTGGGCTAGACTCTGTCATGAGGAGTGGAGCAAGCTCGGCGGGGGGAAAAAAAGGGTGACAACTGGAACTTGCCCGCCCGCCGCTCGTCCTCCATTTCGCTGAGTGTCGCTCTCCGTGGCTCGTGCCTGGGCCCACTTCTCGTGCCAGTGCTCGTCTGGCGTTCCTTAGGTGTGCTTTAGGTGTGCCTTAGGTGTGCCTTTGACTCCCTTTGGCTCCCTCTTGGCCACACTCAGACGAGCCACGAACGCCAAAGGGCCAGCACCGGTTTGCGTGTGGCAGCCAGCGAGCGGCAGCCGAATGGGACGGGCGACCTTAGAGTGCGCGCGTGTCGTCACGCGCGCACACAAACACACACTGTCTCAGATTCACCGGCACTGCACAGCCTTCAGGTGCCGACGCTCCACCGATCTCGAGCTCTTGCTCACACTCTCTGGCCGCCTCTCCAAGAGGGCCGCTTCCTGTCTGGCTTGGCGTGCCCGCTCGGTTCGCTTTGCGGCCGGCGAGCCAGACCAATCTGGCACGAGCTGGCGGCCACCTGTTCGAACTGGTTCCCGTTCTGGCGCCTCTGCAAACAACAACAACAACAACAACAAACACACTGCCAGCCAGAGAGAAGAGTCAATGTCAACAGCCGACTGGAATGGATCTGATAATAATGAAACTGTTGAACTCTTTTCGCGCCCTGCCAGCTCGCGCTGCCTTGGTGTCTGTGTCTCTGCGCTCGAGTTCAAGCAAAGTGGCTTGCTTGGCTGGCGGCTGGAAAGTGTGTGGCCAACTTTTGTTTGGGTGCCACTCAGCTGGCGATAGTCTACTGCTAAGGACGCTCTGTGTGTGTCCTAAGCTCTGCTAGGGAACACGATGCTCGCCCAAGTGTGAGAGAGGAGAAAGAGAAATATAAATATGTTTGAAATTGATAATGATAATGAGCAATAATGCAGTTAATTGAGTGGGAATCTGCCAAGGAGCAAGCAAAACTAACTCATCTCTCGCCCTTCACACCAACGAAAACACACACACAGTTCCAACCTGTTGCCAATGGTCGTGGGTCACCTAAGCGTCACTCTAAGCTCGAGATGGAGAGACTGCTGGAGATTGCGTTTGGCAGCCACGAGCTCGATAACAGTGAGCGCCGATAACAAGCCGCCATTCAGCTGGCTTGACAGTGGAGCTAGAGGATAATTAGCAGGGCCGTATTTAAAAGCAGTGGGCAGATTAGAGGATGGATTATTATATCTCGCATGGAGCCGCCTGGGCCGCTTCCTGCTCGCTGCCGGTGGCCCACAGCAAGTGGCATCCGACGCCGCGTTGACCGGCTGGTGCTAATTAGGCATTCCGATCACACAGCAAGCGCGCAGGATGCAGTGCAGGAATTGGCTTGGAGCAGGAAGAGAGAGGCCCAGTTGGTTGTGGGTGTCTGGAGGTGGGTTGTCTGAGCCACACAGGAGACACAGTGTAGCGTTGCGGGCGAGCCAGTGGCTAGCCCGAAGTGGAGGAGCACACGACTGGGCGTTGCACTGGCCCAGTGCTGTGGTGCAGTGCAGCACAGAGTGCACACTATCCGCCAAAAATACGGTGATGAATTTCTGTGCAGCGCTGCCCAGAGATGTAACCGTACTTTTGACGCTCAGTGCAAGCACACAAACACACTGACACTGTGCGGCCGTGCCCTAAGGTGAAGTGTGGGAACCCTTTTGGAAGCGCTGGCTTTTGGAAGAGGAGCAAAGAGAGATGGAAAAATGTCGCCCAAGTTAGAAGGTGGGCCACAAATGGAACTCAGATGATGCCGTTTGTCTTCCTGAATCCGTGGCTGTCCGTGCGGCGAGATGGACTCGCATCAAGCACCCTTTCAAAGCTTGGCACTGGTGTTCAACTGTAGCGCAAGTGGCCCGGTGGGTGACTTATTTTGGACCCGTTTCCACTTGCCCAACTCTTGCCCGCCAGTCCGTTTGTCTGTCCGTTTGTCAGTCGACCAACTTTGCCCGCCGCTCGTCGTTTATTTCTAATTTGCTAATAGAAACATGGACGATCGAGGGCCAGAGAGGTGGCCTGGAGGCGGCGGCAAGTGGCGTCCAGTGGGGCTAAGTAGCGGAGTGGAAGAGTGTGGCTTTGAGTGGCCAACATGGTGCCACTTTGGCGAGCTGGGAAAATACACTCACTGGCAACACTTGCCTGTGGCTGAGCGCAAATGGTAGTCTTCCAGGCTGCCAGCGGGCAGCTCTCGCCTTCCGCGTCCATATCCATCTCCACGGCAAGGAAGATGAGCGACAAAATTGAGCTCCCAATTGGGAGCTCAATCTTGCTGCTCCTCCTCGAACACCACAGTGTCCCGCTGGAAACAAGAAGGCTCGCCTAACGGGTTGCCAAGCGAGACAGACAGACAGACGGACGGACGGACGAGCAGCAGCGGCAGGGAGGAAAAATGAGGCAGAGAGAGATTGGGAAGTGAGCACTGCTGAAAGGGGAAATCTATATGAGAGTGAGCGAGCGTGTCTTACCGTTAAGCGAGCAACAGTGTTGTTGAGCTTTTGGCGACTGGCAGCCTGCAGCTCCTAAACGCCAAAGGGCCGTCAAAAAATGTCCCCACCAAGCTTGGCCAAAGTGGCTCCCTGGGCAGCAGGAAGCGGCGGCGTCTCTCATATCACTCACTATCCGATCATCGAGTTTATACATTGAGACAGGCGCCTTAAACTTGCTCGTTTAGCGTTTGGTGTGCTCTGCCTTTGCTAGCAAGTCACTAATCGGACTTAAAATGCAAACAGATAGACACACGAGTCATCATCATCTGAACAAGCGCCACACACAACCAGCAGAGCCAAACCGCAGCCGCACTATTGCCTTGGGATGGGACGAAAATACCCTCAAACTCTTCCTGCTTCCTCCTCCTCCATATCATCAACACAACTCCATAGACCAGGAATCCAGCACTAATATTGCACCGAGCTCTCAGCCTTCTTCTCTCGGCCACTCTCCTCATGACCTCACCCCCGTCCACTGCCCAAAGCGTCACACATCATAATTCACCTTATGAAGCGATCCAAGACAAAAACTTCCTCCCCTCTTCCCTCTAGTCGCCTGTCCATCCTCACCTCTGACCAGCATTGCCTCATTCTAGCCAATCTCTCGCTCGTCCTCTTGGACGCCTGTTGATTCCGCGCCTCCACCACGATGATAAGCGATGAAAAGTCGCCACTAACAACGCATGACAGATTGATCACACACACACACACAAACACACACACGAACAGACACTAAACCCTGTGGACCGAGCAAGCAAAATCCAGGCCAATCCAGATCTGAGATCTTATCGCCTGAGACACCAGCTTGGTGCTCATCTAAAAGCAATGCTTATTTGCATTGTAGGTTCGACCGGTGGACGCGAGTGACATTGCGCCCAATTCACATTGCGGCACCTAGTCCATGGGGCGCCACCAAAGTCGAATTAACTTACTCGAACCAAAGCAGGTTTGGTGCATTTGTTGCAAGAAGGCACCCATTTGGTCGACCTCATCGATCCAAATGGGTGACACCTGAGCGGCAAATGTACGTGACCTGCTCGAGCAAGTTCCCGAACATATATCTATGATATATAACAACATTGAGAAGCGGTGCCATCACATGGAGGCACCGGCCTTTTCCTCACTGCCACCCACTTAATGTGCCTTATGAATACAACCCATTCAATTCATCCACCTATGTATCTCAGACAATATATCAACTATTCAACTGCCAGAATTTAAACTATCTAATTTCACCTATGTTGTCTAGCATCCGTCCTAATAAAGTATTAATGTATTATAATATTGAACTGTAATTAATCGAAGAAGGAAAATCATCATATGTGTAATAAGCATGGAGGAGTCGCAGCAAGCCGATAAGCTGCACAAATCAGTCTGGTCCTTCCTCAATCAGGAGACATCACAGGCGCCAGAGTCCCACCCGAAGACACAGTTCCGCTCTGGCGCCTGCTTCTGATGGTTGGAATCCTTCCGGATTGGAACCAGCTCGACCCAAGCTAACCGTCGGCCAGCTCCAATAAACGATCGAAAGCCTGGACTAGTTTCCGGGCATAAAGCTAACCAAGAATAACTCCAAATGATTCCGATTTTTCCCATTGGGCCTCTGATTGCCTCCAGCTGGCCCCTCTAGACAACCGAATGGTAGATTGGGATCTCGCCCGGCCTCGTTCCGTTCACCTGGAACGACTCCTTTCTAGCTGGAAGAGTCCTGGAGGAGTTTTTCATTCCA
>Ga0268247_10000583_pt1 | contig 12072 bp, 4 predicted proteins | sample AgamicOrMae_FD_200245 | JGI IMG/M metagenome (GOLD analysis project Ga0268247, IMG submission 200245) | Agave microbial communities from Guanajuato, Mexico - Or.Ma.e (v2) (version 2) | ecosystem: Host-associated > Plants > Phyllosphere > Phylloplane/Leaf | place: Guanajuato, Mexico | collected... | reverse complement strand
AGCAGCACGAGCAGCAGGCCCACCAAGCGCAGCAAATGATTCCATCGCAGCAGCACTACCACCAGGCACTAGTGGTGGCCAGGCCGGCCAGTCCAGTGGACGAGCAGCAGTCCCAGTCTCAACAGTCTCAGCAACAGTCTCAGTCTCAGTCTCACCAGTCCCAGTCTCAGCAGGGCACCCCCACCAGTGCCAGCGTGGTGGCCGCCGCCGCCGCAGTGGCTGCCTCGGCCGCCTACTCGCAGCACCAGCACCACTTCCAACACTACCACCAACAGCAACAACAACAGCAGCAACACCAACAACAACAACACCAGCACTTGGCCGCCATTGCCACGCCCCCCTTGGCCTATAGTCACCAGCAGTACCAGCACGCGGCTGTTGCAGCAGTGGCGGCAAGCCACCTGAGTCCAGTGCATCCTCAGCAAGTGGGCCACACACACTCTCAGACGCACTCGCAGACGCACTCGCACCACCAGCAGCATCTGGTGGGCCAGCACGCGCTCGTGCACAGACACGCATCGGCCCAAGACTACCCCCACCAGCAGCACTACCACGGGCAGAGTGCGGCGAGTGCGGCGAGCTCGCTGGCTGGCCACACGCAAGGACAGTCTGCGGCCGCATTCCAGCAGCACCAGACGCACCTCCAGCAGCAACAACAGCAGCCACACACGCACCACCTGCACGCCCACAACAACCAGCCGCACAACCAGCACCAGACGGCGGCCAACCAGCTGCAGACGCACCACCAACTGTCCCACTCTCAGTCCCAGTCTCAGTCTCAGTCTCATGCGCACCCTCAGCACCCTCAGCACACGCACCACGCGCACCACACGCACTCGCACGCGCACCACTCGCACCTGCAGACGCAACACTCGCACCACTTGCACCAGCCGCAGACTCACCTCCAGCACCACCAGCACAACCAGCTGGGCGCCCACCACCACGCCCACCACCATGCGCACCATCATGCTCACCACGCGCACCATCATGCTCACCAGCAGCAGCAAATTCACCAGCACTTGCAGATGCAGTTGCAGCAACAGTTGCAGCAGCAGTACCACTTGCAACTGCAACAACTGGAACACTCGCGACCAGGCGCAGTTGCAGTTGCCGCCGTTGCAGCAGCAGCAGCAATCGGCGACCCTCACCAATCCCAAGCTCAGTCCCAAGCTCAGTCTCAGCAGCCAGAGACTGGCCTGGACGAGAGTGGCCAGTCTGTGGGGCTGGTGGCCAAGCTCGAGGCTGGCCAAGAGCAGGCGGCCGGCGTGCAGCTTGGGCTCCAGAATAGCTCCCAGACACAGACTCAGACTCAGACACAGCAGCAACAGCAGCGCGCCCACTTGCACGCCGGAAGTCAGGCGGCCGCCCTTCAGCAGCAGCAGCTCATTCAGCAGCACGCAGCAGCCGCCCACAACCATCAGCAGCAGCAGCAGCAGCAACAGGCCAGCGCGCCCAATAGACAGCCCAGCTACCATCACAGAAAGAAACGAAAACCCTACTCGAAGGAACAAACGATGGACCTCGAGTTCGAGTTCCACCAGAACAACTATGTCAACAAGCAGAAGCGCTATGATCTCGCCAGGCGATTGAATCTCACCGAGAGGCAAGTGAAAATTTGGTTCCAAAACAGAAGAATGAAGGGCAAAAAGACGAGCCAACGTCGTTTGGGTCTCGCTTGATTTCTGGCCTTCATTTCACCACTTTATAGTTAGAGGGTCTCTTTCCTTCTCCTTGGGGACCACATTATGTACTGTCCCCCCAAATGAGCGGCTTTATATTGAGAAGTCCACAGAGACACTCTCGAGCTGCTTGTTGAAGAAGAGTGACAACAAGTCACTCTTTGCACGAAGCCCAAAGCCAAAGGAAGCGCAAGTTGTGGCCAGTTGTGCGCACGCAGAGACAGAGACTAGCACGCGCGAGTCAAGAGCACAAATCGAACACAATTTAGCAGTCGATTGTGTTCAGCTGAAGAGAGAAAAAGCGAACAGAGACAGTCAGCAACTCGCAAAGCTCGTCTTCTGGTGCCACTCTGCGCGCCTTCTTTATAGTCAACTGAGATACCAATTTGTTCTGAAACTTGAACCGAAACCAGAAAAGCTTTTTTCTTCTCTCTCTCACTCACTCACACAAACACAAAGACAAAGACAAAGACAAAGACAAACAAAGCCGCAGACTTGAGCTTAGGTCGAGAGAACTGCAGACAATCAATTGACCAATCAATCAAATGGACTAGAAAAAAGAAGTTGGCTCGCAGTCTCTCAGAAGAGGCGAGCGCACACTAAGGGCAACAGAAAAGGTCTGAATGAGTGTGATCGTTCAGACAAAAGGAAATGGAATTGGATTGTAGAAGAGTAGAGGGAAGAGATTCCAATAATAAATCACTCGAAATTAGGATGAGAAGCCGAGCGAGCTAATTGAGTGCTAACAGAGAGCTCATCAATCAGCCGCGAGGTGTCATGTATTTGTCTTCCAGTGCCACTCTTTTGCCTCTCAAATCGCACACTTGCACTCGCGCTCGAGCACGCACTAGTCTATAGTGTTGGGCCGCGCAAAAAGGGGTTTGAATATCGCGTGCATTTCTGTCCAAAAGGCAGACAGGCAGTGTGTGTTTGTGTTTGTGTGCCTAATTGGGAGCCAACTGGACGTGCTGCGTGGAGGCTTGTCTGCGGCCGCGAGAGTGGAAAAGGGCGTCTTGTGTTTGTGTTTGTGTTTGGGGCGAGCTGGAGCTGAGCTCAACTCGTTGGACTCAGTCGAATTCAGTCGAAATCAGTTGGACCACGCGGGAGACTGTGTGCGCCCCCGCCCACTGTCTCCCTGTTGGCGCGTCTCTGCGGCTTCACTGTTCTGCAGAGTGGAGCTGGCCCGCCGACTGGCAAGGTGGGCCAGCCGGGCGACCTTAGCTGGCGCCAGTTGTTGGCGCAGTGGCCACTCAGCCCAACTGGCAGCCACTCCATTCGGCTGGCGGACCATTTTATCTGTAATTAAAATCACGGTGTTGACGTTCGTTTGTTGTTGCCGCCGCCGCCCTGAACTGAACTGAGCGCGTGAGTTGCACTGGCAAAAGGCTCCAGCTCAGCCTTTTGGGCCGCCTCTCAGCTCGCCTAAAGTTCAGCTCAGCTCGTGGACTGTCGCACGGCTCTGCTGCCAGTCCTCAGCCGCCCCAGAGGCACACGAAGGCCAACCAGCCGGCGAGTCTTCCTCTGCAGAACTCGCTCCTCTGCGCGCACAGCTCCCAGTCTTCGGCGACGAATTGTGGCTGCCAAATTCGCTGCAACTGCACGCCCGCAGCTCCACAGGCGCACACTAAGCACTGAGCACTGAAGACTGAGCAGCGAACATTGAGCACTGAGCACTGAGCACACGCTGCTCTGCTGCCGCACTCAAGCACCCCTTCGTGTGTCGTGTACTTGTGGCTCTCAGAGCGGCTCTCTTCAGAGTGCGCCAGTTGTTGCTCGATTCTCGCTTCTCAAAGGTGAATTGAGGCGCGTGAGCTGCCTACTGCCTAATTTGCCTTGTTGATGAAACAAAAAGAAAAAGAAACAGAAAAAGAAACAGAAACAGAAAAAGAGAAACAAAACTCGCCTCCCCAAAGAGTGAGAGAGACAGGCGAACGAAAACAACAAGCACAGAGAAGCTAAGAGAAAAAAGCCCAGCGCCAGAGGAGAACAAGGAAAAAGTTGTCCGCCTGCTGCAACGAACTGTTCCCTCAAACCAACACAGTCTCTCCACCCAGTGGCTCTCATTCTACCTCTCTCTCTCTCTCTCTTTCGCTCCTTGCCAGTTGCGAGCCCAAAAGCAGCCGCCTCTCCCAAGCGCAACTCCAAAGGTGATGCGCCCGATCAGTGTGGGATCAGCCCGCGACTGCTCTGCTTGTTGGCGACGCTTCTCGTTGGCCTGCCGCCACTCTGGAGCGCCAACCACGCCGCCTGATTGCATGACAGACACACACTCACAGACAAAGTTCGGCCCGAAAGTATCAAGCACAGAGCCCAATTCTCACGCGCCTTCGTCCTATATTGGGCCATAGGACAAGGGCGGCGAGCGTGTCGCGACGGTGGCGCGCGCCCTTCCACTTCTGGCCGGCAACTAAGGCCAGAAGAGTGGCGTGTGCGTGTGCCAACACTTAGCATAGTTGGCCCTCTGCTTCTGCCCTAGCAGACTGCCTCCTCCCAGTGCGTCCCCCCCGGCGGCTTTGCTTTCCCCCCTTTTGGAGAATTGGCTGGAAAGTGCGCTGAGGCTTAGGGAAGGTGGCGACACATCGGCGGCGAACGTGAGGCAACGAAGGGTTCAGTTCGGCCGAGTTGTCTTTGGCCGCGTGTGCCTCTGCTGTGCGCCCGCATTGCACTTGCAGAGGAGAAGTTGGCGCGGCTTAGGCTTGGGCTTAGGTCGCAGCGAACTAAAGCAGACGAGCGAAGTGAAGCAGACGAGCGCAGTGAAGGAGACGAACGAGCCAAGTTCGCTGGCTGCGAGTTGACGAGCGAACTATTTGGCAAACATTCGCCGCTCAATGCTGGCAGTCCAGCGGGCCTTCGCACTGCAATCCTAAGGCGCCACCTTTGGATTGTGGCCGCCGAATTCCAACTTGGCCAAAGACAACCAATTGGGCCACGAGCGAGCACTCAGGCCCAATCGGGACCAGCCGAATTGTGAGCGGAGGAAAAATTGAACCAATTGGCAGGACCTCCGCATTGGGCGCAGTCAAGAGCTGCGAGCTGCGGGCTGTGAGCTGCAAGTCAAGAGTCGAAAGTCTAGAGCTGAGGGCTGGAGGCTGAGAGCTGGAAGCTGAGGACAGGCCGCGCAGCAGAAACAGGCCAGAAGTCAGGCCAGCAGGCCGGCGCGAGGAGGCAAAAAGCGCTACATCTCGCCGCTTTTCTGAGGGGAAACTCTGCTTCCTGCTGCTCTGGCTCCTTGTGGCTTCCTTCTGCGAGATCGTAAAAACGGCTCCACACACTGAGATGGGCATTTGGCCGCTTTGGCGCCAAATTTGCGCCTCAAAAGCGAGCTCGAGCGAGCGGCAAACCGGCGTCACTGTTTCGGTGTGCGACCACTCGACCACTCGACCACTGGGCCGTGCATCTTGCGGCCTGTCGAGCGGCGGTCAGTCCAGCAGAGCAGTGGCCAGTTGCTGGGGCTTGGTGCTCGCCGTTCGTTGGGCGAACTTTGAGCGAGGCAGACTGAGTGCCGAGAGGCTGAGCTCGTCTCGGATTGGGATTGGGCTCGAGCTGGGGATTGTTGGTTCTGTTGGAGTGCAGCATAGGGCGTGCGAGTGAGCGGCGCTTTTATTGTCTGGAGCTGGCCGGCTTGGGAGCGTTGCGTGGCCCATGCTTGAGGCTTGAGACTTGAGGCGGGCCCGCGGCGACCAAGTGGAGACAGCGGGGGCCTAGCGGCGCGCCGGGCACACAGCTGGGGGTCTGCGTGAGGCCGCGCGACGTGAGCTACTGGAGGGGAATTAGTGGGCGCGCGTGCGTCTTCCAAGTGCGCGCGGCCAGGCTGCATATTGGGGCTGCACATTGCGCCTCATGGTTGCCGCTCGGCCGACACGCACTCGCACTGGAGGGCCTCTGCGGGCGCCTATAATCCGCCCGCAGGACTGGGCGCGCGAGGGACTGTGTTCGGCAATGGAAGTTGGGCGTTTGGCGTTCGGCGAGCTGCGAGCTGCTAGCTGCTAGCTGTGAGCTGCGGCCAGCGAACACTGCGCACAGACTGCGCCCGTTGGGAAAAAAGCGAGCTGTGAGCCAGCCAGTGAGCAGAAGGCCCGCAGACTGGCTCCACCGTCCACTGACCGCCCATGAGAGACGCACACACTCCCAGACACACACTCGCAGAGATAGACGCACAGACAGACGAACGAACAGACAGACAGACGCACACACAGGCAGGCGCTCTTCGCAGGCGAAAAAGTATGGTAAAAGAGTCGTAAAATTGTGTATATCATAAAATTGTGTTTCGTAGCTGCACGTAGTGGTGGTGCTGGTCGCCGTTGTTCAGAGTTGGTTGCTCTTGTTCAGTTTGGGCTTCTGGCTGGCCGGCTGCTCACTGTTGGCTCTTGGCTCTTGGCTCTTAGCTCTTGGCTGCTGGCTGGCTGGCTGGCTGGCTGGCTTGCGGCTCGAGGCCGGCCGGCAACAGTGAGTGAGCGTGGAGGGGCGAGGCTGCAGTGTTGCAAGTGGCCAGCACTAAGGCGCACTCTCAAGCGGCGGCTCGTCCGCAACTGGCAAACACTGGCCACTTCCAGCCGGACGACCATTGGAACCCTGTGCTCTCGCAGGCTCCTCTGCGGCGCCTCACCAGTGATGCAAGTCGCCCGTCGCGAGCTGACCGGCGGAACACTAGCTCGGCCTGGAGGCTTGAGGCTGGAGGCTGGAGGCTTGAGGCGCCCCCTCCTGAGGCTGGGCACTGAGAGCGAGTGGAGAGTGGCGACTGGAAAGTAGAGGCAGAGGTTTGGCTTGAGTGTTGGCCAGTGTTTGGGGCAGCCAGACGCATGCAGACAGTCGAGGGAGAAAAATTGGAGCAGGCGAGCTGGAGCTGGTCTGGCGGGCGCCAATTCCATTAGGCTTTCTATTAGGCGCGCCAGTTCGGCCATTGAGCAGTGTTCTGTTCTCTTCTGTTGTTGTGCGCGCGCTTAGAGTCAGAAGCTTAGAGTGAGGAGCCGAAAGTTCGCCGGCGCACACTGACTCTGCGCGCAAATTCGCGACTATATTCGCCAGAAAACAGAAAACAGACAACAGACAACAACAGACTGGCTCTGGGCGACACAGACGCGCAGAGACGCACAAAGACGCACAGAGATGCACACTGCCAACTGGCAACTTGGAGCTACGCAAGCAAAAGTCGGGCAGCTTTTTCGCTCTGCTTTTCTGCCTTTTGCTCTCTGTCTTTTTCGCTCGCTGCTCTCCATTCTCTGTCCTCTGCTCTCCATTCTCCACTGTCTGCGCTCTGCTCCCGTGCGTCTGTCTGTCTGTCTGTGTGTGTGTGTGTGTGTGGGTCTCTCTTTTGGCAAATTTTTTATTGCTCTGCTCTTCTCGTTTTCGCGCGCCGAACTGCAGCGACGCCCGCCCGCAGCTCAGCCGCAGCCAGCCAGTCGCCGCCAACTGCACTCCACTCGAGCTCAGCTCGGCTGGCCCCCAGCCAACTCGGGCCCGCCACTTCCAGCAGGCCGCTTTACGACAATGCGCCGCACACACTCCGCCGCCTAGACAGCCAGCCGGCCGCATCTCCTCCTCCTCCTAGTCCTCGGCCGCCTCCAAGTCCAAATACTAGTCCCACTCTCTGGCCGCAAACTTGAACTTGAGCCCCCCAAGCGCCGCATGCAAATGCAAATGGGCGCCCTCAACACTCTGCTCTATATGGGCCCACAAGAAGGCCAGACTAGCGGCGGGCCCAAAAAACCAGAGTGCATCGAACTCGCCGACCACCAGCCAAGCTGATCAAAGAGCCACGCGCACCCTCAAGGCGCTCGCGCGACCACTGGCAAATTGGCGCGCCCACAACTGTTTCATGCGCCATTTCAGCTTGGGGCCCGGCCGACACGCAAACACAGAGAGCCAGAGGGGCCCCTTTTTGGCGCGCCTCTCAACACGTCCTAGTCTGAGGCGCATTTCGAGCCGCATTCTGAGGCCTCGCTTGGCCCAAAGGAGCCCCCAAGCTCCACTGGGCCAATTGGTGTCCAATTGGGCCCGCTGATTGGCGGCCGTTTTATTGGCCACCATTATTGATTCTTCTCCATTTCCTTGTTGCGCGCCAGCTCGCCCCTCTCGCAATGCACCAAAATCCGCAATTCGTGGCTGCTCATTGCTCGTTGCTTGTCGTTCGTCGTTCGTCGTTCGCTGTTTCTCGTTCGGCCGGCAGCCAACTAGCAGTGGTCTGCGGCGTTGCTTGTCTCGCTTGGAGGCAGCAGCGAGGAACACACGCAAGTGGCTGTCTGCTGGGCGCGCGTTCCTTACTTTTGGCGCTCTTGGTGAGCCCGAACGGTGACGAGGGCAATTTGTAGCTCGTCTTCGTCCTTTGCGCTTTCTGTGCGGCTTTCTGCAAGCGCCAAATGCACTCAGTCTGCGGCTTCACTAAGCCCAAGGTCTGGCGGCCAAAGTTCGATTGTTTTATGGCCAACAATTAGCACACACACCAAAAGGCAATGGAGAACCCGATTGGCCGACGTTGCCAATCGAATGGAATCGAGATGGAGGCGAGCCAATCGGACGCGCGAAATCAAATGGCCGCCGAGAGAGAAACTTGAGCCGCTTCCTCTTTGCTGCTGCCCATTGGCTGCAGTGTGTCGCGCGTGTGTCTGCCAGCGGTGCTCCATTTCATCGGCTTGTTGTTGGCCGTGAAAAGCGGGCGTTCCATTTTGCTTTTGGTCGCCCTTCTCCTTAGCCTCGGCCAATTGGGGGCGACCAAAATAGTCCAGGTTCCATTTGGTTGGCCGCAAGGAGAACAGTTCTAGTCTAAACTCACTTAGGCTCTTTTTTGGGCCCTAAGAGCCTGAGTCTATGAGCCAAAGAACCTTAGAGCCAAAGAACCTTAGAGCAGCTTCCTCCTGTTTGCTCGCTGGTTTGCCTTTTCTCTTGATCTCCAAGCTGCAAATCAAGTGCACCACTTTGGCGGCCGGGCAACAATAATCATCGGCAGCTTATTAGCGCCGCATGAGAAGCAGCAGCAGCAGAAGAAGAAGAAGAGGAGGACCAATTTGTTGTTATGATGAGAGATACTGGCCGAGGGGGAGGAAAAGGAGAGACAGAGACTGGGACTGGGAGGAAGAAGAAGCGAGAGGCGAGAAGGCAGCCAGAGGAGCACACTGGCGCCACTAAGGTCGCCTGTGTGTTTGTTTGTGTTTCTATGGAAAAGCGCACAAGTGCACACCACTGGAAGCGGCACACGCCCCACACAACACACAGTCTCTAGTCTGCAGCTCTGCTCGGCCGCGCTTCTTCTCTCTGGCCCAAACTCAAGCGCCCCTTCACACAGTCTCCAGTGAAGAAAGAGACACACACACAGACAGGCCGCTCGCTCGTTCATCGTTGCGCTCGCTTATCACCGCCGAGCATCTACCTTTGCGCTGGAGCAAAAGGCCGCGCCGGCGGCGCCTTTTTTGCCTCCTCAATGTGCGCTCCTATCAGGCTGGCGCACATTGTCCACCGCCACATAATACCCGCCCAATCGAACCGAACTCGAGCCGCGCCTGAGCCTGTCTCTTTCTGCTGCTCTCTACTGCTCTGTGTCACTGCCTCCTCTGCCTCCTCACTGCCAGTTTGATCTTTTAATTTCAATCGTTTGACCAAAGCTCAAAAGGACACTTGTTGCCGTTGTTTCTCTTTGCCTTTTCTTCGCCTCCTCTTTTTTGCCCTCGCGCGGCTAATGTGCAAAATCATTTGCCTCACAATTAGTGCGGCAAACTTTGCAACCTGCTCGCACGATGCCCACAGAATATTTCAATGGCGCGGGATCTCCACTTGTCCTCTTCTCTTCTTCTCTCTCTCTCTGCCCTTAGCTCTCTAAGGCCAACAGTCGGCCGCCTCTCTTTCTCGCTCCCTTGCCCACTTTTGCTCGGGCAACAAACCAAATGAGCGCCCGCAGTTCGCCGGCGCTCATTTGGCCCGCTCGAGCTGGCGATTATTATTCCGCCTCAGTCTCAGTCTCTTTTGCTCTTCTCGCCCGCCTTTCTCTGCCCCAAAACTCCAAGCCGCACAAACAACGGTCTCTTCTTCTTCTTCCTCTCTTCTCGCCACCTGCACATCAAATTAAACTGTCCCACTAAATTAATCGTCCCCCGGCGCGCGCGTGTGTCTGTGTGATTTTGCCGCAAAAGATGACAACAGCCACGCACTCATACGTCACCCCCAAATTGCTCCTCTTTTTCCTCTCTCTCTTCCTCCCTCTTTGCCTCCACCTATTCCTAGCCTGATCCCCGGCCAGAATTGCCTCTAATTGGCCAATGATTGGCCCACAACCACGAGCAACCCAACGACGAGCCCACACTTGACGCGCCCCAGTCGCCCGCTCGAAGGCGACTAGCCTCGCAGCAGATTGGCCGCCGCCAGCGCCATCTGGCAGCGGCGCGCCACATGAGCTCGAGCCCCAAAGTTCGTCGGCTCCACTCGCGGCCGAACCTCAGCGCCGCCCCGCGGGCCTCGCGCCAACCTCACCTGAGAAAAATTCCGCCGCTGCTCGCCAGGTGGCGCTGCTCTCGCCGGTTCAGAAACCAGCCCTGCAGAGGTTAGTCTGCGCGTGCGCGACTGATCCTAGGCCTGCGCGAGCCTAGTGCTGGGCTGCCAACTCATTTTGGTAACTCCTCCGCCGGCCACCAGAGGCTGCTGCTGGCGCAAATGCTCGTCCAGAGTTCAAGACTAGCAAGAGTCGTCCAGTTTGATCTGTTTTTGAGATTGATCATCTCGTTCAATCTCGAAAGGCTCGCCAGATTGGCCGCTTGTTTCCGATGGACATTTGTCAGATGGATTGGTGGCCAACTCAGTGAGAATATAGACGCGATTTGTGGGCCTTTGTGATAGTAAAGAGGCCCAAAGTTGAGAGTTTTGAGAAGATCACATCTCAAAGCTCGCCCTCCGTGCCAACTGCCATGGACGGTCACTCACCATTGGCCTTGGAACTCAATATCCGATTGGAAAGCTTTGCTCCAGTCACGTGGGACAATTAACATAATGAAGAGTGGGCGCTGCTCGCCAATTGGATCAGATTGAATCACCAAGAATTGAATCGCCGAGAATTGAATCGCCAAGAGTCAGTGGCGTGCCGAAGTGGAGGAGAAGCTGGCAGTTGATTCGCTCTCACTCGCTTGGTGAGATCAAATCGACGAGGAGCAAAAAGTTGCCCTCAAGACAGACTGTGGAAGCCAGAGACAGACTAGAGTTGTGGGCCACAACTTGTGCAACTGCAGTCAGAGTTGGGGGCAAGTCTTGAGTGCGACTGCGCAGAGAGCCAGTTGCTTGTTGGCGCGCCACGTGCATTGCTGGAGCTTATTGTGCGCAGTTAGTCTCTGTTGGTGCGCAGAAGAAGTGCGCAAAGTTGGGCACTTCTCGACTTTGGGCCAAAAGTCTTTCTCTGTCTCTGTCTGGCTTTTGGCTCACTTCAAGTCGAAGTTATGAGCAACACTTCAAATGAGAAACGATTGAATTGTATTACATGTGTGTGTGTGTCGCTAGAGCAGCGATCATAAGCACCTAATCATCAGAGCTCAAGTGCCGTTGGCAACCATTGAGAGACTGGAGACTGGAGAGAAGGAGAGTGGTGGCTAGAGGAAGAGATAGATTAACCATGCAATTTATTACATCAAATCAAGCGACAAATTACACTGCCGCCCCGCTGCATCACAGCCACCACCATCTGCAGACGAGCCTCCAGCAGCAGCAAATGGGCGCCGATGGTGCGCTGATGTTGACGAGCGGCGAGCAGCAGTCCATTCAGACGCCCTCGTCTTCCGCCTCCTCCGAGCAGACACTGGCGGCCTCAGTGCAAGCCGAGCAGCAGCAGCAGCAGCAACAAGCAAACCTGAACCTAAACTATCTCCAGCAGACTCAGCAGCACCCTGCAAGTGTGGGCCCCAGCAGCAACCAGGCGGCCTACTTGCAGCAGCAGCACATCCAGCAGCACCCCTGCGGAGGACTGGCCGCGGCTGCTGCGGCGGCGGCGGCAGCAGCAGCCAGCGTGTCGTCCATGCAGCAGCAGCAGCAGCAGCAGGCCAAACTGGAGCTGGGCCAGCGGCGTTTAAGCGGCGAGAAGAGCACTGTCGAGCAGCAGAGTGGGGCCGCCGGAAGTGGCGCAAGTGGGCCAACATTGGCCAGCGCGAGCACCCCAAACGAGAGCAGCACGAACTCTTCGTCGCCAGTGGGCGGCGTGTACTCAGCTGGCGCCTCTTCCGCCGCCCAACTGAGCCACCAGCAACTCCAGCAACATCAGCAGCAGCAGCAGCACCTCCAGAGCCAAGCTCAGCACCAAACTCAGCAGCAGCAGCAGCAACTGCACCACCAGCAAAACCTGCTCCACCACCACCACCAGCAACAACAACAACAACAACAGCATCAACATCACCAGCAACAAGCTCACCACCACCACTCGCACCACTCA
>Ga0268247_10000581_pt1 | contig 12081 bp, 5 predicted proteins | sample AgamicOrMae_FD_200245 | JGI IMG/M metagenome (GOLD analysis project Ga0268247, IMG submission 200245) | Agave microbial communities from Guanajuato, Mexico - Or.Ma.e (v2) (version 2) | ecosystem: Host-associated > Plants > Phyllosphere > Phylloplane/Leaf | place: Guanajuato, Mexico | collected... | reverse complement strand
GCACATATGCCCAGTAGAGCTCGCAGTCATGCTATACGATGCCCGATGATGGCACCTGAAGATAAAGATTTCTTCATGGAAAAACTAGCGGATACCGGTGCGAAGGTGGTTCGATCCTCGGCTGAAGCTAGGAAAGAACGATCACTACAAGTGAGCATGGCACTGATAAAAAATAACATCCCGTTTCGAGTCGTCTCTTGCAAATTGTTCAAGGCGATCTTTACGGACGGAGCCGGGAAATGCAGCCTGCCTTCGAGGGAGTATCTCTCACAGACCTGTTTACCAATCCTTTCTAGCCGTGTAGCGAAAAATTTTCAAAACAAGGTAATCACTTCGGAAGATTATTCAATCACAATCGAATATGACCACTGGACAGACTCATGTCACCGTTCTCTCTTTGGAATTGTGGCCACCCTAGAGGAGGGAAAACAGTATATCCTCAATCTCAAAGACGTTTCACTGATAGGACACGGCTCGAGAGAGATCGAAAATTTGGTCAAAGAAACGTTAGCTTCTCTCCCCATCAGAAAAATTAACTCTCTGATGAGCGATTCTGCAAGCAATTGCGTTGCTGCGAGAGAATTAGTATGCAAAGATGATAGATACAGACATATAATTCAACACAGATGCTTTGCCCATTGGATAAATTTGATTATCAAGAGAATTGCAAACTCTGAAGAAGCTAGAGACTTGCTGGCAGAAGCATACAAAGTGACAAACTTTATCGCAAACGACTCCAAGATCGCAGCTACTCTAACAGATTCAGGACAACGTCGTTTGAGACGTCCCTCGCCGACCAGATGGTTTTCTATCGTTGAGATGCTAGAATCACTCATAAATGCCAAGTCGAACTCAGAGACAGAAATAGTGGCAGCAATCAATCGTCGTCGAAAATATCGTGAAGATATAAGAATAGATATCCTCGCCACTTTCGACTGCCCCTACTTCTGGCCAGACATTAGCGCCTTGGTTGCAATTCTCCGTCCATTGGCTAATTGCATTGCTATTGCAGAATCTAAGTCTTCATACCTGAGTGAATTCGCAAAGTCCCTTCTCGATTTCTCGAAGTCGCTACTTCGTTCCAATTGGGAGAAACCGTTCGTGAACGGCAGTATTGAGGCTCTCCTCGAATATTTCGTACGACTTAAGAAGGGAGGAAGGGAAAGCGATTGCTTTAGCGACGATCTAGGCTTGCTCATGGCGGCTTATTTCTTAGACCGGCGTTATAAAATGGACTTTATAACGGACGATGGGCGAGAAAAAGTCCTAAGTGTGGCTCTCAGACTTGGGAGAAAGATGGGAATGACTGTCCCCCAGGTTGAGGGACAGCTAGTCGATGAGTTAGTTGATTACTGTAACCAAGAAGGGGTGTTCCGCACGCCAGCTTGTGTTGAGGCAGACCCCCTCGAATGGTGGAAAAGCAAGCCAGATGTCGGCCTCCTGAGAAAAATTGCTCTAAGGATCGTAAGTCTGAGACCCAGCTCAGCAAACGTAGAGAGAGTTTTCTCATTGCTCAAACGGATCCAGGCTCCGAGCAGAACCAGACTCAGTCTAGATTCACTTCTAGATATTGCAAGAGTGAGACTTGCCGATTACCATGACTCGATAGTTGAGGAGAGAGATTCTCTTTGGTCTCTGTCTGATATCTTCTCTGAATTGAGCATAGATGGAGAGATGATAAGGGGTTCGAGAAGAAGGCGCAACGAGAGAAGAAACCTTGTAACAGTTATAGGTTCATCCCCCAACAGACCAACGGGAATAGATTCCGAAGAAGATTACGACCCTTGTGCCGAGGCCGGACCATCTCGCTCGGATCAGGGACCACGTTATTCTTCTCTAGCAATGAGAACGAATCATCAGACTTTCAGTAGACTCATTGATTTCGACATAATTACCACGATCAATGAAGACACTCAAGAAGTGATCATCAACGAGCCTGATGAGATCGTCTGCGCTAGAGCAGTGAGAAAATTCAGGGAAAACTTGTACGGTAAAAATCCATAATTACGCAATAAAGGCCACCGATAGTTCCAAAAAATTGGCTGCTCCTGGGCTTGTTCAGGCCCGTGTTTATCCCTTTTCCCCGACCTTCTCCCCCTGTTTTCCCCGGCGCCTGTGTTCCGAGTGTTCCCCCTGTTCCAGTGTTCCAGTGTTCCAACTGTTCCAACTGTTCCACTGTTCCACTGTTCCATGGATTGTTCCACCCCCAGTTCGGGAACACGGTGGAACACGACACGCCCCCTTGTTCCAAAATGTTCCGAACATCCATGCTAGACACACCACCGCGCGAGAGAAGCTGTGGTGATCAATCGAAATTATAGCAACAAGCCACTGACTAGGGGGAGTAACGCACACAGGCAAGCGTACAAAAGCATTACACAACCACCACTCGCCACAATTTTGGAAGATGGTTCACTTGTTCATGGGATTGGCCCAGGTGGGACCGTAAAACACAATAGATCTATCTATAGTATAAGTTTCTAAGCTTTATCTTTCTGTCTTTGAAAAATGTCGTGTGTTCCAATCAAGCTTGGGTCTGTAGCGCACTTTTTCGTAGCAAACCAAAGTATCATTAGGCTTGAATTCCAAATCATCGTGTCCTATGAAGGATATACCACATTCCTGATCCTTTTCAATCTTCTTGACATCATCCTTCAAGTGCTTCAATGTGTTTACTATCATATCGCTGACCACGACCTCTTCGTTCCTGATCAGTTTATAGAAGACGTCTGACTTCTTCAGAACACCAAGCCGACAACGACAACCAGCCACATGAACCTTGCGTTTTTTGGTGACATCGATGACAAAGTCTTGGGCCACTAACGCCCTTCCGAGCTCTTGCTCCTTTTCAGCCTCAGGTATGCGTTCCTCAAGGCGTTGCTTGAGATCATCTATGAGTTGGTAGATTACATTGTACATTCTGATGGGAACTCCCTCTCTCTTTGCCCTAACCATGATGCTTGGGTCATGGCATTTGACATTAAATCCGTAGATGACAGAGTTAGGAAAAGATGCAGCCATGATATAATCATTCTCTGATATTGCACCAACACCGAAATGGGCGAGGTCTATTCCAACTTGATCAGAATCGTATGTGTCCAGGACATCCAATAGCGTTCCGAGAGTTCCATCTACATCACATTTTAGAACAATGTTCAGCTTGTTCTCGATCGGCTCGATCTCCACATCATCATCAGTGTTTGACGTTTTCTTTCTGATTTTACTTTTTCTTTCAAATCTACCGAGCTTGTACTGGTTAACAACAGATTTTGCCTCTGCCTCACTGGCTACCTCTATGACCAAATCGCCTGCCGAGGGTGGATCTTCTTCCCTCCATCCTGTCACCTGTGCCGGTTCTCCCGGAGGACACCGGCTTTTTTGCTTACCGTGTTCATCATACAAAGCTCTCACCTTGGCCCAATTCTTGTTGCCAGCAAGTAAAAGGGAACCCTTCGATACAGTGCCCCTTTGTACGAGGATTGTACATAATTTACCTTTATGTGGGTCCACTCGAGACTCGAGAATGTGCCCGGCAGCCATACACTTCTCATCGGCGGTCAACTCTAATGTCTCAGCTAGTGCAACTATGGATTCTTTGAGTTCCTCTACCCCAGTACCTTGTAAGGCGCTTATCTTAACTAGCTGAACGTCTCCTCCGTCTTGTTCTGTTATCACATCATGTACAATCAAGTCTCTTCTAATAGATTCCACTCTTGCATCCAATACCTTTTGATCCCGAGAAAATTTATCACATTTATTAACGGCTACTATCAAAGGAACATCATTCTTCTTGGCACACTCTATTGACTCAATGGTCTGATCCATCAATCCGTCTTCGCAAGCGACCACCAGAATGATAATATCTGTCACCCTCGCCCCTCGCTGTCGCATTGCAGCAAAAGCAGCATGACCAGGAGTATCGATGAAAGTGACTTTGTCATTTTTAAACGGAACAACAAACGCACCAATGTGCTGAGTTATGCCCCCGAACTCGCTCTTGACGATCTGACTTTTCCTCAAATAATCGAGGAGCGTCGTCTTGCCATGGTCGACGTGACCCATGATGGTAACTACTGGCGGCCGTTTCATGGAGATCCATCTTAGCTGTGCAAATCCTAGGGTAGATCTATAGACCTTGTTGAATATGTTCATCCTGTTCGCAATTCGAAGCCTCTAGCTCGAATGGACACGTGACAGAGTTGCGCGTTGAGACGCATGGAAAAGTAAACACGCATAGAAGTAGACCGTCTATCAGATGTTCTGCTTCAGGACAATTTAGGGAAGCCAGCTTTCAGATCATTCAATTTGGCCCATTCATTCGGCTGGATGATCGCTATATATCCTGAGGACAGGGGTTTCTTCTTGATGATACTATGATCGTTCATTATGTTGCGATTGATTTCTATTAGCTTCGAACCAATGCAAGCTGTTACAATATATTTGGACCCGTCCGAGCACAGAATCCCGCATATGGGCGAGTTCTTACGCAACTTCTGGCCGCCTCTCTTCCTTTTGCCTCTCGGTTGACATGTTGTCCGATCAATCTTAGAATCACCTTCGAAACTAAACTCGATACCTGTTATTTCCTTGTCTTGTGAAATCACTGGATGACTTGGTGCGAGGGTCACGATACAGATCTTGTTAGAATGAAACATGATACATTGGTCACCGACCTCGCCGAAATAGCATTTTCGATCCTCGGATGTGACAAGTCTTATGTCGTAGTAACGTTCACTTGGTGTCGGAAAGTCGTCTAGTATCCTATCGATATATTTATTCAACAGTGTCTTGTCTCTGTTGTGGCTCGAGTCATGATATGACGATTCACTCAGGGCGACGAGATTCTGGCTCTTCGATTCCTCGACGGAGCACTCTTCGGATGCATTTTCAATAGATGTAGACATCAAAATCGGATTCAGAGTTGATGAATAATGTAAGAGATATCAATAAGATATGTATGATTGTTCAAAGATAGTCCAAGGTATGGGGGCCCGTTTTTTAAATTTCCCGCGCTCGTGTATGGCTCTTGTGCTTTGCAGATTCTCCCAATGCCTCATTCTCGCCCAGCGAGCAGCACGTCATTGCATCACGGAAAACATTACATCTGTTGCAAATAGCTCCAAAATCTCGAAATTTGGTTGTTATTTTACTGTCAAGAAGAATTAGCGCGGTAGATTCAGCAATTTGAAGGGCACTAAGCCGAAAGTTTGGACAATCCTAGCATATTAGATTGGCTGTCACGATGAACATCACCTCGGCATCGGGTGTAATATCCTTATTAGATGAACATCAATCTGAATTGAAAGAATATGCCTTACACAAGCTTAACGATATCGTTGACGACTTTTGGCCAGAGATTTCTGAGGCAATTGTGAAGGTCGAGTCATTATGTGAAGACAAATCGTTCAAAAACAGGGACTTAGCAGCCTTATTGGCCAGTAAAATTTATTATCATTTAGGTAGCTTTGATGATTGCCTCGCCTACGCGATTAGCGCAAACAACTTATTAGACATCAATGTTAAATCAGAGTACATAGATACAATTATAAGCAAATGCATCGATCAGTATATAAAGCTCAGGCAGCAGCAAGCAAAGCCAGGCGAGAAGAATGTAGATATTGACCCTCGATTAGAGAATATTGTCAACCGAATGTTCGATAGATGTTTCGCCCATAATCAATTCAAACATGCTCTCGGCCTTTCCCTCGAGACGAGACGTATGGACATTTTCGAAAGATCAATCACCACTTCAAAGGATGTTCCTAACATGCTGTCCTACGCATTCCGTGTTTGCATGTCGTTCATAGAGAACAGGCAATTTCGTGATCAAGTCCTCCGCATATTAGTTAGGTTATACCGCGATCTCGATGTGCCTGATTACATCAACATGATACAATGCTTGATATTTCTAGACGATGCAAAGTCAGTTGCCAGTATTCTCGATAAATTAACAAAATCCGAGAAAGTCGAAGACTCACTTATGGCCTACCAAATCGCATTTGACCTTTACGAGTCTGGCACTCAGCAGTTTCTCATCCGGGTTGCTCAAGATTTAGAGACTCTTCTGAAAGACGATGATTCAAGGCAAGAAAAGCTTAAAAAGTTGGCTGTGATTCTTCAAGGTGAGACAACGATTGAGTTGCAACTACAATTTCTAATAAGAAAAAACCATGTCGATCCATTGATTCTTAGGTATACTCGCGACGCAGTAAGGAACTCCATCTGTCACACAGCTACAGTAATTGCAAACGGTTTGATGCACTACGGAACAACCTCTGATACGTTTCTGCGCGAGAATTTAGAATGGCTTGGTCGAGCTGTGAATTGGGCTAAATTTACGGCAACAGCAAGCTTAGGTGTAATTCATCATGGTCATGAGAAAGATGCCCTCCACCTATTGGCCCCATATCTCCCCAAAATCCCTGCTCCTGCCGCCGGAACCACAGCTGGCTATACTGAAGGTGGAGCGCTATATGCGCTGGGATTGATCTACGCTAACCACGGTCTATCGATTATCGACTATTTATTGCAGCACCTTAAGGAAAATCACTATAACGAAGCGATTAGACACGGTGCCTGTTTGGGTGTTGGTTTGGCCGCTATGGGTACCAACAGGGTAGATATTTACAATCAATTGAAGTTCTATCTATATCAGGATGATGCGATAACTGGTGAAGCAGCAGGTATCGCCATGGGTTTAGTCATGTTAGGCTCCAATTCACTAACTGCTGTGACTGACATGGTATCCTACGCTGCTGAGACGCAACACGAGAAGATCTTGCGAGGCTTATCTGTTGGTATCGGTTTAATGATGTTCGGTTGTATGGAGCAGGCAGATGAGATGATTGCAGCGCTCGAAACTAACAAGGATGCACTAATGAGGCGTGCGGCTATGCACGCCATAAGTATGGCCTATTGTGGTTCAGGGAATAACAAGGCCATCTCAAGACTACTCCATGTGGCTGTCAGTGATGTGAACGATGACGTCAGGCGAGCAGCAGTACTTGGTATTGGTTTCATCTTATTCAGAAATCCGGAACAATGTCCAAATGTGGTGAGTCTTCTGGCGGAAAGCTACAATCCTCATGTCAGGTGTGGTGCTGCAATGGCTATAGGAATTTGCTGTGCTGGTTCCGGAAGCAAAGAGGCCATGTCGTTGCTAGAGCCAATGGTGTCTGATCCTGTAAATTTTGTGCGCCAAGGCGCGCTCGTTGCATCAGCTCTGGTGCTGATCCAGCAAACTGAGGTACTGAATCCTAAGGTCAAGGAATTCCGTCAATTATACTCAAAAGTGATCTCTGACAAGCACGAAGACGTGATGGCCAAATTTGGTGCAATTATTGCCCAGGGTATCATCGATGCCGGTGGTCGCAATGTCACAGTATCGTTACAATCGCGCACTGGTCACACAAATGTTTGCGCTGTTGTTGGAATGCTGATATTCTCCCAATTCTGGTACTGGTTTCCTCTTACACATTTCCTCTCCCTGGCATTTACACCCACTTTCCTGATTGGTTTGAATGAGAATTTGAAGATGCCCAATCTTGAGTACAAGTCTAGTGCAAAACCCTCAACCTATGCCTATCCACCTCCCATAGAGGCGAAGAAGGAGAAGGAGCGAGAAAAGATCAGCACGGCCATTTTGTCTGTCACGGCGAAGGCTAAGAAGAAGGAGGCCACAAAAAAGGACAAGCAAGAGAATGGTATAGAGAAAATGGAAGTTGACGAGGATAAGAGCGCAACAAGTAAGACGAAAGTTGAAGAGCAATCTAGCGAGATAAAAAAGAGGGAATCAGAGGAAAAAGTGGAGGAGCCTGCATTTGAGATGTTGGCTAATCCGGCCAGAGTTTTAAAACAACAATTAAGAGTCATCTCCATGTCCGACCAGTCAAGGTATCAGCCTTCAAAGAGTTTGCAAATAGGTGGAATCATATTGATGAAAGACACAAGGCCCAACGAACAAGAGGATCTGATAGAGCCGGTGACAGCTCATTGTTCAAAGGTTGAGGAGGAGAAAGAGCCCGAGCCCCCAGAGCCGTTCGAATACTTGGGCGACTAAGTATAGATAAGACTTTACACTAATTATCTTTCTTATATTATTAAAAAGATGAAAACGATGTCACGCGATTGTTGCCTGCCGCCATATGCTGAGAGATATCTTCATCTTACAATGGAGGGAGCTCAGCCTTTTTTGTTGTTGAAGATATTCTTCCTAGTTGTTGAGTGTTTCACAGCATTCATCTGAGCTAGAGTCTGTCTGTCGGAGGGCCAGCTAGATCTTCTCCTTCGCGTGTTTATCTTCGTTGAAAGATTGAAAATTTGTTAAATCACTGTCTGAGACTAGAGACTCGAAACGGGGCCAAAAGAGGCGGCCAACTCGATCTTGGAACTTCAAGTGAGTAAAGTTGAGTCAATTTTTCATCCGTGATGATGGGTCTCCTCTTCTCGTGTGATTGATAGGAGAAACTTTAGCCAAAATCTTCATTCAAATCAGGGGAAAAAGTCACGATATTGAGCAAATCAGATTGGCTCCAACGCCATTCTCGCGGCCCATTCCCTCTGGATCTTCGGCGCGCCTCTTGAGCGCCTCAATGTAGACTGGCCGCTGGAAGAGGCCCGCATTTAGCGAGCTAACCATGTTCTGGTCTCTTCCTGGCCGAACGAGAACATCAAACAGACTAAAGACTGGCTTGTGGTCCGAGCTGATCAATTGGGGCAACCAATCGTAGAGGAGACATTGGATGTGTCTTTGTCGCTTTGAGCGATACAGTATGCGGTCTGTATAGCTTGGGACCCGTTTGGTTTGTCTGTCATACTTGTTTGTGTGGGCGAGAAACTTGTAAGTTGGGGGAAATTTAATCTGACTCTCTTGGAAACCATGAAACGCTTGTTGGGTTTCCATCACTTTAAGTAGTTCATCATTTTGGGTGAGAATTTCATAACTATTATTATGTTGTTCATTTGAACCATTACTACTGCTTGATGCTGGTGGTGCTGGCTGTGTGTGAAAAATATCGTCCAAAATTTGGATGGTTTCGTCGAAGGTTCTCTGTTCGAGACGGAAATTGAGATCACCAATGAGGAAAACACAGTCAAAACGGGCAGTCGAATCGTTAGACAAATAACGAGGTTTGAGTAATTTCAAATCCTTAGGTAAATCGATGGAATTTATAATCCTCTGATATTCCTCAATTCTGTCCTTGAGTTTGTTCTCATGGGCCGGAAAATGGCAATTAGTGAACATAAAGGAGGTTCCAAAGAATCTGAAGGCAATGGAAACGGAACCCTTGGTTTTGATCATGTTGGTTGGCATTGAGCGAGAGTTGTAAACGGATTCCTCTGGAGTGGAACAGAACCAGATGAGATCGCGTCTGATGAAGATGGACAAATGGAGCACCCCGAGGGAGCAACTGTGCAACAGGACATGGTTTGGGCCCAAGGTTGTCTGCAGCTCAATGTCCCACTCGCGCAAATAGTCAGCCTGCGAGCTGAACGCCTCCTGAATTCCGATGGCATAAATGTCCGGCATGAACACCAACTGGTCGGGCAACAGTAGATCGTTCAAATTAGACGGCGCCCTCTTCCGGTTCTGGTTCCAGGTGCACACGAAGATGTTCACGCGCCCCTGGGGAAAGTATCTGAAGAGTTCGTCGTGGCCCAGCAGCGAGTCCTGGCCGAGCGAGCCGATGAAGTAGGTCCGTTTCTTGACCTCGCTCACCGAGATTGGATGCAGACCAGCGGCCGAGGGGGCCACTTCCGGCCCCATTTGTCCTCCCCCTTCGGTCTCAGACTGTCCCAGGAGGCGTCCGTCGTCGCCCGACGACGAGTTGTCCACCGTGGTGAGCGTGGACTCGCTGGACTCGCTCGGCTGGCCGGCCAGACTGTCCGACTTGCGGCCACTCTGGGCGGCCTGGTCGCAGGCGTGGGGCTGCACGCGGCGCGCTCGGTGCAGCCGCGAGAAGTGTTTCCGGCCGCAGGAGGCGAGGCAGCGCATGTTTCCTTCCGGCGGCTCGTCCGTCGCTTGTCGTGTTGTTCGAGGCCACACGCAGCCGGAAGTTCGGAGGGCGCCCTCAGGCGCTCGCTGGCAGCCGCTTGGGGGCGGGCCCACCAGGTCGGCGCTCTCCAGACAGTCTATGTAGTCGACACTGACGTTGTGCTGCTCGCGACCGAGCGGCCCAGGCAACAGGTGGGCGCGCTGGCACCGCTTTGGCGCCGCCGACGACAACTGCTCGAGCTCCGGCACACTAGCCGCCGACTCCAAGCGGCTTCCGGCCGCCAAGGGGGCACTTCCGGCGCTGTGGGCGGGCGCCTGGACGTAGCCGGCCTGCGACTGCAGGTAGAGGGCGGCGTCGATGCTCAGTTGGGCGCGGCGGCGTCTCGCGGGCGACTCACTGGAGGCCAACTGGCAGCTGGGCCCAAATGGGGGCAGCGTCTTGAGACAACTCTGGGGGGCATCTTGCTGCTTGAGGGCTTCCTGTTGGAATGTTCTCGCTTCGCCCAACTGGCTCGAGTTGGGCTCCACTTCCGGCTCGATGGTGAGTTCACTTCTCAGCTCACTGTTGTTGTTGCTGCTTGAAAGCTCGCCTGGTTTGATTCCCCTCAGACTGTTGTTGGACGAGCTGGAGGAGCTTGATGCTGAGCGAGACTGCTGGTCCATTTGTTTGCCGGCTTGCAATTGTTGCTCTTCTGCTGCTTGTTGGCCGCTTTTCTGCTCGTCGATGTGTCCCACTGGCTTGATTTGGCGCCAAGCGAGCCGCGAAACAAGGCCAACAACAGTGGTTCCCAGTTTGCTGCAGAGACAGTGGCCAAAATGTCCATTGCGCCAGCACGAGCGACGAGCTTCACCTTAGGACGCCTGAGGGCCCAAACACGAGACCGTAGCTCTGCCATGCTGAGTCTCGCTGGGCTGCTCTGCTCTCTGTCTCTCTCTCTCTCTCGGCCAAGGGCGCTTACCCTAAGCGTCGAGACCGCTTTATGTGTTTCCTTCTCTCCGCCTTCAACTGTCTCTAGAGCATCAGAACTCAGAATTTAGAATTCCCCCCGCAGACACTCTCTAGCTCTAGCACAGCTCTCTTTTCTTGCTCACTTCTTCCAGCTCACTGGGCCCCAAACAAATGCCCAAGCGCCAAAGCCCGAGACAAATGGGCTCAATAATGGCAAGCGTCTGGCCCCGCAGACTGTCTCCGTTTGCGGCCAGACTCTGCTCTTCTCTCTTCGCGATCTCTTTGATGTCTTCTGCTTCCGCAGCTCAGCCGCAACTGTGGCCAGCCTCTCGGCGCTGCTTGACTCTGCTTGAGGCTGCTTGGCGGCCAAACTTGGCCGCCCGCAAGATCGTTCACGCTCAGACTCCCCTTGAGGCCGGCCGGCCGGAGAGCAGCATCTGTTTGTTGTTCTTCCTCCTGGGCCTCCACTTGGCCCTCTTGCTTTGGTCTGCCGCTCGGTTCGTGCTCTCTGTGTGAGCAAAAAGCAAAAGCGACCAACTGGGGCCCGCAATTACGTGAAACTGCACTCTTACTTCTAGTCTTGGTCTCTCAGGCGGCCCGTTTTTCCTCCCTTAGGGTCTCCAGTCGCAAACGAACGAGCATCATATAGCAGCACACAGTGATACTTGTGCACAGTAATCCAAACACAGAGTGATATTTGCACACAGTGATGCAAAAACACGCGGCCGAGTTTCACGAAAACGTGAAACTCGTCCAACTTGGTGCAACTTTTCGATTCCCACACAAAAAGGGACCATCTTCTTCCTTCACGCCTCAACTTTCACACACTAACAGTGATCACTACACACACCCACTCGGGCGCATCATTCCACCGGTGTTGCTTGTCCTTAGTGCTGCTTGTTGGACTGCACACGAGGCGACGTGTCGGCTCCTAATGAGATACACCTGCACTTCTGCCCCCAAAAGCGTGCTCCTTCTGGCCCAAAAGCAAGAGACGAGCTCACTTTCCACTTCCCACAAACCTCAAACCTCAGACTCGAACTCGAACTCAAACTCAAGCGAGAAGCATCCAAAGCTTGGCTTCTGTGCACTTCTTTTCACTTTTAACTTTTCACTCTTTCCTTCTTGCAATGAAATT
>Ga0268247_10000580_pt1 | contig 12083 bp, 8 predicted proteins | sample AgamicOrMae_FD_200245 | JGI IMG/M metagenome (GOLD analysis project Ga0268247, IMG submission 200245) | Agave microbial communities from Guanajuato, Mexico - Or.Ma.e (v2) (version 2) | ecosystem: Host-associated > Plants > Phyllosphere > Phylloplane/Leaf | place: Guanajuato, Mexico | collected... | reverse complement strand
ATGACACTATGCCTGTAGACACTTTCACTTTCCCAAGATTACTCTTCCCGCGTCTTTTAAAAGACTGCCAAGGACTGCGCACCATGTTAACTCGAAGAGGATAAAAGTACGATTGGCATCGAGTTTATTTCTATCTAGGGTTTTTATATACAAAAAAATGGGGGTGGCTTATCCTTTCTCAGGGTAATACGAAAAGCGTCATTCGTATCCCGGATCAGGGAGGAGTGTCGGTTAGCCACTCCTAACACTCCGAACAGGACCCCACGGCCACCAGACGGCGCACAAGTACGCGGCAGCAACCACGTGGGCAACGCGCCCAACGCAAACTAATCGTGCTCCGAGGGGCGCAGAGAGCACAAGTCGGCGCGCCAGGCCAGCTTGGGGCGACCCCCTTCAGAGGCCACGAGGCCAGCAAACCATACCGAGGCGGCGGCACGGGCAGCCGGCCGTCCGCCGGTACCGGCCAGGGTTTCCACCCTGCCGGCCACCGAAACACCAAGACGAAAGAACCACCAACCGCGATAATGGGTGAGAGAGGGTGGGGTAGATCACTTGAGATAACCAATAAGAAGTCCTAGCGGTTTGATAGTGAAAGAGTGAATAAAGGTGGATAACGGACCGAAACCAACCACCCAACCCCAAGAACCAACTGAATGATACCTCGGCGTAAATCGCTCAGAAACGACTTGAACATGTGATAAATAGACTCGTCATGAGTAGACGATGATTTTGATACCTCGTTTCATATCCTAGGACCAGAAAAGGGGTCAGTCGGATAGCAGATTTATCGAGACTCGCGAGCAGTCGCCACCCACGTGGGTATCCCGAATTCAGAAACCTCGATGAAGCTATCTCGGCGTAAATCGCTCAGAAACGACTTGAACATGTGATAAATAGACTCGTCACCTTGCTGGTGACACGCTCAGTGAAGATCAAGGTCTCAACTGGGCGGGATATAAAAGAGGGAAAGGCTCAGGACATCACTCAGTTGCTCATGAGAGTTTGGCACGACAACATCATAAATATGACCATTTGAAACAACTCACATGGCCATCTGGTTAGGAACAAAGCTTACAGACATCAAGTGAATCACACTGTCCATCAAGAACGATGGCAAAACGCAATATGAAGAAATAAAAGAACCCCACCCCACAAGATACAAACTCAGACATGATGAATAGAAAATTCATCCTATCCAAGAACATAGACCGCTCCTTAGCTGAGCATCGACAAATAACCAAGAATCTAGATCTTAATTACAACGACTACATAGCTATCACCTTACAGGACACTCCTAGTTGCATTGACACGCAAAGATCAAGGAATATTTCCGACAAATATGAGATCACACACCATGAATTCCCCGGCAACACAACTTCAACCAGGCTCCTTACAGCTATCAACAGAAGCATGGCCTGCATCATTCAAACATACCAACTAGGCAATATGGCTGCGGCGGGCATACTCTCTGAAATCCGTCTCAGAGTTGGGCCACCGGGAGGGGAAATATATCTGGCCAATGTTTACATACGACCACAGGCAGGGTACTGCGATGTCATGAGGCTGCTCAGTCAACTGGTTGACAAAAGCAGAGGCAGAACATCAAAACTGCTGATAATCGGTGATGTGAATGCCAGCTCCACACTATGGGATCCAGACCATGACATAAGATCTGAGGAATACCAATGAGGTCCCAAATATCACCAAACCAAGATACAGAGAGGATTAACGCTATCAGAGTTTGTTCGGAGAGATAGTATGGAAGTACTTGGCCAGAGGCAAGGCTTCTTGAAACCAACTTATAGAGCCGGAAGCAAGGACCAGGGAGCATACATTGACATATGCATTATAGGGGAAAAACTACATAGAATTTGGGAGACAATATGGGTAATGCCGTCCATACGATCGGAAGTATGGCCAACGACAGAAACCTCTATAAAGAAACTTAGCAAACAAGAACCCACCCCAGGTCACCAGTACATTGTAATAGCGAACAAGATCGTAGACAGCACATTCTCAAATAACATAAGGAAAATTAGCGTTATGAGACCAGGACTAATAACTGAGGAACAATTTATATCACTGCGCATAGAAGCTCGTCCACTCAGGGAGAACTGGAGACGCAACGGCAGAACCGGTATCATAGCAAGACTTGAGAAACTTACAGACCTCACAGTTACGGCAATTGAAATCTCACAGCATAAGGCCACAATCCAGAAAAAAGCAAATAAGCCAACAAGACAGGACATATATGGCCTTATTCTCAGACTAAGGAAGCTCAGAAGAAAGCAGAACTCGAGCGCAAAGAAAGAGAGAAGATCAACTGCAATAGCACGGCTAGTACGGCCCGCTACCATCAACAAGAGAAAGCACATATTAAATAGGACTAAAAACAAATTGATGAAAAAACTACAGAATAGAGTCAGAAGGAAGCCAGCGGAACTATGGACCAGAGTCAAGAAAATCCGGTCTGCCGGGGCGGACAGTACCAACGACAACACAAGGTATACTCAGGAACAGATAAACGAATTAGCCGAAACACTATTTCCGGAAATTGAAAGAAACATCTCACAAGAAACAGCGAATACATATAAACCATCAATTATTACACAACAAGAACTAAACACGGCAACAGAAATGGTCATGAAGAAAAAATACAAAGGGCCCGATGACATTTCGTTTAAAGCCTTCAATCGTGCTCTAGAACTCATACCTGACATAATATTTGATATAGCCAGGATGAGCTTCTATGCCTGTCATGTTCCAGAACATTGTCAATTAACACAGGGTACAATCATACCTAAAAAACAGGCTGGGAAATACAGGATCGTTCATGTATCCACGACTCTCACAGCATTTCTGGAGGTCATAGCTCTCAATAGATTCCAACACGCCCTTGAAATCGGAAAACACTACAATCCGAATCAGTTCGGCTTCAAAAGTGGAAGAGGCAGGGTTGAATTGGTGAACAGGATAATAACCTCAGTAACAGCGCATAGATGCTACTTACACAACGAACTGACAGGTAATGACGCAATGAGAAACAATCAGACAACATTGGTTGCACTTGACCTATCTGGGGCCTTCGATAATGTGATGCAGAAGGAGATCATCGATAAAATGCTCGAAAAGATGCCACAGGAAGGAGTCACATACTGGATAAAAGAATTCATTCTACACAGAAAGATCGCAATCAAGCATAAGGGAATGACCTCTTATTACAGACAGGTCATGAGAGGGGTTCCACAAGGATCAGCCTTGGGACCACTATTATGGAACCTGGCAATTGAAGATATTGATAAACAGATCAACGGTCACTGCAACGAGTTTAAGAACACCGAGATTCTAGCCTATGCTGATGACCTAACTGTCATAAGCCATGGGTATCAGCAGCAGATCACTCAGGGGGTCTTGGATAAAATCAACACATACATGAAAAGCAAAAACCTGGATATCAATGCACAAAAATCGGAAATGATGGTGATAACAGGACCTGGAAGGAAACCCAAACGAGAGGATATTCCCACGCTCCACCTTGGACAAGAACCACTCACGCTAAAAGATAAACTCACGATACTGGGTGTACCAGTCACGAATAAACTCACACTGGACACGCGGAATGAAACTCTTCAGATGAAACTCAGGGAAACAAAGAGATTCCTCAGGCAACTACACTTATACAAGATAATTGATAATATGGAAGAATGGAGAATTCTGATTGAAGCCAGTCTTAGGAGCATCCTGGTGCATCTAGCGTCACCTGTACTCACTATAGACCAAAGGGGCAGACAATGGTCAAACAAACAATTCTTTAACTCACTGGCCTATATTTTTGGATGGCCTAAGAACGTATCCCAGAATATGGTATACGTCATGACCGGCATGGAAGACGCGGAGGACACAATTTACAAGCTACTCATAAAGGGAGCAACACATCCAGACAGACACATCAGACGAAACTACGAGACCATGGCTGAACTATTCATACAAGGGGGCATCAGAGAGTATGCAAGGAATCATCAGAGAGCATCAGAGGGGAGCGAGGAGCAAATATACAACCACAAGATGGTGAGACATCACTTTGACCCAACACTCGAACTCAAGATCAAAAATGGATCTCTCAGGGGCAAAGAACTACTTTTATGGGTTCTCACAAACCATATTGCCACCAACAGTTGCACGACAACCCTAGCCCTAAATATAAATGGTCGGATCAGCACCATAATTCATGAGGAAACCGTATACAATACATCCTATAGAGTCAGTTATTTCAATACACTATCAGCCCTATGGAGAAGAGGCAACAACAACAAGGAGAGCAACATAATAATGATACACGAAGATGACAGTGCATTGAAAGCTTTAGAGAACCTCATGAATAGGGACCCTAAAATAATAGAACTTAGAGAACACTTAGTAAAGAATGGCATAGGCCTCCTCAAGGTAAAGAAGGAGGACATGCATAATTATATAGAAATCATAAGGAGAGATGGGAAACGGAAAATAACGCACATCAAAGAGAATTGGCCAGGGGTTGAGAAAATTAAGGAGGCCAACGACAGACGCAAACTCCTCCGCAATCATAAGCTGATGCTGATGCAGGGAAAGACTACCAAGACAATGAACAAACTCTGTGTCATACCCATTGCGTGGCAAAATATACCACTAGACAAACTAAATAACCAATCACTACTCATACTCTCGGGGATGGTCACAGATGAACATCGGAAATTAGTAAGAGCAGAAACAGAGGGGGGACAAAAATACCCAGGTTGTGACTGCATGGCGAACACAGGACAGACCACGAACGAAACCATTCACAGAATCACAAACTGCCCGAAATACAAAATTGACAGGGAAGCTCTATTTGGGATGGATACAGAAGATCAAGTCGACAAAAACGTCCGGAAAACCAACAGGATAATAATCGGCGTAGAGAAGAGCATCAACACACTCAGATTGATAAAAGGCATTACCAAGATAGCAATATGAGATAGCAGCAAAGGAAACAACAAAATTACAAATTGTCGGAAACAATAACAATAAATAAAAACATAACAACAAGAACATATAGACATAAAAATCAATAAAAACATAGACTACAGAGATTCACAGATGGCCGGGGACACATATATGAGCTGCAGGGATCAGTCCAATATAGGGTCAGGTCCCGGTTGGAAGGAATATTCAAATCGATACAAGACTGCTCACACCAACGATAATAAGACCACTTTCGACACCCAGGAAATAACGCGAACAAAGAAAAGAGATAAACCCCAAAACTCATAGTATGACCATACAAAAGCTCAAAACTATCTCCAAATTCCGCAGGACATAGATTACACGATCAAGCCGTGAAAGGCGCCAACGAGGTACCGGGCTCCAAGATGAGCCAAACCGGTGTAAAACTCACAAGTATGGGAAAGACAAGAGCAAATCATGGTTGTCGGGCCCCTTGAAGGGCAATTCCGATGGTATCTACGAACGGCTTGGCGGATAAGGAAGGAGATGGGAAGAGCAGCCAATCTGAGATAAACTGTAATGAACGCACGATACGGGGGGCGGCAGCTCGTGTAGACGGCTACCCGCCGCTGAGGTCTCCGCAAGGGAGGCCGAAGCGAACACCGCGAGGCAAAGCGCAAGCGCTTTGCCAGACAAAAACCAACCAAACCAACCAATTTTTTATATAAAACCAAACCAACCAAACCACCAACCAAACCAAACCAACCAAATTTCCCTCCCAGTTATAATTCCTGGATCCAAAAGCAGGAAGTTGGAGAGGTGTCCGCATCCGTACTTGTGCAGGAAGCCGAAGACGATGACGAGCCCTCAAATTTCATCAGCGATTCGGATGTCCTCTCAAATGTCCTTTCCAGACGTAGCATGACGGCCTACAATTTTCAAGATGTGATAATAGAAAACTATTTCTTCCAATCATTAGATATCCAAGCTCATAATTATTTATTAGTCTGGAATTACAAGGCTCATCTTTATGTGATATTAATCTATCAGCAAAAAGTATGGTTGGCGGACGGCGTAGATGCTATAAAATCAAACAATCGGCGCAGAATCTTATTAGACGTTATATTGGGAGAAAATTCTCCATTTGTACCGTTGGAGACCAACAGTCAGGAGAAGACTTTTGTGGAACCTCTGCAATATTAATATGTCTCGAATTTTTGAGAATGATGAAACAGGGAAAGATATCAGAGCGCTTGCTCCTACCTACGGGCCTGAAAGGACTATTGTCTCGCAAGCTACACAGGCAGCCGACCGTCAAGCTCAATTCGCAGTCCCGCATCCAGGAGATCGTGATATCATTGGTTTGTCAGTATTGTAATCAAAATTTCCGAAGCAAGGGAGCTAAGAGATTAAAGATGCACGAAGCAAGGTGCCCAAAAAACCATTAAAGTGTTTTATAAAACCCCCCTTGGTGGGGGTACCCCCTAAAATTGTTGTGTCTTTGTCCTTTTTTCTTTCCTCTTTTCAATTTCCTTTCTTTCTTCGAACCTCCTCCTGCCCCATACCGGGTCCAGTGCGCTCTGGTATAGCCACCCCGCCAGTGCCTGTGGGTTCGCTTGTGTTTCTGGTTGGTTAGATGTTTTTGCTAAGGTCGACGCGTCTTGGCGAAAAATCCACTTAGACAGGGCCCTCTTGCTGAGTGCCCCCATTGGGGATGTGTTCGAGTTGATTCCAATCTGACGCTTTGAACCTGTCTGAGTGCGATGGCACCGTTTGTTCGTCATTTCTATCGTTTGTGCCGTTTACCCAGACCTGGTCTTGGTGGGAGAAATCCACCAAGATTGGGTCAATTCGCTCGTCTCTACGACCGATCTTCTCAATTCGCTCTCAGTTTGGTTCATCGAGTTATTCTAGCCATCGGGGCGCCGTTCGTTTTTCATTTCCATTGGCCGGTGATGTTGCCGAGTCTTGGCGAGCATTACGCCAAGACCGAGCCATGTGGCAAGGTGTTCCCATTGGGGATGCACTCGGATTGCCTTTAATCTGATGCATTAGACCAATCAGAGTGCGATGGCATCGTCCTCTTGTCATTTCTATCGGTTGGTTTGATGTTTCTGCCATGTGCCGGTTCGTGATCTTGGCGGAAAAATCCTCCAAGACCGGGCCATATTGCAGGGTGTACCCACTAGGCATGTGCTTAAATTGATTTTATTCTGGTGCCTCAGCCCTATCTGACAGCAAGGGTATCGTTTGATTCTCATTTCTATCGTTTGGATTGATGTCTCTGCCGGGTGCCAATTTTGATAATCTTGGTGGCGACTCCACCAAGATCAGGTCAGTTTGCTCAACGTTACTACGACCGATCTCCTTTGTTAGCTCTGAATTTGATCCATCAAGTCTCTCTAGCCATCGGGGCATCATTAGTTTTTTATTTCCATTGGTTGGCCATGCTGCCAGGTCTTGGCGGATAGTCCACCAAGACCGGGCCCCATTGCAAAGCGTCCCCATTCGTTCTTGACTGAGGTGGTTTGGTTGGGCATTTCTGAGTGCGATAGCCTCGTTTGCTTGTCACTCCTGTCGGTTGGTTGGTTGGTCTGATGTTCCTGCCTTTTACCAAGTCCTGGTCTTGGCGGAAAGTCCACCAAGGCAAGGTGCCCCCATTAGGGATGTGTTCGAGTTACTTTCAATCTGATGCTTTAGACATAACTGAGTTCGCTAGGATCGTTTGTTTGCCATTTCTATTGTTTGGTTTGATGTGTCCGCCAGGTGCCGATTCTCAATCTTGGCGGGGCCTCCACAAAGATCGAGCTAGCTTCCCGGTTGTCTCTGCGATAGATCGCCTTGGTTTGTTCTTAGTTTGTCATCTCAGGTCTGTTCAGTTACCAAAGCGCCGTTCGTTTGTCATTTTCGGTTGGTTATTCATGGCGCCAGGTCTTGGCGGTGAGTCCACCAAGACCGGGCCCTATGGTACGGTGCCCCCATTGGGCCTGTGCTCGAGTTACTTTCAGTCGGTTGGTTGGTCTGGTTGGTTTTGTTGGTTTGGTTTGGTTTGGTTTTATTTAATTTTTGCGGGGGGGTTTGGTGCCTCGCTGGGTGCCGGCACCGGCGGACGGCCGGCTGCCCGTGCCGCCGCCTCTTTTCGTTGGCTCTCGGTTGGTTGTGCTTGGTGGTCGCCCCAAGCGAGCCCAGCGCGGCGATCTCTGCACTCTCTGCCCCTCAGGGCTGAAAAAATGTACCCGCGGGCTGGGGCGCCCATTGAGGTTGTGGCCTGTTCTCCCGCTTGATGGGCTCTGTGCGGCCGTGGGGACAATTGTTGTTAACGAGAGAGAGAAGAGGGAAGAGAAGAGAAGAAAGGGAACGAGGGGTGGGGTTTTCAGTTGTTTCAGAAGTGTTTGTTTATTTGGATTAATCAAGGTTCAAGGTTTAGGGTGGTTTTGGATGGTTTTGGGTTTTGGGTTTTTGGGCCTGCGGGTCGGAAGCAGCCAGGTCCGTTAGATGGGGGCTTGGCAGGCTTCCGGCATGCCCATGGCCGTCTCATGGTTGTCGGTCACCCTGACTTTTTTCCTCGGTTGGCCCTTATCTGGGCTCTCAGGGGCCACTCTTTTTGCACCTTTCGGCCCTTGGGCAAACTTTGGCCCAAATTCGGCCACTATGATACAGTCCTCGTCCGATTCCTCGTCGGTGAGGCTGCCTGCAGAAGTGCCCGGCCTAGGGGTTCCCGGGGGGCTATTGGTCGGTCTAGATCTAAGTTTTCCTGCAAAGAAGTCGAATAGACTCCTTTGCTTGGGGCTTGCCTCTATGTCAATTATCTCCGGTTTGTTGTTCACTATCATAAGTTCCTCAATTGTTGAGCAAATTTCTTCCAACTGCGGGCAGCTATGGTGTGTCCTGGCTATGCCCGTTTGCAGATATCTGGCACCGTTTCCGGGATCATCAATAATTTCTGCCTTGGCTAATTCCAGGGCCATTTGGGCAGCGGCCGCTTTTTGCCTCAGGTGCGCCGGCTGCGCCATCGGAGGGCAGGCCTTGATTCGTCTTGAGACCCGCCTGCCCCGTTCGTCCATGGATAGCCGGCTGACTTCGTAGGCATTTTTCGCCCCTAACAACCTTACAAAACAGGTACATAATATTTGGTTTGCCATTTTAGTTGACACAGGATTGACAGGAGTGATTGTAGGGAGTGAGCAGCTTAAAGTGTGATCAGTGCGCTTTTATGCCCTTCGAGCGTCCCGTTGACTTGGTTGGTTGGTCATCATGCGCATGCGCACTCTCGCCGTATCCTCGCGCGAGTCAGGTGAACAGTGTGGCGGATGTGCCCAATGGGCCCTGTGTGTCACTTTGCGCGTGTTAGCCGGGTTCAACAGTTGCCATCGGCAGAATCTGCAGTTGTCGTCGGCTCGACTGAGACCATACTCAGGCACTTAGCTGCTAATTTGCTCCTCTGAGCTCAGCTGCCGCTATCCTGCCTGAGTGGTCTAGAATCAATCTGTCTGTCTTAAAACCATCGTCTGAGCATCATGAAGATGTCGTTATGAATTATGGCTCAGCTCTGCCGCCTTGATGAAATCAGAGAAATCGACTGGGTGTGGGTCAGGATACCCGGCGTGGCTCGGATAGTGAGAACCCAAATTCATCCTGCTCCCGATCTGAGTGGTTTAGAATCAATCTGTCGGTCTTAAAACAATCGTCTGAGCATCGTGAAGATGTCGTTATGGATTGTGGCTCATCTCTGCCGCCTCGACGAGATCAGACAAGTCGACTAGGTGTATATCGAAGACCCGGCGTTGGGTGGTTTGGTTTGTGTTATGTCAGAAGATGTGATGTTAGTAAGTTGGCCACTGCTCGTTTGACCCATACCTGTCAAAACCGCTGTAGTCATGAATGCTAGAAAAAGATTTTTTATTTTGTTTTCTCATTATTTTGCCCATCAGCTCCCTTTGATCTATATAATTCTCGTCTATATTATGGTTAAACCTGCGTGAGATATGTCTGAATTATGGGCTTTCTTTCTGCTGCTTCACTCGTCTCGGTCGCACTATTTATAGAAATGCACATATCGGTCCTGCTTTGCGTATGATGGTATGCAATCTTCTTGAGTTCGATGCCTTCAAACGATCTAGGTAATCCTTTGCCTCTATTGGGAAAAATTCAGCTATGATGTGTTCGTTGAGCCAGGTTGTGCAACCTGGCTTGCGATGCCATTCCATCAGATACATAGCTCCATTCTCCCCATGTTTGTTAAACAGGATTCGACCTCCCCCAATTTGATACCCTCTCGGTACAAATTCAGTAGATCGTCTCCTCCTACCTTGGCCCGACAAGCGCCTAGTTTGTTCCGTCACGAATGGTGAACTCAAATCGAGCGGCCCTTCCTCATTGATGTTGATGACCTCTGGTGACAGTGTGAAAGGCGTAGGCGGAGCCGGTGAGACCTCTTCCGAGGTGAGACTGCCCAGTGGTGTTCGCAGCGAGGAAGCGACCTGTAGTTGGGATAGATCCCCTGCCACTGCTCCAGGATCAGAAAGCTTGGCTTTGGCCGTTTGGTGATCGCTCTCAGCGTTGTACCCTCCGACCCGAGAGACTTTTCCCGTTTGCGATATACTGCTTGGTTCAGCCTTCTTATCGGTAGCCGATCCGTGAGTTGAATGGGTCTTGCTGTCTTTGCTCGAGGGCCCGAGGCTGTCTTCTTCCCTGATCTTGACTTTCTCGTGTACCCATTCGATAACCTTCTGCATTGCCCGACATTCATGTGGGAACTCCTCCGGCGGCTTTCCTGAGGATATGTACTTGTAAGTTCCATCATAGCTGCAGAAAGTTATATAGGCTTGATTTATAAGCCTTTGAGCTTCATTGGCCATTCCCAACTCTTCCGTGTTGAGGTATTTGTCCGGGTGGCAGTTTTTGGACCAGTGATGATAGGCCTTTTTTAAGTATTTGAGCTTTGGTCCGAGTTTTCTTGCCTTCTTTGAATGCAGGAGAAAAAGCTCGAAGAAGCAGGCGCATTGAGCCATGGTTGATCAATTTGTATACACGCGACGTCTGTCTACTAGTGTGATGTTTCGGTGGTTATGCTTTTGGTTGGTTGGTTAATTTTTTCTTACTTCTGTTCGTTATGTTTATCGTTCGGTGTCCAAATGACAAGTGACGATCCACTGGATGTAGTGAGACCACTGGTGACAGCTGCCGCTGAGGCCGCTCTGATTTCCGCGCTCTTTCCCTGGCGCCACCAAGTCGGCTGTTGATTACGCTCGCCTCCCGCCTTTGCGCGCTTTGTGCCGTGTACGCGTATCCGGTAGGCTCTTGCCCAATTTTCTGGTCTTTCCTGGTTGAGGGTGCTGGAATCCTCTCGAAAGTTCCAGTCACTATTTCGAGCGTTGCTGGAATTTTCCTTAGTCTTCTAGATAGATCCATCTTGGCGACTTTTCGTTTGATTTGTTGATAGCGGCTTCCCCCTGAGGGGTCGCCTTGTGTGATTAAAAGTGGCTCCCCCCGGAGGGGTCGCCAATTTGTAGTATATTTTTCGACGGCTCACCCCTGGGGTTGGTTGGTTTAAAAATAAAAACAATCTGGCGGGGTCTTGGCACCGAGCCCGGCGAGGGACTCGGGCCGGTGGACAGCCGGGAGCCCGGACTGCCACCATGTTTCAAGGGGTCCGACGTCTGAAAAACGTCGCGCCCCAAGCCGGCCAACGCGCAAGTCCGCGACCCGTCGCCTTCGGCTCCGCGGCCGCGACTGACGGCGTGCGCGACCCTGCGGCCGCTTTTATACTCGTCCCCTGCGTTTACTCGACGCGCATTTGTGGCCTGTGGGGACTTGGTCATTCTGGTCTTTGGGGTCTCTAGGGTCAGATGGTCTCTACAGGGAGACCGGCCAAATGAACTCAACCAAAGCGCGTGTGAAGGGCAGCAAGAGAGGGTAGTTGACGGCCATGAATCTGACCCGACAACTACCCAACCACTCTCGCTCGCTAACTCGCTCATGCGCGACTCTCGCCCCTTTCCTCTCTCTCTCTCTCTCTCTCTCTCCACCCGTGTAATTATCTCCCCGCTCACTCGCCTTCTTTCGCAACCTGTCGCAATAGATCCGGCCGGTGAGTGGATAATTGCTAGGCAGGATATCTC
>Ga0268247_10000578_pt1 | contig 12089 bp, 3 predicted proteins | sample AgamicOrMae_FD_200245 | JGI IMG/M metagenome (GOLD analysis project Ga0268247, IMG submission 200245) | Agave microbial communities from Guanajuato, Mexico - Or.Ma.e (v2) (version 2) | ecosystem: Host-associated > Plants > Phyllosphere > Phylloplane/Leaf | place: Guanajuato, Mexico | collected... | reverse complement strand
CCACATTGAGCTGGCCTGCTAAGCACAATTTCCTTCGACTTGTTTCTCCTTTTAGTTGGCAATTAAATATGATAAATCTTATATTTGATTAGATTGAGAGACCTAATTAAGTGAGTGTGTGTGTGTGTTAGCCACATTGGAAGATGTCCTCTCCCATTGGCTGAGATTGTCTTTCTTTCATTATTCGCAATTGTTGACGAGCAGGAGAGATTCTGGACACATTTGTGTCTTGCGTCCCAAAATGCACTTCTTATCGCTCCATAAGTTTCCACTTTCAACTGTTTCCAATTTCCATTTTCCTCTGTCTTTTTTCCTAAAGTTTCTCTTCCTCAAACTTGAGTGTTCGCCAATTGAAATGAACACACACTGAGCGAGGCCTGAAAACTGCAACATCCACTGGTTCGCTTAATTATTAATGTAAATAAGTAAACTTCAACAACAATAAGATAACAATCATACTCTTTCTCCTCCAATGCACATTTCTTCCTCTCCCAATGCAGGCAACTAGCTTCTCATATTGTCTCACAATTCGAGAATGGTCTAAGTGTGTCCATGTACAATTATATGAAATGCAAATTCCAAGCACAGTATTTACAGTGACCGTTTGCTTCTTTGCATGCTTTTCCTTCTCCTTATCCTTTGGGGTATTTGTCTGAAATAATGCTCAAATGCATCAGTTGAATGCATTATTTCGAAGGCTAATCCTCATGATCATGATCCAATTGATCAGAGCGACAGCTTTCTCAATCTCTGTCGATACTTGTCGCCCCGAAAGCTGAGCCGGCCCACTTGAAACGGGCCCAAACTGACCACTGCCAATTGGGGCCAACCGAAAGCCAACTTTACAAAAGCAGTGCAAAGTTGGCCTGGTCATCTTTTGATTCGTTTGGCTTCGCGGCGTTCGTTCTTCAACGATTGCAATCGATCAATGTTTGACTTGTCGTTCAGCCACAAGTGCATCCTAATGAATGGTTCGCGGCCCTTAATTGAAAGCATGTGCCATGGTTTCGGTTTGGAGAGCAGCTCGCTGACTGAGCCCTGCGAGAGACCGAGCACCACTTCGCCAAAGATCTTCTGGCCCAGATTGTGGGCCATGAGAGTTTCCTTAATGCGGGTGGTGATGGTTGGCGTGTCCAAGTCTGGCGTGAGCGCCGCAAGCTCGTACACTGCACTGTTCTGGGCATACAGTGGATTGTGCAGGTGGTGGTGTTCGTTGGCGAGGCTAAGGTGGTGTTGTTGTTGTTGTTGCAGTTGCAATTGTTGCATGCCGTTGAAGGAGGAGGAGATGCTGGAGGGCGAGGAGACGCTCGAGGTGGGCGACATGACCGAGTTGTAGCCCTGCTGCTGCTGCTGCGCCTCGCCGCCCAACTGCTGCTGGTCTGCGCCCGCAGGCTCGTCGTCCTGCTGCTGCTGCTGCTGCATCAGTCCTAGTCTGCGGCGCGCTCGCTGGTCCTGCTGGTCCTCGTCCTCATCCTCGTCCTCCTCTGGCTCGTCCTCGTCGTCCTCGCGCTCCAGCAGCCGCCGGCCAGCCTCAGCCTCAGCCTCGTCCTCGTCGCGCCCCAACACATCATCCTCGTCCTCCTCCTCCATGGGCTCCTCCTCGTCGTCCCTGATGGAGGAGCTGCTGGAGAGGGGCGACTCGGGCCGCTCCTTAGCCGCGGCCAGCCCATCGAGCGGGCCCAGCTCGCCCCCCAGCGTCTTGGCAGGTCGCAGCTTGTGGGCAGCGGAGCGTTTGCGGCGCGACTGCTGCTGCTGCTGCTGCTGGAATGGGCCCGAGCTGAGCTGGCCCAGCGAGCCGCCAAGCTTGGCCTCCTGGTCCTGCTGGAAGTGGTGCTGCTGCTGCTGGTTGGCGGCCGCCAGCGCCAGCGAGCTCAGGATGGCCGCCTGCGTGTGCTCGGCCGTCCTCAGCTCGGCCTGGGTGCTGGCCCCCGAGGCGGGCGGCGACGACAGGTCCATGATGTCGGCCACGCTGAGCAGCGCCTCGCGCATCGACTTGAGCGCCGTCTCGTCTGGCTGCTGCTGCTGCTGTTGATGTTGCTGCTGTTGAGCTTGTTGCTGTTGCTGCTGGGCCGCCTGGCTGAGACTAGCCAGCAGCTGCAACAGTTGCTGCTGCTGCTGCTGCTGGTTGGCTGCCGCGGCCGCCTGCTGCTGCTGGTTGCCCGCGCCCATCAGGCCGCCCAAACCGGAGACGGACTTGGCCTGCATGTGCAGCGAGAGGGCGGCCGCCATCCGCTGCTGCTGGCTGCCCGGCGACATACTGCCCGCAGACTGGCCGCCCCCAAGCAGCGGGCCCATCGACTGGCTGGTGGGCGTGGCGCCGCTCGTTGAGCCCGCCAGCGTTTGGGGCCCGCCGGCGAGCAAGGCCAGCGAGTTGGCCAGGCTCGAGTTGGGCGACTGCGAGCCTGCGGCCGGGCCGCCCAGGTGGCCACCCAGGGCGAGCGCGGCCGCCGACGAGGAGCCCGCGGCCGAGAGGGCGCCCAGCGAGCCCATCAGCCCGAAGCCTTGGTGGTGGTGGGCGTGGTGCTGCCTCTGCTGCTGCTGTGCGGACTGCTGCTGAGCGGACTGCATGAGCGCGGTGGGCGCGTGCAGCAGCGGGTGCGGGCCGCCCGGCCCGCCCACCGAAAGACTGAGGGGGCCGCAGGGCGCGGGACCCGCGCCGCCCGCGTGGTGCTGCGCGCCGAACGGACTGCCCGCGGCCACGCCCCCCGCCGAAGAGGTGGGCGCGAAGGCGGCGGCCGCCGCCGCGGCCGCACTCATGCCCGCCATGAAGCCGCCAGTGCGCATCAACTTCTCGGGGGCAATCTTGTACTGGCTGGCCACCAGTTTGTGAACGGCGTTCTCGTCCTCCAGGAACATCTTCATCCTGATGAAGGGTTCGCGGCCCTTCTGGGTGAGCATGTGCCAGGGTTTGGGGCGAGCCAGCAGGTCGCTCACCGACCCCTGGGACAAACCGAGCACCGATTCGCCAAACAAACGCTGACTTATCGAGTACTGGCTCAGCTGATCTTTGACCTTCTTGACAATCTCCTCAGTGTGCAGGTTGCTGTAGGCGTCGAACTGTTGCTGCGTGATGGGCGGCAGCGAGGCCTTGCTGGAGCGCGGCTGGGGCGCCTGCAGAGGCGGCAAGCTGGGCTGGCTGAGCAGCGAGTTCGTGATGGACTGCATGCGCTGGAGGGGCGAGCCTGCGGCCGACGAGGACAGCTCGCTGGCCTGCTGGTGCAGCTGGCCCGCCGACGACTTGTGGTTAGCTCCCGTGGAGCCTTGGGCGCTCGAGGCGTTCGAGTTGGCCGCCGCACTTCCGCTCGAGGCCGAGCTTCCGGCCGGCGTGGGGCCCAGGCTGAGGTGGGGCGACTGGACGAGCATCCGGTGGGTCTGGGCGTGCGGCTGCGTCTGGCAGAGCAGCAGACCGGCCGACTGGCCCCCAGAGACTGGGGTGCTCGAGCCGGTGGAGTTGGGGCCTGTCTGGGCGAAGTGGTGCTGCTGCTGCTGCTGCGAGCCGAGCGCCCCAAACAGACCGGAAGGGCCTTGCTGCTGCTGCTGCTGGGCTGCCGCAGCGGCCGCCGCCGCCGCCAACAGGTGCTGGTGGGCGTCCTGGAGACTGGGCTGGGCGGCCAGACTGTGCATGGAGTTGGGGGCCGAGTTGGCGGCGGAAGTGAGCGAGTTTGAGTTCGAGTTGGTGGAGTTTTGCGAGTGGCTGAGGTTGGGGTTGGAGGCGGGCCGCTGGTTGGCCGCCGCCTGGAGGGCCAGCTCCAGTTGTTGCTGCTGGGCGGCCCTTTGCTGCTGTGACTGTGACTGTGACTGTGACTGAGTGTGGTGCATGTTTCCCGCCGTTGTCTGGCTCGTTGGGGCGCCACTCTGGCTGTCGCCCCGCTCGCAGTCCAACAGACTGCCGCCCGACAACTCCGAGCCCGAGCTGGACGCGCTCGAGTCCTCGTCGGGCGCCAGCTGGAAGGCGAGAGGAGTGCCCGCCGGCCCCGCCCCTGCGGACTGGCGAGGGGCGTGGCCCGCGGGAGGGCCGCCCGCGAGCTGCGCGTGCGCGTGCTGCTGCTGCTGCTGCGACTGCAGCCAGGACTGCATGAGCTGCTGCATGAGGGCGCTGGCGGCCGCCGCTTGCTGCTCGGCGGCCAGCTGCTGCTCGGGCTCCTTGGGCCCCCCGGAAGAGGCGCCACTAGTCTGTTGGTGAGCTTGTTGGTGGGCGAGCTGGCCGGCGGCCAGCAGACTGGTGAGCTGTTCGCCCAGCGCCTGTTGCTGGGCCTGCGACAGCGCCTGGGACTGAGAGTGAGATTGGCTTAAGGACTGAGACTGGCTCAAGGACTGAGATTGGGCCAGAGACTGGCCCAAAGACTGGCGGCCGAGCGCGAGCGCGAACGGGTTCTGCTGCTGGGCGGCCGCCTGGGCAGCTGCGGCCGCCGCCGCCACCGCCGCCGCCTGGGCCGCCTGCTGCGCCTGGTGGTGCGCCGCCGGCCCGATGGGCGCCTGGCCGCCCGGACAGGCGCCCCCCTTGCGCAGGACCATCGACTTGAGCACCTGGATGCAGGTCTCGTCGTTGGCCCAGGCGTGCATCTTGCGGTACGAGTCGCGGCCCTTCTCCGTCAGCTTGTCCCAGGGCTTAGGCTTCGAGAGCAGCTCGCTCACAGTGCCCTGCGAGAGGCCCAGCACGTACTTGGCGAAGAGGCGCTGGCCTATGTTGTGCGTGGAGAGTAACTCGCGCACACATCTGGAAATGGTCGAGGTGTTCAGGTTGTCGTTCATGTGTTTCTCCACGTTCAGCCGCAGGTACTCCTGCAGCTTCTCGTAGGGCGCCGGCGGCTGTGCTTGTTGCTGTTGCTGTTGCTGATGTGTCTGTTGCTGTTGGTGTGTCTGTTGTTGGTGCTGAGCTTGTGGGGCGCCCAGGGGCTGGCCAGAGACTGGGTGCGGCCCGCCTGGAGCCGCAGACAGTGGCTGGTTGGCCGGCGGCGGCGAGGCCGTGGTGTTGCGCCGGTGGCCGCCAGAGGGCGCGTGCGGCGCTCCCACAGCGCCCGGCGAACAGCTGGCCGCGCGGCGCGCACACGCCCCCTCGAGCGCGGCGGGCCCCGCGTCGAATTGCACCATCAGTTTGTGCGCCGCGTCCGCCGCTTCGGGTCCCGCGCGCGCGCCACTCGTTAGCCCGCCGTGGGCCCGCAGCCGCTCCTCGGCCTCAGTCTGCAGCGTCTTGGCAACGCCGCCGCCGCCGCCAAGCTCCTGCTCCTCGTCCAGCTGGTCTGGCTCGTGCAGCGGCTCGCCCACACCCTCCAGTGGGGCGCCCGGCTGGCTCCTGAACTGGGCCCGCGACTCGCGCAGCGCCGCGCTCAGCTTGCTCGAGTGCCGCTCGATCAGCTCGTCCAGCGCCACGCCGGCCGGCCCGCCAAAGTTAGAGCTACTGTCTAGACCAGCGCCGCCCAACTGTTGCTGTCTGGTTGTTGTGGCCAAGCTGGCCGCGCTCGCCAAGCTCGCCTGGCTCGCCTGTCTCGAGTTTCCGCCCGCCGGAAGTTGGGCGGCAAGAGCGGCCGCTTGGGCCAGTTGCTGGTGTTGGAGGCGGCGCTGTTGCTCGTTGGCGTGTTGGGCGCGCGCCGCCACGTTGATGAGTTGCGAGAACTCGCTGCGAAGCAGTGAAATCTCCAGCCTGAGATCCTTGTTGCGCCCCCTAAGCGCCCTCAGCTGCTCCCTCTTTTTGGCCACCAGATGGCGCAGCTCCTCCGCCGACTTGTCCTCCAAGTTTGCCAGAAGCAACTCTTCTTCTTGTTCCTCTTCCTTATTATCCTCCAACTCGCTCACCTCCTCCACTTCGGGCCGACTTCGCTCGACTTCCGGCCGCCTCTGATCAACTTCCGGCTGCGCCTCGCCCGCCGGCTGGCCGCTGGGCCGTCTGTGTCTGCGCGCGGGCCGCTTCCGGTCGGCGCGCTGTCTCGCCGCCGGTTGGACCTCCTTGTGTTCGGGCAACTGTAGCTTGGCCGCCTCCTCTTGTCTTCTGGCCAGCAAATCCTGCTCGTTGGCCTCAGTCACGCTGAACTCGAACTGGTCATCAGCTGGCCGCTCCACCACCAAGCTACTCTGAGGCGCCAAGTCCACTTCCGGCGCGGTGGAAAAGTCGCCCACCTCGAGCGACTGTTCCTTCTCCTTCTCTTTCTGTTCACTGCTCGCTGGCTGCTCTTCCTGCTCGCGCTCGGCCGCACCTAAACTGCGCCACTCGAGCTCGCCCCTTTTCTCTCGCTCCTCCACTTCCGGCGGCGAGTCTTCGAAAACTTCCTTGGGGGCCAATTTGGGACCGAAAAGTCGCTCGATTTTGGGCCTCTTCAAGTGGGCCTGATGATGCACTGGCGAGTCTCTGTCTTCGGCCACTTGTTGCTCTTGAGCAGGCAGTTCGTCGAGCTTGGCGCTTGTCTGTTTCAGTTTTCGTTTTGGTTCGAAAATTTCATCCAATTTGATTTGGTTTTCCGGTTCGTTTTCCAGTTTCCGGTTTTCGATCGAGTTCCAGTTTTGGTGAAACGATTCGTCGAGCAAAAAGAGATACATTCACGCAGATGATTTTTCAAGAATAATTAGTTTCAAGAATAATTAGTTTCAAGAATTGCAGTTGAATATAAATATTCGTGTTGATTTTTTCCAGTTTTTCCAATTTTTCCAGTTTTTCAGTGGCGTTTCGATTTGAGATTGTGTTTGGAAATTTGAGGCAAAATTTGATGCGAAATTTGAGGCAAAATTTGCAGTAATTTCGAGTGGAAATTGAATGGAAAATTCGAGTTTTGCAATTTGTTTTGTTTGCCGATTTCGTTTCGTCGATAATTCGTCGCCAATCGAGTTCCGTTTCGTGTTTGTTCATTAGCGTTTGGGATTGGGATTGGTTTGAGATTGTGTGTTGTGGAAGTTTGTTAGAATTGGTGATCACTTTGCTTTTCTTATTCTCTTTCTTATTCTCTTTGCTGCAGGTTGCTTTTGGCTAATTTTGGCTGCCTTTTGCTCGGCCAGATTAGCTCTCGTTTCACTTTGGCCGCCACTTGGCTGGCTCAAGTCTTGTTTGTCGAGATTAGATTAACCCGAAGATTGTTGGGCTGATTTTAACTGCAAATTTCGATTTAGAGCTCGATTCTGAATTCTAAATTTCGAATTCTAAGCTCTGAGTTCTCAATTCTGATTGTGGTTCCCAATTGGAGAGTGAACTTGTGCTTAGGATGAACTCAGATTGGCAGATTGACAAACACACACTTCTGCTTTGAAATGGCCCCAGAGACAGACTGTGGTGGAGCTCGTCTCGCTTGGGTTGAGCGCGCGGGCCCAAAGGAAAGGCAAATTGGCGCAGAAAAGAGAGCTGGGAAAGTGATTGCAGTTGTTGGCCGACTTGCTGCTCTGCGCTGATTGGGGGCCCTAAATGCGAGGGGGAAAAGAGGCGAGCAATAAGAGGCGAGCAATCGAAGTTGGGGGCCCGCCAGTTTGGCTGCCGATTGCTCTTTTGCAATCAGCAACAAGCAGCAAGCAACAAGCAACAAGCAGCAAGCAGCAAGCAGCAACAAGCCCAAATGGTGACGCCCGATTGAGACTGCAAGTGATGGCTCCTTAGGGCGCGCAGTGCAGCCAGTGGAGTCTGCCGCTGCCTCTGCGTCTGCGTGCTGCTCTCTGCCTTTCGCGCTGCTTCTTGATGGCAGTTGTGCGCCGCGTGGGCCGCAGCTCAGGCCCGGCCAGTGCGCAGTCTGCAGACACGCCGCCGCTCACAGTCCTCGGCACTGAAAGCGCCCAAGCTCAGCTCTGCAGACTGCTCGCTCCAGTCTCCAGCCGAGCAGCTTGGCACACCAGTGCGCCGTCCACTGCGCGTGCGCATGTCGATACTTATTAATGGCGCTCATTAGCCGTCCGCGCGCTCAGGTTGCGCCAGTTCAGAGTGTCTCCACTGCTGCAGACTGTCTCAACTGGCGCAAACTGGCGCAAACTGTCTCAAATGCGCCACAGACTGCTGCTCTCTCTCTCTCACTGCAGCTCGTCTGCCAATCGTCTGCCAATCGTCTGCCAAATCGATCGAGCTTCTAAGGCAACAAATCGGGCCCTCCTCGTGGAGCCGCGCGAGCTAATCTATAAGCGACTTGGTTCCCCGTTCGATTGGGCGCCGATTTGATCGAGTTGTCTCCCTGACGACAACTCGTCGCAGAAACAACTCCCCACGGCCAACCACCTGCTGCACTCGCAAGCTTACAGGCAAAGCTGCAAGGTGCAAGCTGCAAAAGGTTCAATTCAGGGCCATCCAGTGCGGCGAGGACTGTGTGCGGTTGGCGCGCGCAGTCCACGCGGCAGACTGCCTGTGGCGCCTGCAAAGAGCGCACAAAGCGGACAAAGAGCACAGAGAGCGCACACTTTGCGCCATGCAGTCTCTAGGGCGAAACTGTGAAAACTGGAAGCTGCAAGCGTGAACTGCCAGCAAATTCTCCTTCCCAAACGCCCGAAAGACACGCACTCGAAGCGCAGACTGTCTGCGGACGAGGAGCACACTTGCAGTACGACAACGCCCATTGCGCATTGTGTGGCCCATCAACACAGCTTTTCAGCCAGTTTCCTCTGAGCTCAAGCGAGGACAACAAGCGACCACAAGCGATGACTGATCCAGCTCGATGCTCGTCGATTGTGTGCGGCTTCTCTCCGGAGGCAATAGATCGATCGGAGCGCCGAAAGCAAAGGCCGAGAATCAGTTTTTCGTTGCCAGTTGTTGCCAGTTGTTGCTTTTCGCTGCCAGTCTCTATCTGTCGCCGCCACTTGATGGCCGCGCGCCAAATGGACACCAAATGGACGCCAAATAGACACCAAATAGACACCAAATAGACACGCCCAAAGCTGCTCCTAAGGCTCGGGAGTTGCTCCAAAGGGCGAGCTCAGTGTCAGCCAAACGGACTGTGAATGCAGTCTCGCCCAATGGCTCAATGGGAGCGCCCAAACGAGACGCTCGGCAAAGAACAAAGTGGCCCCATTTTCAACCTTCGGCCACTCGAATTCAATCTGAAATGGCGAATCATTTGCCAGATTTCAGATTCAATTCAAAAATCACTCCAAATACTGAGGCGACTTCAAAGCAGCCAAATGTGGACGAAAAGCGAAGAGCGAAAAAGTTGCTGAAACTTTTTTGCTCTTCGGAAGGAACTTTTACGGAGCAACTTTTTCCACTGCCCACATGCAACCAAAACTGCTTAGGTGCCGTCCAATTGGCTCCAGTTTGTGTCCACCAGGAACTGCACACAGTCTGCAGAGTGCAATCTGCAATTGGGCCAATTGCGCCCAATTGTCAAGCCTCAATTGTCCATTTCCGGCCCAGAAGAGAGCGCAGAAAAGAAAAGAAAAGAAAAGAGCGACGAGGCGCCAACTTGTTGACTGGTGCGCATTGTGTGCACAACTTGGCTCAACGGAGACAGTCTGCAACTCACAATTCAGTGTGGCTTCTCTGTGGCCACTTTTCTCTGGCGGAAATGGAGCCAGTTCGAAGCTTCGAATGGAGGAAAATAAAGCCCGAAATTGGACTGCAATTGAGCTGGCCAATCGGCGCTCGCAAACACCTTGCGCCTTGCTTCTTTCTGCCCACTGGACGCTCATCGATCATTCGGCCAAGTGGGCGCCCTGAGAGACAGTCTCTTACAGTTGCTGAACAATTGCGAGGAAAAGTGCATTTGGGGCTGCATTTTGGAGCAACTTTGAGCTTTTATTCCAACTTTTTTCCTCCAATTTTTTCCCAAATTCTGCCTCAAGAGAAGCTGCAACTCTGCAACTCTGGCTGACCATTTGCCATCAGCCAAAAGAGTGCCAAAAAGAGTCCCAAAAAGAGTCTCAAAAAGGAAGCCAAACGCGAATCGCAATTAACAGAGATTGACCATCGGCGCTCAATTGTGCAAGTGTCCTGCGCTTCCTCTTTGCTTCTTTGCTTCTCTGCTTCTTTTCTGCCCTAAGGACGATCTTTGGCGCGAACTCACGCAGATTCTCACCAGAGATAGTCTCCAATTGTGCGCTCAGAGTTGAGAGTTGAGTTCTGAGAGTTGAGAGGGCGGAAATGGCGTTGACATTTGCATTGCGTCCACGCCGACAACTTTGGATGGATGCGCGTGCAGCAAATGCCGCCGCAGACAGTCTGTTTCCTCTTCTGCTTCTTCTTTTGGCCGCTTTTCTCCCCTCAGACTGCCGCTCGTCACTGGCGCCAGTTCGAAGCGGCAATTCGGAGGACTCGCTTCCTGCTGCTGGTGGGCAGAAGTGTCTCTTTGGGGCCCAAAGCAGAGCCCAAAGAAGAGCCCAAGCAATAGGCAAGCAGTGCAACAGGCGCGCCACGTCCGCCCAAAGACACTCGTCGGGGACTGAGAGCGGCAGAGTGTCTGCGGGAGACAGTCTGCGAGAGAGTGGCTGTTGCAGACTGGCTGTTTTAGACAGAGACACGCACAAATGAGACAAGTCTCACTCGCACACAACACACTCTTGCGCGTCCTCGTCACGCGCGCACAACTGTTGTGCCACAACTCAACACAACTCAACACATTTCAGCTTGGGATTCGTATTCAAGCATTTCAGGCAACTTCTTGGCGGCATTTTTCTCAACTTTTCAAAACTTTTTCACATTTCTTCTTCAACTTTTCAAAATTGTTTAAACTTTTCCAAATTGTTAAAACTTTTCTCAGAACTTTTCTCAGCTTTTCCTCCAAGTGAATGGCCGCCAAATGCATTGAGCGGCCAAATGCAGTTTCGCGAAGCTGAAACTCGAGTTTAAACAAAGATTAATTGAGCCAACTTTTGATTTGTCAAAGAGAAGAAGCGCGAGGAGGAAGAAAAAAACAATACTTCGGCCGCTCATAAATTGACTCCAAATCAAAAGAGCAACTTATCAGAGACTAGATCTCCAGAGGGCAAAGTCTGGCTCTTCTTTGGCTTTGAGCTTCTCTTTGAGCTTCTCTTTGGGCTTCTCTTCAAACTGAGACTGTTTCTTCAAATTGAGACTGTTTCTTCAAATTGAGACTGTTTCTCAGCTGAGATTGAGATTGAGAGCAAACAGACAGACAGACAGACAGACAGACAGGAAAGAAGGAAAGCAGAGAAGCAGTGGAGGAAGTGAGTTTGGCGAGTTGGAGGATGATTGACGCGCGAGAGACTAGGAGCGGGCGGCAAGTGCGCGCATTTTGGGCCAAAGATTTGGGGAATAAAATTAGCGCAAAATTGGATTTTTCATTTGCAGTGAAAATTGGGGCCCAATCGAGTTGGAGTCTTTGGAGCTTTCGAGGACAGTCCGCGGGCGGCAAAAAGTGGGAAAGCATTTTGGTAAAGCAAAAGAAAAAGAAAAAGAAAAAGAAAAAGAGTGGTGCCAGTTTTGATCGTCGTTCAAGGGAAGCAGTTTCATTGAGGCGGCAAAAAAGAGTGGCCAAGCAGCAGGAGAGACTGTGTGCGGCACCAGAAGGCAGTCAGAGAGAGAGAGAGAGACGAGCTCGTAAAGAAACCGACCACTTGGGACCATTATTAGCCCCAAAGATCATCATCGGGCGGCATTATATTGGCACCAGTTTGGGACAAATTTCTTTCCTTTTTGAGCTTTGAGTTGAGTTTGAGCAGAATTTCAGCTGGAAAAAGTTGTCCTCCAAAGTTAGTTTGGAGCAACCATTGCGCGTGGACAACTGGGAATCGTTTGGTGAATGGGCCAAAGAAGAGGAGAAGAGAAGGCAAACAAGTGAGCGAGATAAAAGTGAAAGAGAAAGAGCGATAAAAAATAGCTAATTTTTTAATTGCCGATCTTCCTCCGAATTTGCCTCTCAGTTGGTCTTCAAACTGAGAGGCCAATCCTAAGCTCCACTGAGCTGGAGAAAAGCAAACTTTGTGCAAGTTTGCGGGCAAATTTTCCACAAACTCAGCCTTCTCCTAAGCCAAAAATGGACAAAATAAGCCCTCAAAAAGGCGCCATTCAAGCGCAAATGTGGTACCGGCTAATTAATCGGAATTGGAATCAGAATGGGCGGAAGACTAGGGCAAAGTGGGCCGATTTCTGCCTTATTTTGGCTTCATTTTAGCTTTATTTTGGCTCCATTTTGGCCACTTTTCTCCCAAGCAAAAGCACAAGCAACTAACTAATTTCT
>Ga0268247_10000577_pt1 | contig 12097 bp, 9 predicted proteins | sample AgamicOrMae_FD_200245 | JGI IMG/M metagenome (GOLD analysis project Ga0268247, IMG submission 200245) | Agave microbial communities from Guanajuato, Mexico - Or.Ma.e (v2) (version 2) | ecosystem: Host-associated > Plants > Phyllosphere > Phylloplane/Leaf | place: Guanajuato, Mexico | collected... | reverse complement strand
TGATGAGGTGAATTCGCGTTGGGCTATTGAATTGTTTGATAGTTCGTCGTCGGCACTTTCCGGAATCGGATTCAACAATGTCGGATAGTGAAGATGTCTCGCTAATGGTGAGAAGTGATTCGAACTTGGACAATTATTAATATAACTCTTATCCAGATGCTCTGTATGCTGAGGAGCGAGTTTTTCTCTAGACTTGTCATTGGAATCATTATTAATAGTTCTATGTTGTTGTTGCTTCTGTTGTTCTCTCAATTTGATCTCTTTCATGAAATCTAGTTCGGCCTCTACATTGCTGTACATGGGTTCCCTATTAGCAATGGCCCTTTTATCCTCAAGCAACATGGGTTCGTCCTCCTCAGTCGCAACACTACTGCTCAATAGCTCGCCACCACTGGAACTAGAGCTACTTCTACTGCTCATCGAGTCATCTCCTGAACCATTTGTTGTAACTGCAAACTTAGCATGCAATTTAGTTATCTCACAATAGACATCTCTTATTAAATTAGCGTCAAAATCCTCCTCAATTGCTATTCTATTACTCTGTGCTCCCGTTGGGATAGAATTGGAGGGCTCATTTGTAGGCCTTTTAGGCAACAGATCATGCAAGCCGAGGGCACGAACACGATCGGCAAGCGAAGTGTTCAATTGTTGCCTTTGTGGCTTGCCCGCATTGTTGGGCAACACTCTAACAGGTGCTGCCTGTTTCCTCTCTACCACCCTTTTGCCTGAGTCCATTTGGTGCTGCTGCTGCTGCCGTCTGGTCCTGGCGGCAACTGGGTTAGGCTGTCCTGGGCTTCCATTCGTCGCTTCAGAGGTGTTCTTGGGTAAAATTGACCGCTGGCAACTATCTGTAGAGCGCTGGTCATCGCCCTGCTCGTAGCCACTCTCGTCAGTCTCGTCCGAGTTGATCTCGCTGGCCTGTTTCTGTGACACCGAAGCCTTGACAGGGGCGAGTGGGCGCTCTGGTTCCATATTGGCCGGCTGACCTTCGTGCTCCGACGTGACTGAACAGGAAGATGAGCTGGAGCCTGCTGAAGAGCCGCTCGAGAGTGGCGACAATTTGGCCTCACCTTTCGGGCGACATTTGGACACCAGTTGCTCATTTGGTTGCTCCTGGCAACTGGCTCGAGTTGCGCTCTTGGGCTGGTTGCCAGAATTGTGGTTTTGCGAGGAAAACTGCTGCTGCTGGACATTGGAGTCGATTTGGCGTAGAGTTTGGAAGAACTGCTTCCTGCTGGAAGGAAGACCATCCTCGTCAGAAGTCTTATTCATGCTCGCCAATGGCGGTCCACTTTTCTCGCCCATCTCTCTCCGGTTTGCCTTGGGCGACGCCGACTCCTTTGGGGCCCAAACGACCGGAATTTGGGTGACACTCTTGTGGTTAAGCCCACCAGGTTGGAGCTGTAAGTGTGCGCTTTTCGGCAGCTCCTGAGCGAAGTTGTTGATGTTGTTGTTGACGATCGAGCTTGTGGTGGTGATGGTGCGCAATTCGTTGACAAACTTCACCACGTCTTGGTAAATGTGGTAGGCCTTTGGCGTCTGGACGACAAACTGTCCAGGTCCCGAGGCGCATTTGCGGCCGGCCTCGAACATGAAGCAGTTGTCCTTGTCGAAGCCGTACCTCCTGATGCACTGGTAGGGCCACGACCAGAGGCCCTGCTGGCTGGCGGAGTTGGTTTTGCCTGCCTGGTTATTGAACTGGGCCAGGGTTGCATAATCGTTCAGCAGGGTCAACTCCTGCGGGCCAATAATTAGCTGGTAGAAGGTGACCACGGAGGCCGCCTGTCCAAAGGGGAGCTGCTGGTTTTGGGCGGCCGTTTGTTGTTGCTGCTGCTGTTGTTGTTGTCGCGCCAGAAGATTGCCCCTGAACTGGTTGAGCTCCTCGTATTGCTCGTTGATGGACGATGGAGCGGCCAGCTGGTAGCACTTGAGCTGGCAGCGCAGAGCTAGCTCCGTCTCGATGACCTTGACTCGGTAGTTGTGCTCGCTGGGGTTGTCCTCGATGGAGCAGTAGAGCATGTTCTCCTCCTCCTCATCGAGGGTGCTGGGAACTCTCACGGGCGTTTGCTGCAACCTGGAGGCGGCCAAGGCGCCCCCCGGGGGCCCCAGCTGAGGCGCGTAGCTTTGCGAGCCAGAGGCCAGGGCGGGCGCCTGCAGTAGGCCAGCGGCAGTGGCGTGCGGCGTTGGCTGCGCGCGAGCACTGCTGGGCGGCGCGTGTGCTGCGGCCGCCGCAGACTGTTGCTGGCAGCTGGCCAGCGCGCCGCCCGCCGACTGGTGCTGCAGGCTCGCTTGGGTGCCAGCAGCCGGTGCCATTGCGGCGGCGCTTGCACGACAATTGGCCGACGAGATGAGCTGGCCGCGGACGGTGGGCGTCAGCGTGTCCAGTTGGCCGATTGGGTCGAGAATGGGACTGCTTGCGGCGTCCCGGCGACTGTGAGCGCCCGCATCACCACCCGGCCCGTTTCCCTTGTCGAGCAGCTGGTCTGGCCGTCTGCTGGCCGCTTGCGGCGACTGGATGAAGGGCGAGTCGTCTGGGGGCAAGGGTTTACAGGAGCCCAGCAGACTGGGCTGGCGCTGTCTGCTTTTGGCGAGCGCGCTGGCCGCCGCAGCTGCCGCCTGGCTGGCCGTCTTGGCGGCGGGCACTCCGCCTGCTTGCTGCTGGCGCTGGCCACCCAGCGTGATGGCGCCCACCACTTGCTGCTGCTGCTGCTGCTTCCTGCCCGCCGGCGGCTCCTGCAGCAGGACGTCCACCTGTGCGTGTGGCTCCTTGGGCTCGCCGGGCTCTTTGGGCGCCCGTTTGGCGAGCGCGGCCGAGGCGGCGGCCAGCGATGCGCTCGAGGCGCCCGCCGACGGGCCGTCCGTGTCCTTGTGGTCGGTGTGGTTTTGCTTGGCGCCGATCTGCTTTGGGCTGGCCGCCGCTCCTAAGCTCGAGCTTGGGGCTGAGCTGGAGCTGGAGCTCGCAGACGCCGATTGCCCAAAGGCGACCAGACGCAAACAATTGACCCAGTCGTTCATCTCCTGGAACGATTGCGAGCCCAACAAATGGAAGTGCTCGCTCGTGCGCACCTTTCAGTCCAAGTGAGATTGTGTGAGGCCGTCATTTAGTTTCGTTTAGTTGTTCCATTGCGTTTCATTTCGTTTTTTTTTTCGTTTTGTTTCCGCACACACACAAACCGCCAAGTGGCCAGTTTGGAGGCGAGAGTTTTGGGGAGAATTCGAGAATTGGCAACCACATTTCATCATCATCATAGTCATCATTATGATCGCCATCAAATGTGGGCAACAGGTTAGTCGGTTTGTCTGCCAGTCGGCCGGGTGGCCAGAGCACTTCTTAGGGCCGTCTAATGAGTGTGCTTAATTGTTGGCCAAAATCAAATGCAACTCTCTCAACGCTTCCCCCTGAGTCTGGCCCACTAACTCCAGAGCTACCACTCCAGAGCTTAGGCCAGACAAATGGAGGGGGCGAAAGGCGAGAGGGTTTTCGGATTAGATTTCCAAACGGGCGTCAAGCGCGTGTCCAATTGTTGTGGCCGCGCGCGCGACTGCGCTCGCAGCCTTTTCAGCACGCGCAATTTTGCCCACTTGTCACACCGGTCCTACTGTCTTGCAGCCTGTCAGTCAGCGCGCTGCCGTGCGCCCTTTGTGCACGCTCAGACTGCGAATGGAACAACAACAACACACAAAGAGAGGAACGAGCTTGGCGGAACAGTTCAAGTTCAGGTGCCGAGATTTGGCCAATTAAATGGGTGCAGACAAGGCTCATTGGGATCGTTGTTTATCGGCCAGGCTTTGCAAGTGACGAGCAACGAGCGACGAGTGACGAGTGGCCACAGAGGAAGGGCCGCTCGGAGCTGGAGCTTGGTGGTACACAAAAGAGCAGCTCGAGGGCGGCGTGACATTATGTAACAGCGGGCGCCGATTGGCCATTAAATGGGCGCGTCTGGTTCGCGGAATGGCTGCTCGAATTACGCACCTTCGCGGCCCAACAAGAGAGGCTTATGGGCTTGCCGCTGGAAGTGTGTGGCGCCAGATTTGTAATGCCAATGAGATTTTGCAGGTAAGCCCTTGGAATGGAAAGCCCACTGGCGGGCGAATCTTTATTCCCCCTTGTTCTCTGGCTCTCCTTTCTTCTGGCCAGTCTTTTTCGCCCTAAGAACTCCTCTGCCAACTAAGAGAATGGGCTGGCATAAAGTGAGGCATGGAATAAAAAGTAAAATACTAAATAAATAGCGCGAACGAGGAGCGAAAAAGCGGACAAAATCTAATCCAATGGGCGGCTAGTGGAGCCCAATAGAAGGCGAGTGGGCCTTGTTGCTTTGCTTTCGTGTGCGCTCTCCAAAGGCACAAGACAGATGCATGCAAGCACTGGCTCGGCAGCAACAAAAAGCGACCATCAATTGTTGGCCCAAAGGCCAAGCGTCTAATCGAGCGGCCCAATTGGTCTCTGAATTAGCGATGGCCAATGGCTAAATGCGAAGCTCAGTGCATGAGTTCTGAGCGACGAGCATTTATTCTTGGCCAAACTTGCACGCGCAGACCCTGCTCGGCATGTCCCGCACGCTCTCGAGGGGGCGTGACAATCCCGAAGAGTGTCTTGGACACAGTTGTGCAACAGGCAGTCTGAGAGGAGGAGAGCCACTTTGTCGGAGGGCCAAAGAAGTGTGGCAGCCTCGTTGGCCACTTTGTTGGCAACAATTATGGCAAGCCAGCTAGCTAGCTAGCTGAGCAGCTGGATGGCAAGAAGGGCCAAGAGAGCCACAAATTGGGCGACAATTGCGTGCCGCTCCATCAGGAAGCTAACTGGGCGCCACAATTGGCCGCGACCGCCACAAGGGAACTCGTGGCCGGCCAAGAGATTCGTCAAGACGCCCTCGTCAAGAGGCTTTGGTCTGCATCCTTTGCAGTTGCGGCCGGCATTGTGCCGGAATGGCAATTGTGCAAATTGGGCTGCGGCCATTTGTGGCTTCGATTATTTCGTCCCTCTCCAGCCGGCTTGAGTGCCAAGAGGAGGCCAAAGCAAGAAGGAGCGCGAGACAGTCTCAGCAGCGAGTGCCGCCGGGCCTCCTTTGTGCGAGCGCGGCCCAGTGCATGCAGACGTGCCGCTTCCGGAGTGGCGCCTTTGCACTGGTCTGCATTCGAGCGGCGCCAAAGGGAAGGCGCCACTTCACGACTGCGACAATTGGCTCGCGAACCGACACGAATGTCGCTCGGCCGCTCAGCTCTGCTAGTCTTTGGGACTGCTCGCTCGCTCGCCAGCGTTAAACACAGACAGTCTGCCAGCGGACTTTCCGATGGGAGAAAGTCCGCCTCGTTCCCAAACACCCAGACACTGGCCAGCCGAGTAAACACTCGCTTCTGGTGTGTGCACTCTCGGCCAGCCAAACGGCAAGCTCGCCCACCGTCGTCCCTAAGCCCAATTAGCCGCTGGCCGGTAGCAGCAGTAGAGAAAGAGTGAGAGAGAGAGAGAGCTGCCTTGATCGATCGGCGGAGGGCCAATGTGTGTTGGTGGAGGTTCGACGGGCGTCAATTTCGATTGCAAATGATCTGCGAAGCCCGAAAAGGGTTCCAGAGCTCACCAAGGCGAGCAGCAGCAGTTCCCTCTCGGCGTCTCGCCAATTCGGCCTTGGCGAGCTAGCTCGATGAGGGAGCCAAAACAATTGGCACAAAAGCGGGAGAAAAGTAGGCAAGACTGTGAGAGTAAAGCTGAATGGGGGCAGACAGAGAGACAGTGAGCGACGAGCGGGCGAGGAAAAACGATTCCCAATGATGCCGGTTAAATCAATTTGTCCTGTTTGTTTAGCCCCCGCTTGCTCGGCCCTACTTGCTGATTGCTCTCATCCATTATCGATCTCATTTGGCCTCCTCCTCTGGCTCTCTGCTCGCCGTTTGCTGCTCGCCTTTCCATCTTCATTGGGCCGCCTCTTCGTTGCGGCTAAGGTCAGGCCGAGTTGGTCAATGAACTTGAACAAGGCTGCAGCACGGGCAAGGGACTAGGCGCGGGGTGGGCAAAAAATTGCCCACTCGGCCGGCGTTTTATTTGCGGAAATTGCTGGCCAGAAGCGGCAGTTTGATTTGCATAAAAATTGGTTTCCTTTTACACTTGTTGGCGCCCACTGACGAGGATGCGGCACGATCACGACCCGTTTCCAGATCATTCCGTCTGGTCCACAAAGACCACCTTTTGCCCATTCCAGCAGACCTAGTCTCTGGCCAAAAGTCTGCCCCCTCTTGCCTTTTGCACGTTGCGTCGGCCATGAATGTTGTTTACTCGCGCTACTGGAGCGTAAACAAAGCCAACTTGGCACTGTCTCGCCCTCTCAACTTTCTAACCACCACCAAAGGCACGCGCGTCGCCCATTCCAGAGGAGCCGCGTTGATAATCACGCCTCGCCTTTGTCGAGCGTCTCATTCTTCTCAAACTCGCCCAATTCCTTTCCTTTCCCTTCCCGTTCATTCATTCATTTTCACCTGGTCGCCAATTGGCTCGCTGTGAGCGATAAATTGGCCCAATCTCTTGTGTCTTACTGTGCCCAACCACCACGGCCAGCCACTAGGACCACCGAGCTCAGTGGTTCCCCCCACACACAGACACTTGGACCACTTGCACTGAGTTTGCTAGTTTTTGCTCGCCAAAGTTCTGCTAGAGCTAATCAAATTAGGAGAAAAACAACACTTTTGAGCCTGATTAATTGCCCCCTCTCGTCGGCTGGACAACTTTTCAGCCAGCCAAACGGGAACCACGAACGGCCATTATCTGGGCTCAAGTATTTTTTATTTCAGTTTTATTTGTGTGGCACAACTGGATTTGCACAAAAGCACACATGATGAAACTGCACAAGCTCTCGTGCTTACAATACGCAGTCTGCAACAGTGAAGTGGCGCAAACCGCCATCCAGGTAGACGCGTATCAAGTGTTGCCGTTCGTTTGGAAAGGGGACAAATTTATTTGAAAATCCTGCCACGAAATAGAACTTTCCAGAGGCAGCCGAAAGGTTGTCTCTCAGACGTTTGTCTCTCTCTCCATTGGGCCTCTGCGAGCTTGCCATTCTGCAAAAAACAGACACAAAATGGGCCCGAGCTCGAGCGGAGAAATGCGCCGCCTCCATTCGATTGGGCTCCGAAAATGGTGACAATCTACTTCTATTGAGAAAAAACCAACTTGTGGCCAATGATCACGCTCATGCTCTTGACCATCTTCGCGATGGGATCGCGACTCGCCAAACGGCTGAAGAGAAAAGGGAAGCAATCGGTGCAGGAAACAGCGGAGAGTGAGGACAGTCAGCGGGACGACCACCAAGACGGCCGGCTGGGCGGGCCAGAAGAGCAGCTCGGCGCTAATATTTGTCCGAGTCCAAGCTGAATTCTGCCTCCACTGGAAAGATCGTCTCTAGTCGCACTGATGAGGCAGGATCAGGAGGAATGCGGGCGAGTGAGATGTTGAAATGGGCCAGAGGCGAAGAGGGAGGGCAAAAAATTACCAGTGTCAATTTGCACGCGTTACAGTAAATTGCATGCAAATAAACATGGCCAATTTGAAACGCGCGTGATACATTTCTGGAGGATAAGAGCAATTGGTCCAAAGCGAGACAAAGTGAGCCAGTTAAAAGCCAGCTCGAAAAGCAAGGCAAAGCAAAGGATTGGAATGCGAGCGATAAGACGAAATGGAAGTGCAAATTTCCCCTAAAGAAGAAGATTTCTCGAGCAAATTTTCCGCCATTCTAGCTTTTCGGCCAAAAGCAAGCCAGACCACTTCCTCTATCTGTTTGTCTGTCTGTCTATTTGCCCGTCTGTCTGTCTGTCTGTCTGTCTGTCTGTGTCTGTGAGAGTGGCTTGGAGGCTCGTCTGTGCAGCGCTGCCGCCTCCAAAACTCGTGCCACTGCCATAGAGACTGGACAACAAAGGAAACTACTACCGGTCCATGTCCAGAAGAGAGAGAGAGAGAGAGAGTGTTCCCCGTTTCTGCAAGTGTATGCGTAAGCCGAACGCTAAATGAAAAAAGATGCTCCACTCTTTCTCCTTTGCAGCCTTTTAGGCACGTCTCTGGCCAGACAAAGGGGTTGCTCTGCCCACACGCAATTGGCAAACACAGAGCCACATTCAACGGCCGCAAGAGAGCAGCCAGAGAAAGAGAGAGAGAGAGAGACAGTTGGAAGTTGAGTTGAGAGAGAAGGAGAAGAAGAATTTATATAAATGTTTGTGTGCAATTCAAATTCATGAATCAGGTCTCCTCTCTTATTTCTGATGATGATGTAAAGCTCTCTTGTAGTTGCGCCTCCGAGCAACACCATTTCTCCACTCGCCACTCTTCGCCTCTCTGCAAGCATCCCGCCGATCAAGAGCCGCCTAGCTGGCTGGCTAGCTGGCCACTTGTTGCTCTTGGACTGCCCTCAGAGAGAGATGGAGACTTATCTCTGGTTGCTTGGTCGTGGTTCATTTGCTGGCGAGCAAATGGAACAGGACAAGCAAGCGGGAGGTCTCCGATTCGGTGCAGTGGTGCGCCACTACAGCACACCAGTGGAGTTGGGCTTTGTCTTCGTCGTCAACTCATTTGCATCCAAATGGAAATCAACAGCAACACTTTCCAACTGGCTCGCCACGGAGAAGAAGTTGTTAAATTGTGTTTAAAGAACAACGCCAGAGAAGAAGAAGTATGAAGAATGCCAGTATCATGCCAAAGCGTAACGGACAACACACTTGCATGTGCTGGCTGCGCGATACTGCTCCTGGCCAGTGGAAGAGGACTCCATTCATCTCAATTGGGCCTTATTTCAGTTCCGTTCAACTGGCTCTAGAGAGACAGCCGAGAGAGAGAGAGAGAGCACAGAATTACAGATTTGCCCAGTCTCCACTTGGAGAGCAACAAGAGAGCTCTCCATTGAGACCACTTGAGCCAGGCCTGATTTAATTAGCACACTTTTGCTCTCGTCTCTCCAATGGCAGATCCACCATGAGACCCGAAGTCCATGAGAGTGCTTTGGCCGGAAGCTCTAAGAGTTTTTCATAAGATTTCCCACTCTGAGTGGCGGCCAAAGTGGGAAAGGAGTGAGCCAACTTGTTGCCGATGCTCATGATTCAAGCAAATGTGCAATAATCCTGCACACTTGCGGCTCTTGGTCTCTCGTTTGGGCTCGTCTAAAATTGATTGAACACCTTCATTCATTGGACTGCCAACAAAGTGAGATGGCAAAAACACACAGTCTCATTTGAAGACTGAATTGCTCGACTGACATCCGTGCGGCCTGGGCACAAGACGAGAGCTGAATGGACTCCAATGGAGAGAAAGAGAGAAGGAGGAGATTTGGAGAAATTGAAAATCTCTCAAAGGATCTCCTCCAATGCGGCAAAACTGCTGATGAGAGTCACAGACACACAATGAACAAGCGAGCAGACCCAAAGCTCATTTAGATTGCTTCTTTCTTTTGCGGAAAGGCGCCATTTCCATTTGGGGAAAACAATCGGCCCAATGGGAACACTTGGCCAGTGGAAGCTTGGCTCCACGAAGAAGCGGCTCTTTCCGCAGGAATTCGCAATAAAGAAGACAAAAACCCTCTGAAGGTTTTGGATTTCTCGATCGTCTTTTTCTGGGGGCCACGACGAGGACGAGCACCCACCTGTGCAATGCCAAGGAATCTCCTCTGGCCAGTCTCTGGCCGCCACTCGAGAGCAGCCAGTCCATGCGATTGGGAGACCCGAATGGAGCGCCTCCTCCACACTTGCAGCTGTGTCTTACCAGTTCCGTCGGGCGCGGAACTGGAGGAGTGAATTGAGGGGTGGAAATTTTCGACACCATTTGCAAGAGCGCACTTTAAGGCACCACCACCAATGCACTCTCTGAGTTGCCAATGGATCTTTAGCTTGGAGAAGATTTAGAAAATCAAGCAAAGAAACTGGCATTTTTATCACTCGAAAACAATCTAATTTCCCGCTCTCAGCTCGCACCCATTCCAGTGAACACTCGTTGGCAATGGCGTCTTTCGGATCTCTAGGACGCCTTGAGATGGAGCTGAAAAGGGAGAGAGAGAGAGCGGCAAGCAGAGGGGCAGCAAGAACGGCAACAACAATCGAGCAGAACCAAAGATGATTAAGCTGTCTGGCTGCGATGCTGGCTTGGTGGCCGACAGTGAGAAGGCAGTCTCCCAAGCCAAGTGGCTCTCCTCTTCTCTCCTCTCGCTTGCCACCCCCACTTCTTGCAGATTGGCCGCCCTCTAAGCTGGCCACTTGCAGCAGATCGCTTGTGGCGGTCCGAAATCCGACCAAGCGGAATCAATTACAACACACACACACACTCGGGCTCGGAACACACTGTGTCCAGCCACTTGGCACGGGCAACTTTTGGCTAGGGCACAGACGCTGCCTGCTCGGCCGTGTGAAAAATGGACAGATACACCTCTGGGCTTGTAGAATAAGATAAAAGATATTCAAAGGCAATAGAATTTTGCTCCTCCATTTGGCCCGAGGCTCTGCACAGCTGTTGGCCTGCACCAATGAGAGCCCAAGGAAACCAAAGCAATCGAGATGGAATCTCTTCACTACTCTCTCTAGGCTGTCTCTCTATTTTCTCGACTTGTTGCATTTTTTCCACCACTGAAAGAAGGCGCGCGAGGTAATAATTGGCAGGGAAAAAGTTGCCTCAAACGTCGAGTCGAATTTGCGAGAATTGATTTGTTGGTTTTGAGGCGAGAAGAGAACGCAAAGCTGCCTATTCTCTGCAATCATCATCGCCATCTTCATCGAGCTTGTGGTTTGCAAACAGAGAGGCTCAGCCTGGGAGTGCAATTTTCTCCACTGCAAGCGTTTAAATGTACGCAAATGGCCAGCACGGGTGCTAAGGATTGGCAACCACTTGGCGCCCTCTGCTCCAAACAGCAGAGAGCTCTGTCTGACTTTAGGTATATAATAGTTTTCGACTTTCTGTTTGAGTGTTATTTCTCCTCCAAATTGGAATTGGCAACATTCTTGCAAGATTGCAGCCAAGAGGAAGAGAGGAAGCAGCGAGCGCTGCCAACCTTCGGCCGATCGGTTTCCGCTTGTCTCTCGAGCTGGAAACAGCAATTGGGCCCAGAAAAGAGGCTAGCTATTTTTAACAAGCTCGAGAGGGCAACTTCCAGAGAAACACAATCGACCAATTGCAACTCTTTTCTCGCACTCTCTTTAACAATTTAACAATTGGCCAAGCTTCTCACTTTCAACTCAGACGATGGAACGAAGCAAACAAGTGGCAAACAAGGCCCAAACAAGCAAGAGCATCCAGAGCTTATTTGAGCCACTAGAGAAGGCGTACATTTCGGGCGGCAATTCATTTTTCTCAACTGCAAGAGCACCTGTTCCCCACTTGCACCATCATCGAGGTGCCTTTGGAAAGGGCGAGAAAACAAAAGCAAACAAGTGGAAACGCTTCTGGTTGGCCTTTCTGGTTGAGCTGCGGCGGCGAAATGAAACTTGGCGTAAAGTGGATCATCGATCGTTTTTTGCCACATTTCCTGCTGCTTCAACAAACAGACGAGACGCAAAACGCGAAAGCAGCAAAGGAGTAGAGCTAGCAAATGTTTGGCCTCCATTCCAAGCATTTCATCTAAGTCTCGGATCATGATTGATCTTGTTTGGCAAGCTTGTCTCGCGAAGCGAGCTTGTGTCGACCCGACTGGATGTTGCCACCGCTCGCTGGCTGCAGATGATTCAAGTGGAGGTTCGGCTGAGTTCGAGAAAAAGCTCGGAATTTGCAGTGCTGCAAATCTGGCAGCTTTCCACTTGCAACTGTCTTCATTGGACTCTTCATTCCCTCGCCAGAAATGACGTCTATTTTTGTCCCTCTTTTGGCTAAATTTGCCCACCGGAAAGGATGAAAAAATACACACAAGCAGAGGTGCTCAAGATGGGCAACTTTGGGCCCGTTTGTGTCACTGGAGAAAAAATGCGCCTGTGGCATTGCTTCATTAGTCACAATCACAATCACATTGAGCGCCGGCGCTGAGCGGCCACAGATTAGCCGGCCAGATGCTCGAGAGACAAGAATCCAGGCGGGGGATTAACGAGTTTCCAGCTCGGCGGTTGAGTTGCAAAATTGAACTCCTCCCGTGGAAATGGGCCAGTGGAGCTG
>Ga0268247_10000576_pt1 | contig 12098 bp, 9 predicted proteins | sample AgamicOrMae_FD_200245 | JGI IMG/M metagenome (GOLD analysis project Ga0268247, IMG submission 200245) | Agave microbial communities from Guanajuato, Mexico - Or.Ma.e (v2) (version 2) | ecosystem: Host-associated > Plants > Phyllosphere > Phylloplane/Leaf | place: Guanajuato, Mexico | collected... | reverse complement strand
TCACTGTAGACAATAATCACTTAAGTCCTACTCCTCCGGCCACCGCTTGATGAAGCGGCACAGGCTGGTTTGTTGTAAATAGACCCTTTTTACCTAGTGAATTGTTTGTAAAGTGATCAACCTTGGAGGAAGCGCCGCTTGAAAATGTTGATGGTGATGAGCAGACCTCGAATGGTTGGACAAGATGGAGGGAGAGTGGGAAAAGTGGACAAAATCGGACACCAACGATCATGCAAAACGTCAGAATACTCTGTTGTCTTGGGGGCAAGAAGAACTCCAAACAATTAGATAATCCAAGTCCTCGGTCCTGAGGACTTGGATGTGAGAGTGAAGATCGCCGAGAAGATGAACTCAGCTGGTCGTCTGAGATTGAGAGACGCCATTTGGAGGAAGGGCGAATAATTAGACACAACCAATAGCTTTCCCAAGTATCACCCGCTGGCCAGTGTTCTCGTGTTGGAACATGTGCCGGAAAACATTTTTTAATGTAATTAATCTCTTGAAAACTACAAACTCTAAATATAAATTGTGTTAATGGCCTGAGTGGCTGACGATGCCATTGGAAATAATATTATGATTAGGCAAAATTAAACAATCACAAAAACGTTATAATTACTTCTACAACTAGTACAATAATCACTACAATAATTACTGCAATAATTACTTCTCTCTCTCTCTCTGTCTGGTGGTGCCATTCAATGGCCACAACCAGCAACAACCAGCAAAAACAAGCGAACAATCGACTGGTGATTAGGTTTTCCTCTCGATGGACAGACTCTCTTTCCATTTGTGTGCTTCCATTTAGGTGCTTCCAATCAGGATCTTGCTCCTTTTCCGAAGTAGATTGAGAATGAGATAAATATGTGAGCCCGTCTAGTTGGCGCAAGCTTGACTGACGGGCGCAAATTTGGGCTAAATTTACGAGCCAAATTTAGGAATACTTTAGACTTGATAGTTTGGACTTGGATAAGATGGTAGTTTGCAACTCTTGGCAGCCCCAAGGAGGTTTTTTGTGGCGCCGCTGGCAGCCTGCGCCGCTTGAGAGGAAATGTAACAATCTCTCGGGCCTGCAAGAGTGATCACTCGACACTATGAGCATGGTTTGAGATGGTTTCGAGTAGCTTAGGAGAAGAACTCATCATCGAACGGGTTGGTTTGGCGCGACAATCCGGTGGCCGAGCCGGTGCTCTTGAGCGAGGCGGCCGAGGAGCCAAGTCGCTGGCTGAGCCCGCCGGCCATCATGGACGAGGAGAAGCGCGCGTGAGCCTGGGCCATCTGGGCGGAAACGGCGCCCTGCAGATTGGGCTGGCCCTTGTTGGCAAGGCCCGCAGGTCCATGGAGGCCAGTCATGGGCGCGCTGCCCACCACCATGGACTCGAGGCCGCCGCCCGACGCTGAGCCCCGGCCGCGCTCCGGAAGTGGCGGGCCAAGGGGCAGCTGGCCGAAGGGCGTCCCTGGGGGCGCGTGGCTGGGCCCAGCCTCGAAGGGGCCGAAGGGGAGTCGCTGCGGGTCGATGGGGATGCTTGGGGTGACCGCCTGGGGCTCGAGGTGGAACCTGTTGGGCTGGTTGAAGAGTGCGTGTGGGCCCGCGGTGGCTGGCTGCTGGCGGAAGTGCGAGCTTGGCGCCTGACCTGCGATTGAAGCCCCGAAGAGTGGGGCTGCCGCCTGGGGCTGGCCGGCCAGCTGCCCGAAGGGGTCGGCTGGGGCGCCGCCGAAGAAGAGCGCCGCCGGCGCGCCACTCTCGTCGAAACGCTCTCGAGGCGACGACACCTGGCTACTGGTGGCCTGGGGCGCCGGAAGTGTGGGCGCCACGGGCGTTTGGGGCGAGCAGGCGCTGCCGTTGAGCGAGGTGCTGGACTCGAAGATGCTGGGCAGGTTGTCGATGTCGTTGAACACCGCGTACTTGTCCGTCTCTGCGCTGGAGGCCAGTCTGCGTTGGGCGCCCATTGGGAGGCCGCCGAAGGAGCACTGGCGCGTCAGGGCGGCGTCGTTGAGCGAGACGGAGCTGTGGTTGTAGACGAGCGAGCGGCCGCCGCCCTTCGCCTGGCCGTCCGGCGACTCCTCGGCCGCGCCCAAACTTCCGCTTCCGCCGCCTCCACTTGCGCCGCCCCCACTGGCGCTGCTGCCCAAACTGTGGCCTGCGAGCAGCCGCAGGTGCCCTCTGGAAGGGGGCGCCGCCAGAGGCCGCTCGCCGCCCGCCGCCGGCCGGGGCAGGTTGATGGGCCGGCTGGGCGTGTGCCTGGGGGCGCCCACGGGGCCCCACTCGGCCTGCGTGGCGCTGGAGGGCGAGTCCAGCACCAGGCCGCTGTCGCCGGCCAGCGAGGCCGAGCTTCCGGCCTCCCGCTCCATCCGCTGCTCCATCCGGTGCTCCTCCTTCAGCGTGGACTGCTTCACGAGGGAGCCCTGGCGGCCGCCGAGCACAGTCTGCGGCTGGCCCGCCGCCTCCAACTGGAAACGCTCCTCGAGGGTGGCATAGAGCTCGTTTCCGGCCGTTGCAGAGTCGCTCGCCAGCGGAGGCGCCGCGCTCACCATGAACAGCTCCTCCAGCTGCCCGCTGAACAGGTCCTTCTGCTTGCCGGGCATTCTCGAGCTAAAATCTGCACCTAGTCTCGCGCCCAGACCTGAGCCCACAGCCGAGCCAGAGTCTTCGGCAAGCTCCAGCTGGTCCAGCTCGAAGTAGTCGCGCGCAGCCGGCGGCGTCCTGGCGCCGCTCTGCTCGCCCTCCGGCCCGTCGCTAGTCTCCCGCACGTCCGTCTCGATGAGCTCGGCCGAATCGACCAGCTCTGGGCCGCCCTCCAGCACTTCCGGCGGGCCAGTTTCCGGCTGGCTGGCCTGCGTCTGGGCGGCCGCCTGTTGGCTCTTGCGCTCGAGCACCGCTTCGAACAGAGTGCTGATCACCGACATCACCTGGACGGCGGGCCCCAAGGTCTTGAAGCAGATGAAACGGTGCGCCTTGTTGGGCACGTCGCAGATGTAGCCGAAGGTGCGCGCGTCTGAGTCGTCGCTGGCAATGAAGGAGATTTGGGGCACTTCGTTGTGGTAGATCAGCTCGTTTGTTTTCTCGTCGATCACCTTCACTCCATCGTAGGAGATTCGCATGAGAATGCGCCTCTTGTGCGCCTTCTGGCCCTTTATGATGGCCTTCAGTCGCTTGATGGAGTCTTGGCAAATCTTGTCCCCTCGCGGCTCAATCACAAGCTCGCTGCCCACCAGCTTGGCCTTGAACTGAACCCCCTCCGCCTCGAACTTCTTGAACATCTCCTCGCGACTCTCCTTAGGTTTGGCCGCCGCCGCCGCTCCCAAACTGGAGCCGCTCTTCTTGCGCTCGCTTCCTCCATCCTTGTTGTTGCCCGACGCTCCATTCGAGCCCAGCTTGCCAATGTATCCTTTTGTTGAGTTGGAAGTGTTTGTTGTTGTTTGAGTTTGAGTTGGAGTTGTGTCTGTGCTTGTTGGCGATGATGAGCTCTGTGTGCTCGCCTTTGGAGTCGCCTGACGGTCGGCCTTGTTCTGCTCGCTGCTCTGCTTGTCCAGCTCCTCGCTCGATCCGCGGCCCATCCTTTGGCCAGCCTTGAAAGTTGAGCTCTCCTTAGATGAAATGGCCGCCGCAATGTACTTGTTGAGACCGCTTTTGATACTGCTGCTGCTACTGTTCTGCTTGCCGCTCTTGTTGATACTGTCTCTGGTGCTCCTGTTCACTGTGTTTATCTGCGCCACAACTTCATTCTCATCTCTGCTGCCAACCATCATCCGCCTTGCTTCAATCGGCCAACTAGGCAACTCTATCAAATTGACACACTCTAACGAATTGTGGCACTCTGATAATACTTATTGATGACTAATTACTATTAATGATTGCTTATTGACAATACTTTTTCATAACACTTATTCAGCACTTTTCCAACTCAACGAACTCCAATACTTTTTTCTCCTCCCCAATTATTAACTCATAAATTCCTTATAAATTATATTAGCTTGTAAATTTTCAGATCAAGTTTTTAACTTAGCTCAACTTAGTTTTCGACAACACTCGATTGCCCAATTTTTAGACTTTCTAATTCTAATAAACTCGAGACTATCTAAACTCTAACAATTTCTAATACTTTTCCGTTACACTCAGTCTGAAAGAGTAGTTTTTTCTTTTCTCTCAAGTGTCCAAGAGAAGAATCTCCTTCTTCTCCTCTTACTGTCTGTCTCCCGAAGAGCAGGGCCGAAAGACAATAGTGAACGAGCCAGATTAGCTTAATAAACGACGTGAATCTAAATTTCAGATTTCTCAGACTTTTAAGACTGGACAATATTAGTGAAATATTAGTCGAATATTAGTCTTCGGGGTTCGATGATTTGTTGGTGATGAAATGAGGAACAGAAAACAGTTGAGTTGAGTTCAGTGGGAATCTTGCTCATGGTTGGCCTTTCTTCCTCCCTTGTTGTCGCTTCTTCTCTGTGGCCGCCAGTGACAGGCGTTGGCGCTGATCATCATGACTCCATCTGAGCGCCACAAGCAGCAAGCCAAAAGCATCAAGCTAAAAGCCACAAGAGAGAGCCTTAGGGCCGCCCCGTTGCTCACCAGTCAACAGGTGAGCGAGGAGGTTGCATTGCTCAGGCTGAAACACGCACACAGAGAGAGACAAACGGACGCTCGTCAGCGGTGATCAATATCAGTCCATTTGATCAGCATCATCAGGCCGCTCGGCTGGCTCGCTTGCTGGGCCGGCCGCTCAAAAACGGCTGGATGCTTTGCCGAGGAGTGTGTGTAGTTTGCAATCTGCAATTTTGTCCAATTTGTGTCTGTTTGTGTGCGTCTGTCTGTCAGCTGAGTGTGGGGCAACTCAGATGATCGGATTGCTTGTCTCCAATCAGTTCCAATTTGCCGCCCAATTTGAAACCAATTCTTCTTCCTTGCTTGACAATTATATTTCCAATGTTTTCTTTTTCAATGTTTAAATGTTGTCCCTCTGCCAACATATAAATCCACCGCCAAGCATCATCAGGTGAACAATTGGCAATCTAAAAATTCAAGCTAATAGGAGGCAATAATTGTGGCGAAATATTTTCAGCCACACCGAAGCATTGGAGGCGGCTCGCTGGCACACTTGTGCATTGTTGCAAAATTTGCTTTTCTTTTTAGTTTTTCACTTTTTTTTACTCTTTTTACTCTTCAGTTTTTCAGTTTTCTCTTCCCAATTCGAACGACGATTCGAGTGACGTTGTTGTCGTTGCAGTTGTTGTTGATGTTAATGTTGTTGTTGTTGTTGTTGTTGTTGCGCTCTCAAGCTCGACTGGAACGCTTTGCAGGGCGCCCTCAGTGGTCGCATCTTGATAAAGGAGAGGGAGGCAACGGCGGCAGGTTGTTTGTGGAAGCGGCTGGTCGGCTGGCGGCTGGCGGCTGAGGTGAGGCGGCGCCAGAGGCAGTCTGCGGGCCAGCCAGCCAGCTAGAGAGCAGCAGCAGAAGCAGAGGGGCGCTGCTTGGAGGCAAAAGTGTGTGCGTGAGTGCCGCCCGCAGCCAGTTCACTCGCCAGAGACTGTGCGCGGCGACGACCAAGAGCGCACGACCAGCAATTGCACGACCAGCAAGCCTCAACTCAACTCGGCCAATGGAGCGCCGCTTTCACAGACTGCGCACCACAGTCTGTAACAGCAAGCCACTTGTTGCCGCTCACTGCTCACTGCTCGCTGCTCGCTGCTTGCCGGCCACCGTCGCACGCCCCCCGCTTGCTGCGCGCAGGTGCCAGTCCGGCGCCACTCTGGCAAGCGAGCGCCGCCCTCTCCGCCAGCCGACTCGCACTCGGCGCAGACTGTGCGCGCCTCCCGCCTGGCCGGCCGCTTGCCCACGCAGACGGCCCACCTCTGCCACTGCGACTGCCGCCCCGCCGCCACAGCACCACCGCGACGAGCCCTCGAGGCGCGCCCGCCGACCACCACGAACGCAGCTGCGCCCGCCCCTCGCCAAAAGATGGCGTCCGCTCGTCGAGGCAGCCAGCTCTTGCCATTGCTTAGCCCTTCCACTGCTTAGCCGCCGCCGCTTGGCTGCCCTGTTCCTCCGGCAACTTGACCGTGAATTAGGGCCGCCCAACTGGCAAGCTGGCAGGCTGGCAAGCTTGCGAGCTGGCCAGTTTGCGGACAACTGTGAGCAGCTGCGAGGGAGCGCCCGTTTTGTCCGCTTTGTCCAATGCAGTGCGAACGTCGCGCCATCGTGCTGGAGCCAAAGGAGCCAAAGGAACGGAGACTGCGAGCTGGCGCACACAGTCTGGAGGGCGGCCAGACGGGCGGGCGAAGTGGCGGCCGCACACAGTCCTCGGGAGATGCTCGGCTGGCAGTTGAGAGTTGCGCTTGCTGACGGCAAAACAGAGAGAAAAACAAGCCCAAAAGAAGCGGGAGGAAAAGGAGGAGGAGCAGAAAAGCGAAAGCAGCGCGAAAGCAGAGCGAAAGCAGAGCGAAAAAAGACAACACAAGTGGAGCCAAATCCGCTTCCGGTGACGCAACGCCACGACTAAGCGGCGGCCTCAGTTGTCAGTTGGGCGCTCGTGGAGGCTGGATGCTGCAGTGTGTACAGTATGTAGTTTGCAGTGAGCATCAGCGTGCAGTGAGCAGCGTGCGGTGTGCAGTTTGGGCGCACTGGACGAGTGTTAGTCTAGAACAAGCAGTGTGCAACTGGCCAGATTAGTCGCTTGTCGTCGGCGGTTGTCTGGCCAGATGGAATCTGCTTTGCCAGATCGGCGGCCAGATTGCGGGGCGATTTGTTCGCCTGATTGTTTGTTTCGCCCACTCGTGTCGAGTTGGATGCTCGCTCGCGCAATCTTCTGGGTGCCACGCGCGCCAGTCTGCCCATCAGCCAAGGACCAGCCGAGGACGAGGACGAGGACGCGCCTCTGTCTTGGGGCGACCTGGCGGGCCGAAAACGGCGCAAAATGCGCCCCCAAATGCGCCGCCGAGATCAATCGGCGCAGCATCCGGTCGGCCAGTGGTCTGCGCGCCAGCCAGAGACACTCGCTGGCCAGAGGCGCCCATTAATCACCAAGCGCGAATGGGCGCCCACTTGCACTTTCAATCAAGACTCGCCGCCTAATGGAGCGCGCACTGGCCGCCCGCAAGCATTGCAGTGCCTCCTCCAGTGCCAAGCGGCCCCATTCGAGACTGCCCCCGCCCGCATGAGCACCCTTTCCTTCCAACGCGCTGAAAAATTCATTTCATCTCGCCTTTCCAATCACGAATCATCAATTTTTGCCCGCCCACCAAGCGCGCGTGCCTGCTCCTTCCGGCGGGCCTTTGTCTCCGCCGCTCGGCCAGCTGGCAGCAGGCAGAAGACAGAAGGCGCCCCTTCTGAGCGGCCTCTGCGTGTGGCCGCAAATTGGAATTCCTCGTCCGCTGCTTCGCTTCCGGCGAACTCGCGCGAGCCGCCCGCTGAGTGGCCGCTCCTAAGGGCGCCCTCTGCCCGCTCGGCCGGCCGCGATAAATCATCGCCCTCTGCTCACCTGGCAAGGCCGCAGCTCGTCCGCCGCCTAGCTCGTCTCTCCCGCGCGGGCCAATTGAATTTTCACCCGCCGCCCGTCTTGCCGCCCACCTGCGAGGGCAATTATCGGAGATTGGCCTTCCACCAGTCGCCCTCTGGCTTCCCGCTGGCCTCCCGCCGCGCCCCCGCCGCACCTAAGCGCCGGTTAGACGCGCGCCAGCTTAGCGCCCCTTCTCGTTATCTCGCCGTCTGAGTGCGGCCAGCCGGCCGGTCTGCCCATTGATTGATTCGCCCATGCGCGCCCACTTCCGCCCGCCGCAGCTAAGGGCCGCCCGCACATTCTCCTGCCCACCGCCAACTCAAACTCCACTCGGCAAACTCCGCCCAGACCGGCCGGCATTCGACGCAATCTCGCCGCTCACTGTCCCCGCCACTAAGCCGCATCCGTTCGGAGCTTGGGGCTCCAGCCGGCCTTTGGAGCCCCAAGCGCCGAGCTTCCACCGTCTGTCTCTAAACGCCGAGCTTCGAATGCCTGATTCTAAACGCTGAGCTCCGAATGCTCCACTCCAAAGGCCCAACTCCAGAGACTAGACTCCAAAGGCCGCCCCCAAATATGCAAATAATCTCTGGCGGATATTTGGCCCCGGAAGTGGAAGTGGAGCCCCCAGTTTGCCAGTCAAAATGGGCGCTTCTGGGCCACACAAAGACCGTTGGCGAGCTCCTTTTTGGCCTTTCTACTCGCTCTTGACTTTCTTCCAGCGAATTGGCCGCCCCTAAGCGTCGGTGGGGCGCCAATTGGGCCCTGGGCTTTTCGGGGCCAGAGGGGCCCCATTGGCCAAAAGAACAACACCGACAAGGACAAGCTCCTGGCCGCTACACAGTTGCCCGCAGTGCAAACCGCCCATATTGCCCCTTTGGCTCCCCGAAAGGAACTGAAGGAAACTGGCGCCCTTCCGCTCGGCCGGTGGAGACGAGCCGCTCGCTCGCTGGCCATGTTTTACATTCCACGAGGAGCTCGATGTTTGGCCCACTTGGACCAGAGATCCAACTTGGCCAACACAGAGCGGCAAGACTGCGGCCGCTCTTCGATGTTTGGGGGCGTTTGTTTGCTCTGAGCGCGGGCGATTGAAAATCTGTCCCCTTTGTGTGCAAACTGTTCACTGGAAAGGCGCCTCTTGAGAGACACACTCCCAAGTTGAAGTGCCTTTTTCTGCTTGGCTGCTGCTTGGCTCTGCAAGCGTGCCAACACAATGCAGCACACACAGAGGCGCGCGCCCTAAGCTCCGGCAACCAACCAGAAAGGCGAGCCAATGCAGTGGCTGCAACGCGATCTCCATGCGATCTCCTCGCTCGCCAGACGCGTGCCAAGATCTCCCAAGCTTCTCCCACTCTTTGGCCCTCAACCACTGGTCCATTTGGGCCTCGAACTGGCCAGCCAGCTTCTTCCGGTCGAGCTTGGGCCAGTTGTTGGCGGCAACTTTTCACAGGCGGCCAGTAAAGCGGCCAGTAAATCGTAATTGCTGGGCCAAGGGGCCACTTTTTCCGCCTTCTCTTTGGGCCTCTCTTGCTCGCTTGGCTCGCTCGCTTGGCTTGAGCGCTTGACCCAATCGGCAAGCTCGGAGTGTGAGCGGAATTATTCGGCCGCAATTGTTTTTGATGCTTGTTTGCGGCCTGAAGGCGAACACTTTGCACTTGGCACTTTGCGCGCAAACGTGCCACTTCGAGTTTTGAGCTCGAGCGGAAAACTTACCAAAACTTGGCAAAACTTGGCCAGTCGAAAGAGGCGCCAAACGGAGCCCAAGTTGCCCTTCCAGAGCTAAGCGGCGGCCGCCCGCAAGTGACTTTGTTTCCCTCCTCTTCTTCTTCTGGAGCTGCCCTTTGGGCGCAGACTCGCTTGACGTAGGAGAGCAATTTGCGCCAATTTGGGGGCCCCAAATGAGCCAGAGAGAAAGAAAAGGAGAAGAAGAAGAAGCTCGAAAGGAAAAAGCCGGAAAGGAGAAATATTGTTGCCCCAATTTGGCTTTGTTTCAATATTTGTTTTGTTCAAACTGAGCGAGAACTGCTCTCACTGCTCTCACTCTTTTCACTGTTCTCGCTCTCGAGCCCAACAGATGAAATAGTGATCAAAAAGTGGCGCCCATTAAGGCGGGCAATTGGAAAAGTTGCAACTCTTAGCAGCTCTTTGCAACTCTTTGCAACTCTTTGCAACTCTTTCCAGCTTTTCTCAAAGCTTTTCTGCAACTCTTTGCAACTCTTTGCAACTTTGCACTTCAAGTTCAAGTTCAAGTTCGACTAACTAATTCGGCCTTCTCTCTTTCTTTGCAGCTCGCTTTTTCTTCTCCTTTTCTTCTCCTTTTCTCCTCTTTCAGCGCCCATTCCTCAGCGCTCGTTTCTCACTTGCCAGTTCCGATCGGCTGGCTTTCTGACTCGCAATTGGGGCCCCAAATTGGCCGCTTGTCTCGCGCTCAAGACAAGCGAGCTCTTGTCTTGCCAGCGCGAGAGAAGCTCCACTGAAAGCTAGCTCGAAGCCTAAGCGGAAGAGGCAGTGTTGCAAACCAGAGACGAGCTCAGATGGAGCGGAAGGGCGCAAGTGGGGCAGTGGAAATAAAGAGAAAGAGAGAGCCCAGTGCAAAACAGCGCTCATTTGCACACTTGGTTCCCTCGTTTGTCGGTCCACATTGTTTGTGTGTGTGCTCGTTGGTTGTTTGCTTCGTGTTGTCGTTTGGGCGGAAATCTGGCCAGTTTGTTGGCAGTGGAGAAATGGTTTGACGAAAGCCCAAGAGAGGCTTGCCAATGGTTGGATATTGGACAAGTTGGTTGCGTGTTGGCCAATGGCGACTTGTCCGAATGGCAGCAAATGGGGAATAAAAGTCGCCGGCCGCACTTTTCCACTGCAGCCGGACGCTCATTAGAGTTGCCGAAGACTGTGTGTTGTTGTTGTTCTTGGACACGCAGCAACTGTGTGTGGGCGGCCTTTTATGTGCTCCAGCGGGTCCTTAGCTGTGCACGCAGTCTTGCACTGTTGCGGCCGGAAGGCACCCAAAGAGGCGCCCCTTTCCTTTCGTGCATTTGTGTCGCCGTTAAATGCTCCCAATTGGCACTCGCTTGTTCTTCTTCTCGTTCTCGTTTTGGTTCTCCTTCTCGCGTTCGACCAGAGCCAGTCGAGCGCGCAAACTGGCCGCTCGTTGTGTGTTCCTCTGCCGGCAAGCTCGAGCTCAAGTCTGCAAAGCTCAAGCCCGAACACGGAACACACTCTCTGGCAGAGAAACACACAACATAAGCCAGAGGGGAACAACGCCGCCTTGAGCTCATAATCATTTGCGTCGCATTTGGGCCCAAAGTGGACGCCTGTCGAGAAGCAGCACTCGACGCGCGTTTGCTTGTGGAACAAAGATGATGAAAATAATGAGCCCCCAAGCTCACAGTTTGCAAGCGGCCCAAACCAGCCCAGTTCGACGTTTGCCGGAAAGGGCAGCCAAATGGGCGGCGAGCGCGCGACCTTCGAGTCCAATTTGAGCTGGCCAATGGCAAGCTAGCTAGCTGGCCAGCTCGCCGGAGCACAGTTATTGGTTTCGTGTGTCGGCCGCTCACCGAGGCTGCTCTTCCGCCGCCAGAGAGCACCATTGGGCGCCTTTCTGGTGGCGCCGATTTTCGATTTCTCGCAATGTCCGAGCGTTGCTTTGCTTTCAGGCCCAAAGCAGAGCCGCTGGATGCATGCGGGCGGCCCCAAACTGTGGAACCGAATAAACCAAGCAACTGTGTCCAGCAACTGCATCCGGCGCCAAAGACTAGCTAGCCAACTAGCTAGCCAACTAGCTAACCAGATAGCAAGCTAGCTGGCCGTGATTTGGGGCCATAAATATTTATCCTCGTTTCTTTTAGTTGATTTAGTTTCTACTTGGCCGAACAGGAAGCAGGAGCCAGAGCATTGGTGGAGCATTTGGCAGCAGTGCCATTTGGCCAGCTTGGCGAGTGGCCAAATCGTGTTTCTTCTTCTTCTTCTTCTTTCCCAAAAACATGCACACACACTTTTGCCTCTTCCCAAATTTGGGCCCGTATCTTCTTGCAATTTGTGTTCCGAATTTGAGTTCTCTGCAACTTGCTGCCAGTTAGCACGCGCTCTTGCTGGCGGCCCCAAGCTAGTCTGCAGACCAACTCTCGCACCTAAGCCGCGCGTTCAAACTCCTTCACTTGGGTTGAATTGGACCCAAACTGGATTGGAGCAAATTGAACAGCAATGAACCGAATTGGATTCCACTCGCCGCTGGACTAGCTCTAATGCAGTCCAACTCAATCCAACGCAGTCCAATGCAGTTCAATCCAATGCTAGTCTCAGGCCAACAGGCGAGACAGTCTTGTTTACAGAGCGCGGCCCTTTTTTGCTCCCAATTTGTAGCCCAAGCCCAAAGCTTATCTCAATCGGAAGCTCAATCCCGAACTGGCAAGCTCGCAACTGGCAAGCTCGCAACTGGCAAGCTCGCAACTGGCAAGCTCGCAACTGGCGACTGGCAAGCTCAGGAGGGAAAGTACGCCAAGAAGGCCAAACTGTGGGACATCCAATCCAATGAATTGCAGATCATGTTTGCCGCTAAGTAGCTGCATCTTGCGCCTGCGGGAGCTTTCCATTTGGCGAGCTCCTGTGGCCAAT
>Ga0268247_10000575_pt1 | contig 12101 bp, 12 predicted proteins | sample AgamicOrMae_FD_200245 | JGI IMG/M metagenome (GOLD analysis project Ga0268247, IMG submission 200245) | Agave microbial communities from Guanajuato, Mexico - Or.Ma.e (v2) (version 2) | ecosystem: Host-associated > Plants > Phyllosphere > Phylloplane/Leaf | place: Guanajuato, Mexico | collected... | reverse complement strand
TGCAACGTTAGCTAAGAAGTAGTTCCAAATGTTCTCTTCTTTCTCTCAATTTAGTTAGCTAAATTATAATCAGATAAGTTTAGAGACGAGCTTGTTTGCAATTCGACAAGTTCAAATAGCCAAAGGGAACACCAACTCGAGATCATGAGCACCAGCCACTAGTGGAACAGCCGTAGACTGTCTCAATGGTGGAGCTGGCGCTGCAAGTCTTCAAGAGTTTGCAAAATGTTTCTCCTTTGGCTCCTCTCTGAGAGATTTTCCTCCAACTTTGAGGCCCCAATCAATCATTGAACTTGTTATCACCGAGCGAAATGCTAGTTAGCGGCCGTCTTTTGTGTATTCTCGAGCATTCTAGACCATTGGCAATCAACATTGAGTTTGGCATTTTAGTTCGACAACATTCGACTCCCGAGGGACAAAAACAACACAAGCAACAACAACAACACAACAATTTGCACAACCACACAAACACTGACCACCACCAGCACAACTGGACGCCAATTGGCTAGCCCTAAGCACAACATGCTGCGGGGATGGTGGAAAATTTCCACCCCCTTCTCTTCATTTGAGCTGGTTGGTGGTGCTGCTCGTTCCAGACTGACGACTGCCCATTCCAACAAACCACTCGAGGGTCTGAACCGGCAAAAAGTGCCCACTCTTTGGCCTGCTGTCCCTTAGGTTAGGGTGCAAGTGGACGAGAGGCTGGCCGCAAATTTGCATTGATCAGCATGACTCGCTCTGTTTGTCTTCTCTCTTTTACAGACTAGCTTGGGCCGCCCTACTCATGCAAAAGCATCCCCCATTTGGTGCAGGAGACGCTTTTTTCCCCCTCTAACATCAGATTGGTGCCCCACACAACTGGAGGGGCACCAATCCAGCTGGACGGGCACAGCCGCGGGACAGACAGTCTGAGAGGGGCACAAATAGAGGGAAACAAACAGACAGAGAGAGAGAGACAGACAGACAGACACTCGGACACGCGCACTTGCACACGAGCCAGAACAGAACAATTGGCTGCTACTTAACGACTCGCGGCAAGGCAACGGGCCATGGGCCAAGCGTCGAGCCTAAGCCTAAGCCTAAGCCTAAGCACCTCAACAACCGAACCAAAGAGCATGAGGGCCAAAAAGCGGCCAGCCTCCAGCGAGGCAGCCTCTTGGGGCGCCCAAAGTGGAGGCGGCGGCGGTGGCAAATGCATGCCCAAAATGGCAACCAGACCACTTGGATGCAAACGAAGTTAGTCAAATAAAGCGACAACTTCCTCTCTGTTTGCTATATTTTCCTCGGCCCCAAAAACCACCAGCCCACCACCACCATCAGCAGCAGTAGCAGCAGCAGCCGCAACTGCAGCAGCACAGCACCAATGCACGCTCACCCATGGCAACCAGCACCTAGCGACATGAGCCAGCACTCTTGCTTCCTTCCTTCTTCTCCACCATCAAGTGGCTCTCTTCTTCTGCCAAGCTGGCTGTCTGCCTCCCGCCTCTTGCCGCTTGCACATTGGTAGAGGCCCGCCAATTGGCTTGATGCAATGCGCCTCCACCTCGATCGTTGCGCGTCTTCTTCTCTCTCTCTCTGTCTGGCCCAGACCTAGGACCTAGAGTGGACCCACTCGCAGCTGCGAGCAGGAGGCTCTTCTGTTGGCTACGAGCAAACCACTTGTTCCGCTCCATTGGCTCGCCGCCTGTGCATTGGGCTGACGCCGACGTGAAACTATTGGACATTTTGGGCCTCGGCCATTGGGCCTTGGCCATGAGAGCTCTGCGTCTGGACTGCCATCAGAGCGGACAAGAGACAGTGCCAGACTCTAGGTCTACTTGGCTTGATGGTGCTTTTGGCGAAATTTAAGCCCAATTTTGAGTGGAAGTGTGTCATTTCTTCTCCAGATATCGGCCCACTGTCTCTTGCACTTGTTTCAGCTCATCCCGAAGGCCTTTTGGCAGTTTCCAGGCTCAGTCGTTCATCCTCAATTGAGCATTAATTGCGCCCACTGATGTTGCTCCACTGATGATGGCCCATCTCGTTTCTATATAAACACGTTCGATAGTCTACGGTCAACACTCTTAGAGGCGCCTTTCACACTTGAACCGGTGCCAATGGTGGACCAACTGGTTGGAATCTTGTTGTTGTCTAAGGCCGAAGATGTCCGTTCGCTCTAGTTGGCAGGAGATTAGAGTGGCTGCCAACTATCTGGACCGTCTGGGACTATTATTTAGACTGATAATGGAGTACTGTGTAATGTGGCTGTTCAGCTCTGATGGAGGTTCATAGAATTCATAGAATTCATATAATTCTGTTTATAATGTGAAAACCGTACACTGGCACACAACAATGACATCCAATGATGATGTGAAGGCGGTCGTTTTGTTTTCAATTACCCTTCTCGCTTTCTATGGGCAGATGTATAAAGTTCAGGTCAAAATTCCATAATAATAAGGCATGTCGTAGACGTAATAATAGGCAGGCCCCGTGGAGGCGGCCGCAGCCGAGGCCAGATACTGGTGGTGATGATGATGTTGGTTGTGGTGCGCATGGTGGGCGTGCGGGTGTGCGGGCGCGTGCGGATGGCCATGGGGGTGTGAGTGTGGATGGGCGTGGTGGTGATGGGCGGCGGGATGCTGGTGGTGCGGGTCCGCGGTAGGCGCAGCGCCAGTGACTGGGACCGAAACTGGTGCGGGCCCGGGCGGCGCGCCCGCAGCGGCCATGAGGGCGGGGCCGTTGGGCCCGGCGGCAGCGGCGGCAATCATCTGCTGATGGTGGATCATCTGTTGCATCATGATCAGTTCGCTGGACTGCTTGGCGACGGTGGCGGCCGGCGGCTGGCCCTTGGAGGCGGCGGCGTTGGCGCCCCCGGTGGCCCCCTGGACTGCCGGCGGGGCGACGGCGGCCACTTGCGGGACGGCGGCGCCCACCAGCGGGATGGGGTGGGCCGACATGGCGTGGTAGACGTGCGCGTGGGCGGGCCCGTTCGCGGCCACTGCATAGCCCGCGGCTGCGAGCGCGGCCGCGTGGGCGTGCAAGTGGCCCGCCGCATACTGTTGCTGCTGTTGCTGTTGCGGGTTGGCGGCCGCGTAACCATTGTGGTGGCGCACACTAGCATGCTGCTGGCCCGCCAGAGGCTGCGTATGGGCCTCGTTCTGGCTGAGGCGAGCCGCCTGCGTTGCGGAACTGCCTCCCTCGGCTGCCCCTCCGCCCGAGAGACGCTCCTCGGCGGCCGAGGGCGAGCGCTTGCCCTTGGCGGGCTCGGCCGGCGCCTCGTGGGGCCCTGCCTTCTCGTGACCCTTGGCGGTGGCCAGCGAGAGGGCGCTCATGGAGCTCTCGAGCGTCTTGGCGGCCGGCGAGGCCGAGGCCGAGGAGAGCGAGCCGCTGGAGCAGGAGGCAGAGGAGGAGGAAAGGGGCGACTCGGAGGAGCCGGCGCACGAGGAGGCCGAGTCGTTGGTGCTCGACTTGTTCTCGGACGAGTGCGAGCCGGGCGCCCTGCTGGCCGTCTGGCCACCGCTCGCCTGCTGCTGGTGGTGCCCGTTTCCGCCGGCGCTCAGCTGGTGATGACCGTTGGAAGAGGCCTGGCCAGCGAGCGAGTGGGGCCCGCCGTTGCCGTGCCGGTTGCCATGATATGGCGGCTGCTGGCTGGAGCTGTGGCTCCCGTGCGGCTGCCCTCTGACCTCTGGGGCGCCGTTGTTGTGGGCCCCGTTTTGGTGCTGGAACGAGTGGTGGCCGCTGTTGTTGTTGTGGTAGTAGGCGTGGCCGTTTGAATAGTGCTGGTTTTGGTTGTGGGCCGAAAACTTGGCGTACTGCTGATGCTGGTGCTGATTCTGATGCTGGTGGTTGGCGCTCGAGTGGTGCTGGCTACTGTGGTTCTGGCTGCCGTGCTGGCTGTGCTGCTGGTGGCTCTGGTGGTGCTGGTGGTTCTGGTGCGCGTGGTTTGAGGTCGGGTGGTTGTTGGAATGGTTGTGGTTGTGGTGGTTTGCGTGCTGCAGGGGCGAGTTCGAGTAGGTGCTTGGGGCGCCGGCCGGGGCGGCCGACGCGCCGCTCGACGACGACGATAAGTACCTGAAGCGACTTGACGAGCTGGCCGGAGAGAAGTAGCTGGTGGGCGTGGCGCTGGGCCCGGCCCCCGTTCCCGAGGCTGCCTGCGAGTGCAGGCCCGCGGGCTGGTGGGCGGCGAACGCGCGGTGGTGCGCGTGCGGGCCGGCCCCGCCCCCGCCCTGCGCGCCCGCGCCTGCGGGGCCGCGCGCGCTGCCGCCGCCGAAGGCGAATCCCGCGCCGGTGGGCGCGCCCAGCGCGTGGTGGCCCGCGGCCGACCCGAAGGGCACGCCGCTCAACAAGTGGTGCGCGTGACCGTGACCGTGGCCGCCGGCGCCGTGCTGGTGCTGGTGCCCTCCCGGCCCAGCTGGGCCCACGCCGATGGAGGCGGCAGCTGCGGCGGCCGCCGCCACCGCCGCAATCTGCTTCTGGGGGTTGCTCGAGGGCGAGTTGGCGAACTTGACGATGATCGGGCTCGCCGAGCTGGCCCCTGACGAGGATAAACTTGGGCTCGAGGTGGACTGGCCACCAGCGCTTGCATCTTGGCCCTCGTGGCTTGCAATCTTGTGCTGGGCTAGCTCGTTGTTGTGCTGCGACTCTTGAGCGGCTGACTTGTTGGCTTGCGACTCTTGAGCGGCTGGCGGCTGCCGAGACACATGCACCGAGCTGTTCTCGATTCTTATGTAAGTGTTGTTCAGATTCTCGATCGCTCGCTCGGCCTCGAAACGCTGGTCGAAACGCACAAAGCCCACCCCCTTCGAGATGCCGGTCAAGTTGTCGCACAAGATGCGACTTGTGATTATCTTCCCATAGGGCTTGAACAACTGTTCCAACTCCAACTGGGTCATCGACTTTGGCAAGCCGGACACGTACAGGTTGGCCCCCTTGATGGACTCGCTGGAGGGGCGCGCGTAGCTCACCTTGATGGTTTTGTTCTGCAGACGGAGACCGTTGAAGGACTTGATGGCCCGCTGGGCGTCCTCGGGTCTAACGTAATTGACAAAACCGTAGCCGAGCGACTGGTTGATCGTCGACTTGTCCTTGATCAGCTTGCACGACTCCACCTCGCCAATGGAGGAGAACAGAGTTCGTATCTCCTCCTGCGACATCGATTGGGGCAAATAGTTGACTATCAAATTGGTCAACTGCGAGTCGTCCTCTGTGGCCTCATTTTGGCTCTGGCTCTGGTTCGGGTTCGGGTTCTGGGTGGGCGTGGCCGCTGCCGCGCTCGCCGAACCCGCGCCCGCAACCGCAGCTGAGGGGCCGCGCTTGCATTCGCTGGCGCGCGCGCCCGCCGCCGCCGAACCCTCCTGCCTGCTGGCCGCGGGGGCGGGGCCCGACTCGCTCCCGCCGCCAACGCACACAGTCTGTGGGGGCGACTCGCACTCGCTTGGCGCCGGCCGCTTCGTCTTCACGCCGCCGCCGCCAGTCCGTCGCTGCTGCTCCAGCTTATCACGGTTCTCGCCCTCGCTAAGCCCACTCGGCCGCTCCTCAACTGTCTCCGCTCGGCTCTCGTCCGCTCGCTCCATCTTGCAAGCCTGATCACTCTCTGTCTTGGCCGCCACTTCCGCCGCCGCCACTTTGCCGCCGCAGTTTGGGGCCCCGTTTCTGCTGTCGCCGCCGCTGCTGCTGTTGCTGTTGCTGGCTTGCCTGCTTGAGCTTGACTCTGGCTGGTTGTTGGCCGTTCTCGCGCTCATGTTACTCTCTTTTTCTGCTCACAATCTGCTCAGCTCTCTCCTTTCCAGAGAAAAGGTTCTCTTCTCCTCTGCTCCTCTGCTCTGGCCTCTAGCTCGGCCACCAACTGTCCACGGCGCTCCAGCTCCAAGCTCAAACTCAAAGCTCCAACTCTAAGCTCCAACCCAAAGCTTCAACTCCAAGCTCTCACTCCAACTTCCACCCATTAGACACTGGCCCTCCGACACACAGTCTCTGGGGCCTGAGGAGAAGGGCGCTCAAGTATCGAGTATTTTCCCCTTTTTTCTTCGCGCCCCTCCTCTTCTCTTCTTCTTGCTCTCTTCCTTCCGCTCTTCTCGTGCTCTTCTCGTGGCCTATTTGTGCCTGAAGTGAGCGAAAAAGCTGGCCCGAAACACTGCAACTGAACTGAACTCTTCAGACTGCCTTCTTTCTGGGCCACGATGGTCGCCAATTGGGCGGCCGTGTTGATGTTTCCGTTGACTTGGGTGCCGCTTGGGTGTTATTGTGCGAGTGAGAGTGAGAGTGTGTGTGCTTGTTGTGAGTGCGCGCTCGTGTGACTCAGGCTCAGCTGGAGCCAGATTGGCGGCGAGTTTGGGTTTGAGCTCGAGTTAGAGTGCAAGTTCGAGTTAGCAGCCAGCCGGAGCGAAAGTGGCCGCGTCTCCAGAGCTAAGGGTCCGCGCTGGACTGGCTGGCTGCTCTCCACTGGGCGGCGCCTGCGCTCTTCCCGCTCGGCCGCCCAGAGTTGCGCAACCCGGCCGCCTCCTAAGCACCGGCGCATAGGGGCGCAGTGGAGGAGTGTTACTGGGCGCAGTGGGCGCCGCCGACTCGCCTGCTTCCTTGCTGGCGCCGGGCCGCACGCTCGTTTGCGCGCCCCCCGCCCCGCTCGGCGCTCCCAAGTGGGCGCCAGACTGGCGACTGGCGAGCCACGACCAATGGCGGACTGGCGCCGGGCGACCAGCGACGAGGGATTGCTCTGTGCATTGTGTGCTGGCTGGCAGGCGGCGCAGTGGCCAGCATTCACCGCACACACTCTGCAGACTGCAGTGCGCGCGGGCCGTCGCTGCACGCAGTGTGCGGAACACAGTGTGCAAAACGCTGCAGAATTACTGCAGTGCAAAAGAGTGCAAAAGACAGCAAAGCACTGCAGAAAAGCCTCGCAGACAGTCTGCCGCACACAGTCCCCCGCAGACTGTCTGCGGCGCTGCGCTCCCGCAGCGCCCACTTGCGGCGACATCTTTGCGCCCATTTGCGCCCAGCTCAGACCAGCTAGAGCTCCACACACACACACACACACAAACCAGCCGCTCAACCAGTGCACTGCTCGCCGGCAACTGTCTCTGCGGCGAGCTGAGTTATTGGCCCCCACTTGGGGCCCACAACTAGGGCCCCAGTTTGGCGCTGGGAAGTGCCAACTGCGAGCCGGCGATCGCAGTTCCCAGCCCGGCGAAATCCGAAACGGAGGGCGCCCCACGCGAACGCCGCCGCCAACAGTCGCCGGCAGCCTGCCCCACGCCGCCCAGACACTGCCAATGATATATTGATGGCCGATCTGCAGTTTTGGGGCCAAAAAGCGCCCCTTTTCCGGCTCGTTCGAGATGACATTGTTGTCCCGCCCGGCCCAGTGGCTCGTCGCTGCCTCTCGCGGGCGCCCCACTCTGCCTTTCTCTCTGCGCGCCCTCAGCCCCCACTCTGCTCGCCCGCCCACCGCCGAGCGGCCAGCGGAGCCACTTCCGGCCCGGCGGCCGCTCACAGTGTGTGGAGGAGGCAGCGCGTGCTCATGGACGCGAGGCGGGCCCCAAGCGAGTCAAGTGCGGCCTGGGGGAGTCCACCTGCGTTGGGGGCGCCATTGGGGGGCGGCTGCTGTTGCCGGAGAGTGAGTGGCGGCCAAGCAGCAATCGGTCAGGGGGCATTGGCGGCGTGTGTGAGCGCGGGCAGCTGTTCCCTGGCGGCCGGCGCGCCGAGTGGGCTCGAGGGGGCCAAGTGCTGCTGGTGTGTGTTTGAGGGCGGCGCTTTGTGGGCGCCAAATTGGAGCGCCGGCCGAGCATCATCCATTATGGCGGCTCGCGACTGGCCGACTGAGACTGGGGCGCGCGCGCTGCCTGCTGCTTACTGGCTGCAAGTTGCAGGCACTCGCCGAACACAGTGGCGCGCTCTGTGCTGTGCGTGCTCTGTGCGCGTGCGAGTCCAAGCGCCACAGTGAAACGCATAGAGACTCACTGTGCGCCCACTGCAGCAAGGCAGCGCAAAACGTGCGCGGCCAAACAATTGGGCCAGTTTGTGCTAGTCTGCGCTAGTCTTGTGCTTATGTGCGCCAGTCTGTCCCAGTCTGCGGCCAGTGGGCCCTGAGCGCCGTCTGCGCAGCGGCAGCTGCAACCCGAGCGACTGCAGTGGGCCCGCTCGAGCTAAGGGCCCGAAAGGGGCCCCAAAGCGGCCCGACGAGCGCCCGGAGATGGATCGTGCGCGTTGCGTAATCGGGCGCGGCGGGAAGGGCGGCCCGCGGCCAGTCGAGAGGCGGCCCAGTGCGCCCGTCTGGGAGCGCGGGGGGCCAGTTCGGCGGCCCGACGATGACGCAAGAGGAGGAGCGGCGGCGGCGCAACTCGTGCATGCCCATCAACTGTGCCACTGCGGCGGCTCTTCTGGCGGCGCGTCGCGCACAGCCGCCCAATGGGACCTAGTCTCTCTTGACTCGCGCGAGGCCCCACGAGAGCACGAAGAGAGCACGAAGAGAGCGGCGCCACCAGAGCGCCACCAGAGCAGCGCGAGAAGGGCGCACAGTCGGCGGCACGCGCGCCAACTTCCGGCCGCGCAGTTTGTCTGCAGTGTGCAGTGTGCAGCGTGCAGTCTGCAGTGTGCAGTGTGCAGTTCGCGAGCAGTTCGCGTGCAGCCGCCGGCCAACAGTTACTGGTGGAGTGCGCAGCTCAAGGCGCGAGAGAGCAAAGAGAGGCAAGAGAGGGGCCCCTCTGAGCCATTTGGGGCCCATTTTTAGATAAAAGTTTGCCCAATTTTGGCCAGACTGCCGGGCCCAAGTGTGCAGTTTGTGTGCGCTGGCGCAGGAGCGATCGGGGGGCCGATCGGGCGGCGAGATGATCATGATTAAGATGATCGCGTTTGGGGGAGCACAGTTGGGCGGAAAACAATCTTGGGCCCCTTCGAGTCGTTGGAGGCAGTGGTGGCGGCGGGCAGACACTTGGTGGCGGAAGGCCGGCGAGTCTGAGGCGGCGGCCGGAAGGGGCGAGCTGCGGGCGGCCCTAAGGCGCAGTGTGTTCCCATTGGCGCGCTGCAGTCTGCCTGCTGCAGTCTATGGGCCCTAGTCTGTGGCCCGCAGACTGTGGTGCGCGCCGCAGTGGCCGTTGTGCAGCGCGAGTTGTGCGGCACAAGTTTGCTGGCGTGCGCGTGTCTGCCACTAGGCCCAGCGCACACAATGCACAAGGCGCGCCCGACAACAAAGGCCCGCCCATTAGGCCGCAGTGGCCGGCCGACTGTGCGCCCGTGCGCCCTCTGGCCGCCGCCAGTCGCCACTCCAGCGGGCCCGCCGCTTACGCAATGGATATAAATAAATAGATGAGATCAACTTTATGAGCCCCGCCAGCGAGCCATCCAGTTGCCGCAGCCACACACACACACACAATACACACACACACGACCACACCGGATGGGGGCGGCGCGCTTGATTGCGCCCTGGTTGCTGGCGGCCAGTTTCGGGCCCACTGGTTCCGGGCTGCAAACTAGAGCGGCCGACCATTGTTGCTCGCTTGCGGCCGGGCGCACACTTTTGCGGTGGACAAAAGTCGCGAGGGAACACGCTCGGCCAAAGCAATGGTGGCCCGCTGGACAAAGAGCGAGCGGCAAAGATAAACGAAGGCAACACGACACAACAGTTTCGCCCCAAGTGCAGCCAAACGGGCCCACTGCTTCGTGCAGCCAAGCCGGCAAACTGGGCCCACAAACTGGCCGCCACTATGCGCCCTTGCTCACACTTTTGCTCGCTCGCTCGCTCGCCTGAGACGTGGACGCATTGTGGCGGCGCGCGCCCCCAGTTTAGATGTCTACTGTAGACTGTAGACTGTAGTGGACGGTAAAGAGAAGAACAGTCACAGAGAGAGAGAGAGAGAGGAAAAGAAATGGAACTAAGCAATGATGTCCGTGGGCGACTTATTGAGGTTTGTTTTTATTGCAGTCTCTTTTGGCTCTTCGGTGGTCGTCGAGCGTTGGCGCCGCCGCCGTTGACTTTTTCCAACAATTTATTCCGGGCCCATTCTGATTGAGATTGTTGTCGCCCCCTTTCGGCGGGGCCCCCTTAACTGTCCTGGTCTCTGCGCCTCTGCCTCTCTGCTTCTTGCTCTGCTTCTGCCTCTGCATTTCCACTCGCCGCAGCCGAGCAAAATCGTCCATCACTTCCACAGGGCGCCCCGAAAACGCTCATCGATACAACAAATCCAAGCCCACACAACGCTCCTCATTTTGGCTCCTCCTTTTGGCTCCTCATTTTGGTGAAAAAATGCACGGGAAATCCCCCTCTGGCTGAATCCGCCCTCCTCGTCCCGCGGCGCCACTCAGCTCAGCCTTCGTCCGACTTCCAGACACATCGACTTTAGCCCAAATTTAGTCTGCCAGGACACACCATAAAAGCCTCTAGGGCGCCAACTAAAGAGTCCTAATTCACCTAGTCCTAATTCATCCATTTCTTGCATGTTGGTGCGCCGCACAAACACGAAATCTTGTGCTGGTCGTCCTCGATGGCCAGCTTGTAGTCGTAGGCCAGCTCCTCGCCCTTCAGGATCTTCCTATTCGCTATGATTAGAATCTTGCGCTCCCGGTCAATCTCAACCGCCTCGGCCACGCAGTTTGGGTTGCAAGAGTGGTTTATGTACCTCGCGAGGCCGCCCGCGAGCGTTGCATCAATCACTCGGTCGTCGTCCAGACGGAACATGTAGATACCCCGATTCTACAGGTGCGCAGGCAAATGGGAGCGTCAAAGCGTTTTGTGATTAGGGACAACATTTGGGAGAGAAAACAAAAGTCGGTTAGTAAATAGGTCAGTAAATAAGGTTCGTAAAAATAAAAAAACTATTTCACACAATGTTGTATGAATGAACCATGATTAACGTTGCGCCAACTGGATCAAATCTGCGCATCTGATGCCACTCAGAGACGTTAACCAATCAAGATGCGACCAAATTGGGGTTCTCTCCCCTCTAGATACTTACGTTTGCCTCGTGGATTCGCTCGTATCGTTCGGCTATCTCGTTTCGGATTAGCATTCCAATGTATTCTATAACCATGGTGTGCTTTTCAATATCACGCGCAGCATACAGACCTAAACCTTGAACGCGAGATCTGGCCAAGACCACATTGTTGCGCCATTCGCTTTTCATCTTTCTATATTGGGAGGATTTAGAATGGACAAACTGTTTGATGTATGGTGAACTGGTGTCGCTGTTCTGCAAGGCTGAGGATTGGAGGCGAGATTTGGTCACATTGTTGGCCGTATGAATGGTATATGGTCGCTTAAAGTGTGTCCTCAGTTTGGGCTCAGTTCGGGCGCAACCAGTGGGATTTATCGCCAACGGCAACTCGAGCAATGGTGAACGGCCAAACTTGAACTCGTAATCCGTTAGCGTGTCCACGCCTGGCAATGATTCAAGAATTCTCACAATGGACGGCTCATTCAAACCAAACAGATCTGTCCCCTTAATGTAGGCAGGAAATGTGGTTATCGTATCGGGAACTTGCCTGCGCAGCTCAACGATCTTCTCAATAATCGGTCTCCAAACCTTGTCGGCCGAATCCGCCTCGAATTGTTCATCCTCGTGGCCAAACTGCTGCGCCAGCACCCTAAATGTTGGCCTCCCATCGCCTGAATCCTCTATGGTGCACGCGTATCTGCATCGCTTGTTGTACTGCCTGTATGACCAGTAATAACGAATCACCTTGTAACCAACGGGGAATATATTGTGCTGATCGTGGAATGCTGCCAATTGATGGGGCAACAATTGGCCAATATTCAAAAAGACTAGGCTACCTATTCTCATGACATTCTGTTGTTCGCCTTGGATCATTTCGGCAACCTGCCTTTGCTCGTCGCGATTCACATAAACACGCCGCTTCACCACAAATGAGGTCATCTCTTTGACCGTTGACTTGGAATGCTGACGACATTGGACAGACTTGTCCTCGTAAAAGGAGCACTTCTCCTTTAGGGCACACAAGAAATGGTAATAGTTTGGACAACGTTGCTTGAAACATTTCAGGGTGGCCCCAGGCCGACGGCACAATGAACAAGTCATCGCCTTCTTACAGGCAAGCTCCACATTCATCAATGCACCATTGGCTAGCTCGTACACATCCAATGACCAGAGGGCACAATTCAGATGCACCCAACC
>Ga0268247_10000574_pt1 | contig 12103 bp, 5 predicted proteins | sample AgamicOrMae_FD_200245 | JGI IMG/M metagenome (GOLD analysis project Ga0268247, IMG submission 200245) | Agave microbial communities from Guanajuato, Mexico - Or.Ma.e (v2) (version 2) | ecosystem: Host-associated > Plants > Phyllosphere > Phylloplane/Leaf | place: Guanajuato, Mexico | collected... | reverse complement strand
AATAGGACGACTTTTGAACGCCAGTTAAGGAGATTGCAGCCCATCACAATGGGTAATAGCCGTTGTTGGGGCTCAATTGGTTTGTGTTTGCAGAGGCCGACCAGGAAAAGGGGGCGGGCAAATTTTTGCAGAGTTATCAGTCAGCATTCCGACGTTTGGAGCCCGCCTCCTAAGCGTAATAAATTGACTTCTCTCTCTCTCTCTTTAAAGCTTTATGTAGAGGAGGGCAGTCAGTTTGGGCCGCAGAGCAAGTGCGGCGCACCCTGCGGTTCGCTCCCGCACACTGTCTCCGGTTGCCTGTCGGTGCGAGTTGGCCGAATTTTAGCGTGCACTTGCTGCCCCCATCGGGCCATATTTCCCGCACGGCCTCCTCCTCTGCTGCGGACCAATTTGCTTGCCAGGTGCCGCTTAGCGCTCGTTGCGGTCGCCCAATGGAACTGCGTTGGCGGCGTGCAGTTTGGTAGCAAAAAGCTAAACAAACAAGTACTAACTCGCCGCCTTGTGGGCGGTCAGGCGAGAAGTGCCGCCCAATGAATGAAAATAGCAGAATTGGCAGCAGAAGTGGCGGTAGCGCTCCCAATGGCCACCATCACCACCAGAAGAGAGCCACACTTGGGCCTTGGGGGATCGTTTGTTAGTGATTCTTGGCCAGATTAGGGAGCTTTACCGAGAGCGTTTAACGCTGGCCAATTGTGGTGACTTGTCGATTGGTTGGTGCTTGCCGAAAAGCTGCCACGGTTTCTTTAGCAGCTGTATCTTGACGAGCTCGATCCCATTCTGAGTGGCGCCGCAAGTGGCTAGTTGCAAGTGTGTGCCGCGATAAGTGGCCACATTTGTGCTTCTGCCTTGCAGCCCAGCTGGCTGCTGAGAGTGGCAGCTCGCCACGGCGCCATTATCGAGCAACGAGCCTTTTTACGACCCTTTTGATGAGGCGTCTATTTTGATTAGCTGGAAAGGGATGAGATTGCGGCCCTAATCTAGTCTACGGCAACTCTTATCGACAGTCTTCGGCCGGCAGAGAGCCAGTCTCTCTCTCTCTCTCTCGGAGGGAGGAAAAAATTAACCCATTCCAGTGGCCAGGATATATTGCCTACGTGGATTGTGCCGTATCAATGGCAACAAATCGTCATCATGAGCAAAAGCAGCAACAACAACAACAACAAGTGGCAACCTGTTTGTTGCTTCTTTTGGGCAAAGTGCCACTCTCCGAGGGGCGCGTCTGCGTGTGCATGGAAGGACGGGGGCATTTTGCGCTGGCACGCTCCTCTGCAGGCCGACGAGAGTCGCCACCATGGTTCCGTTAGCGCTCCTTTCCGCCGCCGCCGCCGCCACCGCCACCAGCGGCCCGTCCGAGCTGGCCAAGGGTGGTGGCTCGAGGGCGGACCGGTGGCGGGGCACGCCCTCCCGAGAGAGCAGCCTCCCCCACCTGAGCTTAGGTGGGGGATTTCGTTTCATTGTTATGTCCGAGAGCGAGGGGGTCAGTGTGTGTGTGTGTGTGCGCGACAGCTGCTTTCGCTGCACCACACCAGGTCACCCAGGCGGCACCACAAGCGCGGCCACTTGTTGGCTGCGTGCTTGCGCGCGGGGAAGCCAAAGTGCAGATTCAGATGGCGCGCCCTGTCCCACGATGGAACGCACTCTCTCGAGCCGATCTGAGATTCGCCAGCGACAAAGCGGCCCAGCCGGCCACACAGGAGCGCGAGCATGCAACAGATAGACACGAACAAATAAAATAAATCCAAACATTGCTACTATTATTATTATTATCATTATTACCAATCTATCCCTTTCGATTTTCTTCTTTCCTTCTCAATCTATTCCAGAGGAACGGGCCTTTGGGAAGAAGAAGGAAGCAGCCATGGCCACCGATAAAGTTGATCAAAATCACAACAAGAACAATAACAGTAATAACAACAATAATAACAACAGTATCAACACTCTAGCAAATGAGTCTGATGATTTTGTTGATATTCCAGAAATCGAATTGATTATCAAAGCTTCAACCATCGATGGACGCCGCAAAGGTGCCTGCTTATTTTGCCAAGAATATTTTATGGATTTATACCTATTAGCTGAATTGAAAACTATTTCGCTTAAAGTCACTACTGTCGATACCCTAAAACCGCCGCCAGATTTTCGTTCAAATTTCGATTCAACACCACCGCCTATTCTGATAGATCGCGAACATGCCATATTGGAAAATGATAAAATTGAACGTTACATTATGAAAAACATTCCAGGCGGACACAATTTGTTTATATCAGATAAAGAGACTGCAACAGTTATCGAAAATTTATACAGTAAATTCAAATTGATGCTAACTAAAAAGGATGAATCATCACAGAAGGCCTTACTAAATCAATTGAATAATATCAACGATCATCTAGATAGAAGGGGTTCAAGATTTTTGACCGGCGATACAATGTGCTGTTTTGATTGTGAATTAATGCCACGCTTACAGCATATTAAAGTAGCTGGAAGATATTTTGCCAATTTCGATATACCAACAAAATTTGTGGCCATTTGGAGATACATGTACAATATGTACCAATTAGATGCTTTCACACAATCTTGTCCAGCAGATCAGGATATTATAAATCATTATAAGAATCAGCAAGGAGTTACAATGAAAAAGCATGAAGAATTGGAGATGCCCACCTTTTCGACAAGCATTCCGATAGATTTTAGTGTTGGTGATGGTGATGATGGTGGTGGTGCCGATGGTGTGAATAAGTGAGAGTTGGCGGTTGTGTAGTCAATATGGTAGGATTACTTTGGCTTTGTTGGAATTGTTGCAGCATATTGTGCGGACTATTATTATTATGCTGGTTCATGCCGCCATACAACTGCTGATTGGCAGCCTTAGAGTTGTTTCGGCGATATTTAGCCCGCGCGTTCTGGAACCAAACCTGATTGATTATGATGAGTGTTATCAAGAGAAGTGGGAAAAAAATCAGGGATCAAGATGAACGAGGATAAAAGACTTTAGTTAATATCTTACATTCGGCTTATGTGATATTAATCTCCGAGATTTAGACAAGAAAGAGAGAGAGTGATCGACATTCAAAGATCGTCACTAGTGTGAATGGGGAAACTAGAGAACGCTGAGCATAGATTTCCGAAATGGATTGATGCAGCGATACTTACTTGCAAGACTCGCTTCTGAAGGCCAGTGGTCTCGGCCAGGGTCCTGAGGTCCTTTGCGTCTGGATTTTGGTTCTTCTGGAACCATCGTTTCATCTCCCTGAGTTGATTGTGTTTGAAGGAGGTCCTGAGTCTCTTGGATCGGGCGGCCGTTGTGGAGGCTGCATTAGTGGAGGCGGATGATGAGGTGGTGGTTGATGATGAGGTGGTTGTGATGGTTGCAGATGATAAGGTGGTGGAGCTAGTTTGGCTGTTGACATTGCTGTTGTTGGCTAGGCCCTGGGTTGAGCTAGTTGTTGTATTGCCATTAGTGGTCACTTTAGTGGTTGCCAGCAGTTGGCCAGCGGAGTTATTAGCACAATTTCCGGTGCCATTCTTGTTGGCAGCCAGGCCGAGCAGTCTGTTGTTGTTGGCCTGGCGGTTAAGGTTTAGGTTTAGGTGTTGTTGTTGGTTGTGTGTTTGTTGTTGGTGTTGGTGGTTGTGGAGTTGTTGTTGTTGTTCCTCGAGCAGGACCGAGCACTGTTGGTGGAGTTGGCTGAGTTGGCTGAGCTCATCGTTGGCGTTTGTTTTGTTTAAGGGGTTTTGTTGTTGGGCTTGCAGTTCGCCGTCCTTGGCCAGCAGCAGCTTGGCGTCGGTCTCGTTCTGGGGCGACGAGGAGGAGGAGCCAGATAGGGAGAGGGTCTGGTGGAGCGAGGCGACGATTTGCTGCTGACCGTTGTCCATGACGAGCGGACTGACGGCCGCGCTGGTGTTTCCGGTGTGGCCGCTCTCACTCTGGCTGCTGCTGGCGTTGCTCAGCACGGACATGGACTGGCGCCGGCAGAAGGAGACACCACCGACCACTGGCTGGCCGGCTTGCTGCTGGCCCACAGGCAAGGGCGCCGAGCCCACCATCAGATGGGCCGACTTTGGCGACGTGGTGCTGGCCGTGGAGCTTGCCGTGGAGCTGGATCTGACGAGCGGCGAGCGACACTGGTCGCTGGCTAGGCCGTTCAGCTGGTGGTGCACCGTCTGGGTGTTGTGGTGGGCCAGTTGCTGCTGGACTGTGTGGTGCTTCTGGCCCGAGTGGTAGGCGCTCGCGTTGGGCTGCGGACCAGCAGCCGCCAGACACTGGGCCTGCTGGTGGTGGTGCGCATGCTGCAAATGCGGGTGCGCGTGCGAATGCGGGTGGGCGTGGCCATGGGGTTGGCCGTGCGGGTGCGAGTGCGGGTGGGGGTGTGTCTGGGGCTGGGGGCCCGCGTAGACGAGCGGTCTGTGTGGCTGCTGGTAGAGGGGCTGCTGGGGGTGCTGCTGGTGGGCGAGCACCTGTTGGTGGTGGAGCGAACTGGGTGGCGCGAGCGGCAGGCCGAGGGGGAGCGGCTCGTTGGGCGGGCCCAGCTCGTGTTTGGGCCCGCTGCCCGCCGGCCCCGCCCCCGCGAGAGTGTGGCCCGCCGGGTGCAGGTAGGCGGGCGGCGAGTAGGCCGTGTAGGCGCCCACACTCGCGCCCACCGGCTGGCCCTCGTGCATCGGCAGCGCCGCTCCGTAGCCCTCCGACTGGGCCTGCTGGTGCGCCTGGCCAGCCTGCATCTGGGGGTGGCCCGCGTGCGCGTGCGGGTGCGCGTGCAGGAGGGCGTGGCCCGCGGGATGGCTCCCGTGCGCGTAGGCCAGCGGCTGGGGCTGCGCGTGGCCCGCCGCCTGGTGGAGGGCGTGGCGGGCCGAGTGGCCCACCATTTGGGTCTGTTGCGAGTAGGTGGCGGTGATCTGCAGCTGGTGGTGCTGCTGTTGGGGGTTAGGCTGACTCTGATGGCTGCTTTGATGGCTGCTTTGATGATGGTGCTGCTGGTGGTTCTGGAAGTGGTGCTGCTGCTGCTGCTGTTGCGGTGGCAGCAAGTGGTGTTGCTGGTGCTGCTGGAGGTGTTGCTGGTGTTGCAAATGCTGTTGCTGATGCTGCAAGTGCTGCTGCTGGTGCCCTTGATGGTGCAGCGGCGCCTGCGGGTGGGACTGCGGTTGCGGGTGGGCGTGGTGCTGCGGGTACGCGTGCTGGAGCTGCTGGTGGGCGTGCGCCTGGTGCTGGAGCTGCTGCTGAGGTGGCTGCGAGTGGGCCGCCTCGGCGCCGACCTGCTGCTGCTGCGCCACCGCCGCCCCAGCCCCTCCACTCGCCCCCGTCGCAGACTGTCTGTAGGGGGCGTGGTAGGCGGGCTGCTGGTGCGCGGGGAAGGCGGGCGAGCCCGCGAGACTGTGCGCCATTGCGTAGGGCGAGGTGGGCCCACCACTCGAGGGGGCCTGTTGCGCGTTTGGCCGCTGGCTCAGTTGGCCGCCCAGTTGCGGCTGACTGGGGTGGCCCGCATGGTGCTGGAAGAGGTGCTGCTGCTGCTGGCCGAAGTTCGGCGAGGGACTGGCCGCGAGAGTGGCCGCGCTCGCCTGTCCACTGGGCGAGCTCGGCGACGACTGTTGCGGCCAGCCCGCGTTGCCAAGACTGTTGCCAAGACTGTTGCCAAGACCGTCGGCGGCGGAGTATTGCTGCTGCTGCTGGGCCGCCCCCAGCTCGGCGTAGAAGTGGCCCTGCTGGCGCTGCTGGCCGTTGGGCTGCAGTTCGTGCTGGCCGGCCGCAAGTGCGTAGCTCGACGTCTGTTCAGATGAGTAGAAGCTCTGCTGCTGGACAGTCTGCGGCTGGACAGACTGCGGCTCGCCCTCCAGGCTGAGGCGCCGCTTGTGCTCGCTCGAGACACCAGTCGCTGTCTCAAGCGCCGTCTCGCTGCTGCCACTTGCCACTTCCGGTTGGCTCGCTTGGCCCGCCGGCGAATTGGCCAGCTCGTAGCCAGTTGGCTCGCTGCTGTTGCGCGCCGGACTGGCCGCGCTCGTCTGAGTGGGCGACTGTTGTTGGCCCGCAAAGTGCTGGCTGGCCGCCTGCTTGCTGCCGAACTGGCTCGGGCTCGCCTGCGGCCACCCAATGGTGCTGCTCGTCATTGGCTGGCTCTGCTCGCTGCTCGCTTGGCTTTGCTGCGACATTCCACCATTGGTGCCGAGCTTTCCGCTTCCGTTCGGCTTTTTCCTTCTGCTTTCTGCCTTTCCGCTTTCCGCTCACAGTATTCAACTCTTCTATTTAACTCTTGTATTCAACCTTAGCTCTTGACTTGGAAAACTTGTGCTTTTGGTCTTTGTTTTGGTCTTTAATTTGGTCTTTGTTTTGGTCTTTAATTTGGTCTTGGTCTTGTTGATCAATTGAAATAATTTGCGATTTGTTGCTGATTATTTGCGACTGTAATTGCGCCTTCTTGTTGGTCTAGTCTTTGGCACTCGCGCGCACCAATTTGCCTGTTTGCCTGCGAGCTGCCACACACAGTCTTGTTCGCGCGCCTCTCAAGTTGGACAAAATTGGACAAAATTCAATAAATTTCGATAAATTTCAATAAATTGGATAAATTTCAGTAAATTTCAATAAAATCTCGCAAAATGATCGCAATGAGCGCAATGCAAAGCTCGCCCGAAGCAAAACCGGCGCTCCTTCAGACACTCGCTCGCACGCCTACTCTTTCGGGCTGAAAGTTGGACCGCTTTTGGGCGCTTGGGACTGGCTGTGAGCGCCACTCGGCCAGACCTATCATGACACGGCGCAGTCAGCCAGCCGTCAGTGTTAGTGTCTGTCTCTCGCTCTGTGTCTGTCTGTCTGTCTGTCTTTCTCACTGTCTGTTTGCAGTGGTGAGTTGCAATGGAGTGCAAAGTGAGCTTAGAGGCGCAGTTTTGGCTCGCGAAATTTGGCCCAAAGTGAGCCGGCCGAAGTGAGTGTGGCGCGCCGAGTGAGCAAGCTGCTTGGAGGCTTCACCTTAGCCAAGAGGAGCTAAGGCAAAACAACAACTCCCTCTTCTCGTGCTTCTTCTTCTTCTTCCTCTGCAACTGAGAACTCTTCTCGAATGCGCGCACTCACTTCGCTTCCTCTCAACTTGCAGCTCTCAACTCTCAACTCGCCTCACTTCACTCCAACTTTTCGATTCTCCTCTCTCGAGCCTATTCTTTCGCCTCCTTTATCTTGCTCTATTCTCTCTCTTTCAACCTCAACTTCCACTCATCTTCTGTCGCCGCTCTCGAAAAGTGCGCCAGTCTGCGGCAGTCGCGCGGCCGCCACTCTGCGCCTCTGGTGCTCTATCTGCTGGCCTGACGCTAAGGCTCACAGTCACACTCACACTCTGCCTCTGCCTCTGCCTCTTCCTTCGGCCGCCTGCCAACCGCCACGACAACACACAATGGACAAGCTTTGTCTCGTTCGCGCCCTTCATTGATTTTGCCTCTCTGCTTGTCTCTCTCTCTCTCCCTTTTTACAACAATCCAGACGGCCCAGCATTTAAATAATACTTGGGCGAAATCGTGCTTCTGCGCATGCGCGCGCCGCCGCGCACCACAGTTAGCGGCCGCTAACTAACGACCAGCCAGCCTTTCTCTGCGCGCCCCCCAACTGCTTTCCCCCCCCCCTTCACTGCCTTCCCCCGCTCGCCTCCACTCGCCTCCACTTGCCCCCACAGCTGCCCGGCGCCCCTCTGGGCCCTTCTTGCCGCCCCGCAGCCCGTCCAGACCGCTGCCTCGCCGCCTCGCCGCCCCGCTCGCCGTCCTATAGGGCGCGCTCGCTAAGCCGCCCGCCAGCCGCCCGCAAGCACACGCGAGCAGAAGCAAGCACACGCAAGCACACTCCAGCCGCCCAGCTCGCATCCAACTCGGCCGGCCACTATAAGCGCGGCCGCCCCCACGAGAGTGCAGCGAGCCAACTTGCTTCCAGCCGACTTGCTGCCAGCCGACTTGCTTCCAGCTCGCCGCTGACGTGCATCCGATGTGGTCCTATAAGCAGTTGGTTCTTTGTTTCGCGCGCTCTCCAAAGAGCGCCCAAAAGAGCGCCCAGACCGCCGCGGACTGTCCTCGGCGAGCCAGTGCCCAGCGAGCCAGTGCCCATTGCTGCTCGCCGAGGACAAGGGCAGCCTGGGGCGAGTGGCGCGCGCGCCCTCAGCTGGGCCCGCATGTTGTTGGGCGCGCCGCTGGGCAAAGGCGCGCACAACTCTGGGCCCAAGCAAAACAACTTGGGGGCAATAAAAAGGTGCCCGCTCGAGCCAAGCAGCTCAACTCGTTACGCCCAATTAAAGAGCCTCTCTCCAACTCTTTCCCGCCGCCCAACAGCCAAACAAACGGCCGCCCGATTCTATTTTTACTCCTCAAAGCGCTCCAATTCTTCCACTCTCCAACCTAAGCTCCACCTTGACTGCTATTTTCGACCCACATTTCCTCCTCCTCAAAGGCCCACTTTCTGCCTCCTCTTTGCTCCCCTTTGCTCTCCTTTGCTTCTCTTTGCTCCTCTTTGCCCACAACTGTCCACCGGCCGGCCACCACACTTGACAATCAATTAATCTCCTTTCGCTTTACGCTGAAAGGCCAACAATTTGCCCCACACACAAGCCTGCGCACATCACGCTGGCCAGTTTTTAATTGTCGCATTTGCTGCTAAACTAAACTAAACTAAACTAAATACGAGCTCCCACCCAAAGCTCAGAAGACACACAGGCCGAGCAACTGGAACAATCGGGCCAATTTGCACACCTTTCCACAAACATCACAGGCTTCCACTTTTTTGCGGCCCAATTCACACTAGCCCCAACGAGCAGCCGAAAAACACCAGCCCCTTGGATCCCACTTTCACGCTGGACAAATCGCCTTCGAGCTCCACTTTTTAGGGCGCCTTAGGACACCTTAGGGCCGGCCTCTCGCCTGCTTGCTGGAGCTCCTGGAACATCCAAGCAACCAAAGTTCCCTTGAGATTCGCCGCCGAATCAACAAGCGCCAGTCTCGTGCTGCCGCATGGCCGAACCAAAGCAGCGCACCCCCAGCTCTGCTTCTGTTTTTGGCCCCAAAACATTTGCTGCCGCCCAAGAGGGTCGCAAATCAAACTCCGTGGCGACATTCGAACCGTCTCGTTTGCTGGAAGTTTCCGACGGTCAAACCAGAGCCTCTTGGACAACTGCTGTCCGAGAAACGCTGCCCAACTGGACCGACTGGCTCGACTGGCCCAGTCAGATTGATCGATAGCCTCGAGAAGTCGGCCCAGAGAGCTGCACTTTCAGGCCGCCTCCGAAAATCCGCCATTGCCAGTCTCTGGGAAATAGAAGCGCCTCGTGCGACCTGCGCGCCTCTTGGCCCAGCTCCACGCGCAGGTGCCACCAGCTCCACCTAAGTGCTGCCCGCAAACGCAGGGCTGCAAACGGGCACGCAGAATCTATAGGATGTGCAGGCGAGCGAACTTTCAGCGAATCTTCAGCGGATTGTCAGCGAATTGTCAGCGAACTTTCAGCTAATCCTCGGCACTTGCGAGCGCAGACTATGCACTGTAGACTCTGCGCTGTGGAGTGGCTGAAGCGGCGCTCGTGGAGCGAGTGTCGCAATCTGTGCGGGTCGTCGAGTTTGCTGCGACGGCGAACTTGCATCCAGCTTGTGCGCTTTGCCGAATCTGACGAATCTGACGGAACGATTGCAAGTCCCCGTCTCAGCCAGTTTCGCAACATTCGATTTATTGTTGGCCAAACTTTTACGACGCCCAACCTCCAGTGCACCAAATCTCGCCAACCCGCATTTTTCGCCGCCAATCATCTCACCTCTGCCAACTCTTTTTGCTCGCCTGCTCTCCCAATGCATCGCGGCTTCTTGCAAATCATCATGTAAATGCAAATGAACCTAATCCCCTCCTTTCGCCGAGGTCTCTTTCGAATGTAAGTCTCTTACATTTGGAGGTCGGCGCTCTTTATTTGTTTTTCCCCTTTGGCTCTCACTCCCTTTTTCTCGGGCCTGATCTCTCTGCCAAGTTCGCGCGCAGAACTCCCCCATTTTGCCAACAGCCCTCAGGCTCAGGCCCAAATCTAGGCCAAACTACTCATGGCAAATGCACTCTTGTCGATGAATATCACTTTAATTGCTCAAGATGTTTTCCAACCGAAGTGAGAAGTGATCGGATGCAATCCAGCGAACTGTTTCCAGGCTGCAAAACAGGAGTCGAGTGCCGCCGCAGAGCAAAGCTCCTCGACCTATGCCTTTCAGCTTGGATTGTTCAGGCGCATTGGAGCGCGAGGCGAACGAGTTGGCCCGCATGGTTTTCGCGCGGCTTTGCTGCCACAAATTGGGCGAACTTCTCCCAGTTTAGCCCCAGAAATCCTGCCACCAATTCGCACTTCAATTGGAGCATAACTAGACAATTCTGGGCGATCCTGCGCGCTCGCTGGGCTTTTTGCCCTGCGCCCAGCCAGCCTATTGGACCACTGCCCAGACGCTGCCCCAGATTTCCAGGCGGCCAGTCGTCTCGCGGCGCAAAAGTTAAACAATTCCAACGATGCTTCTGTCCAGTGTCGTCCGGAGCTTGTGGAAAAATAGAAAATTCCACTCCCTCGTGGAGGAGAGACACCATGAGAGAGAGAGAGAGAGACACAGAGAAGTAAAGGTTGGGAGCTCCGGTGGCCGCGGTTGCACAGGGCCAGATGTGGCCGTGTGGCCAGCCGACCGATTTGATTGAAGGAAATCAATCACACAGATCGATCGGCTTCCAGCGAGCGCAGCCTTGGCAGTGCATCCTAATGAGCTCGGCCAGCATACTTGGCTCCACTTCTGGCCGCACTCTAGCTGGTCTTCTCGCTCGTCCTAGTCCTCACACGGCCGCGTTGCTGGCCGTGTGAGGCTGGCTCTTGTGTCGCATCTTGTCGCTCAGTGAGCCGCTCGGTGGGCTCACCTCCGGCGCTCAGACGGGCGCAGAGTCGGCCGGTGGGGCTGCGAGCGGGCGACTCTGGCACATGCTCGGCCGGAGCTTGAAGTCGAGAGAGAGAGAGCAAAATGCACAATGGGAGGCTGGGCGCAAACTGCATTACTGCATGTGCTGTGTGCGAGTGTGTGTTTGCGAAGTTCGCTGGCGAATTGTTTGCAAAGCGCGCAAAGAGCGAGTTATATAGAAACGGTGTGTTGGTTTGGTGTGGTGCGCAGAAATGCGGCCAGAGAGGAGGAGCTGTGGCCGAAGAGAGTGAGTAGGAGCGAAGAGATGCGGGCGAAATGCGGGCAGCCACTGACACTGGCTGCTTGGGACTGACACGAAGGGCACGCCAATTGTGCGGCGCGCAGTCTAGCACTAGTCCTCCAGCAGCAGCCGCTTCTGGATCAGCCTTAGCCTCGGTCTGAGCCTGAGCCTCAGCTGCCGGTGCTTTGGTGTGGCGCAAAGGAGCCGAAAGAGATCAGCTTTTTATGGCCGCACCAGCGTTTGTGTGTGCATCTCTGTGTGATGCACACAAACAGAGCGAACTTGCGAACGGGCGAACTTGCGAACTGGCGAACTGGCGCACAGTTCGCTGGCAGTTTGTGTGCGCGCGCGCCTTTGCGCCTTCGCGCCCGCCACTATGCGTTCATGGCACCACTTTTCGCCCGCTGCCTCACACTGGCTCTTTTGCTAGCAGATCCACACATGCTAGCAGGCCCACCACTAGCTCACTGGCTCTCGCGCTCTCTCTCTCTCGCTCACTGGCCTGCGCTGGTTCCGCGGCCGCTCGCTCGATGATTTAGATACACGCTCCCAGGGGCCCACTAACGAGCTGCGGGCCGCCAGAAGGCTAAGCCGGCGCAGTAGTGGCCAGAGCAGAGCAGAGAAGCAGAGCAGAGCGAGAAGCCAGGCAGAGCGAGAAACGCGCCGCTATAGGAACACTATAAGCCGGGCGGCCAGGTGAGCGCGCACGGCGCCCACTGTTGGCCGGCGGCTGACTTTTGGCCGCTGGCCGAGCAGCGTCGGCGCTTGGCTGGAATGCGCGCTCGCACTTGGGGCCCCGTTTGCGCGCGCCAGGAAGTCGCCGAACGGCCCAGTTGCGGCCAGTTGTGGGCCGCCAGTTCTGAGGAAGTGTCAGCGCGAGGCGGACAGTTGGGGCCCGGCGTTTGAGCGTGATAAATTGACTGGGCCGCCTGTGTCTGTGACTGGGGCTGCGGG